>Ga0302326_10034206_pt1 | contig 10075 bp, 8 predicted proteins | sample Palsa_T0_3_FD_202264 | JGI IMG/M metagenome (GOLD analysis project Ga0302326, IMG submission 202264) | Peat permafrost microbial communities from Stordalen Mire near Abisko, Sweden - Palsa_T0_3 | ecosystem: Environmental > Terrestrial > Soil > Palsa > Peat permafrost | place: Sweden: Abisko...
GCCTCCGGGCGCATGAGGCCCGGTCGACACCGCTCGCGGCATGACAATGAACGAACTTCTGACGATCAGCACTAAGGCGTTCGAGTTGGGAGCTTACAGGAGCTCGGACGAGAACTACTGGAGCCGTCAGCACCGGGCGGCGCTCGCCCGGACGGCTCGACGTGTGGAGGAGTACTTCCACAGCTTCAATCCTGTGGTGGTGATCGGCAACAACAGCATCACCGTTGACGCCGTGGAGTTCCTGACTCACGGCGGCGCGATGGCCGCAGTGGACGACATCGGTATTCAGCTCTACCGAGACCAGTTCGAGGCCGCCGTGACGCACGAAATCACCCACCGGATCGCCGGGATCGAGGCGAGCACCACGCCGCACGGCGTACAGATCGTCGAGGGTGGCAAGCAGATCGCGTTGGTTAAGGTGACGCGTGCGGTTGTCTACGAGCCAACCAAGTCGATGATCACAGGCAACTTCGTGGTTCCAGACGGCGATTGCTGGGACGATCTCCGCCGTCGGCTTGGAGCGGCCTCGATGGGCGGGTCCGTCGTCAGGCATCTGCCGGCCGCGGTCGCCGAGCCTGAGAGACTCTGGATGCTGAAGGCCAGTGACCGCATCCGCACCGAGCGCTCGTCGCACTGGGGGCTCGACGTGCTGGTCCGCGAGGAGCATGGCGGCGCTCGAATCATTTTCAGGCCTGCTGGCATCCGCGAGCATCTTGAGGTGCCATTCGAGTACGTGACCGCGAGCGGCTACGCCGTGCCCGGCGCGCTGCGTCTCGGGACGGCGGAAGGCGTGCTGGACATGGTGGTCGCGAGCGATCTGAGCGAAGAACTCGTGATCGAGACGTGGGCTTTCGCAGTGGGCGCGTTCGCCGATCTCACCTGTGGTGCAGATGCGGAGCCTGAATCGGCGCGCGCCGGAGAGGTTCACGAACTCCGACCACGCGTCGCGAACGGCAACGAGCGGCGGCCGACGACCATCCCACGCCAACGCGCAGCCCACCCCACCAGCCGACCAAGTATGTCCGACCGGATGTCGCCGATGCCGGCCACCGCCAAGGTACTGACCGGAGGCCACTACGTGGCTGCCCACAAGTGCCGACTCCGTCCGCCATCGCAAGCGAGCCCGGAGCAGCGCGCCATCGCCGATGCGCTAGGCATCAGGCTTGGAGCGCACGAGACGTGGCGTCGTGAACACGTGCGCGGGCTGGCGGGTGAGACGCCGACTCTCGAGTTCATCTGGCGCCGTCCGGGTGTCGATGACCGGCACCGGATCGCCCAAGCCGCTTAATCCGGGGCGACTAGCCATGCTGAGCGGATTGCCCGTCCCATTCCTGGGACGGGCAATCGCGTTCCTGCGGCGTTCAGGAGCGATACCCAGACGTTTATTTCCCAGCTTGGCCTTACGGGCGACTTGAGGTCCTGTCAGCCTTAGTCCTCGCCAGGGGCCAGATCAGACACGACCTCGTGAAGTTCATTCACGAGTTCCAGTACTTCCTTCAGCTTGTTCTGTTCCTGCACCACCACGCTGGACCCTGAAACGGCCCCATGGATGCGGTCCAAATTCGCCTCGGACGGCTCGTTGACTGCGTTGTACAGCTTATGTACGTCTGAGCCGAAACGAGTGATGTAGACGTAGTCCTCCTGCCAGTCAGGAACCTCTGGAAGTGCGATGAGACCGAGCTTCTTCAAGCCTTCCTCGATACGCACTCGTGCCTGATTCTTCAAACGAGTCTCGTTTGAGATGCCTCTGAGCGTCACGCCCTGCAATAGCACAACGCTTCCTGCTGCCGCCTGAACTTCAAGGTCCAGGGTGTCAAGGTCCTTCGGGTAAATCTGGTCCACGTCGTCGATTCGCTTTCTGAGTTAGGATTGACCACTGCTTACGAGTTGATCAACGATTTTGATTATAGCTCGGCCAGCTTTAGATTTCAAGTCCAGATTTAAAGTCAGCGGAAGGTGAATTATCAGAACTATGTCTGTCGTCAGGTCATCGGCACGCCCCAACGCATCAGGACGGACGCGGCGTCGTTGAGGGCGCCGAGATGGCTCCTGCTTTGATCACGCAACGAGCATGCGCGAAGCCGCGCGCAACGACCCTCTATGCGCGCACGCAGAAGTCGCGCTCAGACCACGATCGGCACCTGCTTCGTCGCCCGAGCAGCCACGAGCTCGCCGCTTCTGCTTCATTCGTGCGGGGACCAGGAGCAGCAGCGCCGCCGGCCCTTTGGTGCCCGCGGAAGCTGCCCTAAATTCGTGTTTGCAGAAGCGAGCCCGACTTCGCCGGAGAATCTGGATCGATCCGACTCGACTATCCGGCTCAGCAGCACTGACCTGGCCGTGGCCGCCCCGGGCGGATGTTTCGGGGCGGGGATTCTGTGCGGGCTGACCGCGAGGCTGTAGGCGCTGGCCGGTCAGATCTGCCCGGTGGTCTGTTCGGCGAAGGTTGTGATCGCCTCGAGCACCGCCTCTGGCGCCTCGATCTGGGGTAGGTGTCCACATGCGTTGAGCAGTCCGAAGCGTGCGCCGGGGATCGCGTCGGCAAAGGCCTGGCCGTAGTCGGGGTCGGCGATCCGGTCGGCTTCGCCCCACAGGACGAGCGCTGGTGCCGTCACGTTCCCCAAGCGGGCCGCCAGCGTCGGATCGCTCATCCCCGCGCCGGCGTAGACCGCCAGGGTTGCGCGGTTTATCTGCATCCCGCTCTGGGCCTCTGGGGGTAGGGAGCTCGGGTCGATCCCGAACCGCTCCGGGTCGTGGAAGGTGTGTTGCGCCACCTCGGCCGGGGTCAGTGAGGAGAAGTCGGCCAGGGGGTGGCCGGGCACCTCGATCCCGATCCCGTCCACGATGACGTAGCCGCTGGCGCGTGGTGAGCCGAGGACGGCCATCTCGGCCGCCAGCCAGCCGCCGATCGAGTTGCCGACCACGGTCACGTGATCGACGGCGAGAGCCTCGAGGAGTTCGATGTAGAGCTGCGCGAGGCCGGGGACGTCATCCAGCGCCGCGGGGCGCGGCGTGCCGTTAAACCCCGGATGGATCGGGGTGATAGCGCGAGCGCCCAGTTCAGCGGCCGCGAGCTGAGCCGCAAAGCCGTCGACGGTCAGCGGGCCGCCTCCGCCGTGCAGCAGCAGGAACACGTGACCGTTGCCCTGATCGCTGAACGTCAGCGCAAGCTTGCCGAGGTCGGGGGTGGTGAGGCTGATGGTGGTGGTGATGTCGGTGCCCATGGTGGTTCTCCTGACGTGAGGGTGCTGTCTCACCAACGTATATCAGCATATTGATATCAGGACGCTGATATGGCGCCGGGGAACCGCTACCGTCCACGCCATGCGCGAGCCACCGCCGATCTTTGAGACCGGTCTGATGATCAAACGGCTGCAGGCTCGCCACCACCGGGCAGCAGATCTCGCGCTGGCGGAGGTCGGCGTCAGCTTGGTGCAGTGGGATGCTCTGCGCCACCTCAGCGAGAACCCCGGCGCGTCCCTGCATGACCTTGCTGTGCTGACCTTCCAGACTGACCAGTCGATGGGCACGCTGGCCGGCCGGATCGAGGCGCGAGGGTTGATCGAACGGGTGCCCGGCCCGGGCCGGGCGGTCCGTCACCGCGTCACACCGGACGGGGAACGGATCCGTGAATCCGGTGCACGTGTCCTGTACCGAGTGCTCACGGAGTCATTCGCACCGCTCAGTCCTCCGGAACTGGCGGCCTTCGACGGGCTTTTGCGGAAGTTGCTGGCCGCTGACGGATCAGAGGCCTGACGTGGACGGCCGAGAGGACGTCGGACTCGAGGAACCGGACGCGAGGCTAGGGAGACGCGCTTTGGTCGTTTCAGCCTTCGCGTCAAGGTCGGCAGGAGCAATCCCTTGACTTTGTTGGAACGATGTTCCACACTGTTGGAACACTGATCCAACGCAGTCGCCGTGAGGTGCTTGCTGCACCCGACCCGCCGCTGACGACCTCATAGCTGAGTCTTCGCGCCGCCGGGGGGTGGGTCTCTACCGAGAAAGGGCTGTTATGACAACCGAGACCCAGAGTTCGCTTCAGGACCGGCGCTGGTGGGTGCTGGCGCTCGTCGGGGTGGCGCAGCTGATGGTCGTCCTGGACTCCACGATCGTCTCGATCGCGCTGCCGTCGGCGCAGCATGCGCTGCACTTCTCCACCGAGCTTCGCCAGTGGGTGATCACCACCTATGCGCTGGCGTTCGGATCGCTGCTGCTGGTCGGAGGGCGCATCGGCGATCTGTTCGGCCGCAAGTGGGCGTTCATCGGCGGCGCGGTCGGGTTCGCGATCGCTTCCGCGGTCGGCGGGGCGGCGCAGTCCTTCGGGATGCTGATCGCCGCCCGGACGGCGCAGGGCGCGTTCGCAGCGATCCTCGCCCCGTCCGCATTGGCGCTCTTGACGACGACCTTCGCCGAAGGTGAGGAGCGCAACAAGGCCTTCGGCGTGTTTGCCGGGATCGCCAGCTCCGGCGCCGTCCTTGGCCTGTTGCTTGGCGGCGTCCTCACCCAGCTTCTGTCCTGGCGCTACTGCCTGTTCGTCAATCTCGCGATGGCCATCCCCGCCGCGATCGGCGGCCTCGTCCTGCTGGTCAACGAGGACCGCACTGATCGCACGTTCCTCGACACCCCGGGCATGCTGACCAGCTTCGGCGGGCTCTTCTGCCTGGTCTACGGATTCTCCAGCGCCGAGACGCACGCCTGGGGGGCGCCCCTGACGATCGTCATGCTGATCGCCGCCGGAGTGCTGCTGGCCGCCTTCGTGGTGATCGAGTCACGCGTCTCTAACCCGCTGCTGCCGCTGCGCGTGATCGCAGATCGCGCCCGCGGCGGCTCGTTTCTGGCGATTGCGATCGCCGGTATCGCATCGCTCGGCGCGTTTCTGTTTCTGACCTACTACATGCAGGAAACGCTGCATGACTCACCGATCGTCACCGGCTTGTCGTTCATGCCGATCGCCGGATCAATCGCGATCGCTGCCGCCGCAACCAACCTTGCGCTGCTGTCACGGCTCGGCCCGCGGCCGCTGATGGTGGTCGGATCCCTGCTCGGCGCAGCAGCGATGGTGTGGCTCGCGCAGCTCACCCCAACCTCTAACTACGTCGCGGGCGTCTTGCCGGGCCTGATCATTCTGGGCTTCGCCCTCGGATTCATGTACGGAACGGCGTACTTCACCTCCACCTACCAGGTCGACCATCAGGACGCTGGCGTCGCGTCAGCGCTCGTTGACACCATGCAGCAGGCTGGCGGCGCGGTCGGCGCCGCGCTTCTATCCACGATCTTCGCCAGCGCTCTGAGCGCCTACGCACGGGGCAAACCGCACACCCAGCAGGTCCTGAGTGCCGCCGCGGTGCACGGCTACGCCGCCGCGTTCTGGGTATCCGCTGCGATCTTTGCGGGCGGCGCCCTCGTGCTGGCCGTCACCTTCCCCAGCATCAACGGCAGCGATGCGGCCGGCGCGATGCCCACGCTCGCAACACCCACGGCTGCGATACCCACGCCTGCCTGACCAACAAGCGTTCCAACGCTCTCGTCGGCAAGCCGCCCCCGAGTCGCCAGCCGCCAAGACGCGCGCGGCGGGGCTCGCAGCCATGGGGGCACGGCGAGACGGGCGGCAACCTCCAGGGGTCGCGGTCGAGAATCGTCAATGCCTAGGTGGGCGGGACCGCCCCTGAAGACAGCTGCGTGATGCCGGTCAGGAAGATGTTCACGCCGGCAAGAAACTGATCGCGGTCATCGTGCTCACGCAGCTGATCGGCGATCTCGTCCACCAGCGGGTCAGCATCTTGCTCTGTCAACTGCACTGCGAGCGCCTCGAGGTAGGCCTTGCGATCCGCATCGTTCGGGAGCCGACGAGCGCCAACGGCGTATTGCGCTGCTGAGCCAAGCACGTAGCTGACCAGCGCCGATCCGGCGTCAGACAGAGCCGATCCGTCAAGGCCGAGGCTCTGCAGTTGCAACCCGACGGCTTTCCAGATCCGCAACACGGCGGGCTGAGGATTCTGAGAAAGCTGAGCGCCGACCCATGGGTGCGCGCCGATCGCGTCGAAGATGCCGAGTGAGATGGCGCGAATGGTGCTCTCGGGCTCCATATCGCTCGGGATCTGGGCCATCACCTCGCCGATGACCTCATCGGTAGCGACGGCAAGAAGCTCATTCTTGCTAGCGACGTGGTAGTAGATCGCACCGGCGCCGGTCGACAGCCGGGTCGTCAGCGCCCGGAACGTCAGATCGCTCTCGCCCTGAGTGTCGAGGAGCTCGATGGCCGCCTCCACGATGCGATCTCGTGAGAGCGCATCGCTGCGCCGCGGGCTTCGCTTCGGGGTGGCCATCAGCAATAGCTTGACAGATCTAGAACGATGTTCCAAACTGTCTATTGGAACACCACTCCAACGGACTTTTCGAGAGGATCTCATGACAACCACTTCAGTCAGCATCATCGGCGCAGGCCTCGGCGGCCTCACCCTCGCCCGCGTCCTTCACGTCCACGGCATCCCGGCCACCGTCTATGACGCAGAAGCCTCTGCGCAGTCCCGCACCCAAGGCGGACAACTCGACCTTCATGAACACAACGGCCAGCTCGCGCTCGACGTCGCCGGACTCACCGACAAGTTCCGCGCGATCGTCAACCCGGGCGGCGCGGCCTCTCGAGTGCTCGATCAGCAAGCAACAGTGCTCGCGCAAGCGCCCGACGACGGCTCCATGGAAAAGCCCGAGGCGCTGCGCGGAGAGATCCGACGCATCCTGCTGGAATCGCTCCCGGCCGAGACGGTGCAGTGGGGCAGAAAACTCATCTCAGCCACCCCCCTCGGTGAGGGCCGACACGAGCTTCACTTCGAAGACGGCTCGAGCACCAGTACCGAGATCCTCGTGGGCGCCGACGGCACCTGGTCCAAAGTCCGGGCGCTTCTTTCAGACACGAAGCCCGAATATGCCGGCATGAGCTACGTCGAGACCTACCTGCAGGACGTCGACGAACATCATCCTGCGACGGCCGAGACGGTTGGTGATGGGGCGCTCTACGCCCTCATCCCTGGGAAGGGGTTCCTCGCTCACCGCGAACCGGACAACATCATCCACACGTACGTCATTCTGTCGCGCCCGCTCGATTGGTTCGCCGACATCAATTTCGATGACGCCGATGCCACCAAGGCACGAGTCGCCGCGGAGTTCGACGACTGGACGCCCGAGCTCACTGCTCTGATCACCGACGGCGAATCCGCACCGGTCCTGCGCAGCATCCACCAGCTTCCCGACCGACACCAGTGGACCCGTGTCCCGGGCGTGACGCTCCTCGGCGACGCCGCCCACGTCACCGTCCCCGGAGGCGAGGGCGCAAACCTGGCAATGCTCGACGGCGCCGACCTAGGCCAAGCGATCGCCGCGCATCCCGACGACATCGAAGCGGCCTTCACCGCCTACGAAGACGTGATGTTCCCGCGCAGCGAGGCCGAGGCCATCGCCGCACACGAAACCATCGAACTCATCTTCGGCGCCGGCGCACCCAACGCCCTGGCAGACCTCTTCAACGGCGTCACCGACTCTGAGGCCGCCTAGCGTGGACCGTGCAGACAGAACCGCGCCTTCGAGGGCGCGGCCATGTCCTGATAGGCGCGCCTTCGCGTGATCGCCCACGGGACTGATACTGGTCTGCCGCTTCACGACCGCGGTGAATCCTCGAGCAACCGTCCCCAGTCGATCCAGAAGGCCAGACTGGCGGGCGCGGAGATCGTTGAGTGCGCCTCGACTACCTCTGCGGGAGCGACCGGGCCGAAGGCGCTGACGTCGATCGCTTGATGAGATCGTCCCCCGCCCACGTCTGGTCAGCCTCGCTTCTGCCTAGTCGCCGAACCGGAAGCCTCGCGCTACCTTGATTAGCCGGCAGCTCGTCTGCGCAAAAACGCGTTCAACCGGTCGGCCGGATCGCTCTCGTCGAGCGGCGGCAGCAGCTTCACGTAGCGTTCGGTGGCCTGCAGCGAGCTGTGGCCCATGTACTCCATGAGCTCGCGCAGCGTGTACCCCGCCGCCATCAAGAAGCTCGCGTAGGTGTGGCGACACTCGTGCAGGGTGATCGGTTCCATCCCCGCCGCCGCCCACTGTCGTCGGGCGCGCTCGGCGATCTTGCCCGACATCACCGAAGTCGCGCTTACAGCTCCGCTCTCCCGCCGCCCTTGTCGCATGAACTCAGCTCGCAGGATTGGACGAAGCGGCTCGGCGATTGGCGGCCGGCGTCCCGTGCCAGCACGGCTCTTGGCCTTGCGGACGACCAGCCGGTAGCCCTCGAGCTCGACGTCGGGCCAGTCCAAGCGGTGGATCTCGGCGCGACGCAGTCCCGCGTAGAACGCGAGCGCGTACGGAACCGCGTCGGCAGGGGAGAGTGCCGCGAGCAGCGCGGCCGCTTCCTCGGCGTCAGCGACGCGCGTACGGGGCTTCTCGTCGTTCGGCGGTAGCTCGATCCCGAACAGGGGATTTCGTTCGACCAGGCGGCGGGTGGGGCGAGCCGCCCAGCCGTAGATGGCGCGTGCGACAGCCAGATGGTTCGCGATCCGCGAACGCGACAACCCTTCGCGGCTGAGACGATCAACCCAGGTCTGCCACTCGCGATCGTCGATCTCGGCGGCGGGCCGAGCGCCGAACTCGGGCACCAGCACGTACCGCAGCGACCGCTCGTACCCTTCGAGCGTCGTCGGGGAGTAGCCGATCCTGCTGCGTCCTTTCCGCCGCCCGACAGCGCCCGAGCGCACGCCATCAAGCCACTCATCCGCCAGGGTTGAGAAGAGCGGTCCGGCCGCGGCGCGTTCGGCGACCGCGTCGGCACCTTTGACCTGGGCGCCGAGCCAGGTGAGGACCTCGCTACGGGACCGGAACGTGTCTGACCAGATCATGCCGCCGCGGTGGGTATCCCAGCGACGACCGCGATAGGACGGCTGACACCGGCATCGCACCGACTCATCCGATCCGACAGGGCATCGCGCCTGGTGGCGGACATAGACGCCGACGGTCTTGGTCTTGCGGTACTCGGGCACGGCCAGCTCCTGATCCGGGGGCACCCAGCCTACGCCCGGATCAGGCGGCATCACGCGGTCTGCCGGAACAACGAGCGCGCGTGCTCACGAGCCCACCGCCGAAGCTCGTCAGGCGGCACCTGGACAAGCGCTCCGCACGGAACCACTCGGATGAACGGCTGAACGCGACGTTCGAACGTGTCAACGCTCATGCCCAACGCCGTAGCTGCTTCTTCGCGCGTGTAGAGAATTCGCTCGACCGCCGCAATCGGCCGCTGCGACCGCCGACGCGCGCTCACCGCCACCGCCTCGATCGAGAAGAGAGGGTCATCAACGGGTGCGAACAGACGGACAAAGCTGCTCCTACGAAATCGACGTGACGGCTCGGCGGCAAATCCAGATCGTAGCGAAATAGCGATATTAACGCTAGTAGCATTACGAGAAATCGGCAAGATCCACTCCGATGACTGACCTTCCAGACAAGACCGCAGACGACCCATGGCTGACGCTCGCCGAGATCGCCGACGAGCTCCGACTCAGCCCCGTCACGATCCGATCCTGGATCGCCAAGGGACGGCTACGCGCGATGCGCGCCGGCCAGCGCAAGTGGCTGGTGCGCCGCTCGGACCTCGACGCGATGCTCGCCGCCGACCCCGATAATCGCCCGCCGGCGACCTCCGAGCCCGACGCGGACGCTTATCCAGACCACGTGCTCGACCGACTCGCCGCGACCGCTGCCGCGGACGAGCAGGCTGACCGAGAACAGGCGCGAGGGATGGCGGCCTATGACTGGGACATGGCACTGCAACAAAGCCGCATGGCTCCGCCCGATGCTCGGTTCACCAGCCGGATCCGCCACATCGCGCAAGCCGCCAACCAACAGGCTGCCGCGATCCGGGACGCGATGGACCTCCCTGACTTCGTCTGGACTCCCGTTCGCGGATCAGACGGGATGACGCTCTCCTACGAGCTACGACCCGGCGGCAACCGGCCCGGCCCGGCGGACGCCTGGGACCGCGTTGATCGGGTCGTCTCACGGCTCGGCGCAGCACTCGAAGGCACATCCGCCGCCTCCGTTG
>Ga0302326_10034207_pt1 | contig 10075 bp, 5 predicted proteins | sample Palsa_T0_3_FD_202264 | JGI IMG/M metagenome (GOLD analysis project Ga0302326, IMG submission 202264) | Peat permafrost microbial communities from Stordalen Mire near Abisko, Sweden - Palsa_T0_3 | ecosystem: Environmental > Terrestrial > Soil > Palsa > Peat permafrost | place: Sweden: Abisko...
TAGCGATTCAACCGAACCCGGCACAACGAAGGTTCCTGTTACGCCGTTCACAACAATTTCGGAAAGTCCCCCATGGTCCGCGGCGATAACGCTTCGCCCGGCCGCCATCGCCTCGATCGCTACCAGGCCAAAAGGTTCCGGCTTGGTCGAAGGTACAACCACAACATCCGCCCAGGAGTAATGCCGAGATGGGTCGGAAGTGAATGGAAACATCTCAACAACATTCGAGAGGTTCTGGTCGGCAATCGTTCGCGCCAACTTGTCGGTAAAATGGTCCTGGTCTCCGAATACGCTGCCCACAAGTCGCACGCTCAACTGGGCACGCACTTCCGCCGGCAACTGGGCCACTGCCTTGAGCAGGATGGATTGCCCCTTCCAGGAATTGAATCGTCCAATGAGCAACAAATTCAACCTCGCATGCGCCTCTTCCGGTACTGGCTCCAAAGGCGCGGCAACACCATTCCATACAACAGCGTTCCGTTGCCAGGGAGGAAGCCAATAGCTGCGTCCAGTTGCTCGCGAGTTGAATACGACGAATGAGCGACTCAGCGCGAGAATCGCTGAAAAAAGGGCCTTCGCAGGCCCAGTTGGTATTTCATGCACGTGCACGATGCGCGGCCGGCTCACGGCACAGGCGGCAAGAATATAGTCCATTACCACGGCCGTGTTGATATAAGTCATGTCATAAGTCTGCATCGTTCGGCGCGCTTCCAATATCTTCTTCAGAAGGCCCACTGCATCCCGCATTTTCATTGTTTTCAGATGACTCTTGCGGAGGATCGCAAGGTTGACGATCCGTACATCGGCGACGACGGACTGTAACACGGATCGCAACGCGCCATCGTTCGGCAGCAGCACGGTTATGCGCGCATTCGGCCAGCGCACCGCTGCGGCATTGACGGACTGTACGAGCGTTCGATCGGAGCCATAAAGTTCGAATCCCTGATGAACAAAGAGGATCGATTCAGGCATGAACGCATTTACTCCAGTACTAAAGGGTCGCGCTTGTGCGCTTCAACTTCCATTCCGGCGACAAGCTGAACCAGCGCTTTGAGGAGAAACTTTACATTTGAACATTACAGACTGACGAATAACTTGCTCTAACGTAGCCTTCGCTCTGCGCGAACGAGTAACTCCTCGTAAGCCAGCAGCACCTTCACTCTCTCGAACTCATCTCTGTGACGTTGGCGGCTTGCCTCTTCCATCTCTGAAAGCTCCGTGGGATTCTGCTCCAGGAATTGTACAATCTCTTCCAGATCTTGCGTATCTTTGAAAAACTTGGCACGCTCGCCAGCCACCCACCGGGTAAATCGATTGTCGTGAGCGATGATGGCGTTGCCCGCGGCGAGGGATTCGACCAATGACGGGTTCGTTCCGCCCACGCGATGACCGTGAATGTACGCCTTTGCGTGGAATCGTAATGCCCGCACAATTTCGCGATCGTAGATGGCGCCGACAAATTGCACCCTTGGCCCTGCTGAGTCCAGAACCCGCTGGCGGTACCCGTTGCCTTTCCCGGAGTAGTTTCCAAGCACCACCAGGGGATCACCCGCTGGATCCCTGGAAAAGGCTCTGACAATCTCAATGATTGAGTTTTCCGGCTCGGGACGGGCAATCAAAAGATAGTAACTCTTCGAATTCAATCCGTATGCCGCAGGTAACTCCGCCGGCGCGGATGTTACACCATCTGCCCCATAGGGAATGACCGTGATCTTTTCCGCTGCAGTGTGCCTTCGCAGATGCTGCGCAATCTCGGGGTGATCGGCGACCAGGTAATTGGCAAATCGCGCCCCGGCCCACTCGTTGAACCACAGCCACGCTCGCTGCGGTAAAGACCACTTCTCCCGTTTCCACTCGATCCCGTCCATATTCATTACGTTCGGTAGCCCACGCATCCTATACATCATGCTAAAGACACCTGTGTTGTAACCCAAGGTGAGTACGATGCCCTTTCTTCGGGAACAGTGCATTGTTGTAACCCAGTCGTAAGAAATGGTCCCCAGAGCATGATTGCCGGAGGCAATTACAACCCGATGCACTCCGTTCCAAGTATCTTCCGTGCGCTCGGCCGCCCTGTCGGTCTGGCAATATACAACGACATGATGGCCTCGAGAGGCCAGAAATAGTGATAGATCCTCCGCAAATGTCTCAAAGCCTCCGTGCTTGGCCGGGACACCGCGTGTGCCGACGATCATAACATCCATGCTATATGGACCAGCTTTACTGTTAGCTTTCCGTAGGCACCCTGGCCGGTGACCGAAGGCCCGAACAACCTACACCTTCTCGCGAAAAAGACAAAATGGATAATGTCTCAATCTGTTGAGGTGAAGCCAATCCATGAACGGCGCTAACGAAGCACACGCGCGCGTTCAATTGGCCGTTTTCGATTCAAGCCCCTGGGCTCTTGAATCACACAATGCATCGGCACAGGGGCCTCTTGGGTCCGCATTTCGAATACACAAGACAGGATGTTTTCTGAACTAACGCAGAATATATTCCGTCCTAAGCGGGAAGTCAATGCGGCATTGCTCTCGTTTGATGTCGTAAGGTACCAGACCGGCTTTCCATGGGGCCGCCTAGCTCCGTCCACTCCGAACTATTGAATCGCGGATATAGATTGGGGCCGCTCACAATCTTAGGCCATATTCAATAGTTAAAGCTTGCCTCGCATTCACCCAGTGTCTCGTTGGCCTGAGTGGTGAATTGAATGCGGAGCGTATCACCCTTTGCATAGGCGAATGTATGGACCTGGTCGAATAACGTCGTGTTTGCCTTCGCCGTCCCATAAGTCACAGTAAGTCCGGTATTGACTCCCGAGTCAGGACCGGACATAGCTGCACCCGACGGCTGATCCCAAACGCTGAACACGCCGCTCTGTGAACTGATTCCGCTGTGAGCGCAACGAATAGCAAAGCTACTCAGACCGCCGCTTGTGTTCATCAATAACTGCGCGACATTCTCCCCGTTGACGCGCGACGTACACGATGCGGTCGCTGACCCGGCTCCGAACATAGTAAGGATGGAAGACGATGTCGCCGGGCCGGTGCAGAATGCTTGCGCTGTCCGAAGGCTACTTCCGTTGCAGCCGGAACATGTTCCCGAGATCGTCACATTGTTCAGCCGGGTCGTTCCGCTGTCAGTTAGGCCATTGACGGCCGGCGATCTTGCCAAGACCACGTTTCCCGACCCTGTGGTTCCGGATATTTGGGAGGCGTCAATCTGGCCACTGCTATTGCCGAGCGGAATACCGGCCCACATTCCCGGGGTGCCTGCAGCCACATTCACCCAGGCCGCCACTCCATTCGCGGTCGCCCTGGAGTTCTGCTCCATATCCCCTTGCAACCAGGTCAGCGTCGACGGGGCCGTGGCCGTCTTAGTCAAAAACTGCATCTCCGATCCAAGGACAGGCGCGCTGAAGGTAAGAGGTGCAGGATTGGAGATAGCACCAACCCCGCCGACAACATTCACCAACACCGCTGCGGGGTTTAGCGCGTTGACACCGACAATTTGTCTATGCACTGCGGAGCCTACGGAAATGTACTGGCCATAACTGAGATCCACCGTGGAGGAAGTTATGGCTTTTGCCGTTCCGGGTTCGGAAGGGTTTCCTGTAAACTTTCCGCAGAAATAGGGAGTCTTGAACGAATCCTGTGTAACTGAAGAAGTGAAGAATGTACCGCCATTGAGAAAAGGTTCTCCTGTCCCTTCGAGCACGATTTGCTGGGAGCCGCCGAAGGTGTTAGCGGACGTATTCACCGTGAGCATGTTTGCAGAACAGCTGGTGCTGGCTATTGCCGCACTTGGGCCGGCGCAGGATAACTGATTTGCGGTAGTGGTCGTGGTGCAGGTTGTTACGCCGTAATTCGGCGTGCCGGTAGTTCCTGCCTGCACCACTACGTTCAGAGCGAATCGCTTCCCCGCCGGCGAACTGGCCCAGTAAGACGGAGGCGCCAATACCTGTCCCGCGGCCAGCGTGGTCCCGTTGGGAAGCGCGGAAAAGGCTGTGTCCGAGTACAGGAATGCCGATGCCTGCGTACCGTATTGCCAGAGTTGATTGAAATTGAAATCGCCAAGCATCTGCGAGTTAGCCGCACTTGAGGCTGTGGTCCCGCCAATTCCGAGGCCCTTGTAATCCATCGAATATGTAAGGTGTGCGATGTAGCCAGTATTTCCGGTCAGATTTCCTCTCAGAAGTCCCGGCAAGCCAACAAATGCCGGCGTGGATCCGGAGCCCCTCGTGTTTCCGAAAATGGTATTCGATGCGTCGAGAAGAAGGGCGCTGTCATTTGCGGGATACATCACAATTGAAGGGCAGTTCGTACCAGCTGCTTTCATTGCACAGAGTGTGCCGCCGCTTTTGATGTCCAGGCGGAACTGCGGAACGTTGAAAATGGTAGGGCAGGCTAAAAGCGTGATGGCTCCATACCCCGGAAGGAAAGCAGCGTCCTCCTCGAATGTCGTGTTTTCCAAACTCGCTTTTGTCGTTTCGCCGCAGCCTTCATTGTCGATCATAAGGTTGGCGCCCGCGACGGTCGTGCTTGCGCTAAGGCTGCCAGATTCCATTCGGAATCCACTGCCGCCCGACCCAGAGCGCCAGTAAACCTGTGCGACCTGCGCGTGCGCGTCTGAGCGCCACCCGTCTGCAAAATCTACGTCAATCCCGCCATTCGCGAAGTAGAATGCAAAATAGGGGTTCGCCCCATCAAGCCATACATTTCGTATCTTAGTGCCTGAATCAACGCGCGAGCCAAAGTACATATCTACGCCCATATCCCTGGAAGGGGCGATTCCTGGCTCGTCCACGAAGAGGATGTTGCTGATCGACTGCTGGTTTCGGGCGATGGCATTGAAGGCAAACGCCACATTGATCTGAGTGGCCGTGCAGTGATCGTCTATGGAACCCATATGGAGCAGCGTTGCGGGATAAGTCACCGTAAATGAGTTATTGGAGGCCGCTGCCACTTGCCCGACAAGATTATTGATTTCAACTCCGGCAACGGTCGTGCAGCCTCGAAACATCACCCAATCATTGGCACGTAGCGTGTTACTGACGTCCACGGTAACGATAGACGCCTGCGCCACATGCGGGTTCGGAGCCGATGGATTGCTGGCTGTGTAGAGGGGAGCCGAATTCCGTGCCGCCGTGAAGCGGGAAAAGGAATAGACAGTTCCTACGGCCGGACCCTTCCAGACAATCGTCGGTGGCTCGTTTGAACCATAGATCCTTCCAGATCCTCCCGGCCCCAAGCCTTCAATCTGGCAGGTATCGTAGGCATTGATTGTGTTGCTGATGAGGTAGGATTTGCCGCCCGGAAATTCTACAATGCCGCCATACGGCTGAACACCTTTGTTATAGCAAGCATCAAACGCCGCCTGAATCGCTTCGGTATCGTCCTTGGCGAGATCTCCGACAGCGCCGAATTGACCTACATTGAAGCGCGAGCCGGCGCGGATATTTTTCTCGGTCGCAGACTTGCCTGAGTCGTCGGACAGATCCGTCGAAGCCGCGCCACCTTCGCAGGCTGCGGGACCGGAACCACAGGCATTGCTAACTACTGCTACGGGGCCGCCTTGCGCAGAGAGCAAACTGATACTGAACGTAAGCATGGCGAGAAGCAGAAGACGATTCACAGGGAATCCTCACGTAGAGGTTCGATAGCGATCTCATCGTAAACGGATGGAGAGGTACCGAATCATACTCCAATCTATTTGGCGGCACTCACGAGGAAACCTTTGGAATGATCCGACCTGAACCACGGAAGGCCAAATCGGCGTCCAAGCGTGGCCGCTAGATGAACTCTTTCGCCTCGGCACCAAGTCAGGCAAACAAGGTTTGCAACTTTGAAAACACTTGACCGCTGTCAGCCGGATTCAGTGGAGTTATACACCATTTCAGCTGAAGTGCAGGCAGATATTCAGGCCGGATGAATGACTTTCCGCCCCCCAACGAGGAGATGATCGCGAAACCACTTAGTGATCGGAAGCTCAACGAATTGATGGACGAGGCATCCACCAGCGAGAGCAAGAGCCACACTGCAAATAACCGACAGCCACGGGAATTGAAGATGGAGTTTCATGAGAACGGATGGAACAGCAGGCGCAATGAATGGATGGAAGAGATAAATGGCGTAAGATGCGTCAGCCCCATACAGCACAAAACGCGGTATGCGAGTGAGCAAGTCTTCCATTGACGCCATGGCGATGACGATCGTGCCAGCGGCAATTCCATACTGAAGTCCGTGCAATGGACTCAAGCGAGGCCATGGGCCCAACAGACCCACGAAACCCAGAATCATGAGCGGAATGGCTCCATATCTGGGAAGATGCCTACCAGTGAGACAGACCCTTGCGATTAACATGCCATAGAAGAATTCGAGAACACTCGTATCCAGATAGAAGGATGCTGCAGGCCAGTCTGGCTGGCGGAAGAAAGCGCCAACCGCACAAAGAGCAAGCACGCCTCCCACGAACTTATAGACATTTACCCGCAGGAATAGAGCGAACGAGAACAGAAAATAGAAGAACATTTCAAAATTCAGCGTCCAGCCCACACCCAAAACCGGAGTAATGGTGCCTTCGCTGTTATATGCCGGCAAAAACAAGTAAGACTCGAAGGTATTGGCAGCTCGAAATTGCGCGTGGAGAATATAGCCCGTGGTGGCGAGAAGAGCAATCAGCTTGATCGTCGTTGCAACCCAATAGATCGGAACAATTCGAACAACGCGACGCTCGGCGAATATCATCCAACCTTTGGGATCCGCGAAGAGTTTTTGCGACGAATAAATCATCACAAAGCCACTCAAAACAAAAAAAATCCCTACGCCGGATGCCCCCTTCTCCCAAACTCCGAAATGCTTATCGAGCCGCTCGGAGGCGTAGAAGGTCGAATGCGTGAGCAGCACCATGCACGCCGCAGTTATGCGAAGTATCTGAAGCCCCTGGTACTTTCGAACCCCGACCGTCTTGATTGTCCGCTGGGTCATTAAACTCGGAAACCTTCTGCATCCCTGCCGTTTATCCCGATTGAGCAAGGCTCTCTACTTCGCCAGGTCTCCGACCGCATGGTTTTGCACCAGTTCTGTGCCCCATCCTTTCGCCATTTTTCTGGCCAAAGGATGGAACATCACGAACCCCAAGAGTGCACAATCACGCGGTCAGATACCTAGTGAGCCCCGTGAGAAACTTCAGGAATGGCCATGGCAAGCAAACCGGATCGAACCAATGTGCGTTCGGATTGGCTTAAAGGTGCGCCGGCGCCCGGGCTTTGTTCCTGGATCGAAAAGCATAGAAATACCAGCGCAAATAATGCGGCAGCCATGCCCACAACTTGAACTTGGATTTTCCCTGGGTCCGATCTCTCCACACCGAAGGGATCTCGACAATACGATAGCCTGCCAGAAATGCCTTGACCGTGATCTCGAGATTCAATTCGAAACCCCGCTGGCTTTCGAGAGTGAATTGTTTCAACATGACAGCATCGTAGATCTTGAAGGCATTGGTGGCGTCGTGCGTGGGGATTCGCCGAAACCAGTGCAGACTTACACCTGCCATGCGCGAAAGCCCTTGTTTCAACACCGGCCCATTCAGGATACGGCCGCCCTTCATATAACGGCTTCCCACCACAACGTGATAGCCCTGGCGATATAACTCCAGCATCCGGCTGACCTGCGCCAGATCGTCGGAGAGATCTGCCATCACAACCAATACGGGACCATTCTTGACCGCTCCAAAGCCAGTGACGAGTGCCCCGACCACTCCGCGGCGAACGTTGTTCTTTACCAAGCTAAGGCGCTTTTCGCCGCGGGCAATCACTTCTTGCACTGCGGGTACAGTGTTATCTTCATCGAAGTCGTAGACAACAAGGGCGCGGAATGGAAACTGCAAGTGAGTATTCAACTCGCTCCACAAATCCTCAAAACCAGCGCCTTCGTTGTAGACGGGAATGACAATTGTCAGATCGTCTGTTCCGATTCCTGCCATCTCGCTTGCCACGAAATCTTCCCCCATTTCACGAACCCAAATCCCACATCATCTACAAGGTAACTTGACCGCGCAAGACGGCAGGGCGTCCACGCGGGCTTTGGAGTTCTCAACTTCGACCCTGAGAAGAACGCCGATGCAATTACGACATTGAAGACGGACGAATAAGCAAAAGTCAATTCCGATTGCGGGCGTTGCGCATTGACTACGGCGCATTAAATCTGGCCCACGGCGATCTGTTCCTCGATCCACGGAATAACCTCATCGAGAATGGTACCCAAGGCGGTCTCCGCGCGGTAATTCAGCAATCTCTCCGCCTTCTCGACCGCCGGGGAACGCTCCTGCACATCGTACTCGTACGCTGGATCGCAGACCATGCGGAATGGCTTGGTGCCTTTATGCACCTTCTGCCAGATAATTTTCGCCAATTCCAGAACGGTGGTGCGCACAGAGGTGGACAGGTTGAAGTCCTGGTTGAGCGCATTCGGATGCTCGATGCAAATCCGGATTCCTCGTGCAAGATCGCCGCCGTACGTATAGTGCCGCACCTGATTGCCTTCACCAAGAATGTGCAGCGGATCTTGCCCCTTGAGCACTTTCTGCACGAGGTCCGGAACCACATGCGACATAGCCAGCTTGACGTTCCCGCTGTACACGTCAACGTCGCGCAGAGCCCGCTTTTCTCCAATTCCTACGCAGTTGAATGGCCGCGCGATCGTGTATGGCAGTTGGTATTGCTCCCAGGCCCCCTTTACAAAATACTCAGTGGCCAGCTTTTGAAATCCATACGTGGACTTAGGCGGCGGACATCTTTGCTCCGCGCCTTCGGGAGTGGGATACTCCGTCGTCGACTCGTAGACCATGCTGGAAGACAGCACGGTGACCTTCTCGAGCTTATTGTATTTGCGCGCGTGAATGGCTGCGTCGAACGCGGCCGCCGTGATGCGCTCGTTTTCCGCCATCAAATCGTATGCAAACTCGTGAAAGTAGGAGATCCCTCCTATCATCGCTGCCGCCGCGACGAAATGATCGCAATCCACCAGGAGTTCCTTCAGCAAGGCAACGTCCTTGGCATCCCCTTCGGCGAACTCATATCGTGAATTCGTATCGTAAGACTTCTGCGTGCGTCCATACTTACTGAAATTATCCAGACCAATGACCTCATGGCCGTGGTCGAGCAATTCCTGAATCAAATAACCGCAGATGAAGCCGGCGGCGCCGGTGACAAGAACCTTCATTTGTCTTCCTTAATAAAGTTTTGGATCGTACTATTTCTGGCGCCAAAAACCCCACACATCGACGACCTTTTTGCAAGCCGGAAACTGCAGATCCCGGTATGCGGAGTGCGGTGCGCCCAGGATAATCACATCGGCCTGTTCCACGGCTTGTTCGATGGGGACAAATCTTGAATCGGAGATGAAAGGATCCGTACAGAGCACATTTCGCGCTTCAACCTGAAGAAGCTTCTTCAGCTTATACGAAAGGCTACTGCGGTTGTCGTCGGAATCGCCCTTGAATGCCATTCCCAGAATCGCTACTGTGCGCTTGGACAATCCCTCTGCCCGGAGTTGGGTCACAATGAAGTTAGGCAAGCCTTCGTTAACGAGCATGGCCGCATGCCCGAGGAAGAAGTTACTACTGGAAAAAGCGGACAATTGCAGGGTATCTTTCAGGAGGCATGGTCCAGCCGCAAAACCTGCCCGCGCGAAGCTCCGCATGCGGGGGTAGTCCTGTGTAACTGCATTATAAATGCGGTAGAAATCGAGACCATAACTCTCGGCCAACATATAGAACTGATTGGAAGCGGCGAAATTCAGATACCGCCAGCTATTCGTAAACAATTTTGCAAGTTCCGCCTCAAGTGGATCTAACTCGATGATAGACGGGGCAATTTGGCTGAAGATTTCCCGCGCCTTGGCCAACGCAACCGGATCGAATGCGGAGATGATTTGAGGCAGGCTGGTAAGCTCCTCAATCGCTTTTCCTTCGGCGATGCGCTCCGGGCAGAAGGCCACGTAGATTTCACGCTTCCGCTCATCGATGCGGTCCTTCAGGAGGCGGGTGACTCCAGGGTACAGAGTACTTCTAAGCACCA
>Ga0302326_10034209_pt1 | contig 10075 bp, 6 predicted proteins | sample Palsa_T0_3_FD_202264 | JGI IMG/M metagenome (GOLD analysis project Ga0302326, IMG submission 202264) | Peat permafrost microbial communities from Stordalen Mire near Abisko, Sweden - Palsa_T0_3 | ecosystem: Environmental > Terrestrial > Soil > Palsa > Peat permafrost | place: Sweden: Abisko...
ATTGGCGTAGAGGAACGCGATCTTGTCCGCGCTGAGTGAAGGATTGCGGAGAAGCAAGGGTGAGGTCTGGGCGAAGCAGGTCAGAGCAGAACAGGCTGAGAAAGTGGAAATAGCGAATATCAACGAACGACGAAACAAAGGGCTCCATCGAGCCATGGGGAAGCTCCCTATCAGTAGAAGATCCTGCGAATCGCGTGAGGGTGCATACGCTGACCCGCCATAAAGCCTTCGCTCATGCGGACATTCTCCGCAGAGGTGGCATAACAATATCACGGAGATGGGGATAGGTTTGAAGTTGAAAAGGACCTTGAAAGAAGGGCACGGCTTTTTGCCGTGCCGGAATGCGCGGAAAGTGATCTAGGCCTCACATGATGCGGAAAACTCTGCAACGCGCGAAAAAGCAAGACCTCAGGAGCTAAAGCCCGACGTATTATTAGCCTTGAACGTCCCGACTAAAGTCGTGCCCTGATACAAACCGCTTGTGCATGGAATTCCTACGGCTAGGTTTGAGGGTAGCGGATATACGCTTCTGAGGTCGAAAGAGGATCTTCAAGGAAGGGCACGGCTTTAGCCGTGCCGTAATAAGCCTAAAATGATCTGGGCTTCAGCCCCTGAGGGCGATTTTGAATAGAACAAGAACCGTACCTCAGCGGCTAAAGCCGCGTATGCCTGGAGATTCTAAGGGCACGGCTGAAGCCGTGCCCTTCCGTCCAACTTCGTTCCATCACGGTCACAGCGGCCCTGGCGACACTGCAATCGGATGCAATGCAAATGAGCGCTTTCGATTCCGTGACCGACTCGTCTGCCCATCGCGATGGCCTCGCGGTGACCAGCGCGAGTTTCAAGTAGCGGGCAAAGACTGGTAACAGGGGTTGCCAAGGGGCTGTTTGCGGTCGAGTTCCGGAGCACCACCCTTTGCACGCTTTGTGCAGGGTGGGATGTACGTAAGCCACAGAAAGGAACCACTGTACGATGCAAACCAAATCGAGCGTTGGCGAATACTCGTTAGCCACCGGCGAAGCCGCGGTGCGACGTTTGACTGCGTTACACCGTGTTTATTCCCCGGCCGGCCGCAGAGTTCTGCTGCGGGCGGGGTTGAAGCCCGGCATGAGGGTCGCAGACCTCGGTTGCGGCGTGGGCGCGACCACCCGCATGCTCGCGGAGATGGTTGGGCTCGCTGGACATGTTACCGGGATCGATCTCAGCGCCACGCAACTCGATCAGGGCCGCAGGCTATGTGAGGAGGTGGGGGTCACCAACGCCAGTTTCGTATGCGCGAGCGCGACGGACACGGGCCTGCCGCGTCAATCACTCGACCTGGTGTATTGCCGCTTCCTGCTGTTGCATCTTGTTAATCCCGAGGCCGGCCTTCAGGAGATGCTTGCGCTGCTCAAACCAGGCGGCGTGCTGGTGGTGGAAGACGGCGACCTGACCACGGCGGGGAGCATCCCTGCCAGCTCACTTGCATGGTTCGCGGATTTGTTTGGGCGCCTGGGTCCGGCGCGCGGCCTGGACTACTCACTCTCGACGCGGCTCTTCCACATGGTAAAAGCGGCAGGGTGCCTGGAGCCGGAGATCGAAATCCACCAGCCGGCGATCGCCCGCGGGGAGGATCGACTTCTTTTGAAATGGTCGGTGGAGGAAGCGGGCCCGGCCTTTATCCAGGCCGGATTGGTCACACGCGCTGAACTGGATGGAATCCTCGCCGATATGGAGCGCGACACGCAGAACCTCGACATCCTGGCGCTTGGACCGCGCATGTCCCTGGTATGGGGTCGCAAGCCGGATTGATCACCGTGATTGTGGCGTACGGAACGAGCCAAACTTATGTACGTGGCCCCGCCGGCGAAGAGGTTTCTCTTTGCCGACGGGTCGTTGGATTGCCGGCTTTCGGTTAGAACTGCGCTTTGAGTGCGAACTGGTAGAGACGCGGGGTGTAGTTCGGATCGAAGTTGCTCACTACTCCGAAGTTCGTACTGCCCAGTTCCGTGCTGCTGTCGCCCAATGGGAAAATGAAGCTGGGCGTGTTGCTGATGTTGTAGGCCTCGGCGCGGAACTGCAGGTTCACACGCTCCGTCACCGCGAAGTTCTTGAAAAGAGAGAGATCCACGTGACGGAAATCGGGGCCGAAGAGCGAGTTGCGCGGCGTATTGCCTACTTCCCCGGTGGGCTGCGGTGCGAAGGCGGCGATGTTGAAGAACTCGGCATTGGTCTTGTTTGCCAGACGAGGTTTGGAGAGCGTGTTGGGGCGATCTCTGCCGCCGCCGTTATTCGGCACCGCGCGATCGGCGTAGGACTCAGTCACCGACTGGCCGGTGGAAGGATTGATGTAGGTCGTGGTGTCGTTGTTGCCCGGGCCGGCATTGCCTCCGTTGTTAAGAATCGTGAAAGGCTTACCGCTCTGCCAGACAGTGATGGTATTGACTTCCCAACCTGCGAGCGCTTCTTTCGCTAGACCCGTCCAGGTCTTGCCATACTGAAACTGGTAGTTCAACGAGAGCGCAAAGCGGTTCTGGATATCGTTCTCCGCAATACCATACTCAATCTGCCGCAGCCGTGTTGGATCCGCATCGCTGAACCCCTCCTGGCTGCCTTCCTGCGAGAAACCTGTGTTGTCGCTGAGCGCTTTTGACCAGGTGTAGTTGGCATCGAACGCCAGGCCCTGAGTGAAGCGACGCTGCAGAGCGACTTGTAGACCGTTGTAGTTGGAGATGCCTTCACTCTGCACCAGGCCTACTCCGCTGAGGTTGCCGCCAGGGAATTGGGGGTCGAGTTTACGCGGGCCGCTATTGGCACGAATAGAGGTTCCGGCCTGGTAGAGAGGGCTATTGGGGTTGGTGCTGTAGGGAGCGGGTTGGTTGATGTCGTTGATCACCTGCGGCAGATGGTGGCCGACGTTGCCGACGTAGCCGATGGTGAGGACGTTAGGACCGAACTGCTGCTCGACCTGCAGATTGTACTGGTCAATGACAGCGGACTTGAAGTTTGGACTCTCAGTGTTGAAGGAGAGCGGGTTTAGGTTCTGCAGGTTCGAAACATCGGGTGCTTTGGGTATGGGCAAACCCTGATCGAAGGAACTGTAAGCCGCGGCGCATTGGCCATTGCCCACGCTGTGGCCGACGCCGAGGAAGTTGGTTTCAATCTGAATGGCTACCGCCGCCTGGCAGTTGGGCTGAAAGTTCGCGAGGAAGGGTACGTTCTTCAGATCGGTGTTCGAGGTGTAGTTGCCGGGAAAGTAGCTGATACCGAAACCGCCGCGGACAATGGTGGAATGAGCAGCCGAGTAAGCGAAGCCGACGCGTGGGGCCAGGTTGGAGTAGTCCGTCGAGATGCCCGCGTGACCATCCACTCCATTGACGTGGGCGATCTTCAGAGCGCTGGTGACGTTTTCGGGAGTTGCGTTGAGCGCCTCAATAAAGTTGAAGTTCGAAATGCGATTGTGTGCCTCGGTGAAGGGCGTGAAGAGATCATAGCGAAGACCATAGAGCACGGTGAGCTTGGGTGTGACCTTCCACGAGTCCTGGACGAAGAAGCTTGGCTCGTAGGTGCGATAGTCAGGCGCCGTGAGGTCCACCTGACGCTGTTCCCCGCTGAAAGCACCGGTCAGGCTGGATGCGATGCCGTTGTCGCGCTGTTGCGTCGCGCTGGGTTGCACGGTGGAACCGGGTGCAGGCGATGAGTCGGTAGGTAGTCCGAAAGTATATTGACCGCCCACATAGGGGCTTTGCACATTGCGCGCCTGCCGGCGAAGGAAGCTGGCGCCGAACTTGACGTTATGGTCGCCCTTGGTCCAGCTTACCGTTCCGAGATATTGGAACGTATTGTCGATGTCTTGTAACGGGACGAAGGAGCCGTCACCGATATCGCTCAGACCAGGAAAGCCGATCGGCGTCAGGTTCGTAGATTGGCTGTTCAGGTTCGATGCGAAAGTGCCCACACCTCCTGAGACGATGGCATCGGCGCCGCTGCTGCCAGTTGCATTGAGGGGCAGAGAAAGATTGTTGATGCGGGTGAAGGCAGAGCGGAGGTCCACGAGGAGATTCGGGGTGAAGAAGTGGGTATAGCCGAAGCCGTACTGCTGCGCAGTATCGGTCGCCGGACCGTCGAAGTCAAACTGGCCGCCGCTGATCTCGAGCCCGGTCGCTGCGTTGATTCCAAGTCCCGGAGGAGTGAAGGTATTCACCTTGTTGTAGTCGTAACGGCCGAAGAAGAGATTGCGGTCGTTGAACTTGTGATCCACGCGCACATCGAAGCTGTTTGAGAACTGCGTACGATTGGGGCTGGTGATGTAGTTATTGGACAGCGCGCCGGCTGCGCCGGCATTTGGAGCGGGGTACAGCTTCAGGTAGGCCAGAGCGATTGGGTCAAGAGCCAGCCCTTGCGTACCGTTTCCGGCGTTGAGCAGGAGTTGCGGCGATCCACCATTGAGACTGTTGACATCGTTGAACTCATTCTGGGTAAGAGTTGTCTTGGAGTAGGTAAGACCATTGACATCTCTGAAGCCCTCGTAGTCGCCGAAGAAGAAGGTCCGATCTTTGAAGATAGGCCCACCGATACTGCCGCCAAACTGGTTCTGGCGGAGCTCGGGCCTTCTGCCAGTGGTCTGCAGAACGTTGCGTGCATCGAAGATATCGTTGCGGAAGAACTCATACGCTGTGCCATGAAATTGATTGGTACCGGCGCGGGTAACGATACTCACAACACCGCCGGCAGTACGCCCGGCTTCCGCAGTGTAGTTGTTGGTTTGTACGGTGATCTCATCAATGGCTTCGACGATGGGGCGTACACCGATGGTTCCGATGATGCGCTCGTTATCGTCGATACCGTCGATGGTGAAGTTGTTGAGCGTATCATCCTGACCGTTTACGGAGAAGCTGGCGGTCTGACGGCGATCGTCAGGGCGGCCGCCGCTGGTGAGCCCATTTCCTGGACCCTCGTTGGCGCCGGGGACAATCTGCACCAGTTGAACGAAATTACGGCCGTTCAAGGGGAGGTCCTGAACTGCTTTTGCTGTCACCGTGGAGCTTACAGTAGCGCTGTCAGCTTGTAGTAGGGGTGTGGTTGCAGTCACTTCAACGACGGCGGAGGTTGAACCCACCTGGAGGTGGACGTCGGCGCGCGCGCGGTCGCCTGCTTCCACGGCGAGGTCTTTCGTGATGGACTGCTGGAAGCCTGCCGCTTTGACCGAGATGGAGTAGTGTCCGACGGGAAGGAGGGTAAAGGTGTAATCTCCAGAGCCGTTGGACTCGACGGTGCGGACTTCGTTGGTGCCGAGGTTGGTAAGGGTAACGCCGGCTGCCGGAACGCTGGCGCCCGAGGGGTCCGTCACTGTGCCAAGGATGTCGGCAGTGGTCAGCTGCGCCAAGGCTGCTGAGGTGAAGAGAAATAAGAACGCCAGAAATGAGACCGGGCGTCTGAAACGTTGCGCAAGTAGTTGTTCGCACTGGCCATGGCGACTTGCTGTTCTTGGTTGATCCTTCATTATGTCCGCCTCCGTTGTATCGCTGAGATAGCAACTTCGGTCGTGTGACGCTTCTGGCCCGGGCTAAGTTACAAGATAAATGGCGCCGATATAAGTAGTCTTACTATGTAGGTTCGTTTGATAACTAACTTATTTGCCAGCTTATAAGGTGAACGAGAGCGAGGATGTACTTCTTGCTCGGCGGGCGCTGAGCAGAGGGGCCGTAATCGATCGTCTTACTGTCTCAGAGCACAGTGTCGACTTAGGCTGTTCGTCGCTGGACAACCTGGTTCGTTTCGAACGTAAATGTCTGCTTAGTGAGACGTTATGAAGGTTGAAAAGGAGATCGCACTTGTCCGACATTCACCCATCTGGCCTCAGGGTGCGATGCGTGGCACTTTAGCTGTTGCTTACGAAGCGTTACGGGAGGCGTCTAAGCGGCGATTTGTGCAGGGTTGTTTATAGGGCCAAGAAATCAGACGAACAGACGCCCCACCAGCGATCCCCATGGGTTGGGTCCACGCGGCTGGGAAAATGGTCCGATGTGTGCTGGGGTTTCCTCTAGTGCTTGAAGACTTCCACCATGAGTTGCGCCTGAACCTGATTCAGTTGCATCAGCGTCGACTCCAAAGCCTGCCGGTCCTCATACGAGGCTTCATTGAGGATGTCTTTTAGCCGATAGGAGGTGCGTTGCATGAGCACTTCGGCATCTTTCAGTTTCTTGCTGTCTTCGGCAATACCTATGTGGATCTGTTCCGCGTACTGTGCCACTAGCTTGAGGGTCTGCGAAGCCTGCCCGGAATCGCCGGAATGTACTTGCTGGCCAGCCAGGTCCGTCATCTGGCTAACGAGTTTGGCATATAGAAAGCATTTATCCCTGGGCTGGGCCTGCTCCGCTTTCGTCTGGAGGGCGGCGAGCGCCGTTGGATTGTTGCCCAGGCCCGAGGCAGCAGCATACAAACGATTCAAGGAGCAAGTAGACAGGACTACGACCGTGGCGATCCACCGCATCTCCCGCCTCATGTGCATCCGGCTGCCTCTCACCCGTTTTCGCGTTTCACTGCTTGCAAGCGCTCATGTCGGGATGATTCGTGATGTTGGAGTCGCGGATGGACAGAAGGTTACGGGGCAATACGGTGAACGAAGCACCGATGTTCAGTCGGGGGCTTCGTTTGGGGAGAGAGCTTGAGGTGGAGGCCCGCAGCGGCCTGCTTACTCAGCCCGTTTACTCAGCACGCAATGTAATGGCGGGATCGACCCGTGCTGCTCGCCAGGCCGGCGTCCAGCAGGCTACGGCCGCGACTGTGGCCAGCAGCGTGATTACGCTGAGATAGGCAAGCGGATCGAGAGGCGATATGCCGAAAAGCAGCGTAGCGAGTGCCTGGCTGGCGGCCAGGGCTCCGCAGAATCCGATCAGGACCCCCAACGCGGTTAGCCGCATGCCCTGGCTGAGGACGAGGACGAGGATGTCATTGCGCGACGCGCCCAGCGCAGCCCGCAGCCCGATCTCCCGCGTTCGTTCGGTGACACTTCCGGAGAGTATGCCGTAGATGCCGACAGCGGCCAACAGCAACGCCACGATGCCGAATACCTCGAAGAGTGTCAACACAAAATGCCGCTGCGCTTCTGTAACGGCCAGCAAGCTCTCCATGGTGGTGACGCGCACAATGGGTTGATTTCCGTCGACGGACCAGATTGCGTTCTTGACCGAGGAGGCAAGCGCTGCGGGGTCGCCATAGGCGCGGACGACGAAGGATAGCGTGTCATCGGAGAACCAGCTCTGCACCGTTGAAAGATAAACCGCATCCGGCTGGTCTATCGCGAGAGAAGTCTGTTTCACGTCGCCGACAACACCCACGACGGTATACCAGGGCCGGTCTCTGGGGCCCACGTGGAGACGCTTGCCGATAGGGTTCTGGCCTGGGAAATGGCTCCTGGCCAGCGAGTCGCTGAGCAACGCTGCCTGCGGCGCCGAAGAGGAGTCGCGTTCATCGAGGCAACGGCCACTGAGCAGGCGAATGCCCATGGTCTGGCAATAGTCCGGGCTCACCGCGTAGCGAAACACGTTGTGGCCGGTCTGGGAATCTTCATCCTCGAACTGCGCGCCGTAGAGGCCGATGACCGGTGGATCGTCGCTGAGCGGCAAGAGGCTGGTGAATGCCGCCTGCTTTACGCCGGGAACCTGGCGCACAGCTTCAAGCGCTTGCTCAAAGAAACGCCGCCTCACGTTGTCGCCGGCGCCAGGCGCCGATGGGAGATTGTCAAACTGGTGGCCGGAGGTCTGCACCTGCAGGGTGAGCAGATGCGGCGTACTGAATCCAGGATCAACCCCGAGCAGGCGTTGCATGCTGCGCAGAAGCAATCCTGCGCCGACCAGCAAGATCAGCGCCAGCGCCATTTCTGTAATCACCAGCGCGCTTCGCGTCCATGCATGGCCGCCGGCAGTCCGCCGCGAATTTTGCTGGAGCCCGGGCTGCACATTCTCGCGGGAGACATGCAACGCCGGGATCAGACCCGTGAGCAAACCAATCAGGGTTGTGATGCCCAGCGCAAACGTAAACGCCACGGTATCCATCCTGATGGCGTCGACGCGCGGCAGCCCCGGAGGGCTAAGCCAGATGAGTGCCCGCACTCCTGCTGCCGCCACGCCGAGGCCCAGGACGCCGCCGAGCAAAGCCAGCAGAAGGGTCTCCGTGATGACTTGGCGGATGATTCGCCGTTGCGTTGCACCGAGCGCAGCGCGGACCGCGAATTCTCCGCGCCGCTGTGCGTTGCGCGCCAGCAGCAGATTGACTACATTGACGCACGCGATCAACAGAACCAGGCTGACCGCGCCCAGAACCGCGAGCAGCGCAGGCTTGACGCCATGCGTAATATCGTCCTGCAGCGAATCGATGATAAGGCCATTCCGCAACCCGGCCCAACGTGGCCGGGGAAACTCCGCCCATGGCGTGCGTGCAATCTGAGCGAACTCGTGTACGGCCTGGTCTTTGCTGATGCCTGGTTTAAGACGGCCGGCCATGTGAAGATGATTCCCCCACGCCCAGGTATCAAATTGGGTTGCAATCTGCCGGGTGTCGTATTGCATGGGAGTCCATAGGGCGGCGGAAGGCGAGAGAACGTTCTCAAACGCCGGCGGCATGACACCAATGACTGTGTAGTAGTCGTCGTCGAGCTTGACGGGATGCCCAAGGATCGCCCGGTCGCCATGAAAGTGCTGGCGCCACAACCCGTCGCTCAAGATGACGACCCTGGGACCGTTAAATACATCTTCGCCGGCACGAAAATCCCGGCCCAGGACCGGAGCAACCCCGAGCACGCGAAAGAAGCTCGCACTCACACTCTGCCCCTCGATGCGCTCGGGCCGCGCCGCCCCGGTCATAGCCGGCTGCCACGGCTCAAAAATAGCCAGCGCGTCCAAGGACCGGTTCCGTTCCGCGAGCTCGCGCCAGGTGCCGAAGGCTATTTCCGACCTGGCGCCATGGAAGGTATTCCAGATCATCAGGATGCGGCCGGCGTGGGGGTAAGGCAGCGGCTGGAAAAGAATCGGATTGACCGCGCTGAAAATCGCCGTGCTGGCGCCGATGCCGAGGGCCAGAGTGCATACGCAGACGATGGTGAACCCAGCGTTGCTGCAAAGTTGCCGCACGGCGTAGCGAATGTCGGCGGCGGTGATTCTGACTGCGTTCTCCCATCCATACGAACGCACCTGCTCGCGAACGGCAGTCATGTTCCCTGATTCCAGCCGCGCGGCGCGTTTTGCCTCTTCTGCAGAGAGCCCACGGGCCATGCTGGCCGCAGTCGCCTCTTCGAAGTACTGCTCTACCTCGTCGGCGACGTCCTGATCGGCCCTCGTTCGATGGATGAGGCTGCGCAGGCCGTGAGTCAGTTGACGCCAGAGAGACATGCGATTAGCCCTCAGCTTTCAGGAGCCGCGCGATGGCCGACGCCCTCCGCGTCCAGTCGGCGGTTTCGTGCTCAAGCTGTTTCTCTCCCGCGCGTGTGAGCTCATAGAACTTCGCGCGTCGTGAGTTTTCTGTTTGCCGCCATTCGGCGTCGAGCCATCCAGCCCGCTCCAGGCGCTGCAGGGCGGTGAGCAGCGATCCCGGGTTCACCTTGAATACACCACGTGAGATTTGTTCGACACGACGGGCAATGCCAAAGCCGTGCATGGGTTCGAGGCTCAGCGTCTTGAGGATAAGCATGTCGAGCGTGCCCTGGATGACATCGGTATTCTGATCGTTCATGGGAGACAGGCTAGCATTCTCTCATTATGATCGTCAAGATGTGACAATCAAGTGGGCCGCCTTGATCGCGACGAGTCGGCGCTAGAGTTGAAAGGAGGGCGCGGAGTTTTGTTGGGTGGAAAGTGGCACAGCAGGTCTCTCCACTGCGCCACGCTTCGGTCCCAATGAACAAATCTGTGTAGAGCAAGCAAGAGGCAAAGAACGTTGCGGTCCGAGACGATCCTCGCAGGAAGGGCACGGCTTTAGCCGTGCCGCAATATGCCGAAAATGACCTGGGCTTCAGCCCCTGAGGGCAATTTTGAATCGAACAAGAGCCGTACCTCAGCGGCTAAAGCCGCGTGCGCTCGGATATTTTACGGCTAAAGCC
>Ga0302326_10034210_pt1 | contig 10075 bp, 11 predicted proteins | sample Palsa_T0_3_FD_202264 | JGI IMG/M metagenome (GOLD analysis project Ga0302326, IMG submission 202264) | Peat permafrost microbial communities from Stordalen Mire near Abisko, Sweden - Palsa_T0_3 | ecosystem: Environmental > Terrestrial > Soil > Palsa > Peat permafrost | place: Sweden: Abisko...
CGTCCGTCGTGATTGTTCCCGTGATGTTGATGGAACGAATGTTGAAATCCGCAGTGTAGATGATGGACGCTTGCGAAGGTATCGCGTAAGGGCCCACGCTCGCAACGGCGATCGCCGCAAAGGCGACAAATCTGGTTCCCATTCAGTAGTTCAATCCCTGTTCGGGAATTGTAGCTGAGGTAAATACGATCCGATCTAATTCCTCATCTGAAACATTCTCGATAAAGTACGGTAGATCACATTGCCGGCTAGAACTTCACCCCGATCTTCTCTTCTAGGTAATGGCGGCTGATCGTCGCGCACTGTTTAGGAGTCTTCGCTTTATCCGGAACCCGATCCAGTTCCACCACAGCCCAACCGTTAAACTTAACCTTTTCGAGTGCCACGAATACCGCCGGGAAATCCACGCGCCCCTGTCCCAGCTCCACCCACTGGAATGGATACTTGTCCTTGTCCGTCATCTTGATATCCACAAAGTCCTTCAGATGCAGAAAAATCATCCGGTCATGATACGTCTCAATCGCCGACGCCGGGTTGCCGCCTCCGGCCTGGGAATGGGCCGTATCCAAAAGCAGCTTCACGAACTTAGGATCGGCGTTCTGGAGCACCAAATCGAGGTTGCCTGGATGCTCGCTGATGGTGTTCATGTGATTGTGGTACGCGAGCGGAATGCCTAGGTCGGCGGTCCGCTTGCCGATTTCCGTCAGCAGCTTGCCGAGACGGACGCACTCCGCAGAAGTAACTGTGCGTGGATAGGGCTTCAGTTGATCCAGAACTTGTAAGTAAAGGCCTCCGGACTCGCGAAGGAACTTGGCGTTCGCTACGTGTTTCGAGATCTGTTCGGATTCCACAGCGGGATCGATCGACACCTCGCCGCTCGAAAGCGCAACAAACGTGAGTTTCTTGCTCTGCAGCAGATCTCGAAGTTCCGAAGGCTGGAATTCAGTCGTGGCGTCGATCCGGAACTGAACTCCCTGAAAGCCCGTGGAAGAGATATCGTCAACCGCCTGGCGCTCCTCCTTAGACCATGTCATCGCGGCGTAACCGAACTTGATCTTGTCGAGACCTGTATAAGCCGCAAAGGCGGGCCGGAACGAACCCGCGAGTGCGGATGCCGCCGCAACTCGTCCCGCGTGAGCAAGGAAAGTCCGGCGGGAAAAGGCGTTGGGTGTACTTGCGTTCATGTTCAATACCTGATTAGTCAGACTATATCGCGGGTTTATATGTCGCCAGCCGGAATCTTATCGGCGGAAAACGGAAAGGCGACTGAAACTGGAAACGATGCCGAGGGCAACGCCAGCGGCGTAACGCTCTCACCTTCGGCGTATGCCGTTACCGTCGAATAAACTCCCGCCCGAGGATCGCGATGGACGATGAGCCGCCGCTCGCTGATATCGAAAACCCAATACTCTTGGATTTCCGCGCGGGCATAAAGGCGCGCTTTGGGGCCAAGGTCGAAGGCAATGGTGGAGTCCGAGACCTCGATCACGAGCCTGACGTCGGAGGCTGGCGGGTTGGCGCCCACATACGCCAATCCCGTCTTCGCGAGAAGCGCGATATCGGGCTCCGGTTCGCTCGTGGGATTGTCCGCTGGAGAAACGTCAATTGGACCCTCCAGATTCAGTTGCATGGGGTCCATCAAACCGACAAACCACCTCACGACCGACATGAAGACGAGCACATGCGGGCGCTTCTTGGACATCCTTGTGATCAGCTCCCCTTCGATCAATTCCAGGTGTTCACGATCCCACAGACCGGTAGCCTCAATGCATTCGCACTCGGCGCGGGTCCAGCGCTTGCGCGGCGGATAGATGATTGGGGAACGAGGCTCGACACGGAATTCGGCGGCAGGCGCGAGTTCGACGGGCATATGGTCCTCATCCAATCTTACAGCGGGGAATTATTTTTCGCCCGGCGGAACTCACTTGTGATATACGTTTCTGTCGAACGGAGACAACGACCCATGAAGTTCCGGCTCTTAAAGGTTTTAGCGGTAAGCGCCATCCTCGGACTGACGGCGTGTTCGGATGCCCCTAAGCCCGCGGTCAAAACGGACGCTGACGCGGAAGTTCCTAAGGAGCCCACGGGGCCAATTTCCGCCAAGACAGCCTATTGGAAAATGTACACGCCGGCGCGCACCTGGGCCACCGACCTGATGCCGATCGGAATGAAAAGCATGGACGTGGAGGGCATGCCCTCGGAAGGAGGTCTCGCGCCGATGTGGACCGTTGCGTTCGTCTCGCCAAGCCGTCACGAAGTACGGACCTACTATTATTCCGTGGTGACGAAACCACCTTCAGTCTTCAAGGGCGTGAAAGCGGATAGTGCGCTGCCGTGGGCCGGACCCGCTGCCGATGCCATGCCCTTTCAATCCTCGGATTTCGCGATCGATTCCGATGCCGTGTACAAAACAGCCGCCGAGAAGGCCGACGCCTGGTTGAAAAAACATCCCGGCAAAATGCCCTCCATGGCCCTCGGGAATGCGACGCGATACCCAGCGCCCATGTGGTATCTGCTTTGGGGCGACAAGAAAGACGGCTACGCGGCGTATGTGAACGCCACGACAGGCGTGTTTGGGACGAAATAAGGGCCAACAGTCAGCTGAACACACGTGGCGCGCGCACTTCTTGCGTGCCGCGTCGGGACTCATCCCTACGCCACCAAATCCGGCTTCTCCCTCGGCGAAACGCCTTCCGGATTATTGATCTGCGCCCCGTGTGGAGCGGCGACAGGGCCGCGCAACAGCGGGTCGTCCGTCGCTTTCATCCATCGTTCCAGCCTCTGCCGCATCTCGGTCAGAACAGGTTTGGCCGCAACGTCCGTAACCAGATTATGTTGCTCGCTAGGATCGAAAACCAGATCGTGGAGACTCTCTTCCGGCAGCACCATATTCTTCCATCCATATTTGAGCCATACGCTCTTGCTAAGCCCGTCGTCGCAATTGGGCAGTACCGGAGTATGCTTGTCGCCATAGCGCCGAATGTATTTGTAACGATGCGTCCGAACAGCGCGCTTCGGCTCGTACGCCGCGTGAAAAGTGACTTCGGAGAATATCTCTTCGTTGATCTCCTTCACGTCCCCGCGAATCGCCGGAAGCATCGACTTGCCCTCCAGCCAGGCGGGATGCTTAACGCCCGTCAAGTCGCAGATGGTGGGAAAGACGTCTAGATGGGAGATCATCGCGTCGCACACTTTCCCCCGGTTGAAACCACCCGGTCCCCGCAGAATCATCGAAACGCCCCAACCGAAATCCTCAAGGTTGCACTTCATCAACGGGAAGGACACGCCATGATCCGTCGTGCTGATCACCAGCGTATTGCCAGTCAGCCCGTTGCGGTCGAGAGCTTCAAGGACCTGCCCAACGCCGTGATCGAGCACCCGGGCGCTGGCGTGATACGCCGCCATATCGTCGCGTGTCTCGGGCGTATCAAGTATCGGCGCCGGCGGCATGACGTAACGCGCATTGTCGGCCGAGGTAGGTTCCGGATATTCGCGATGCGTTTCGAAGAATCCCACGTCCAGGAAAAACGGCATCGTGTGCCGCCGATTAAGGAAATTCACCGCCACTGGCGCCACTGCAACGGCGCTGGTGCTCCGCGGCGTAAGAATTTCGTCGTAGCCGATCATTTCCGGTTTTGGCGCCACATGCTGCAATCCCGCCAGCGCAGAAACATAACCGGCGTCTTTCAGCGTATGCACGATGTGCCGCTTATAATCGGTCATCCGGAAACCGCGGTGCGCCAGGCCGAGCATGCCGTTCGAGTGCGGACACTGTCCGGTAAGAAGCGCGGAGCGGCTTGGCGAACAGGTCGGCGCAGCGCTGAAAGCTCTGCGAAACAGAGTTCCTTCGGTAGCGAGACGTTGCAGGTTGGGCGTGGGAACGGCGTGCCCATAGGGCTGTAAATAGCGGCCGGAATCGTGCGAGTGAATGTAGACGATATTCGGCGGCCTGCCCTCAACCTGGCTATGCGCGGCAACCGCGCTCGTCGTCGCAGCGCCCGCCAGGAAGGCTCTTCGGGATTGATCTTTGACGCTCATATGGAGAGAAGTTTATCTTCTTTAATGATGCCTTTATACGGCGAGATCCAAAGATATGGTGAACTGAAGACTATATGGGGAGTCTAACGGGCCTGTTGGTATTTTCGTGGATCGCCGCATCTCTTCTGGTGTCTGGTCTAGCGGACCAGAAAAAACAGTACGACGCCGATGTTGCCAAAACCATCGTCGAACTACAGCAGTTCCGCGCAACCGCTACGGGAACGGTCCGAACCGCCGCCGGAAAACAAGGGATAGCCACGCTAATCAACTTGAATCCGCGGATCAACGCCTGGCACCTACTCAAAGTCACCTGGAACGGCGATAAGGATGAATCCGCGTGGCACCTGGAAAACGCGAAGCCGGGAAGCAACGTGATTGAGCTCGACCCGGCATTTCAGAAGGGCCTGGTTATCATTCAAGGAAAGGAACGCTATCAGTGCGATCTGTTTGGCGGCGCCAACCTGCTTGAGCAGGGACGAAGTTCCCAGCTGATTTACGTTCCCCTCTGCGGCGGCCGCATCTATCTTCGAAATCCGTCGAAAGGTCACAAAACTGCGTTGGAATCGGTCACTGAATTTGTTCGCGATCAGGTTTATGGTGGCGAAAAGGTGATCGACATCTTCCATCATGTATTGGCAGACCGTTATCAAGAGACGGGTGAATTGCATACCGCGGGAGCCGATTCAGCACCGGCATCGGCAGAACGGCCTGTGCCTGCCCTGATCGATCCCAAGTACGCGAACCAGCGGATTGGGCCAACTAACCTGGGAATTACCTTGGAAACCGGCAATGCCGCTATGGAACCGGGAGCCTGGTATGCGGCCGTTGCTGATTCGGGGATCTATGTCAGCATCATGCGCGCAAATCTGATCGATCCGAAGATCCTTTCCAGCAATCGCTCTATGGTCAATACGCTGGACGGGGTGGAAAACGCCTCTTTGGTTTACCTCGTGGCCTTCGATCTCGACCGGTTCGAAGCCGCCTACGAAATAGGCACGGTGCATCCACGAGTCGAATGGGCCACGCACTTGCTTCCGAGGATGAAGAATCCGAATATGCCGGGGCCGGATGGCATCGGGACAATCGCGCCGTTGGCCGCCACCGGGCTGATACGACCGGATCTTGGCAAAAAGACAATCGCGGCCTTTACCGGCGGATACAAGCGCGATCACAGTGCGTTTAATTCCGGGGACCTGGCTCAGGTGAACCACGGTAGCCATTATGGAATCATTGAGAACGGCGTAGTACTCAGCAAACTCCAGCCCGGTCTTGCGACAGTGTATTCGATGGATGACGGAACGCTCGACATGAAGACGTGGACGGAGGCAGACAACACTTCTCTCGCCCGGGTTCGGTACGCGCGGCAGAACGGCGTTGCACTGGCTGAAGTGGATGGTTCCGGAACCACGCTCCCCGGGAAACTGGTCAGCCGATGGGGTCCGGGTAACTGGTCCGGAAACGAGGATTCAAGACTGCGTTCAATCAGGGCGAGCATGGCGATTTTGAAGTCCCATGGCAAACGCTTCATGGTCTACGCGATTTTCAGCGACGCCACACCTTCGTCCATGGCGCGCGTTTACCAGGCTTATCAATGCAGTTACGCCATGCTCACCGATATGAACGCGCTGGAACATACTTACATGGCCCTGTATCGGCATACAGGGTCTGAATTGATCGTGGAACATCTCCTGAAGGGCATGAACCAGTTGGATCAAACCGGTCCAGGCAAAAACATACCGCGCTTTTTGGGCTTTTCCGATAACCGCGACTTCTTCTACGTTGTTCACAAGGGGGTGAATCGATGAAGTTTCCCGCTTTCATTTTGCTGGGGCTTTTGGCGCTTCCAGGAATGATCGGCTATGCAGACCCAAGGGCCACGCTGAAACAGCAGAATGAAGTCATTTTCCGGCAATTGAAGGACGTCCGCGGCCTCTCGGACAGCCAGATCGCCGCCGTCCGGAAGATCTTCGAGAAGTCTGGGTATATCGGCCAGGGGAATCCGGACGTCACCCAGCATCCGGTGACGCCGGAACAGTGTCAGGCCAAGCTGAAGCAGGAGGGCGTTCAGTACGAAAACGCGCGTTTCGAGAAAATCTGCCACGGCAAGTACATGGCGCCGCTTTACAACCCCGCCAAGGAGCAGCCCGAAGACGCGAAAGTATGCATGGATCAGTTTGAATTTCCCAACATTCCCTGCACCTACCCGGTGACTTGGGTCAAGGCGAATGAAGCCGCCGAAATCTGCTGGGCGGTCGGAGAGCGAATTGCCGACGCGCATGAGTGGGAAGGCGCTTGCGCCGGCGACCTCGAACCTCCGGACTACCATTGGGATTTGACCAAAGGTGTGAGTCCGGATGAGGGAATCGCGCGAATGCGGGCGCAGCACAACCGCGACGACGCGCCCACCAAACAGTGGAGTTACGGTCCCGAGTATCAACGCGGAATTTGTGCCACTTCGAGCATAAAGACAGCGGGCTGCAACGGCGGCGATTGGAAGGGCTGCGGATCGAACACTTTTCCGACAGGAGATTTCCCGGCCTGTCATAGCCCGTTATACATCTACGACCTCAACGGAAATGCCGCCGAAAGCATGAATCTTCCGCTGAACGAGAGCCAGATGTCAAGTCTAGGAAGCAAGACGCTCGGGTATACGGAGCTAAAGGGGAGTTGGTTTATCTTCGACTCATACCGCGCTCACGAGGATTGGTGTCGCTGGCGCGCCCCATTTTGGCATGGAACACGGGTACTAGATGACCATAGCCACGCAAATTACCACTTAGGATTTCGCTGCGTTAAGACGATACGCTAAGCCGGGCCACAAACTGATTCTGCATCTCTGTGGAGCAAATCGCGCAGATTCGGAATCGGGCCTTCATCGCTCAGGACATTAGCGAAGAGCGGATCCGCCAGTAGGTCATAGATCGACCGCATTTCACCATTGAGCAGTACGGTTTCACTGACCAGCCGAATGCCGTGGCTATAATCCGCGTAACACGCGCCATGCACCGTGGTCAGAGGCTGGATCGGTACGCCGTTCGTCCGGTGCCATCCGTAGATCGCAATGTGCCCCGGATTCTTCGCCAGAAGATTCGTGATTACCACGTCCTTCTTGTGCCCCGAGAGCAGCGCGCCGATCGAAGCGCCGATCTGGCGGAACTGATCTTGAACTTTTTGGTTATGTACCCGATAGTATTCAGTGGACCGCATCTGCGGACCGGCAGTCATGGGCTCGGGCGCAAAATGGAAAGCCGACTGTTGATAAATGGCGTCGACAATCTTCCGCGTGGGCAGAATGAATCCCATCTGCGTTGCAACGGCCGCCGCCGTGTAGAGATTCATCGGAATCCGAAGAAAATCGTTATCCGAGCCGATAGACAGGTACTCCGGCATTACGAAAATGGTCGCGGTGATCAACTGGCCGCCCGGCGATCGGGATGTCAGCTTCACCGGAACCAGTTTCCTGAGGAACTCCGGCATATTCCCGTTGAGGAGCGCGTGCAAAATAGCTTGCTCGCGGACACGTGGGTCCAACCCACTAATCGATACCGTGAATTGAGACCCGGTGAGCTGGCGGCCGGGCTGGGTCGGCACGCTTCGAGTCAGGTCAAAAGTGAGGTCGGCAGCCAAACAAGGAGCCGTCACCAGGAGCAGACCGGTTAACAGGTTAATAAATCTCAATGTGTTGAGTTTACACCAAATTGGATTGCTCGGCATAACTTTATATGATTACTGGAATATGGATCACAAAAAAGTGTCGATCGTGAAGGTTGGTGGCTTCCGGCCCACCGGGGACCCGTTCGCGTCTCACTTCGGGTTGACGCCACTCCGAATTCCGGGCGAGGAATGGCCCTCTACAGGCGGAAAGCCGATGTTGTTTGTCTGCCAGCTGAATCTGAAATCCGCCCCTTCCCCGCCGCCGTTGCTGAAGGACATCGCCCTGATCACCTTCTTCGTCGATCCCGAATTGGGCGAACTCGCGCGCGGCAACGGAATCAACTGGCAATTAAGCGCATACCCAACCCTGGAAGGACTAGTTCCGTTAACCCGCCCAGACGGAGCGCCGAGGCTGAAGCGCGGTTTCGAATGTCGCTGGGAAGATGGATCGGACCGCGACGAAGATGATCTGGCGCTGACCAAAGCAGGTGGCTACGCAAGCGAAATTCAGTCAGAGCCGTGGTGGGATTATGACGAAGATCCCGCACAGCCCGAGTTCTGCCTGCAGATCAACAGCGAGGAAAAGGCGGGTCTGTTTTGGGGAGACGGCGGGATGGTCTACATCGCGCGTGGAACTGCACCCGGATGCGAGAACCAATGGTTCCTGGACTGGCAGTGCTATTGAGCCCAAGAGCCTCTCCAACCTACTGAAGAATCAGCGGAAGTCCAAATGACTGGAACAGGTTCGGCCCAGTAGGCGGCACGAACATCGTGATAGTCGAAATCGCTTCCTCGTCAAGCGAGAGCACGTGGATAGAGTGCGCAGTCCATTGGGCATCAGGGCCACCGCTGAGCTCATAAACGGCGAACGCGGGCTGGCCATTAGCTCCAGTCGGGACCAGGCGAAGACCGTTGCATGCCTTCCAAGCCGCCCCGAAGAACGACCCGATGGTGTCGCGGCCGGCAAACCATTCTCTCCATGGCGGCATGATCACTGTGGCATCCTCTTTCAGGAGAGCTACAAAGCCGTTCACATTGTGTCCTTGCCAAGCGTCCAGATACCGTTCGAGAAGCCTTTGATGGGCTGGATCTGATTGGGATGTACTCCGGGGCCGGCCTACCGGATAGTGTTTGGCAAGCGTTTCTCGCGCCCTTTGCAATGCGCTGTTGATGGAAGCTGTCGAGCTTTCGAGTAGGGCCGCGGCTTCGGCGGCAGCCCACCCGAGTACGTCGCACAGCAAGAGTACAGCGCGTTGACGCGCCGGCAACAACTGAATGGCGGAGACAAAAGCGAGTTGCACGGCCTCGCGAGCTGGATAACATGCTTCGGGATTCGCCGCCTCGTCTCCCGACTCCGCGAGGTAAGCATTCGGGTAAGGTTCCAGCCACGCCACGTCGGTCCCGGGGCTCGAAGGCATCTGCAGATTCGCGGCTCCCAACTGGTGAGGCAAGAAGCGTTGAAATTCCTTGCGGCTGGCCCTGGCATTCAGGCACGCGTTCGTGGCGATCCGGTACAACCATGCTCGAAAAGAACCGCCTTCGACGTCTCTGAAGCTGTCGAAGCTGCGCCAGGCGCGCAAGTAGGTTTCTTGCACCAGATCCTCTGCTTCTTGTACCGAGCCGAGCATGCGATAACAATGCACTCGAAGTTCGCGGCGGAACGGTTCCGCGAGCCGTCCGAACTCATCGCCCTCAAGCGGTCCCAGTGCCATTTTTTAAGTCAATATGGCCCGGGTCAAGAACCTTGGCCCCCCTTTCACTCTTTCGGATTGGGCCGGCCCTTGCCTGTCGCAATCAAACTGCGCAAACTGCCGTTCACATAGGAGCCCCATGCGTTGGAGCATACATCGAAACACTCATACACGGGAACCAGGCCTTCATGGGTGAAGCGGATTTCGGTCTTCTTGGTAGCGATACGTCCACTCATCGCCGAGGTTTTCGGTGCTGCATTCGATGTTTTCCGACCACCATCCGCGAACATTGTTGATGGCGGCGAAGGCATCTTCGGGACATTGATCTACCGAAAGCGTAGTGGTGAAATTCGGTTCCGGGCTGTTCATGGCCTTGTCCCCCTATGCAAACACGTCCGGCTGAACTTGACCCGTGGCGATCAGCTTGCGCAGATTACCGTTGATGAGCATCCCCCATGCGTTGGAGCAACTGCCGTAACATTCAATCTCCGGCTCGAGGCCTGAGTGCGTAAAACGGATCTCCGTTTTGCCATCTTTCATGGAGATGTCAAAAACGATATCCGTGCCGGTCCATTCGCTCTTGTCTTTCACAAAGCTCAGGTGGCTGTCGGTCACGTGCCAGGCGACCTTCTTGCCGGGAATGAGCTCAGTGACCTTCTGGGTAGAGCGGTGCGCATCTTTGTAGCGATACG
>Ga0302326_10034211_pt1 | contig 10075 bp, 10 predicted proteins | sample Palsa_T0_3_FD_202264 | JGI IMG/M metagenome (GOLD analysis project Ga0302326, IMG submission 202264) | Peat permafrost microbial communities from Stordalen Mire near Abisko, Sweden - Palsa_T0_3 | ecosystem: Environmental > Terrestrial > Soil > Palsa > Peat permafrost | place: Sweden: Abisko...
ATACCCGATATGGTGAATCCCCTCGCCGCGCCGGGCCAGGAACTTGCCCACCGGCGTGTCGGGTCCCAGCGGCTCGAGCAGTTGGATGTAGCCCGGTACCAGGGCATTCTCACCGACGGCCAGCATTGCCTCACGGACCCCCTGGGCCTCGTGAGTCTCTACCGTCACAACCTTGAGGCCGAACGTCGCCTGGTAATGCTCAATGGCCTGGTTCAAGTCGCGGCAGGCGATGCCGACGTGATCGATGCGGGTCAGCAGAGGTAGCACGATATGTCCTTTCGAGTCCCGCTAGGTATCGTTACAGACATGAGCGAAGCACGTCAGCCCGTTATCGTTGGTGGCGCGAGGACTCCGATCGGCCGTCTGCTCGGGTCCCTCACCAGCAAGTCTGCCAGCGACCTGGGCGGTGTGAGCATCGCAGGGGCCCTGGACCGCGCCGGTGTCCGCGCTGATCAGGTCGAGTATGTGATCATGGGCCAGGTGCTGCAGGCGGGCGCGGGCCAGATCACCGCCCGCCAGGCCGCCGTGGCGGCCGGGATTCCGATGTCGGTCCCGGCGCTGACCGTCAACAAGGTCTGCCTGTCCGGTCTGGACGCCATCGCGCTGGCGGCGCAGCTCATCAGGGGCGGGGAATACGATGTCATCGTGGCCGGCGGGATGGAGTCCATGACCCGTGCCCCGCACCTCCTGCCGAACTCCAGGTCAGGCTACAAATACGGGTCGGTCGAAGTCCTCGACTCGATGGCGTTCGACGGCCTCACCGACGCGTTCGATCACCTGTCCATGGGCGAGTCCACCGAGAAGAGCGGGCGCGACCTCGGCATCACCCGGGCCGAGCAGGACGAGTTCGCCGCCGCGAGCCACCGGCGCGCGGCCGCGGCGGCCCAGAGCGGCCTGCTCGCCGCCGAGATCGTCGGCGTCACCGTCCCGCAGCGGGGCGGCGAGCAGCTGATCGTGACGCAGGACGAGGGCATCAGGGCGGCCACGACCGCGGAGACGCTGGGCAAGCTGCGGCCGGCCTTCGCCAAGGACGGCACGATCACCGCCGGGAACGCGTCGCAGATCTCCGACGGCGCGGCCGCCGTGGTGGTGATGTCGGCGGAAGCGGCCGACCGGGCGGGGGTGTCCGTGCTGGCCGAGATCGGCGCGAACGGCAACGTCGCGGGCCCGGACAACTCGCTGCACTCCCAGCCCTCCAACGCGATCAAGCACGCCCTGAAAAAGGCCGGGCTCGCCCCGGCCGACCTGGACCTGATTGAGATCAACGAGGCCTTCGCGGTCGTCGCCATCCAGTCCATGCGCGAGCTGCAGGTCAGCCCGGACATCGTGAACGTCAACGGCGGCGCGATCGCGCTCGGCCACCCGATCGGCGCTTCCGGGGCCAGGATCGCCCTGCACCTGTGCTACGAGCTGGGCCGGCGCGGCGGCGGGCTGGGCGCCGCCGCGATGTGCGGCGGCGGCGGCCAGGGCGAGGCGCTGCTGCTGCGGGTGCGCGGCTAACCAGGCCGGTGGCCGACTCCGAGCTTGACCGGGCGCGGGCCGGAGACATCCGCGCCCTGGCCCGGCTGCTCTCGCTGGTCGAAGATTCCTCACCACGCGTCCGTTCGGTGATCAAAGAACTTCTGCCGCACGCCGGCGGCGCCCGGATCATCGGGCTGACCGGACCGCCGGGAGTGGGCAAGTCCACGGTGACCGGGGCGCTGGTGAGCGCGTTCCGTGCCGCGGGCGCCCGGGTCGCCGTGCTCGCGGTCGACCCCACGTCGCCGTTCACCGGCGGGGCCCTGCTCGGCGACCGGGTGCGCATGCAGCAGCACGCCACCGACGAGGGGGTGTTCATCAGGTCGATGGCCAGCCGGGGGCATCTCGGCGGTCTGGCGGCGTCGACTCCGCAGGCTATCCGGGTGCTTGACGCGGCCGGCTTCGAGCTAATCATCATCGAGACGGTCGGGGTCGGCCAGGCCGAGGTGGCCATCGCCTCGCTCGCCGATTCGGTGGTGGTGCTGCTTGCCCCCGGGATGGGCGACGCTATTCAGGCGGCCAAGGCCGGCCTCCTGGAGGTCGCCGACCTGTTCGTGGTCAACAAGGCGGACAAGCCGGACGCCCAGCAGGTGGTGCGGGACCTGCGCAACATGATCGCGCGGGCCGACCGCGGGCCAGCTGACTGGAAGCCGCCCATCCTCACCGTGATCGCGACCCAGGGTGAGGGGATCTCCGAGCTGGTCACCCGGCTGGAGGCGCACTGGTCCTGGCTCAACTCCACCGGTGAGCTGGCCAGGCGGCGGCAGGCCAGGGCCCGCGAGGAGATCACCGCGCTCGCCTTCGCCGCGCTGCGTGGCCGGCTGGCAGCGGACCGTGTTGACGCACTGGCCCGGCAGGTCGCCGACGGCACGATGGACCCCTTCCAGGCCGCCGAGGAGCTCCTCGACCGGCGCGTCGGCTGAGACACCGAATACGTTGTGTCTGTGACTAAGCCGCTTGAGTTGCCGTTTGATCCCATCGACCGGGCGGCGCAGATCTGGGCCAGCAGGTTCGGCCCGCCCTTGTCGATGGCCGCGGCCACCTCGATCATGCGTGCGCAGCAGATTCTGCTGGCCGAGCTCGATGCGCTGCTGCGGCCCTACGACCTGACGTTCGCGCGTTACGAGGCGCTGGTGCTGCTTACCTTCAGCCGCCGCGGCGCGTTGCCGTTGCGGGTGATCGGCGAGCGGCTGATGGTGCATCCCACCAGCGTCACGAACATCGTCGATCGGCTGGAACGGCAGCAGCTGGTGATCCGCAGGCCGAACCCGTCCGACGGCCGCGGCAGGCTCGCCGAGATCACCCAGGCCGGCCGCGCCGTGGTGGCGCGGGCCACCGTGGACCTGATGGCCGCGGACTTCGGGCTCGGCGGATTCGAAGACGGTCAGCTGAAGGAGGTCTTCGACCTGTTCCGTGAGCTGAGGCTGACCGCGGGCGACTTCATCCCCGAGCCGCCCGAGCCGCCCGAGCCGCAGGAAAGTACCTAGCAGCCCGGGCCCCCGGAGCCCTGCTCTCCCGAGGCCCGGACTCCTAGGAGCCGGCGATACGGGAGGGCTGCCAGCGCTGCCCGCCGTCGAAGGTGAACCAAACCGTGCCCGACGTGGGGTTGGCGGGCAGCGCGATACCCTGCTCGTCGGTGGTCATGCCCAGGTAGCTGAATCCGCCTGCGGGCACCGTCCCGGTCAGCTCCGCCGCCTGCCAGGCGATGTCGCCCGCGGGCAGCACGTCGATGCCCTGGTCCGTGCCGAGTACGACGGTCTCCGACGGGCTCCCGGCCACCGAGGTGGCGACGCCCGCGGTGGGCGCCGCAGCGATCTGTATCCAGCTCGCCCCGCCGTTCAGGGAGGAAAAGACCAGCTTCTGCTGTTCCCTCGAACCCCCCGAGCCGCTAGAACCCCCGGCGCCCCCAGACGCACAGGTCAGGATGAGCTCCTTCGCGTTCACCGCGCCGAACAGCGCCCCGGCCGGCTGCCCGTCCGCCTGGGCCGCTCCCACCGGGCACGCGGAGGTGATCGAGTTCACCAGGGTCCACGGCCCGCTGCCGTCGACCGGCCCGGCGTACAGCGCCCGGTTCGGCGCGAGCAGGAAGCCGCGGCTACCGGTCAGCGCGAGGGTGGCGGCCTCGTCCGCGGCGCCGTCGGTCAGCCCCGAGGTCGGGGCGCCCACCGGCGTCCAGTCACTGGCCGAGCTGCTGGCGGCGGCGGAGGCGGAGTAAAGGGTGAAGCTCGTGCAGCCGGCCGCGAACTCCGGCCCGCTGCCGGTGCAGGACGCGAACAGCGCGAACACGCGGCTGCCCACCGTCTCCAGGTCGGTGACCCGCAGCCCGCCGGTGCCGACCCGAGTCCAGGTCTGGCCGGCGTCGCGGGTGGCGAACAACTCGGGTCCGAACGCCCATCCGTCTTCGGTGTTGAGGAACCGGATCTGGCCGACCCCGGTGGCCCCGTCCGGCGCGCCGGTCAGCGGCGCGGGGACTCCGACCCAGGTCTTTCCCGCGTCGTCGGTGCGTGCCACCGACGTGCAGAACGCAGTGGCGCAGTGCCCGGCCACCCCGGCCTGGCCGATCACCCAGCCCGTCTCGGTGCCGACGAAGGTCACCGACGTGGGCCGAAAGTTAAGCGGCACGGGTGCCAGGGTGTCCGCCGAAGGGACGGCGGAGGTGGCCGAGGACGCCTCGGTGCCTCTGCCGGTGCGCTGGGCCGACGGGGACGGGCCGGCGGTCACCCGCGCGGCCTGGCTGCCGGAGTTCACCACGGGCAGGCTGACCACCTGCGGCACGGTCACCGCCGCGGCCACGATCACGGCCGCGGCGCCGGCACCGACGGCCAGCCGACGGTACTTGCGGCGCCGCGCGCGGCGCTTGATCAGCTCGAAGGTGCCCGGCGGCGGCGGCAGCGGATCGATGCGCTCGCTCAGCCACGCGTCGATATCGTCGTGACGGTCAGGCATCACGGTCCCCCAGCGCCGTCTTCAGCTTGGCGCGCGCCGCGAACAGGTCGGCCTTGATGGTGCCTTCAGGCTTGCGGAGCAGGGCCGCGACCTCCCGGATGCCGAAGCCGCCGTAATAGTGCAGCAGGAACGGATCGCGCAGCCGCGGCGGGAGGGAGGCGATCAGGTTGCGGACGTCCACGTCCTGGTCCGGGTAGGCCACCGGTTCGGCGGCCGCGCCCGCGCTGACGCTGCGCATGGCCCGCCGTTCCCGCTCGGTCTTGCGCCAGTGGTCACGTATCAAGTTGGTGGCGATCACGTAAAGGTAGCTTTGCGGGCTATCGACCCGGGTCCACCGGGCCAGCAGCCGGACGAACGCCTCGGACGCGATCTCGTGCGCGGTGTCGTCGTCATCGACCAGGCGCCTGACCCAGCCGGCCAGCTTGGGGTACACGCCCCTGAACAGCTCTTCGGCGGCGGCATCATCCCGATGACCCCCAAGAGTCCCAAGAGCCTCACCAGCGGTGCTCACCGGATCTCCCTCGCTGATGTTCCCGGCAGGCGACGGGAACGGCGTGGCGATACGCCGCGTGGGTCTGCCGCCCGGCATGAGCACCATGTCAGGGCCGGTCGGGGCGTCCTGCAGAACACCCGTGTGATACGGCAACATCTACCACATTTCTGCCCGGTGACCTGAATCGCCGGATTCCCGCTGGGTTCGGAAGGGTCTGGGTTCCGAAGGGTCTGGCCCGGGCGCGCCCCCGCGGCGTCCGGGCCGCCGCTGCACGCAAAACCCACTTCCCGCCTTGCGCTCTTAAGAGACGATGCAGCCCCCCCATCGGTTGCACAGAAAGTTCTTTTTTTTTCTGAACGGCACCGCTGCGTGCCCCCGGCCTACGGTCCCGCCCGCGGCGTATTACAGTGCGCGGCCATCACTCACGGCACCCGGAACAGCGGCTAGGGCGAACCGGGAGCGGCCACGGGCAGTCCGGCATCCTTGGCCGCGGCGAGCAGGCGCTCGTCGTAGGCCACGAACGCGGTCAGGTCCCGCTTCACTGCCAGCGCGGAAGCCAGGTGGATGGCCTGTGCCGCGGACAGGCCCTGGGGCGGCAGGGTGGCCGAGTTATCGAGTACGTCCGGGGTCAGCGCCACCCGCGCGATGCGCTTGAGCACGCGGTAGCCCCGCGGCAGCGCGGCGGGCTCGGCACACCAGATCGCCCGCGGCACCTCCGCCCGGTACAGCGCGCTCGATATCAGTGGCTGGTCCGCGCGTTCGGCGAGCCAGCGAGCCAGCGCCGCCGTTTCCGGCTCGGCCACAGCCAGCCTGACCAGCGCGGAGGAGTCCAGATAGATCACCGTCGTTCCTCCGCCTGTGCCTGTTCCGCCTGTGCCTGTTCCGCCTGTGCCTGTTCCGCCTGTGCCTGTTCCGCCCGTGCCTGGCCCTCCCTGGCCTGGCCGAGGAGCCTGCTGGCGGCCAGCCGCCCGGAGGCCGGCGACGGGTACGGATCGATGTCGCCGATGCCGCCAGGTTCCTCAGCGGGCTCGATGACCCCGGACGCGATCAGGCGCTCCAGCGGACTGCCCGGCTCGAAGGCCGGCACCAGTTGAGCGACCAGCCGCCCGCGGTTGGTGATATCCACCGTGTAGCCCCTCTCCGCCAGGTCGACGTAGACGCTTGCGTGCTGGCGCAGTTCCCTGATACCTATCCGCCGCCTGGCCGAGGTCCGCTCGGTGGGCTCCGCGCGCGAGGCTGGCCGCCCCGGTTCACGGGTCCGGGCGCCCCGGCCCCTGACCCGGAGGTCCGGGTTCACCGGCAGCGGTTCCCGCTCATCGTCCGGCGTTGCACTCATCTGGCCACGGTAGCACAACAGATGCTACCGCAGTGGCGGGCAGGCGGGCAGGCGGGCAGGCGGGCAGGCGGGCAGGCGGGCAGGCGGGCAGGCGGGCAGGCGAGCGGGCGGGCGAGCGAGCGAGCGGTCCGTCCCGACCTGGCGTTGTCCGCGAGCCCGGCGCGGCCGGTCCGCCACGGCGGCCGCAGCCACGATCACCCAAGGTCCCGGCTGGTCTCTTACTGGCCCCGTTAACCATTACTGGCCTCGTTAACCGACTGACCTGCGCCGGATTTGGGAGCATAAGCGCAGCCCGCTACTTTTCCTCCGGAATTCTCCGCCCCAGGAAGCATAAGCGGCGTAAATTTTCGCGGCAATCTGAGCGATGACGAACTGGGATATGTCGAAAATTACCGGCCAGACTTCCTGGGTTATGTCCTGTCGCAAGTACCCGCATGCCGCGACGACGACTGCTCGCGGAGAAAGGTCCTCGAGCGTCCGGGTTCCCTTTGTGCCACGCCTCTTGGAGCTAGTTCTTCAACGTGCCCTACCAGTTGTCGAGTTGCTCTGCGTCAGGTCCGTCGCCTGGCATACGATCGGACCGCGACGGTTTCTCCATTCCGTGGAGGTCTGATATCACATCCCTGCTGCGGGATGGAGAAGCCTTTGCCCGGAAGGGGCGCCGAAGGAAAGAATGTCTATTTTGTGGCGATTCCCGCAGGACGACCCGAGAACCGAGACGAGCAACCTCATAGCTGGCACCAGATGGAAATTATAGATTCTGTCGACCAGGAGAGGGAGATGCGGAAAGAGCTCGCCGCTGACCAAAGGAAAGGGCGATTATTTATGATCCGTCAGCGAATAACTGCCATTGAGCCGCGGCGAGAAGTGGCGGCGGCACGCTCGGACCTTAGTCGCGTCGTTATTTCGAGCTTCGATAGCATTGGAAATCCCCACTACAACGGCGGGGGCGCGGTCATGGTCGATATGGTCGCGGGCCGGCTGGCCAGCCAATTTGATGTCACGCTCGTTACCGCAGCGCACCGCGGACCGGCCGTGATGTCTGAAGGGGTGCGCTACCTGCGGCTTCCGATCGGCTGGGCGGGTCCCCGGGCGGGGCAGCTGCTATTCCACGCGCTGCTGCCGTTCCTGGCCAGGCGGATCCCCCATGACCTATGGATCGAGAATTTCACGCCACCATTTTCCACCAGCTTCTTGCCTCTTTTCTCCCGTGCCCGGGTCCTTGGACTCGCCAACAGCCTGAGCGGCGAGTACATGTCGCGCCAGTACCGGCTGCCTTTCTTCCTAGTCGAGCGACTCGGTCTGCGGTTCTACCGTGACGTCGTGGTGCTCACTGCCGCCGATGGCGCCCTGGTTGGCCGTTCCAGTCCATCGACGAAAGTGCATGTCATCCCAAACGGCATCCCGGTGCCCCGTCTTGACGAGCGGTTGCTCGGCCAAGGTGAACACATCCTGTTCCTGGGCCGGATTGACGTATGGCACAAGGGAATCGACCTAATGCTCGCGGCTTACGAAAGGAGCGGGGTGTCCCTGCCACTGCTCATCGCGGGGACCGGCACGCGGCGTGAGGAGCGCAAGCTCACGGCTATGCTGGCGGCTACCGGAGGCGATATCCGATGGGTCGGGCATGTAACTGGCCAGCGCAAGCAGGATCTGCTGGAACGCAGCGCCTTCGTCATGATGCCGTCGCGAGCGGAGACATTCGGCCTGGTCGCACTGGAAGGCATGGTCTGTGGCAAGCCAGTGGTGCACTTCGGCCTGCCGACCTTGTGCTGGATGGACGGCGACGTGCGCGTCCCACCCTATGACGTCGACGCTCTGGCGAGTGAGATCCGCAACCTGGCCGCCGATAAGGCGGCGCGATACGAGCTTGGCCGAATGGGTTATGCGGCAGCACAGCGACTTGGGGACGTTGAAAAGATGGCGGATCGCTATCTCACCGTGGTCCAGGAACTTATCAGCGTACCGAGCGCGGACATGGGGCCCGACGGCGATCCGACCACCCCGTGAGCATGCTGGTCAGTCTTCGCGGTGCACGTCGCGGGGGTCCTTGTCGATCCGCAGTCCGCGCCAGCTGGGCTGGCGCAGGATCATGTCGGTCGTCCACTCGGCGAACACCACTTCGCCGACCAGCCGAGGTTCGACCCAGTGCGCGTCACGGGCCTGCTGGGCCGGGACCGGCGTGTCGAACGGGCTCGTGTCCCGTCCCAGTGGCGTCAGCTCGGCCATCAGTTCGGCCAGCATGTCCTGGGTGAAGCCGGTGCCGACGTGCCCCACGTACCGCAGCTTGCCGTCGTGGTACACGCCGAGCAGCAGGGATCCGATCATGTCCGCGCGGCGGCCGGCCCCGGGCTTCCAGCCGCAGACGATGACCTCTTGCTGCTTGACGTTCTTGACCTTGATCCAGTCCCGCCGCTGATCCGGGTGGTATAGGGAGGTCAGCGGCTTGCCGACCACCCCTTCCAGGCCCTGGGCGATGCTGTCGGCCAGCACGTCGGCCGCCCCGCCGCGGTGCCACGGCGGAATATGGACCGGGTCGGCGTTCAGGCCGAGCTTCTCCAGCTCCGCCCGGCGCTGGGTGTAAGGCTGCTCGAGCAGCGAGTCGTGGCCCCGGTACAGCAGGTCGAAGACGTACATCTGCACCGGAGCCGCCCGGACGAGTTTGTCGTCCGGCTGCTGGACGTGCATGCGTGATTGCAACAACCCGAAATCCGGGCGCCCTTCGCGCAGCGCCACGATCTCCCCGTCCAGGATCACCGGGGTCCCGACGCGATCGGCGAGCACGGCCAGTTCGGGGTAGCTCGCCGCCATCTCCTTGTCATTGCGCGAGACCAGCCGGACGGTGCCCTCGCTGACGTAGGCGATCGCGCGCAGGCCGTCCCACTTCAGCTCCCAGCCGTAGGACTCCTCATCTTCCGGCAGCCCGTGGCGCAGGCTGGCCAGCATCGGCCGGATCAGGTGCGGCAGACCCGCCATCGCGTGCCTCCCTTGGGCGGACTTTTACGTTGCGACGCTATACCCACGGCCTGATACCCGCGGCCTGATACCCGCGGCCTGATACCCGCGGCCTGATACCCGCGGCCTGATACCCGCCTCACGTGTGCATCACCACCTGCCAGGGCCGGACGCGTCGAAGGAGACGACCCGGACGCGTCTAGGGTGCGAGGGCGGCGCGCACCAGTTCGAGCAGCTCGTCATCCGAAACGTCCGCGGCGTCTTGCGGTCGCAGCCGGATCGTTCCCTTGCTTGTCCGCAGCAAGGGATGACGGGCGATGAAACCTGCCTCGCTGCCCTGCGGCCAGCCGTAGATCGACACCCCGTGCCGCCACGCGCCGACGTGCAGGCGCCGGCGGCCGACGCGGTAGGTGGGGATCTGATAGGAGATGACCACGGCCACGTCAGGGTAGGCAGCGAGGATCAGCTGGTGAACCCGGTCGAACAGGGGTCTGCTGGCCTGGTCGATCCCGGCGATGTAGTCCCGCACGGCTTCGTCCATCGGCCCATTATGGTCGCCACCAGTACCTGCCGCCCACCGTCCTGGCCGCAGCAGGCGGCGCCAGAACAGGCGCCCGATGGCATCATGCTGTACGTGTACCCGGTCATCCGCCCCTATCACGAACGGGACCTGGCCGCGGTCTACGCCATCTGCGTGCAGACCGCGGACGGCGGCGGGGACGCCCGGGGCCAGTACCGCAGCGATGACCTGATGCCTGACCTGTTCGCCGGGTCCTACGTCTTCCTCGAACCTCAGCTCGCCTTCGTCCTGGACGACGGGCGCGATC
>Ga0302326_10034212_pt1 | contig 10075 bp, 6 predicted proteins | sample Palsa_T0_3_FD_202264 | JGI IMG/M metagenome (GOLD analysis project Ga0302326, IMG submission 202264) | Peat permafrost microbial communities from Stordalen Mire near Abisko, Sweden - Palsa_T0_3 | ecosystem: Environmental > Terrestrial > Soil > Palsa > Peat permafrost | place: Sweden: Abisko...
TCGGGCGGCGGGGCCTTCGCCGAACGGTTGGCAACATGACGGCGCGCCCCAGTGCTGTCGCTCACTCCAGCGGCTTCACCCGAGGTCACGTTGAACGTCACCACGTTGCTGACAAAGCTCTGTTGCGCGATAGTCAACTGCGTCAGCGGGTCATCGGTAAGGCTGCTGTTGAGTTGGAACGTCACCTGGAAGATCCCCAACTGCCCAGGTACGTAGCTGGTGAAGATAATGTTACCCGTCGAACCACCGGCCAGAATTGAGTCCACCGGAGTTGCCGGCGGATCGTTATTGTCCGCCGTCGGAGCTTGCCCCGAGTTGAGAGCACTCTGATTCGTGGTGATGCCCAGGCCGGTTGCGAGAACATAAACAACTTCACCCGGCTGCGCGGGATTGTCGTCAGTGACAAGACCCCCTTGAGGATTAGAGCAGCAGGTCGCCGCGGTTAACGCCGTGAGAATCAGACTGGTGCCGGTGGTGACATCCACACTAACGGCAATTGTCTCCCCTGCGGCGCCGGGTTGATTGGCCACCAGCAGGATGCGCTGGTACACGTTGCTTGGGTATGCCGTAACTTGGGAATTCGGGTCTGAATTGATGAGATTGACAAAAGCGTACATGACCGACACCAGCGTGTCTGTGGTCTGCACCGCGTAGGTGTAAGTCTCGGTTCCGATGGTAACCGTGCCCACGTCGCCGCCGCTAATGGTGCCATCTACCGACAGCGCGGAGGTGGCGTTCTGATACGCGTGGTACACGTAACCGGGCCGCGGATCCGTTCCTGGTCCCGCAAAAATTCCAGGGTTGCCAACCGGGATAGAAGTCCCCGACGGCGTTGTAACGGTAACGGAACCGTCCGCGTGCGTGGTTCGAACGTAAAGGCTGGAACTGGTCCGGTCAAAGACCACGAACGGCATCTGGGCGTTGATCTGAGTAGGCGACACCGAGGTAAGCGCCGCTCGGATGCCGTCGACGTACACCTCGACACCAGCCAGCGAAAAAGGAAAGTAGCCACCCGAGTCCGGCGTGCCGATGGCGCTGCTATCCGACAAATTGGTACCGAAGATCGTCATGATCGTTCCTGGAGCGATCTGTGTGGCGTCTTCTAAATTGATTGTGAGGTTTGTCCCGGCTGTAGTGGCTGTTTCCGTTGCATTCGTCGACAGTGTCGTGGAATAAGCGACAAGCGTTCCCGGCGTTTCTCCTGCCTTCGCGGTCAAAATGATTTGCGAGTTCGGAGTGTCCGCTTCGGCGGTAACGTTAGGGTCGCCCGGGGACTTGTTGATAAGCGCAACCAGGCCCTGCACAATATCGTTCGTTGTGTCATTGGTTTGAACCGTGTAAGTATAGGTGGCGGTATTCACCGTTGTGCCATTGATGTCGGTCAAATTGACCGTCACGGCTATGGTGTCTTTCGCGGTAATCGTCCCGCCAATGGTAACGGTTCCAATTGCGAAGTCTTCCAGGCTGGCGGCGTTGCGCACGGAAGAAAGCGGAAGCAGGAATGTAGACGGAGTGAATGCCAAAATGCGCCGGTTGAAGTTATCGGCGACATAAAGGTTGGTCCCGTCCCATGCAAGGGAAGTAGGCGTATACATCTGGGCCGCGCCGTCGGCGGGACTATCGGTAACGAAATCCGGCTCGCCCAAGACAACGTCAGCCGCTACTGTATTTGTCGTCGGAATCGTGTTGTAGATCAACACTCGGTCATTTCCGCCATCGGCTATGTAAAGTCTTGTGCCATCGGAGATCGCAAAACGGGGAAAAGCTAGCGTCTTCTCGCAAAGAAACGGGTAAGTCGCGTTGCCGTTGGAATCGGTCCCGTTCGAGGCGCAAAGCACAGTGGAGTTATCGTCGAGGTAGCTGACGAAATCGGCCTGGCCGATCACCACGTCCGCCGGGGCGCCGTTGGATGTCGGGATATTGTTCCAGATCAATACGCGATTATTGCCAAGATCCGTGATGAACAGGTGCGTACCATCGGAACTGACGCTCACCGGGCTGTAAACGGTGCTTTGAGTCGGGTTCGGCGTGGTTTGCGCCGTGGGAACTGGCGTGGTCAAACTCGGTTCGCCGACGACCAGATCGGCCGCCTGGCCGTTCTTTGTCGGGATGGAGTTGAAAATCAGGATCCGGTTATCTTCGGTGTCGGCTACAAACAGCTTGCCATTTTGGATCCAGACGCCTTGGGGTCCGCGCATGCTTGATGCAGTTGGCGGATTGGACGTCGCGTTATGTACGAAATCCACCTGGCCAACCACCACATCGGCTGGCTGGTTGTACGGCTGAGTTGGGATCGAATTCCAGATCATCACCCGGTTGTTATCGGAATCCGCGACGATCAGGTGCGTTCCATCGGTCGCGATACCCACGGGATTGCGGAAACCTTGCTGTGTCAGATTCACCGCGTTGTTGTTGGCGTCCGGCTGGCCAAGAACAACATTTGCCCTTCCCACGCAAACGAAACAGTTGTAGCCGTTCGGTGACGGATTGTAGGGGGGCAGAGTCAGGTCGGCCGTAGGCGGAGGAAATACGCTCACAGGATAAGCGGGGTGGTTCACCGGAAAAATCAGCACCCGGTTATTGCTGGGGTCTGCTGTAAATCGGTTTGCGTCGGCGATATAAAGGTTCCCGCCGCCCACCGCAACTCCGGCCGCCGCTCCAATCAGAATGTCTTGTGCGCCTACGTCCGCTTCCGTGAAAGTACTTTGGCCGATGACCAGCCGTGCCGCTTGTCCGTTGGTGAAAGTCTGCGCCGCGCAGACGCTCGACATCGCAAGCGCCAAGGCACACGACGAAGAGATAGAAAAATGCTTCATGATAAGGGAGAAACCTCTAATTGTATCAATCCGATAGCCCTTACGGTTATTACCGGGGGTGTGAGCTGAAAACCGTTGGGCTTAAGTATGTGTCCCATCCAATTTCTGGTTAGATAGCAGATACTTTGCCATCCCCCAGCGGAACGAGAATATCGATTGCAGCGTGCTTGAAATCCGGAATTTCATGCCTGCCCAAAAGCCGTAATACTTTCCCAAAAATACCGCCGTGCCGATGATCCGGTCGGCCTCAAAAAGAGAGTCATCCTTCCCCAGGACGTCATGCAAAGCCTTGACGTTGCAAGCGATCCGAACTTTCTTCGACGCGCGGCGCACCACCTGGGCACAGAGGTCGATATCGCTGCCGTAGTTTCCATAGCGTTCATCGATCTGCCGCATCGCTCGTATGAACTGGCGCCGCAACATGATGGCAGCGCCCATCGCGCACTCCACATCTTCAAATTCACCGCTCTCCGCAGTGTGCCAATGGGGATACGGGTGTGCGGGAGTAGGCAGCGAACTGACCTGGTTTACGCCTTCGAATTTCGGACAAACGGCCCCTATCCCGGAAGCGCTTTCCAGGAGATCGGCAAGTTGCGAAGCTCCCTCGGCGGAGATGCACGCATCGTCATGTAAGAAAAGGAGATATTCACCTTCCGCGCTACGAATCCCCAGGTTTAACGCCTTCGTCAACCCAAAATTCTTCGGCAGACGGATGAAGCGCGCTCCGGGGAACTCGTCTTCAATCGCTGCCGATCCGTCCGACGAACCATTATCCACCACGATGACCTGGTGCGACCCACCCAGCGCCTCAAGGGATCGCCGCAATAATTCCTTCCGGTTCCAAGAAACGATGATTACCGAAACGCGCGGCTTTTCCGGCGGTAACTCTTGCGCCGGGGTCAAGCCTTCCGCTCCCGGTAGAAGAACACCAGCCAGAGTCCCGCCGCCACAAGCACCAAGGAGATCCATTGCTCCAGTGAAATAGCGAGCCCGAGAGGATTCGATTCATCGTGTTCCCGCAGGAATTCCACCAGAAACCGTACGATCCCGTAGAGCGCAAGGTAGCCCCCGATGATCGCTCCAGGCCGATGTGCGCGCTGCGCATACAAGAACAGCAGTCCACAGATCACGAACTCCGAGAAGCTCTCGTAAAGCTGAGTCGGGTGGAGGGGAACTCCCAACGGAACCCCAACCGCCTGCGCATCAGGATTCGTAAACGTAACTGCCCAGGGCAGGCTAGTCGGCTTTCCCCAGCAGCACCCCGCAGCGAAACAGCCCAAACGCCCGATTCCGTGACCCAATGCTAAACCAGGAGCAAACAGGTCCGCGGTCTTGAAGACCGGCAGCCCATTGCGCCTCATGTAGAAATAAGCGGTTCCTAATGCGGCGATCAAACCGCCATAGAAAATTCCAGCCGATTGGAGCGTGGAAAGCGAAAATATCTCCATCGGATTGGCCCGCAAAGCTGGGTCCATGGCGATCATGAGAACCTTGGCGCCGATGATTCCGGCGAGGGCGCAATACACCCCCAAGTTCACCACCACCTCGGAATTCATCCCTGCGGCCTTAGCCAGTTTCGACGTCATCCACAGCGCTGTCAGGAACGCAGCCGCGACCAACACCCCATAGGTGGGCAGGAAGAAGCTTCCGAAGTGGATAAGTTTAGGCAGCATGGCGTTTTACTGGCTTCGTCCACATCGCAACAAGTAACAGCCCCGCACCGGTGCAAATTGCGCTGTCGGCGATGTTGAACGTATACCAGTGTACGTTGCCGACGTAGAAATCGAGAAAATCAGTTACCGCGCCCGCGTGTACCCGGTCAAAAACGTTGCCCAAGGCGCCGCCGAAAATGAACGCCAGGCCTATCGCCGTCCAGCGATCCATCTGGTCGGCCCGCCGGAGCATCCAAGCCAAAATCGCCACGGCGACCAGCGAAAGCACCACCAGCGCCACCGTCCGATACTTCGATGTAGACTCCTGAAACAGCCCAAAAGCGATTCCCGGGTTCTCGCTGCGGACAATCGAAAAGAAACGAGGGATGATCACCTTGTTATCGAATGGCGAAAACGTCGTCTCGACGATCCACTTCGTCCAGCGGTCGAGAGCGAAGATCGCCGCGGCGATCGAAACTACAACCACGCGGATCAAAGTCCAAGCTCGCCTAAGACCGAAGCGCAGGAAGCACAGACGGTTGGAAATTGCGCCGATTGTCCCACGTCTTCCGTGAACTTCCAGCATCGTTCGCACTTCGTGCCGGATGCACGCGCCACCTCCACGCCGATCGTCTCAGTTCCGCCTTCTTGCAGTTCGACCTGCGAAACGATGAACAGCCCCGGCAACTCCTGTTCATAATCGCGCAGCAACCCATAGAGCCCGGGCGCGGCCGAAATGACCACTCGAGCCTCAAGGGGCGCGCCGATGAACTTATCCCGGCGCGCAATTTCGAGCGCCTTGAGAACCTCGTCGCGAACCGTCATCAATTGGTCCCAGGCCGGCGCTCGGTCGCGCTGCGCCGCTGGAATCTCTCGCGTTAGTTCCTCGGGGGCAGGGAAATACGCCGTGTGTACGCTACCCTTTTCGCCGAGAAATGGCCACACCTCCTCAGAGGTAAACGTCAAGATTGGAGCCATCAGCCGCACCAGGGAGTAACCCAAACGATAGAGCGCGGTTTGAGCGCTACGCCGCGCCTGAGATTTCGGAGCGGATGTGTAAAGCCTGTCTTTCAGGATGTCGAAATATACGTTGCTCAGGTCCACGGCGGCAAAATCATAAACCGCGCGATATACCTTGTGGAACTGGAAGTCGTCGTAATACGCGCGGCACTTTCGCACCAGATCCTCAGCCCGGAAAAGGATCCACTGATCGATCTCCAGTAACTCGTCCCCGGAAACCGCATCCGTTTCATGCGAAAAGTCGCACAGGTTGCCCAGAATGTAACGGAACGTGTTGCGCAGCTTGCGATAGGCCTCCGTTAGCCGCGTCAGGATTACCGGAGAGATTCGAACATCTTCGTTGAACTCGACAGAAGCCGACCACAGCCGCAACAATTCCGCCCCGTACTGTTTGATGATTTCTTCCGGAGCGACGCCGTTGCCCAGCGATTTCGAGAGCGGACGCCCGTCGCCGTCGAGCGCCCAGCCGTTTGTGGCGCACTCGCGGTAAGGCGCGTCGCCCTTCAGGCCGACGCCTACCAGCAAAGAGCTGTGGAACCACCCTCGATACTGGTCGCCGCCCTCAATATAAAGATCCGCGGGCCAGCGCAGCCCGTTATCTTCGCGGAGCACAGCGAGATGGCTGGAACCGGAATCGAACCAGACGTCGAGGATGTCCTTTTCCTTAGTGAATTCGGTGCTGCCGCACTTGTGACAAGCGGTACCTGCGGGAATCAGTTCAGCCGGAGTCCGGTCGTACCAGATATCGGCCGTATGTTCAGCGAACAACTTCACCACTCCGTCGAGGATGTGGCGATCCGTCAGAGGCTCACGGCATTTGTCGCAATAGAAAACAACGATCGGCACGCCCCAGACGCGCTGGCGGGAGATGCACCAGTCCGGCCGGCCGGCGATCATGTTCGAGATCCGCTCCTCGCCCCAAGTCGGCATCCATTTGATCTTCTTGATCGCCGCCAGGGCGCGTTGGCGCAGGTCGTTGTTTTCCATGCCGATGAACCACTGTTCAGTGGCACGGAAGATGGTGGGTCTATGGCAGCGCCAGCAATGCGGATAGCTGTGGTCGACCTTTTCCTGGCCCAGCAGCGCGGAATGCTTCCGGAGGATCTCAATCACCATCGGATTGGCCTCCCAAACATTCTTGCCGATCAGTTCCTCCGGCAGCACCCCGCCGCTGGCGCCCTCGGCGTGAAAGTAGCGGCCCGCGGCATCCACGGGACAATAGGTGGCGATTTTGTAGCGCTGTCCTACTACGTAATCCTCGTTGCCGTGGCCCGGAGCGGTGTGGACTGCTCCTGTGCCTTGTTCCAAGGTCACGTGATCGCCCAAAATTCCTAGCGAATCCCTGTCCAGGAAGGGGTGCCGGAAAACGGCATGTTCCACCTTCTCGCCAGCGAAGCGCGCCAACACCGTTTCGCCGGTCCAGCCGCACTTTTCCGCCGTGACCCGAAGCAAGTCCGAAGCTACGATATAGACGTCCCCGCCCACCTCAACCGCCGAGTATTCGAACGTCGGGTGATAACAGATCGCCATGTTGGCCGGAATGGTCCAGGGCGTCGTCGTCCAGATCAGTCCGTAAACCCTCTTGCCCGCCAGTGCCGGGTCGATATGGGCCGGATCGGTGGCCAGTGCGAAACGAACCCAAATCGACGGACTGGAGTGCGGTTCATGCTCGACTTCGGCTTCTGCCAGCGCCGTCCGGTCGTAGGTACACCAATGGACCGGCTTTAAACCTTTGTAAACATAGCCCTTATCGAGGAAGTCGACAAACGCGCCCGCGATGGTCGCCTGATACCCCGCCGTCATCGTCAAGTAAGGATCGTTCCAGCGGCCGAAAACTCCGAGCCGCTTGAAATCTTCCCTTTGTGCATTCACCCATTTTTGAGCGTATTTGCGGCACTCGCCACGGATCTGTGAAGTCGTCATCTTCGCTTTCTTCGAACCGAGTTCCTGGTCGACCTTGAACTCGATCGGCAAGCCATGACAATCCCAGCCGGGAACGTAGGGCGAATCGAAGCCAGCCATGGTCTTCGACTTGACAATGAAGTCCTTTAGAATCTTATTGAAAGCCGTGCCGAGGTGAATTTTTCCATTAGCATACGGCGGCCCGTCATGCAGCAGATAAACCGGACGGCCCTGGCGCGACGCGCGAATACCTCCATAAAGATCCTCCGCTTCCCAGCGCGCCAGCGTTTTCGGCTCGCTTTGCGGCAGGTTGGCCTTCATGGAGAAGTCCGTGCGTGGCAGATTTACGGTCTGCTTCAGATCAACTTGGGCAGGGTTCATTTCAGGAATTAGGAGTTAACTCCCTATTGTACCTTGGTCGTCTAGTGAGTGATTTTCACGCTGCTGCTTTGTGCACTTTGTGCAGTTTTTTCGACTTTTGACCAGTTTGCACAAAGGAATTTTCTGGTGGAACGGGTGCGGCGACCGGGGTTTCTTCGCGTTCCTCTCGCCTGAAGAATAGCGCAGGGGCGTTTTTGGTTGGGTTGGCGGAGGGCTGGAGGATGAATGGAATCAGTGGGATAAGGAAAATTGAAACGCGGTGACCGCTCTTCGGCTTGGACAGCGTTAGAGTACCGCTCTGTTGAAGACGCGGTCCAAATCATTGATTCTACGTGCTCGGCCCAACGCGTCTTCATCAAATTCTGCGGCCCGCAGGGCCATGGTTACTCCCTCGCGGTCGCGGCTCCGTCTAGTATCGTCGGCTAGGGCTTATTCTCAGGAGCTTTCTTGGCGGACTCGGCTTTGTCAGGAACCGCCATATATTGGACGATTACGGAAACCCGCCGGTTGGCGAAGTCCTCCGGCTCCTTGGGTTTTCGGAGGCTCTGGTCTGCAAAGCCCCGGACCTGCGATATCTGGTCAGTCCTAATCCCCTTTGCCATCATCAACTGCCGGGCAGCGTTCGCGCGGTCCGCGGAAAGCTCCCAGTTGCTATAGCCGGTTTCGCCGGGATACGGCTTCGCGTCAGTGTGGCCCTCGATCATCAGTTTGTTTGGCAGTTTCGCTAGCTCAGCCGCCAACAGTTGGATCATCTCCTCGCCCATTTCTGTCGGCCGGGGTTTTCCGGATTCGAAGAACGCCCCTTTCGAGGATTCCAGCAGTTCTATCCGCAATCCCTCTCCCGTCACGACCATGTCCACTTGATCCTGAAGCTTCTTCAATTCGGGAGCACGTTTGATGGCCTGCGTCAGCTTCTCTTTCAGCTTCGCCATGTCGCTCATGGCAACGGAGAGGGATTCACCGCTTCCGGCCATGCCGCTTCCGGCCTGCTTGCCAACGCCTTTCGGATCGATGAAATAGCCGCCAATCGCCTTCCGAACATCCTGATTGCTGTTCAAGAGCCAAAGCACAATGAACAGAGCCATCATGGCTGTCACGAAATCGGCGTAGGCCACCTTCCAGGCCCCTCCGTGATGTGCCGCATGCGCCTTTTTTTTCTTGATGATGATGATCGGCGGAGCCGCCATGTCGACGACTTTGTTGTCAGCCATTAGGCAGCCTTGGAATCCGGCGCCGCCGCGGCGCCGCCCTTGCTTGCGGCTTCGAATTCCTTGAATGAGGGCCTGCACGCATGCGGTATGGCCCGCCGCGCAAACTCAACGGCAATCACCGGGGCCACTCCCTTCGCGAAACCGATCAGCGCGACCCGCAGCGTGGAATAATACTGCGCTTCCGCATTGATGATATTCGTCATATTCGCAGCAAGCGGTGCGAAGAATCCGTAACACAACAGAATCCCCAGGAACGTTCCTACCAGTGCCGCCGCCACCTTGTGCCCAATCTCTTCCGGCGGACCGCCTAGAGAGCCCATGGTGATCACAACGCCCAAGACAGCCGCAACGATTCCAAGGCCCGGCAACGCATCGGCGACCGTGGTCAGCGCGGCAACCGGAACATGGGCATCCTGATGATGAACCTCCATATCGAGCTCCATCATCTGGTCAAGCTCGAAGGGCGCCACGATGCCCGATAAAGACGTGCGGATGGTGTCGCAGAGGAAGTGTACCGCGTGGTGATCCTTCAGGAAATCGGGATATTTCTTAAGGACGTCGCTCTTGGTGGGGTCCTCAATGTCCCCTTCCAACTTCGCCATACCCGCCTTTCGGGCATAGTTGAAAAGATCGAGCAGCATTTTCAATGTATTCAAGTAGTAAGCTTTTGAATACTTGCTGCCGCCGATCACGCTAAGCATCCCTGTGAAAATCTTGATCACGATGGGTAATGGATTGGCCACCAACAACGTGCCAATCGCCGCACCACCAATGATCACCAGTTCAGCCGGTTGAAGCAGGACCAGCAGGTTGCCCTTCTCCATCAGGTACCCACCGACCACCGCGCCGATTACTATGACCATGCCGATAATCGCGAACATTCAACAATTAGTTCGGGAGAACCGGGATTATTCTTTAGTCTTTTCTGAGCGCTTCCAGTATCTTTTCCGTATCGAACACGCACCCGCCCCAGGTTCCGCCGCTGACATTCTGCAAGGCCGCCCAGAGCCGCGTATCGTTCGGCAGCCGCGGATCGGGAGCCAGATCCGCTCGCATCGGCCTTGCCGCCAATCTCCTAGTGCCTTCTTCCGCG
>Ga0302326_10034214_pt1 | contig 10074 bp, 9 predicted proteins | sample Palsa_T0_3_FD_202264 | JGI IMG/M metagenome (GOLD analysis project Ga0302326, IMG submission 202264) | Peat permafrost microbial communities from Stordalen Mire near Abisko, Sweden - Palsa_T0_3 | ecosystem: Environmental > Terrestrial > Soil > Palsa > Peat permafrost | place: Sweden: Abisko...
TCGTTACCACTGACGAGATCAAGAATCCGCACAATCTTGCGATGGAGCTGCGCGTGAACGGCGAAGTGCGCCAGCGTTCGCACAGCGGCAAGATGTCGGTGACGATTCCCGAAATTCTCGCGCATTACTCTCCGATGGGTTATAGCGCGGGCGACGTCGTGTCGACGGGCACGGTCTCCGGTGTCGCGGCCTTCAGCGCCGATCCTAAGGCATGGTTTCTGAAACCAGGCGATGTTATGGAGTGCGAGATCGAGCAGATCGGCGTTCTCCGCAATCCAGTGATCTCGTGGGAGCAAGCTTATGGCGAGAAGCCGCCCACGCTGGCCGCCGAACGGCAGGGAGCCGGGCGATGAGCGATCTTGCCGGCAAAGTCTGGATCAGCGAGTTGAATTCACGGCCCGGCGTTCGGCCGGAATTTGATCGCTCGCGGACCATTCGCTTTTACGACACCACGCTGCGTGACGGCGAGCAGACTGTCGGTGTCATCTTCAGTCCTCAGCAGAAACTTGAGATCGCGAAGAAGCTTGACCAGCTTGGTGTGGGACGGATTGAGGCTGGTTTTCCCAAAGTTTCCGCGGAAGACGGCGAAGCCATTTCGCTGATACTGCGCGCTGGCCTGAAGTACGCCGAAGTATGGGGATTTGCGCGGGCCACGCGCGGCGATGTGGAAGAGTTGGTTCGCCTCGGCCTGCCGGCGTCGGTGATTGAGACGCCGATCAGCGACATCAAGCTGAAGGCTTATGGCATTTCGCGCGAGGAAGCGGTGCGCCGCGCCACAGAGGCGATTCGTTTCGCAACTCAGAGCGGAATTCGCGTTGCGTTTTTCGGCGTGGACGGCACGCGCGCCGATCTCGACTTTCTGCGGCATATATACTCCGCAGCCATTGACGCCGGGGCGAAGGAGATCGTACTGGTCGATACCATCGGAGTCTGCACGCCGGAGGCGGCGGAATTTCTGGTGCGCTGGGCGAAAGAGTGGATCGGCAACGATATTCCGATCCACTGGCACGGCCACAATGACTTCGGCTTAGGTACGGCGATTGCGATTGCCGCGGTGCGCGGCGGCGCGAGTTGGATTCAAGGCACTATCAACGGCATGGGCGAGCGAGCCGGCAACGCCGACATCGCCGAGGTGGCGCTAACATTGCAATGTCTGTACGACGTGCCGGTCGAGATGAAGCTGGAGCATATCAGAGAGGTATCAGAATTGGTGCGCAGGGCAGGGAAGTACGAGCTGGAAGGATGGAAGCCGCTGATCGGCGAGAATCTCTTCCTGCGTGAGAGCGGCGCAGTCGCCAGCCAGTTTCATATTCCCGAAGCCATCGAGCCTTACGCCGCAGAACTGGTCGGGGCAAAGCGCGGCATTGTTCTCGGAAAGAAAAGCGGCCTCGACAGCGTACGCCTCAAGGCCGAGCAACTTAGCATCGCTGTGCCGGAGTCGCAACGCGCGCCTGTATTGGAAAGAGTAAAGCGGAACGCCATTGCTAACGGCGGCCTCATCAGCGACGACGAATTTCGCGCGATTGTGCAGATCGTCACTGGGAAGAGTTAGTGAAGCTAAGCCAGCGCAGGTCGTCGGTTATTCACCACTAGCCACTGACCACTAGCCACTGCTCTTAATCCTCTCCAGCACGGCACCCGCGATCAGCGGCAAGCCGACGGTCGCATCCAGCAGCACTTCGGCGAAGCGTCCGCCTTCTTCGGGGGGAACGAACTTGCCCCACGACACAGCTTCGCTGTAAGTGCAGCCCGACAGCCCGCCCCAGTTGACTGGCTCAGGACAGATGCGTACTCCGTAGTGAAAGCGCTTGAGCGGCAGATCTTCGCCGCCACGCCGGTGGCGCAGTTCGATGTACGGCCCAAACTGCTGCGCCCAATTCCGCGGCACACCGCCGCCGATGGTGAAGATCCCCAGGCGCTCCTGCTTCAGCAGGGTCTCAGCGTAGTATTCCAGGTCCTCGAAAGGATCGTAATGCAGCGGCGGAAGGTCATTCTTGCGCCGCGCGCGATTGTGCAGCGCTACATCCAGCCCGATTTCTGAATCACTAAATGCGGGCACAAATACCGGCACATTTTTCTCAAACGCCGATTTCAGAATGCCGCGCTCTTTGACGTGCTCGCTCAGGTAGCGGCCGATCTCACGATTGAGTTTGTAAGAGCACAACACCTCGCTGTGGTCCCAGCCATTAAGAATGCGGGCGACGATCGTCTCTACAAAGTCGAGGTTAGTCTCCGGTTCCAGGGTGTCGTACACGCGGTTGTAGCCGGCCTCGTAGAGTTCAAGGTCGTCCATCTTTGGGTCGTATTTGAAGTGCGAACGCCCCGCCGCCTCCACCAGTCCGTGCGCCATGAGCGCTCCAGTCGAGATGATGGCCTTGACGACGCCGCGGTCGATGAGTTCGGTGATGATGAGTCCCTGCTTCGCCACCGTCATGGCGCCGGCAAGAGTCATCACGATGAAGCATTCTTTGTCGCGGGCCATCGCTTCCAAAACGTCGGCGCCCTCGCCGACTTGCCGCCCGGTGAAGGCGGTGCGGCCCATCCCACGCACCAGATCGTCGACGCTGTGGATCTGCGAGAGATCCAGCGGCTCGAGTGGCACCAGCTTGTCGGAGATGGGATCGTGTAATACGCGGTCAATGCCCTCGCCGTGACTTTTGTTATGCTCGTCGTTCAACGTTCACCTCGATAAATTGTGAAACATGCGCGGAAATCGTTCTCGCGCAAATGTAGGTCGGTTGTTGAAGAATTGAAGCTACAGGTTCGTCACGGCTCCCGTCAACGTAGACCTTATGGCATCGCATGGCAGCTTTAATCGTGCAGTAACAATCGTCCGGACAGCAAAGTCCACGGCGCGCGGGATGCTATGCTAGCAATGAATTTCAGCGGAGCGCGGTTTTGATAGAACGCAACTTCCACATCGGCGTGGTGCAAATGTCGTGCACGCCCGAGCCAGAGCAGAACCTGGAGCGCGCTGTCGAGCACGCTCGCGCTGCTGCTGGAAGGGGCGCGGAGATCGTCTGCCTGCCCGAACTGTTTCAAACGCAATACTTCTGCCAGCGCGAAGACGTGGCGCTGTTCGATCTGGCGGAGTCGATTCCCGGTCCGGCAACCAAACGCCTCGGCGACCTGGCTCGCGCGTTGAAGATCACGATAATTGCTTCATTGTTCGAGCGTCGCGCTCCCGGCCTTTATCACAATACCGCTGCCATTCTGGATACGGGCGGCAAGGTCGCGGGCATCTATCGCAAGATGCATATTCCCGACGACCCGCTCTATTACGAGAAGTTTTACTTCACGCCGGGCGATCTTGGGTTCAAGAGTTTCGAGACTGATTTCGGAAAGTTTGGCACGCTGGTTTGTTGGGACCAGTGGTATCCCGAGGGCGCGCGGCTGACCGCGTTGCAGGGCGCGAATGTTTTGTTCTATCCAACCGCAATCGGCTGGCACCCCGACGAGAAGGCGCAATACGGTGAAGCGCAGCACGATGCCTGGCGAACCATACAGCGCGCCCATGCCATCGCCAATGGAGTGTATGTTGCCGTACCCAATCGCGTCGGCTTTGAGACCGGCAACATTCGCGGCAACCAGGCGCCGGGCAAAGGCCTGGAATTCTGGGGCGGCTCGTTTATCGCCGATCCGTTTGGACAGGTTATCGCCGAAGCCTCGCACGACAAGGAAGAAGTGCTGGTGGCCGAGGTCGATCTTCGCCGCCTGGAAGACGTGCGGCGTAACTGGCCGTTCTGGCGCGACCGTCGCGTTGATGCTTACGCGCCCATCACCCAGCGGTTCATGGTCTGACCGTGACGAAGCCCCCCAAAAAACCGTCGCAAACTCCGGCCGCACTTGGCTATCGCATCCCTGCGGAATGGGAGCCGCACGAAGCGACCTGGATTGCGTGGCCGCACAACCGCTCTGACTGGCCGGGAAAGTTCGAAACGGTTCCCTGGATCTATGCGGAAGTCGTCCGTCATCTGGCGCGCGTCGAGCGCGTAAACGTCCTGGTGAATGACGAGGCGGCGGAGGCGAAGGCTCGAGAAATATTAGTGCGCTCGCATGTGCTACCCGCGAAGGGGAAACCCGCCGGCAACATTCGCTTCTTCCGCATTCCCACCAATCGCGGCTGGACCCGCGACTACGGTCCAATCTTCCTCTGTCGGGACTCGCGCAAGGGCAGCTTGCCTTCGGTTGCCGCGACCGTTTGGCGCTTCAACGCCTGGGCCAAGTACAGCGATTGGAGGCTGGACAGCCAGGCGGGCTCGGAGGTCGCAACCCGGCTGCGGATTCCGGTGTGGCAGCCGGAGATGAGAGTGAACGGCGAAGTGCACCGCATCGTGCTGGAAGGCGGCAGCATCGACGTCAACGGCCGCGGGACCCTGATCACCACGGAAGAGTGTTTGCTGAGCGAGATACAAGAGCGGAATCCTGGCGTTTCGCGCGAGCACCTGGAAGAGATCTTTGCCGACTATCTTGGCATCGAGAAAGTTATCTGGCTGGAGCGTGGCATCGCAGGCGACGATACCCATGGGCACGTTGACGACATCGCGCGCTTTGTTGGTCCACGTACCGTGGTCACCGCGTACGAGGCTGACCCTGACGATCCCAACCACGAGCCGCTAAGCGAGAATTTTCGCTGGCTGAAGAAGAGCACGGAGCAATCGGGCAAATCGCTGAAAGTGGTCAAGCTGCCCATGCCCAAGCCAGTGTACTTTGAAGGGCAGCGGCTGCCTGCCAGCTATGCCAATTTCTATATTGCCAACAAGCTAGTACTGGTGCCTGTGTTCGGCGATGCCAACGATCGCACCGCGCTGGATACGCTTGCTGAGTTGTTTCCCGAGCGCGAAGTGGTCGGCATCTACTGCCGGGACTTTATCTGGGGACTCGGCGCGCTGCATTGCATGACTCAACAGCAGCCGGCGGGATAGCGACTTCGCTTTTGTGAGGCGCAGGGTGCAGCACCGCTTCGGCGGTGCATGAGAGCCCTGTCGCCGCTGCGCGGCTCAGGTTCGAATTCCCGCCTGACCCGGCGCTTACGCGCCGGGCTAACATCATTCCGCCGCTGCGCGGCTGGATTGCAGCCTGTTCCGATGCTTCGCGATCCACTTCAATCTGATAAGTCGAGTTCTCATGCGAGGTTCTAAAGGCGTGCTCCACCCCCCGTCTTCTTGGTCGCTATTACGGTGACGACGAAGTATCCAACCGCCGCCACACCCGCGTAGAGAAATCCGTTGGCGAGGACAATGGTGCCGACAATCAGCGTCAGGGCGAGATCGGAGTCGGGTACGGCGCCGGCTGCGAGGGACAAGATGAATGGCGGGCAAACCAGCAACGCGACGGCGCTCAACACATCGTGAAGTCCAGGGGCGATAGCGCCGGATCTCCACGCAAGGTAGACTCCAACCGCAATGCCCATCCCCAGGACAAAGCTGATCGAGAGTGCCGTCAACAAGTGTTGTTCTTTTGAGCCGGGCCGCTGCGCCACGCTGATGGAGTCCTCCTTCTCAGTGTAGTGCGCCAAGTCTATCGCTGCACTGACCGGGCACATGACTCCGTGGTATTCTGCCTCGGAATCCTGAGGAGGGCATAATGAGCGCCAATCCTGCACCTGCGGGCACTTCGTATTCTTCTACTGTTCCCCACAACATGGTGACCACCGCCTTCACCCTCGATGGCTACCGGATCACGCGCAATCTCGGACTGGTGCGCGGCATCATCGTGCGCTCACGCTCTATCGTGGGCACGATTGGCGCAAGCTTGCAGACGCTCGTTGGCGGGAACATCACGCTGCTGACGAACTTATGCGAGAAGACACGCGAGCACGCTTTCGAGCTGATGTTGCAACATGCAGCGGAGTTGGGTGCGAACGCGGTGATCGGCATGCGCTATGACGCGACCGAGCTGATGCAAGGAGTTACCGAGGTGCTGGCGTACGGTACGGCGGTGTATGTGGAAAGAAGCAATTAGCTCTTGCAGAGGGATTGCAGCTGCCGGCTCTGGCGGCTGTTGACTGGGAATTGCCTGGTGTGAAGCGCCACTGCTAGATGCCAGAAGCTAGTTGCCAATTACTTCTTTGGTGAGCCCGGCAGGAATCGAACCTGCGACCCACGCATTAAAAGTGCGTTGCTCTACCAACTGAGCTACGGGCCCACGTAAATTTAATCTACCACAAGGACACTGGCGGTCATGCCGGTTCAGCCAAGAAACCGCACTGCGAATTCACGCCTCACGCTATCCGGACGCCTAACGTCGGGGTTCGCCGATAAACACTCCACTCGCTATACTCTAGAGCTGTGATTCCGACCACCCAAGGCCCAGCAACAGGAGAAAATGCCTCTCTCGAGCGGCGTATTTTCCTGATTCTCGCTTGCGTGGCCCTGATCTACGCCTTTCTCGCCGGGCTGCGAACCGTCGCCGATTTTGACACAGGCTGGCAGATGGCGACCGGGCGTTGGGTCGTCCAGCATCATCAAGTTCCTTCCGCCGACGTCTTGTCGTTCACTGCGCAAGGCGAACACTGGCTTTATCCGATGGGAGCGGGGGTGGTCTTTTACCTCGCGTTTCTGCTAGGCGGATATGCGTTGTTGTCGTGGATGAGCGCTGTGGCCTGTGCCGGGACGGTCGCCTTGTTGCTGCGGCGAGGCTCGGCCGTCAGTGCAGCCATTGCGATACTTGCGGTCCCTCTCATCGCCGAGCGTACACCGCCGCGCGCCGACATGTTTACCGTGGTGCTGTTCGCGGCGTTTCTCTCCATCCTGTGGGAGAACTACCAGACGGGCCGCGCGCGCCTCTGGCTGCTGCCGCTCTTGATGGTGCTGTGGGTCAACGTTCATTTCGGGTTTGCCGCAGGGCTTGGATTGATCGTCGCCTACGTCGGCACGGAAGCGCTGGAGTTTGTCTTCGGTACTGAGCGGCGGCGAGCCGCCATCGAAAGACTGCGGCGCGCGTCTCCCTGGTTGATGGGAACGGCGGTGGCGACGTTTGTGAATCCCTGGGGCTGGGGAATTTATCGCGCACTGCTGTTGCAACAACGTGCCAGCTCAGAACAGCAGACGTGGATTGCGGAATGGCGAGGGGTCCGCCTGAACTGGCAGACGGCCAGCGCTGCTCTTCAGACGGGAGGCTTAAGAAGTGCCCTGTTTTCGCTATTGGCTATAGCGGTGGTGGCCGGTGTAATTGCGTTACTGCGAGGCCAGATGGGAGCGGCCATCCTGCTGTTTGCAGCCGCTTATGCTCCGGTGCGCCACATCCGCATGGGAGCGGTGTTTGCCTGCGTGGTAGTGGTGATCGGGGGAGAAAATCTGTGGGCCGGGATAGTTCGAGCGGGCTCCTGGATACGAATGCCGCGATTGCGCACGGCGCTGGCCGGGGTTGCTGTTGCGCTGCTTGCGATGTTTGCCTATGCGCGCTCCGCCGATCTGGTTACCGACCGTCATTACTTCGGCGCTTCTACGGACCTGGCGACCTTCGGCACAGGGTTGAGCTGGTGGTTTCCGCAGCGCGCAGCGGATTTTATCGAACGCGAAAATCTTCCCGGAGAGATCTTCAACACCTACGATGAAGGCGGCTACGTCAGCTGGCGCCTCGGTCCACAGCGCATGGATTACATCGACGGCCGGGATACGCTCTTTGGCCTGCCACGAGTGGAGCGCCACCGGCTGTTGCTGGAGAGCCCGCCGGATTCGGCCATCTGGAGTGAGGAGACCAACCGTTACAAGATCAACACAATTCTTTTTTCGCGCAGCGATGGTATCGACCATGGCCAACTGAAGGCTTTTTGTGCCAGCAGCACGTGGCGGCCGGTTTATCTGGATGAGGTGTCCGCCGTCTTCGTTCGCCGCACGCCGCAGACCGAGGCGCTGATCCAGCGCTTTCCAGTGGATTGCACAACCGCGCCGCTGCCGGCGGAAACGGTGTTCAGCAACCGTGCTGAAGAATTTGCCGCATGGGTGAATGCCGCTGGTGTCCTGACCGTGCTCGGCCGCAATCTGGATGCGCTTGAGGCCAGCGACAAGGCGATCGCAATTTTTCCCGGCAGTACCGCAGCTCATCTGGCGCGAGCCGGAGCACTTACGGGGATGAATCGGGGGAGCGAAGCGGAGAAGGAATTGCTGACCGCGATCGCGCTGAGCCCCAGCGAATACACCTGGTCTGACCTGGCCAATTTCTACCGCAGAGAAAGCCGCGCGAGCGAGGCGATAGCGGCCATGCGAAAGGCAGTCGACCTGCAATCTGGTCCGCAGGCGACGCTGGTTCAATTGGGTTATTATGCGCTCGCTAGTGGGCATCCCGACGACGCTTTGGAGGCCTTCAACCAGGCTTGGCGCAGTGCTTCCGCGAGTGAAAAGAAGTCAAGCGGGAGAGCCTCGTTCGCGTACAGCGTGGCGACCGGCAGGGCAGAAGCCTGGAGCAAGATCGGCGATGCGAGGCAGGCTGCCTTCTTTCAGGAGCAGGCCGTGCAGCTTGCTCCCGATGCCCGTCAGTCATGGCTTAACCTTGCCGAGATTTATCAATCGCAGGGGCGAGTAGCCGATGCGGAGCGCGCTAAGGCGCGGGCGGCCAGCCTGACAGAAGACCAGAGCCAATAAACCCTTGGGGTGTGACTGTCTCAGTATCTGAAATTGCCGCCTGTGCGATTACGAGAGCATCTTATTAATGTATGGCCAAGAACGAGAAATCCGGTCCACGCGTGGTCATCGTAGGAGGCGGATTTGGCGGCCTGAAGGCCGCTGAGTCGCTGGCCCGGCTGCCGGTCCAGATCACGCTGATCGACCGCAGCAATCATCACACCTTCCAGCCGCTGCTCTACCAGGTCGCGACCGCCGGCATTTCGCCGGCGGAAATAGCCGCGCCCATTCGCGAAATTCTGCGCAAGCACGAAAACATCGAGGTGTTGCTCGGCGAGGTGCGTAGCGTCGATCTTCAACGACGCGCCGTCCACATTCACGGCTTCGAGCTGAGTTATGACTATCTCATCGTCGCGGCCGGGGCTACCCATGCCTACTTTGGGCACGACGAATGGGAGCCATTCGCGCCGGGCCTGAAGACCATTGAAGACGCGCTAGAGATGCGCCGCCGCATTCTGCTGGCCTACGAACTGGCAGAGCGCGAGGCTGCGCTGACTGGAACTCATCGGCCACTCAACTTCATTGTCGCGGGTGCGGGGCCAACCGGTGTGGAACTGGCGGGTACGCTGGCGGAGATCGCGCGCAAGTCGCTGGCTGACAACTTCCGCAACATCGATCCCGCGAAGACGCGTGTCCTGTTGCTGGAGGCTGGGCCATCGGTCTTGAGTGCCTATCCTGAAGACCTGCGCCGCAGCGCGGTGAAGCAGCTCGAGCATCTCGGAGTTGAAGTCCGCACGAATTCGGCGGTGAGCGATGTACGATTAGGTCAGGTATCCGTTGGCGAGGAAGTACTGCCCGCCGAAGTGGTGCTTTGGGCCGCAGGAGTTTTGGCTTCGCCGCTGGGCCGCGCCTTGGGTGTGCCGGTCGATCGGGCCGGAAGAGTATTCGTCGAGCCGGATCTCAGCATTCCTGGACACCCCGAGGTCTTCGTCATCGGCGACCTGGCCACCCTGAAGGACAAGCATGGCAAGCTCCTGCCCGGAGTTGCGCCCGTGGCCATACAGCAAGGCACGTTTGTTGCCCGTCAAATCGCGGCTGACCTGGCTGGAAAGCCTCGCGAGGCGTTTCATTATCTCGACAAAGGATCGCTTGCGACCATCGGGCGCGCTGCCGCCATCGCGCAATTCGGCAAGGTGCACATCTCGGGGTTCCTCGCTTGGCTGGCCTGGCTGTTTATTCACATCATGTTCCTCGTCGGATTTCGTAACCGCATCCTGGTGATGATCCAGTGGGCCTGGAGCTATCTCACTTACGAGCGGGGCGCGCGGTTGATTACCGGGGAATCGCGTGTGGTGCCGGTGTCTTCGATGGAGTACGCTGAGGAGGCGAAAACGTCGCGGGACGCGCTGACGGATGGGGATGTGCGAGATTTGCCGGTGGGCAAACGTAGGGCGTGAGGATAGCACGCTGGTTCCGTGATCCGGTGTTTCTGCTGGCGCTCGCCGCCGGC
>Ga0302326_10034216_pt1 | contig 10074 bp, 13 predicted proteins | sample Palsa_T0_3_FD_202264 | JGI IMG/M metagenome (GOLD analysis project Ga0302326, IMG submission 202264) | Peat permafrost microbial communities from Stordalen Mire near Abisko, Sweden - Palsa_T0_3 | ecosystem: Environmental > Terrestrial > Soil > Palsa > Peat permafrost | place: Sweden: Abisko...
CTCCGGGCCGGGCGATTGGGCGAGGAGAGCGCTGGCGATAGTCAGAACCGCAACCAATATTCGAGGCATGCCCGAGAGTGTAGCGCAGAAAATCCCGATCCAGCGACGCGGACCAACCCGAATCAATGGGGCACTGCGGCAACGCAGATGAGGGCGCCATGGAACGAACGGCCGGTAGTGGTCAGGCCCGGTGGCCGGGCCGTCATGCTATCGGGCGCTGTTTCAGATATACTATGGCTTCAGAGGGATGTATGAAGAAATACGGGAAATTCGCCGCTCTAATTGCGGTCGTGATCGGCGCGTTGGTCTGGCTCGCGAGTACCGGAGTCAGTGAAACCAAAACTTACTACAAGACCATTGCCGAGGTCGGGCAAATGGGCGATAAGGCCTTTGAACAGCGCCTGCGCGTGGCCGGCGACGTCGCCAGCGGTTCCATTCAACACGCCAAGGGAGAGGTGCTGTTCACCCTCGCGCAGGACAAGCAGGAGTTGAAGGTGGTCTACACCGGCAGCGATCCTCTTCCCGACACTTTCCGCGATGGCGCCCAAGCCTTGGCCGACGGCCGCATGGGACGCGATGGCGTCTTCCACGCCAGCAAGATCCAGGCGAAATGCGCTTCCAAATACGAAGCCAAGCCGGGTAATTTGCGCGCCGCTCCGGCCCCCCCAATCAATAAGTCATAGAAAGGCGAACCCATGGAAAACGTGGCAGCGTTGTCTGTCCTTCTGGCCTTTTGCGCCGCAATCTACGCCTTGCTGGCATCCGTGATCGGCCGCTTGAAACGCAAGCCGTTTCTTATTGTTAGCGGCGAGCGGGCGGTCTACTCGGTGTGGGTCCTCATCTCCATCGGTTCCGCGATTCTGGTGTACAGCCTGATCACCGGCGATTTCCGTTTCTCGTACGTTGCCCAGCACAGTAACCGCAGCATGCCACTGCTTTATAAGTTCGCCGCCTGGTGGGGCGGACAGGAAGGCTCGTTGCTGTTCTGGAGCTGGCTGCTCTCCACTTACTCCGCCGTAGTGGTCTTCACCAACCGCCGTAAGCACCGCGACATGATGCCATATGTGGTCGGCGTGCTCATGTGCGTGCAGACCTTCTTCTTGATCCTGAATAACTTCGTAGTGAACCCATTTAAGATGTTGTCGCTGGAAGGGTCCATTACGGCCGTGCAGGATGGCAACGGTTTGAATCCGCTTCTGCAATATCCCGCCATGGCGATCCACCCGCCCATGCTGTACCTGGGCTATGTGGGATTCGCGGTGCCGTTCGCCTTCGCCATCGCATCGCTGATCACCCGCCAGCCGGGTGATGCCTGGATCCATACGACGCGGCGTTGGACCTTGATTACCTGGCTGTTTCAGAGCACCGGCATCATGCTGGGCGCGGCTTGGGCTTATCACGTGCTCGGATGGGGCGGTTACTGGGGCTGGGATCCCGTGGAGAACGCCTCACTGCTGCCCTGGCTTAGCGGCACGGCATTCCTACATTCCGTCATGATGCAGGAAAAGAAAGGCATGATGAAGGTCTGGAACATCGTGCTGGTGTCCGCTACGTTTCTGCTCTGCATCTTCGGCACATCGTTGACTCGCACCGGCCTGGTCAGTTCCGTGCACGCCTTCGCGCAGGGGCCTCTCGGCAAGTATTTCGTCTCTTTCCTGGCTCTAGCCATCGCCGGGACGGTGTACCTGATCCTCGATCGCCTTGAGTATTTGAGGAGCGAGTCGCAACTGGAAAGTGTTATCTCGCGCGAGTCCAGCTTCCTATTTAATAACTTGATCCTGCTGGCAAGCTGTTTCGCGGTACTGTGGGGGACGTTGTTTCCTGTAATCTCCGAAGCTGTCTCCGGTGAGAAGATCAGCCTGGATGCGGCCTGGTTCAACAAACTAATGATTCCCATCGGGCTGTTCCTCCTGCTGCTGACGGGGGTTGGTCCGCTGTTCGCCTGGCGCCGCACATCTTCGGAGAGCTTGCGCCGCAACTTTCAGTGGCCGGGCATCGCGGCGGTAGTGCTGGTGGGCGCGCTGCTGGCTGCCGGGGTGCGCAGTTTCTACGCCTTGATCTCGTTCGGCTTCTGTTTGTTCGTGGCCCTTACTGTGTTAATGGAATTCTATCGGGGCGCGCGCGCCATCGCCGCCAAGAACAGTATGAACCTGCTGCGCGCCACTTACGAACTGACCCATCGCAATACCCGGCGCTACGGCGGATACCTGGTCCACATGGGCATCGTACTGATGTTCATCGGCTTTACGGGTGCGGCATTCAATAAGTCGGATGTAAAGGAGATGGGCGTCGGCGACGTCTTGGATTTGAGTCACTACCAGCTCAAGGTTGTGGATATCAAGGAAGGCGAAAACGAAAACTACCAATGGCATCGCGCCACCGTGCTGGTTTCCCGCGGCGGCGATATGATCGGCACGCTTGAGCCGGAGAAACGTTTCTATAAAGCCAGCCGGCAAGGGACTTCGGAAGTCGGCGTGCGCCCCCGCCTTAACGAAGACCTGTATCTCAACTTCGGCGGCATGTCGGACGACGGCGCGCGCGCGGTCATTCAGGCATATGTTTTCCCGCTGGTCTCCTGGATCTGGATCGGCGGTCTGGTGCTGATCGGCGGAACGCTGGTTTGCCTGGTGCCTAGCAAAGTCAAGATGCAATATGCCCGCACCGAAGTGGTCGGCATAACGAGAAAATATGCGGAAGTTCCGAAATAAGTGGGGCGGGCCCTTGGCCTGCGCGGGTCCCCCGGACCCGCTTTTTGTTCGAAGAGGGCGGCCTACGAGGCCGCCGCAGGCCATGGGCCTGCCCCACAATTTGTGCATCCAGGTAATGCTCGTCTTGGTAGTCGCGACGTGTCCCCTCACCTTCGCCGAGACCGCCGCGGAAAAGCCCAGCGTGGACGTTCGCCGCGTAGGTGCGCATATCGGTTGCCAGTGTGGCTGCAAAGACACCGTGGCTACCTGCGCCATGCTGGAGTGCAGTTTTTCGAAGCCAGCCAAGGAAAAAATCGCCAAGCTGCAGGCGGCCGGCTTGACTGACAAGGCCATCATCGACCAGTTCATCGCCGAAGACGGGGCCGGCGTTTATCGCGGCGATCCCAGCGCTTATGGCTGGCTGGTTCCGTATCTGCTGATCGCTCCCGGCCTGGCGCTGATCTGGTGGTTCGTACGCCGCTACCGTAAGCCGCGTCCCATCGCCGAAATCGGGCCGCCGCCGGACGATACCGAGCTGAACAAGTATCAAGAGCAGATCGACAAGGATTTGGCGCACCTGGAATAAATGATTATTTCCCTAGCAGCGCTCCTCACCGTCGGGGTGATCGCATTCATCCTGACGGTACGGGCCAAGGACCTACCCGAGCCGGAACCGGTTTCTCCTTTTCAGCATCTCGATGAGCGCAAGGCGGCGATCTACGATAACTTGCGGGATCTGCAGTTCGAGTATCGAGTGGGAAAGCTCTCCGACCACGATTATCAACAGACTAAGAAGGACCTGCAACGCGAACTGGCCGGAGTGCTCGCGGAAGTGGATCGGCTGAAGCTGCAACTGAGTCCCAACGGCGCCGCTCCACCGCCCGCCGCGCCGGAGCCCAAGCCTTACGACCCGCTGACCTGTCCGCACTGCAAAGCCAAGTTCGCGCAGCCGCTGAAGTTCTGCGGGGAGTGCGGCAAGCCCATGGGAGTTCCACAGTAATGCGTTTTATTCGTGTTTATTCGTGTGCATTCGTGGCCGTTTTGTTTTCCGTGTGCGCGCACGCCGCAGTCGAAGGCACGGTCCTAAACAAGACCACCGGCAAGCCTCAATCCGGCGCTACTGTCACGCTGTACAAACTGGGCCAGGCCGGCATGGAGTCGGTTGAGAGCGTCAAGTCCGGGGCGGAGGGTAAGTTCCACATCAACGAGACTCCGCAAGGCCCGCACCTGATTCAGACTGCCTTCGATGGCGTCACGTACAACCATATGCTGCCGCCCGGCTCGGCTACCAGCGACGTGTCGCTCGAAGTTTACAATTCTTCCAAGCAGCCGGGAACGTCGCGCATCGCGCGCCATTTCGTTATTTTCCAACCCAGCGGCGCTCAGATGTCGGTCAGCGAAGGCTTCGTTTTCCGGAACGACGGGACCACCACTTACAACGATCCCGATGGCGGCACGTTGAAGTTCTACCTTCCGACCGAAGCCAAGGGCATCGCCCAGGTGAAGGCCACCGCGCCGCAGGGCATGCCCATCGATCGCGCCCCCGAGAAGACCAAACAGGCGAACGTCTACATGGTGGATTTCCCCATCAAACCCGGCGAGACCGATTTTCAAATCAGTTACCTGGTCCCTTATAGCTCGGGTGCGGTGTTCCAGGGCAAGACACTGGCCAAGACCGAAGAACCTACCCTGCTGGTGGCGCCCGATGGCGTCACCATGAAGGGCGACGGTCTGGAAAGCAAAGGCCAGGAGCCGCGTTCGAAAGCCTCCGTGTACAGCGTCAAAACCGCTGAGTATAAGGTAGAGCTGGCCGGATCGATGCCCGCGGCCAATGCCGACGCGGACTCCGGAGATAACGGCCCCTCGCTCGAAGAAGTCTCGCCCAGAATTCTCAGGCAGAACATGAAGTGGATTCTGGCGCTGGCTTTCGGCATCCTCGCCTTGGGCTTCATTGTGTTGTACCGCGCGCAGCCGGCGCACGCGTCCGCGGTTCCCGCCCGGAAAGGAAAGAATGACCGCGGTCGCCGCTGAGGGTGTCTGGAAGTACTACGGCGACTACCCCGCGCTGCGCGATGTGATGCTTCGCGCCGAACCAGGCACATGCCTTGCGTTGATCGGCCGCAATGGGGCGGGGAAAACTACCCTGTTGCGGATCATCGGCGGCTTTTCCAAAGCCGGCCGCGGCCAGGTGCGCATCTTCGGCAACGATCCACGCGAGACCGAAACGCGCCGCCGCGTGGGATGGATCGGCCACGGCATCTCGGTTTACGACGAGTTGTCCGCTTACGAAAATCTGACCCTCTTCGGGCGGCTCTACAATCTGCCTCATCCCCAGAAGGCCGCCATGGAGTGGCTGGAGCGCACCGGTCTGGAACGCGTGAAAGACGGCCTGGTGCGCGAGTTCTCGCGCGGCATGCGGCAGCGGCTGGCGGTGGCCCGCGCCTTCCTGCATCAGCCTTCCGTGCTGCTGCTGGATGAGCCATTCACCGCGCTCGACGACCGCGCCATCGCCGTGCTGCAGCGCCTGTTGCGCGAGGCCCTGGCCGACGGCCGCACCGTGGTCATGTCCACCCACCAGTTGCGTGAAGCTCTGGAGCTGGCCACTCACGTGACCCTGTTGAATCGCGGCAAGACCGCATTCCAGGGCGAACGCACGCCGCAGATGGTGGACGATCCGGGTTGGGTGTACGCGCACTACGGCGAGGACTAAGCGGATGCCGGCATGTATGACTGGCGGAATAGTGGGGCAGGCCCTTAGCCTGCGGCGGCCTCCCAGGCCGCCATCCGGGCAAGCGGCGGGTCCACGGGGCCCGCGCAGGCCGAGGGCCTGCCCCACTATGTATGCAGACCCACAAGGTGAGCCGAAATAATGGACTTCCTCCGGCAGATGTGGGTCATCACCAGGAAAGATCTGCGCGCCGAATTGCGTACCAAGGAGGCGGTCAACGCATCCCTGGCCTTCTCGCTGGTGATCCTGGTGCTCTTCAGTTTCGCATTCGATCCGCTGGAAGATCAGACCCGCGAGATGTCCGGCGGCCTGCTGTGGATCGTGTACGCCTTTGCCGGTACGCTGGTGCTGAACCGCAGCTTCGCGCGCGAGATACCCAACGATTGCCTGGATGCGCTGGTGGCCGCTCCCATCTCCGGCGCCGCGTTGTTCATGGGAAAGGCGTTCGCCAACTTCGTTCTGGTGCTGGCGGTGGAACTGGTCTCATTGCCGGTCTTCGGCATCTTCTATAATGTCCACTGGGCCAGCCATTTCTGGTCGTTGCTGTTGGTGTTGGCGCTGGGCACATGGGGGCTTACCGTAATTGGCACCATCTTCAGCGCGCTAACCGTGAATATCCGGTTGCGCGAATTGATGGCGCCGCTGCTGGTTTACCCCATGCTGATTCCCGCCCTGATGAGCGCCATGAAGCTGAGTGTGGACTTGGTTGCGGGAAAGCCGTTGGGCGGCGAGAATGAGATCTGGCTGCGCCTGCTGGTGGCTTTCGATGTGATTTTTACGGCTCTGTCTCTGGTCCTGCTGGAGACCGTGCTGGTGGGTTAGGAGTGTTTCCATGCGCGAAAAACTGATCTATGGATTAGGTGCGATCGCGGCGATTCTGCTGGCGCGCGATCTGTATTCGATCTTCATGCAGCTTCCCGACGAAGCCTCGCAAGGAATGATCTACCGCATCATCTTCTTCCACGTGCCCGCCGCCATGACGGCGATGGGGTGCGCAGCCGTGGCCTGCGTCACGAGTGTGCTGTTCCTGGTCACCAAGAACTTCAAGTACGACGCCATCGCGGTGGCGGTGACCGAGGTCGGCCTGGCCTTCCTGGCCGCCAACCTGGTGACCGGCTCCATCTGGGGCCGCATCATCTGGGGCATCTGGTGGACTTGGGATGCGCGCCTCACCTCGGCCCTGGTTTGCTGGCTGTTGTACGCCGGCTACCTGATGCTTCGCCGCGCTATCGAAGAACCCACCGCGCGCGCGCGCATCGCGGCGGTCTTCAACATCTTCGCCTTCGCGGACGTCCCCATCGTCATTTTTTCTATCAAGTGGTGGCGTACGCAGCATCCGCAGCCGGTCTTCTGGGGCGGCGGCAAAATCGATCCCGACATGTACTTAACTGCTTTGCTGAACCTGATCGCCCTGATCCTGCTGGGCGTCATCCTGACGCTCATCCGCCTGCGGCAGGAGGAAGTGCAGCGCGAAATCGATTCCATCCGGCGCTACGCGCACGCAGTGTAACGGAAATCAAATGGACACACGCAATTTTACATTCATGTTTTATGGCTTTCTGGCCGCCTGGCTGATCCTGGTGGTCTACGTGCTCTCGCTGGTTTCGCGCGAGCGCAAGATCGCCGAGCAACTCAAGGGACTCAAGGGTATGCTGGATTACAAGGACCACAAGTGAGCTATGGCGCGGTGGCCTACTTTGAACTTGGAGGGCGGCCAATCTTGGCCGCAGCCGCCTTTTAGGGCCAGAGCCGGCTGAAAAGCCGTCCCCAAAGGGGACCCCAGGGCAGAATTGCCCGCCCTCCAAACCCAAACTGACCTCCGTTAGTCAGCGGGTTTATTCGGGGCTAAAACTCTGTCCGCCATGGCATGCCGCAGTTCGTCCAACCCGGCCCCGGTGACACTGGAGATTTCAAAGAACGGCATGCCGCGCTCCTCCGCGATGTGGCGCAGCGACTGCACGCGCGCGGGGTCCTGCGCGGCGTCCATCTTGGTGGCCACCACGATCATGGGCTTAGCGGCCAATTCCTGGCTGAAGCTGGCCAGTTCCTCCAGGACCGTTTCGAAGTCGTGGACCGGGTCGCGGCCGCTGGATTCCGAGACATCCACCAGGTGCGCCAGCAGGCGGGTGCGCTCGATGTGCCGCAGGAATTGCGTGCCCAACCCATGGCCCAGATGGGCGCCTTCGATCAGGCCGGGAATATCGGCTACCACGAAGCTGCGATAGTCGTCCATGGAGACCACGCCCAGTTGCGGTTCCAGCGTGGTGAAGGGATAGTCGGCGATCTTGGGGCGCGCGGCGGATATGCGGGAGATCAGCGTAGACTTGCCGGCATTCGGAAATCCCACCAGGCCCACATCGGCCAAAAGCTTCAGTTCCAGGCGCAGGCGGCGCTCTTCGCCGGGCTTGCCGGGCTCGTGTTCGGTGGGCGCCTGGTGTGTGGAGGTGGCAAACCGGGCATTCCCCTTGCCGCCACGGCCGCCGCGGGCCACCAGGAAGCGGTCGCCGGGCTCCGCGAAGTCGTGCAGGCGCTCGCCCGTAGCTTCGTCGTATACAACCGTGCCGACCGGTACTTTCAGTTCGATCGAGTAGCCTTCGGCGCCGGTGCGATTGCTGCCTTCGCCATGCCGGCCGCGCTGCGCTTTATGCTCGGGATTAAAACGGAATTGGATCAGCGTGTTCTGGTGCTCGGTGGCGACCATGAAAACATCGCCGCCCCGGCCGCCGTCGCCGCCGCTGGGACCGCCGCGCGGGACGAATTTCTCGCGGCGAAAAGCCAGGCAACCGTTGCCGCCGTCGCCGGCCTTTACCAGGATGCGCGCTTCATCGATGAACAGTTACGCGACTTCCTTGACGCTGACGAATTTGCCCATGCGGCCGCGATCGCGGAATTCGACCACGCCGGTCACTTTGGCGAACAGCGTATCGTCCTTGCCCCAGCCAACGTTATCGCCGGGCTTGATGGGGGTGCCCCTCTGGCGGACGATGATCGACCCGCCCGGCACCAGTTGTCCACCGAAAACCTTCACGCCCAGCCGCTGGGCGTTGGAATCGCGCCCGTTCTTGGAACTGCCTAAACCTTTTTTATGCGCCATACTTCACCTAAACCAGAATGTCGCCTACCTTCACGTCCGTGAAGTCCTGGCGATGCCCTATTGTGCGCTTGTACTGCTTTTTGCGCTTGAACTTGAAAACCAGCACCTTTTTGGCGCGGCCATTGGCGACGATGGTGCCCTTCACCGAAGCTTGGCCGAGGCCGTCGCCGGCCAGCAGGCCCTCGTCCTTAAATACCGCCCGCAGAGGCAGGTCGATTTCGGAGCCGACTTCGCCTTCCAACTTCTCCACGCGGACCACATCGCCAGGGGCAACCCGGTACTGTTTTCCGCCAGTCTCAATTATTGCGTGCATACGATAACCTCAGAATTTTGCGCCGGGACACACTGGGTGGGTCGGAGCTTTGGGACTAAGTTCCCAGTTTACAACAAAACGGCGGGATTCGCCAAATCGGGTGGGCGCCTATCGTAATCTGTTGCCCCAGGCATTGGCGCCCGCCAGTTTCTCGAAATAGCGGTAGACGATGCGCGTCACCTCCGGCACGGGCGGACGCCGGTCGTCGATAAAGGCCGACATCACGCTCAGTACGAAGGGCCGCCCCTCGAGAAAGACAATTCCGGTTTCGCCGCGCGCGCCAGGCAACTCGCCGGTTTTCGAGGCCGTCTCGATATCCAGCGGCAGGCCTTCGCGCATGCCGCCCGAGACTTCTTTCAGGAGCTCTACCATTTCGCGGCTGGCGGCCTCGTCCACCAGTTTGCCGCGATAGATAGCCTCCACCAGGCGCGCCATTTCGTCAGGGGTGGAAACGTTCTCTTCGCCGCGCGCTACCGCGGCCGAGTCCATCATCTTGCGCCGCAAGCGGGTATGCCGCAGGCCCAGACCATCCATCATGCGGTTCACTTCGTCCATACCCGCCAGCCCGATGCATTTGTTGGTCGCCGTGTTGTCGCTCCACTCGATCATGGCCGCCATCAGCTCGCGCACCGTCAACGTAACCGCCCCGCTTTTCAGCCGCTCCTGCAAACGGCCGCTGCCGCCCACAGCCTCGCGCGGCTCGATGGTCACGCGCTCATCCAGTGTGAACTTGCCCGCACGGGCTGCCTGATACATCCGCGCGAGGATCGGAATCTTGATCACACTGGCCTGTGGAAACAGCGTGTCGCCATGTATCCCCATGGTGCGGCCGTTGGTCAAATCGATGGCCGTTACGCCAAGCGCGCCGTCGAAGCCTTCGTCGAAATGGCCCAATTCGGCCAGTGTCTTGCTTTCCAGCAGATCGGAAAGAGTGGGCTGCGCACGCGCCACGCCCGCTAGCGCCAGACATACAAAAGATACAAACCGGAGCATGCGGGCCATGGTAGCACTGCCGGCAAGCGGTGGAGCAGGAGGGGCATCCGGCAGGCGCTGGAATTACCCAGACGGACCTGCCGGATGGGTGGCCGGGACCTTACTGTGAAACGCTACCTCACGCAACGACTAGCGCGGACCGCCGAACCGGCCGCGAGGCATGCCTTCCGTCCCAAATCCACCAGGGCCTTCCGATCCCTTCGGCGGCGTCAGCAGGTTCAGTTCGGTGGCTTCGTGGATCGCAGGCATCAAGGCCGCA
>Ga0302326_10034217_pt1 | contig 10074 bp, 8 predicted proteins | sample Palsa_T0_3_FD_202264 | JGI IMG/M metagenome (GOLD analysis project Ga0302326, IMG submission 202264) | Peat permafrost microbial communities from Stordalen Mire near Abisko, Sweden - Palsa_T0_3 | ecosystem: Environmental > Terrestrial > Soil > Palsa > Peat permafrost | place: Sweden: Abisko...
GACCCGACTGGCGGAAATGAGCCCCCAGGATCGGGCCAGCTACTTCGGCAAGCGCTCGATGAGCTGTCATGTGACCGATCTCGGCGTGACGTTCATAACCAGGTTCACCGACACGGGCGCCGAACCGGTCAAGGAAGCGGCACCCGACGAACCGCCGGCCGACATCAGGCTGACCGCGAATAGCGACGACGTGGTCTCGCTGTCCGCGACCCCGGCCAATATCGCCCGCATGTGGCTCTCGGGCCGAGTCAAGGTCCAGGCCAGCATGCGGGACCTGCTGGCGCTCCGTCGCCTCTTGTGACCGGGCGCCTGGTGCGTTCCTGCAGAAGCGCGCCGCCGTGGACCGCGTTACCTGACCACACCCGCTTCGCGCAGCTCAGTGACTTGCGCGGCGGTGTAGCCGGCCTCGGCGAGGATCTCATCGGTGTGCTCGCCCAGGACCGGCGGCGGACGGCGAAGGTAGGGGGCTGGGGAGGCGGGTGGGGGCTGAGCGGACAGCTTGAGCGGTGACCCCAGCATCTTGACCGTCCCGGCGACCGGATGCTCGATCTCGACCACCATCTCGCGCGCGATGACCTGCGGCTGCTCCAGAGCGGCGGGCACGGTGTTCACCGGTCCGGCCGGCACACCGGCCGCGTTCAGCCGGTCGGTCCATTCCGCGCAGCCCCTGGCCGCCAGCGTCTTGGTGATGAGCGGGATCAGTGTGTCACGGTTGCGCACCCGGTCCGGGTTAGTGGCATAGCGCGGGTCATCGGCCAGCTCGTCGAGGCCGGTCGCCGAAGTGAACCGGCGCCACAGCCCGTCGCTGCCGACCGCCACCATCAGCGGCGCGTCGGCGGTCGGAAACACCTGGTAGGGAGTCAGGCTCTCATGCGCGCTGCCGTGCCTGCCCGGCGTCACGCCGGTGGCGAAGTACTTGCCCGCCACGTACGTGAGCCAGGCGATCTGACCGTCCAGCAGGGAGACGTCCACCAGCTGGCCGTGGCCACTGGTCTCCCGCGCGTGCAGCGCGGCCAGGATGCCGATCAGCGCCCACATGCCCGCCCCGACGTCGGCCGAGGACGTACCGCTGCGCACGGGCTCGCCGTCCGGCTCGCCGGTGACGCTCATCATCCCCGACACGGCCTGTGCCACCGCGTCGTAGCCGGGCAGGTCCGCGCTCGGCCCGGTCTGCCCGTAACCGCTGATGGAGGCATAGATGAGGCCAGGGTTATGGCGAGCCAGCTCGGCGTAGCCGAGACCGAGACGCGCGGCGGTGCCCGGCCGGAAGTTCTCCACCAAGATATCCGAGCCCGCAGCCAGCCGCCGGACGATATCCCGGCCCTCAGGAGCTTTCAGATTCACGGACAGCCCGCGCTTGTTCCGGTTCACCGAAAGGAAGTAGGCGGCGTCGTCGCCCTGGAACGGCGGACCCCAGCGCCGGGTGTCGTCCCCGTGCCAGATGTCCTCGACCTTGATCACGTCGGCGCCGAGATCGCCGAGGACCATCGTGGCGAACGGCCCGGACAGCGCCCTGGTCAGGTCGAGCACCCGGAGGCCGGCCAGCGGTCCGGCGGCATTTGGCGTTCCCATTACCGATATGTTATCGAGCTATGGGAGACCTGATCCTGGTGCGGCACGGCGAGACCGAGTGGAGCCGGACAGGCAAGCACACCGGCCGGACCGACGTCCCGCTCACCCCGGCGGGCGAAGCGGCCGCCGGCGCGCTCGCCCCGGTGCTGGCCCGGCGGGACATCACCGCCGTCTTCACCAGTCCCGCTCGCCGCGCGGTCGCGACCGCGGCCCTGGCCGGCCTGGACAATGCCAAGGTGGATCCTGACCTGTGGGAATGGGACTACGGCGGGTACGAGGGCCTGACCACCGCGCAGATCCGGGAGCAACGGCCCGGCTGGTACCTATGGCGAGACGGCGTGATCCCCGGGGACGCTGAGCATCCCGGCGAGACGGTGGACCAGGTAGGCCAGCGGGTCGACCGGGTGCTGGCCCGCGTCGCGCCGCTGCTGGACAGCGGGGATGTCGCCCTCGTTGCGCACGGGCACGTGCTGCGGGTCCTCACCGCCCGCTACCTGCAGCTAGAGCCGTCAGCCGGGCGGCTGTTCCAACTGGACACCGGGACCATCAGCACGCTCGCGGGTGAGCACGACGAGCCGGTCATCTCGTCCTGGAACGTGCCGTCCAGTACCTAGCGTCATGTCAGGTCACGACTGAGCCTGTCAGCCTGGGGCCTCCGTGCGATGGGTCTCCTCCCACATCCAGGTCAGGTACGCGGGAGAACCCGTCACGATCGGCAGCGCGACGATCTCAGGCTCGTCGTAGCTGTGCCGTTCGGTGATGAAGGCCGCGAGCTCGTCGTAACGGTCGGCCGGGAGCTTGAGCAGCACGAGCCATTCCTCGGTGCGCTCCAGCCCTCCGTCCCACCAGTACATGGACGCCACCGGGCCGGCCACCTGTGCGGAGGCGGCCAATCTCGACTCGACCGCGGCGCGGGACAGCTCCATCGCCTCGGCCCGCGAATCGGTCGTCGTCTGCACCTGGAGGTACTGCACCTCGAGGTCCGCCATGGCACATGATCGTACGCCCACCAGGCACTAGTACGCTGTGCCGCACGCCGCCTGACCGCGGCGACGGCGGCGAGGAGAGCGCGTGGAACTGGTGCATTCCGGAAAGGTCCGGGAGCTTTACTCCGACGGCGACGATCTCATCATGGTTGCCTCTGATCGGGTGAGCATCTACGACGTGGTGCTGCCCACGCCGATACCCGGCAAGGGCAAGGTGCTGACCCAGCTCTCGCTGTGGTGGTTCGAGCAGCTCAAGGACGTTATCCCCAATCATGTGATCTCCGGGACCGACGTGCCGGAGCAGTGGGCGGGGCGGGCGATCAGGTGCCGCCCCCTGCGGATGCTGCCGGTGGAGTGCATTGCCCGCGGTTACCTGACTGGACTGGGGCTGGCGTCCTATAACGAAACCGGCACGATCTCGGGCGTGCGGCTGCCGCCCGGCCTACGCGAGGGTTCCCGGCTGCCCGAACCCGCATTTACGCCCACCACGAAGGCCGCGACCGGTCACGACGAGCCGATGACCCACGCGGAGGTGGCCACGCTGGTCGGCGCGCCGCTGGCGGCCGAACTCCAGCGGGCCACCCTTGAGGTCTACCGGCGGGGAGCAGAGCTCGCCGCCGCGCGCGGCGTCATCATCGCCGACACCAAGCTGGAGTTCGGGCTGCTCGGAGACGGGACGCTGATGCTGGCCGATGAGGTGCTGACTCCGGATTCCTCCCGGTTCTGGCTAGCCTCGGAGTGGCAGCCGGGCCACCCGCAGCGCTCGCTGGACAAGCAGTTCGTGCGGGACTGGTCGGCCGGCCTCGACTGGGACCGCCGGCCGCCGGGTCCGGTCATCCCGCCGGAGGTCGTCGCGGCGACGCAGGCGCGTTATGAGGAACTGTTCACGCGGGTCACTTCAGACCATTAGCAAGTGGTCTTGACGCAGGTGCAAGCGCCGTGCAGGCTGCGGTCGAAATCCGCCTTTCCGCCACCCAGCTGGCGGGCTACCATGCCGTCATCACCGCCCTGGAGGAGGCCTCCTAATGCCCGATCACCAGATGCCGCCTGGGCCGCACGGCTCGCCCGATCCCGAACTGGCCGCGATCTTGCCCGCGATCACCGCTCCCGCCGGGCAGTTCCGGCACCGTCAGCACATCAACCTGGCCTTCGCGGCCGTACGGCGTTATGGCATGCCCGCATCCACCGACAAGATCTGCACCTGGATCCGGCACATCGCCACGTACGAGCGGGCTCCGCAGAAGTACCACCACACGGTCTCCCGCGCGTGGGTCGAGATCGTCGCCCACCACGTCGGTGCGGACCCGGAATGCGAGGACTTCGACCTCTTCGCCAGGCGGAACCCCGCGCTCCTGGACAAGCGCCTGCTCAGACGGCACTACCGCCCGGCCACGCTGGCCTCCGGGCCGGCCCGGGACGGCTGGGTCGAGCCCGATCTCCTGCCGTTCCCTTGGTCCGCTCAGGGCACGGCGAGCTGATCGATGAGCCCATGCCCAGGTGCGGCCGGGCTGGTTAACGGCCGGGCAGGGACACGGTGACGAACTCCTGGCTGGTGTTCGTGTCCACCGAGTCGATACCAGTTACGGTGGCGCCAGACCGCGCCAGCGCGTTGATCTGGTGACTGCCGCCTCCGCTCAGGCCATTGACCGATGATTGCGTCCAGCTCGCCCCGGTGGCCGAGGTCCAGACCGCGGCGTCCAGGTCACCGGCGGACCCGGCGGACTCGCTCGCGGCGGTGAAGCCGCCGGAGGTCGGGGTGACCGCGGTAATGGTGGTATCCGAGCCCAGCGAGCCGAACGGCACCTGCTGCCAGCTGGTCCCCCCGGAGGTGGACAGCTCGGCCAACGGCATCACGCCTGCCTTGGTCGTTTCCTGGCCCGTGGCGACAACCCGGTTCCCGTTGATCGCCACCTCGTTCACCTGGCCGGCCGTCACGTCTGGCGCCACGGACAGCTTCCGCGTCGTCCAAGCGCGGCCGTCGGTGGTGGTCCACACCACCGGCATGCCGTCACGCGAGCCAACCGACACGAAGCCGTCCGGGCCCGCGGCGACCCCGAGCACCACGAACGAGCCGGTCGCCAGGTTCACGTCGTGCGCCTCGGTCCAACTGGTCAGGTTCGCCGACCAGTAGACATCGGCCGTGCACCCGCCACCCGATTTGCGCTCCGAGCCGGCGATCACGTAACCGGCCGGGCCTGCCGCCGTCGCGATCGAGACCACGTCCGCTAGATCCCGCGTCATGGATCCGGTGACAGGCTTCCAGGTGATGCCGTTGGCCGAGGTGAGAATGACGGGACCGGGGAAGCCGACGGCAAGCCATCCGGCCGAGCCGTGGGTCACGTCGGTGAGTTGAGCTAGGCCTGTGGTGCCTGAGACCAGCGACAGTGAGGAGGCCAGGGCCCAGGATCCGCCGGAGGTCTTCCGCCATATCGCCGGATAGCCGTCCGCGCTGCCCACGGCGATCTGCTCGCCATCGGCGGTGGCGGTGCTATTCACGGTAATCGCCGGGACGCTGGCCAGCGGGACCGATCGTACGCTTCCTGTCGTGTTCGCCTCGACCAAGACGGCCTGCTGGCTGATCGTCGTGCCGTCCTTGGATCCGACGGCGACGACATTGCCCCCCGGCGCGACCGTGGGAACCAGATTCGACTCGCTTGAGGCGTCACCAAGCGACCCCGTCGGCCGCCAGTTGGCGCCGGTGCCCGTGCTGGTGTAGGCCACGCTCTGCTGCTGGGTGGTCGTGCCGGTCACGACGAAGCCGTGGGTACTGCCCTTCACCACCTTGGGAGTCCAGCCCCCGGCCGGGTCGATGGTGCCCGCGTACTGCCAGGTGTGCCCGTTCGGGGAAAAGTAAGCCACTCCGTCTGAGGTGCCGCTCGCGGTCGTGCCCGGGCGGACCGCGATCAGGCCAGAGCCGTCGAACGACACGCCGCTGATCTTGTTTCGAGTGCCGTGGTCGATCGGGACCGTGACCGGTGTCCACGCCGACCCGCCGTTGGTGCTGAGCCAGACCGAGGTGCCATCGGAGATCACCGTGTCGTTGCCTCGCGAGGTGGCGTAGGAGATGTCCTGCGCGAGTTTGCCGGACCTGGTCAGGCCCAGCTGCGATGCCGTGATCCGCTGCCAGGTCAAGCCGTCGTGCGAGGTCCAGACCACCGCCTGGGTCCCGCCGTCGCTGGTCTTGCCCTGCCCGCCGGCGAGGAACCCGTCTGCGGTGCTCGCGACCACGTCGATCAGGTCACCGGGCTCCCGCGGGGTAATGCCGTGCGTGGCCGCCAGCGTCCAGGACTGACCGCCCGGGCTGGTCCAGATGGCATTCTGGCCTTCCGCCATCCAGCCCTTCGGGCCGCCGGCGATCAGGGGTGCCAGATATCCAAGCGGGGGCTGGCCGCCGTCCGGCAGGTGAACCGGGGCCAGGCGCCAGGTCTTACCGCCGTCAGCGGACACCCGGAACTGCTGGCGTGCGACGGTTCCGCCCTGATCAGCCTGTGAGCCCGTCGTCACGATGGTGCCGCCTGAGGAGACGATGCGGCTGAGCGACTGAAAGACGCCACGCTGCGTCTGGCCGGCGTACGCAGGCAGGGCCGTGGTCTGGATGGTGCTCGGGTTTCCCCCACTGCCTGCGAGCCGGCCTGTTGCGGGAGTGTGACCCGTGTGCATGACGAAGGCGGCGAGCACGGCCGCCGCGGTGACAGTGACCGTGGCGGCGGCGGTGACGGCGATTATCTTCTTGCGGCGGCTGACTCTCCCGTCATCCGGCGGGGTGAGGGCAGGCGCGCGGTCGAGCAGAAGAGTAGCGTTCGGCGCGGGCAGGCTGAGCTGGGGTCGCCGGGGCTGCTGGCGCTCGGGCGTGCTTGCCTGCCACCACTGGTGCCGGGCTTGGCCCAGGCTGGGCTGAGGCGCAGCGACCGACGGCCGGGCGGCGTAGGGGTCGGTCTGCTGCCAGGTGCGCGCGAGCACCGTCTGGGTAGGGATGTCGCGGGGCCGCGTGGAAACCGCCGCGGACCGCACGGACATCCTGTTCAGCCGGTCCAGAAGCTCATGCGCGGCGGGGCGGCTCTGTGGATCTTTGGCCAGAGCGGCCGCGACCAGCGGCTTGAGCGAGGTGGGCACCGCGGTGATGTCGGGGTCGGCGTACATGACCCGGTACAAGACGGCATCGGTGGTCCCGGTGCCCCACGGCGAATGCCCGACGGCCGCGTAGCTGATGGTCACGCCCCAGACGAAGATGTCAGCCGCCGGGCCCGGCTGCCCGGTGATCTGCTCCGGCGCCATGAACCCAGGTGAGCCGACCATCACTCCGGTCTGGGTAATGGACATCCCGTCCAGCGTCTGGGCGATCCCGAAATCGATGACCTTCGGGCCGTCCTGGGCCAGGATCACATTGGAGGGCTTGAGGTCCCGGTGCACGATTCCGGCTGCGTGGATAACGGTGAGCGCGTCGGCCAGCCCGACCGCCAGGTCATACAGCATGTCAGCGTTCAGTGACCCGTACTTGTCGATGTAGTCGGCCAGCGAAGGGCCCTCGGCGTATTCGGTGACCATGAACGGCTGGTCGGACTGGGTATCGGCCTCGATGACCCGCACCGTGCACGCGCCTGCGACCCGAGTCAGCGCGGTCACCTCGCGATCGAAGCGGCGCCGGAACTCCGGATTATCGGCTATCTCAGACCGCAGGATCTTCACCGCGACCAGCCCGCCGTCCGGGGCGACCCCGAGGTATACCACGCCCATGCCGCCTGAACCCAGCTTGGCGGTCAGACGATATTGTCCGACCCGGGCCGGATCTGAAGGCCGAAGAGACATGCGAGCCAATGAATTCCCCTCCCCTGAGGTCGATCGTGGCTCCTGGGCAGCCGACGCACACCACTGTCACTGTCCTTACGACTTCCTTACGACAATGAGGCGACGAAAGGTTCAATGCACCGGTCACGCTCGGCTGTATACATTGGGGCTGAATCGAGGACACGTCCGTGATGCGCCCGCCACCTGAACCTCTGCAGGAAAATTGCTTAGAGTGATTTCAGGATTACAGAAGGTGTTTTTAGGCCAGAACATCCGCTCATGCCCGTATTCATTCCTGAACGCAGTCATTATTGTGGTCTTGTCGGATATGACGGCAAAGACTGGGTGACTTGGGGGGCAGCGTGGTCAGGGGATTGCAGCCTGGGGATCCACAGACGATCGGTCCGTACCGGCTGGTAGGCCAGCTCGGCAGCGGTGGCATGGGACGGGTCTACCTCGGCGTCTCCGCGGGCGGGCGGCCGGTAGCGGTGAAGGTCATCCGGGCTGACCTGGTCGAGGACCCGGAGTTCCGGATGCGATTCGGGCGGGAGGTCGCCTCCGCGCGGCGGGTGAGCGGCGTGTTCACGGCCCCGGTGGTGGACGCGGACGTCGACGGTACGCCGGCCTGGCTAGCGACGGCTTATGTCCCCGGGCCTTCGCTGTCTGAGGCGGTAGCCGCCCACGGGCCGCTGCCGACCGGACCGCTGCTGACGCTGGCCGCGGGCCTGGCGGAGAGCCTGAGCGCGATCCACGCCGCCGACGTGGTGCACCGGGACCTCAAGCCGTCGAACGTGCTGATAGCGGAGGACGGCCCGCGGGTCATTGATTTCGGCATCTCCCGGGCCGCGGAATCCACGGCGCTGACGCAGGCGGGCCTGGTGATCGGTTCGCCCGGGTTCATGTCCCCCGAGCAGGCCGCGGGTTATGAGGTCGGGCCGCCGACCGACATATTCAGCCTGGGGGCGGTCCTGGCCTTCGCCGCCACGGGCGAGGGGCCGTTCGGTGCCGGGACGACGGCAGCGCTGCTGTACCGCGTGGTCCATGGCACCCCCGGCCTTGATCAGGTGCCGGCCGAGGTGCGGCCGCTGATCGAGCGCTGCCTGGCCAAGGACCCCGGGCAGCGGCCCACCGCCAATAGCCTGCTCGCCGATGTGGGTGCCCTCCAGCCGACTGCGAGCTGGCTGCCCGAATCGATCATCCGCGCGTTCGCCCAGGATGCCGCGCCAGGTCCCGCGCCCGCCACGGCCGGTATGCCGTTCGGGTCCGACGCCGCGATCGAGGGGGCGACACGGACCACGGCGGCCAACTCCGCGGCGCAGGTACCTAGCGGGGAAGGCCGGCCCAGCGGTGAAGTCCTGCCCGTCGCCCTCGCCGGTATTTCGCAGGCCGCCACCTCGGGGAGCAGCCCGGCGGCTACCGGTGGTATGCCGCCTGCCGGGGATGCGTATGGTCAGCCCCCGGGAGGCGGATCGAACCCGCCGCGGCGCCGCTGGTTGCGGCCGCTGGCGCTGGCGTGGGTCCTTGGCTTCCTGGTCGCGGCGGGCATAGCTATATTCGCTGTGACCGCTTTCAACAAGCACACGCCCACCCCGGGTCAGTCCCCGGCAGCGCAGATTTCCGCACCGACAGGATCCACCTCGGCCGGACAGACGCCCTCCGCCGTGTCTACCTCCCGCGGTGCGTCCCCCTCACCGAGAGCATCATCGAGCGCATCATCGTTCCCGGGCACATACCAGTCGTCCCCATCGGTGTACTCATCCCAGTCGGCGACCGGGTCCGCATCCCCGAGCTCATCACCGTCCGCTTCCCGGACCCCGACCCCGACTCCGACCCTGACCAAGCCTCCGACTCCGACCCCGACCCAGCCGGCCCCCACACCGACCTCTTCCGCTCCATCTACGTCCGCGCCGACGTCACCGTCCGCGCCGGCTGCTTCGTAGTGGGGCGGATGCCGGGTGGAGGCCTCTGTCCTGAAGACCATCGGCGACCGTAGGGTAGAAGCCAAGATTCGCTGCGAAGGAGGAGCGCGATGACGCGCACGCCCGAGGAAGTCTTCCAGCACCACGCCCAGGCCCTTGGCGGGGGCGACCTGGAGGGAATCGTCGCCGACTACGCCGACGACGCTGTCTTCATCTCGCCCGCAGGCGTCAAGCGCGGCAAGGACGGCGTCCGGGAGGCGTTCACTCAGCTGCTGGCCGATGTGCCGGACGCGGCCTGGGATCTGAAGACGCTGATCTACGAAAACGACGTGCTCTTCCTGGAATGGGCCGCGGACGCCGGGGCAACCAGGGTCGATGACGGCATCGACACGTTCGTGTTCCGCGACGGCCTGATCCGGGTGCAGACGGTCCGCTACACGCTGCTGCACACCTAAACGGGCTGGGCCTGCGCGATCAGGGCGGCGACCTGGTCCTCGAGCGCCACGGCGGCCGCGAGCCGGTTATCGACGGTGACGTGCGGGGCGGCGGGTTCGGCGCCGAGCCGGATGCTGGTGCCGAACTGCTCGAAGTTCGCCAGCTTGGCCGAATCCCGCTCCAGCCCGCGAGCGGCAAGCCGGTGGCGCAGGGTGGCCTCGTCCGAGGAGATCCAGACCAGCCGCACCGTCCCGCCGCCCAGCTCCGCGACCCAGGACTGCCATCGCTGAGCGTCGTGGATCTGCCCGGTGAAAGGGCCGGATAGCACGACCGGGCATCCATGGGCCCGGATCTCGCGGGCGGTAGCCGTCATTCCG
>Ga0302326_10034218_pt1 | contig 10074 bp, 11 predicted proteins | sample Palsa_T0_3_FD_202264 | JGI IMG/M metagenome (GOLD analysis project Ga0302326, IMG submission 202264) | Peat permafrost microbial communities from Stordalen Mire near Abisko, Sweden - Palsa_T0_3 | ecosystem: Environmental > Terrestrial > Soil > Palsa > Peat permafrost | place: Sweden: Abisko...
GGGTGCCGAGGTCTGAGAGAACGCTGTATATACAAGGGTTTCCAAGCGATTTACCCTTCCCCACAGTAGCGAGGGGCGTGGGGATACCCTCATGAGCTACTCGGCGGTAGGATTGTCTTTGAAAAAGGATCGAAGGTTGTCTCTCAGACACCGTTCAATCCATTGGGGCCGCGGCTTCAGCGCGCCTCTCCTAATTTCCAATTATTATCTGGATTGTTTAGACAAAACCCCTCGCCAAGTCCCTCTATTCATTGGAAAGCGATGACGCGATCGATGGCTAATCCGCTCGTCAAGGCGTTGGCGACCGGTGAGCCGGAAGGCTATGCCGCACTTTACGATCGGCTCGGCCGATCGATGCTGCGGGTGGCGCGCACGATGCTTCATTCCTCATCCGATGCAGAGGATGCCGTGCAGGATGTATTCGTCGAGCTCGTCCGCCATCGCGATCGGCTGGCACAGGTGCGGGACCTGGATGCCTATCTCTTTGCAATGCTGCGAAACGCCGTGCTGCGGCGGATTGAGCGCCAGCGAACAGAACAACAGCGAGTGCGGCAGATTCGGCCAACGAGCGTCAAAACGCAAGCGGATTATTCAGCCGATGAATTGGCCAGCGCACTGGACTCATTGCCGCCGGAGCAGCGAGAGGTCATCGCCCTCAAAGTGGATGGCGGACTCACGTTCGCGCAGATTGCCGCGATCCTGGACGTGAATCCGAACACGGCGGCCAGCCGGTATCGATATGCGCTGGAGAAATTGCGACAAGTTCTGGAGTAACGGATATGAGGCCTGAATCGATCTCAAAGGAGTTGCTGGAGCTGGAAAATCGCCTCCGTAACCGGAGCGCTGATGAGCCGCTAACCCATTTGCGAAATCGCGTCCTCGGTGCCGTCGCCACGGAATTGGCCGTGCCACGACAATCTGCTTTGTCCCCTCAATGGGACGGCGGATGGTGGGCGGCCGTCGCGGCTGGAGTGCTGATCGTCCTGAATCTTTCCATGGTCTGTGCGTCACAGAATGAGTTCTCGGTTCGGCCTTCGCGTGGGGCACAGCAGCAGATAACGACCGAGCTTCAGGCTGTACGGCAGCTCGAGGCTCAACAGGAAGGACTGTTCAAGTGAACTTCGCCCTGCTTTGGATCGATGCGCTCGTCGTCTCGCTATTGTGGGTCACAACCCTCGCGGCCTGCGTCGGCCGGCTCAAGCGCAGATGGCTTCGCGGAACGCTTGTGCCGCTGGTTGTTGGAGTTCCACTCTTCCCGCTCGCAAGCTTCGCGTTTGCGGCCTGGGAGATGAAATTCGTCGGCAAAATCGGACCCGACTGGTTCAGCTATGCCATATCGCTGCTCCTGGCCTATTTGATTGGCGCTTCAATCATTTTGCGCCAATCGCGCCGGCGAGAGCCGGGACTAATGCCGGCCGCGGCAACGTGGCGGCGCGCGCCGCTCGCGCTTTCCCTGCTGATCGCCGCGGCGGTTGGATACATGGCTCTCCTGAACATGGACTTTGCACTCCGCGCCCGCTGTGCCGTGCTGAGCGTGGAGGTTAATTCCATCTATCTCGCGACGTTGCCCGCCATTACTTCCGATGCCCAAAACGCAGCGCCTTTGTATGAGAAGGCATTCGCCCGGCTGAAGGCCGCTCGCGAAGAAGAATATCTTGTGCAGAATCCACCGACCGGAAACAACGACAGTTTTGATCCGGAGGAGCCAGCGGCGATTACGTTCTTGAATCACCAGGCGCCGACAATCGCACTATTGCGCCGGGCGGCAGCGCTGCCGGGTTGCCGGTTCGATCAGGACCTCCTTGAGCCGGACATCAACACGATCCTCCCAGATCTGAATGAGGAACGGAACGCGGCCAATGTCCTGGACTTGGATGCGCGCGAGGAGGTGTCCAAGGGGATTGCCTCCTCGGCAATTGCGGATGCGACGGCGATTCTACAAATGAGCCGACAGCTTGGCCGGCGACCGATGCTTGTGTCGGGTTTGGTGGGGATTGGTATCGGAGCGCTTGGCGACAAAACACTGGAGAGGACCTTGCCGGCAGTTAAGAACGGTAATGAGTTGGCAGCCTTGCATCTTGACCAGCTTCCCTCTGTCGGGCGCACGTTCCAGCAATCCCTTCGCGGTGAAGAAAGGTATGGCTTGCTATTGTTTGGCAACATGCCGCCAAGCCAGAGGCGCTCGGCAACGGGAGAGACCGTCCAGATAGAAGACACTTCGATCCTGGCATCGCACCCCGGGCTGGCGGGCCCCTTTGTTCGCGTCTTCTTTCTTGATTCGGAAGCCTACGTTCAGGTCATGGAGAAGCTTGAGAGCCTATCGATTAAGCCGTATTACCAGGTCCGTGACGAGCTGAATGACATCCAGGCCGCAAAGAATGGGCGCGGGTTATTTACGTCGCTAATCATTTCCTCAATGTCGCGGGCCTTGGAGACATGTTCGCGGGTCGACGCAATGGACGCCTGCGCCCAAGCAGCTGTTGCCGCGACACGATTCAGGTTGGATCACGGAACGCTGCCATCGGATTTAGACGATCTCGTCCCAGCCTATCTCGACGCCGTTCCACTTGATCCCTTCGACGGCCATCCGCTACGGCTGTCGACGAAGAATAACCAGTGGATTGTCTACAGCGTTGGTCCGTATCTGATCGACGACGGCGGCGTGGAAATGGTCCAGGGAAAGGGCGACATCATTTTCGTCCTTAAGCCCGCGCCGACCACAGCGACGACCACAGCGACGTCCAATCCATGATGGACTTCTCATTCTCAAATAGCGCTGTCCTCCGGCGCCGACGGACCGGTCACCGGGAGTTTCAGGCAGACGAGAAACTCGCCTCCCTTGGCGCTTTCGATGTGGATCTCACCGCCCAACAACGTGATGAGCCGTCGGGATATGGACAAGCCAAGGCCACAGTGACCGGCATCGGTGCGTGCGGTGTCGCCTCGCTGGAAGCGGTCGAAAAGCTGCGAAGCATCCTCCGCGGCGATCTGGCTGCCACTGTTAGCGATTTCGATCGTTGCGGCAACGACATTCTGGTGAATGCCGATGCGCAATCGCCCGCCGTCATCGACGTAAGAGACGGCGTTGTCCAGGAGATTGCTGAGAACGATTCGCAGCTTTTCCGGATCTGTGGCGGCCAAACAATGTGAAGGCAATTCCAATACCACAGTCACGCCCCGTCGATCAGCGCGAGATTGGAAGAGCGCCCAGCTCTCTGTAACGATCTGCCCCAGATCGACACTCCGTCGCTCGATGGGAACCTGCCCGGCATCGCTCCGGGCAAGAAGCAAGAGCGACTGAACCATCGCTTCCATCCGATCGGTGATGCCCAGGCAATCATCCAGCGCGGATTCATAGGCAGCGGAATCGCGGGGACGCGAACGGCAGACTTCCAACGTTGATCGCAGGCCGGCCAATGGAGTGCGCAACTCGTGCGAGACATCCGCGGTGAATGCTTTCTCCCGCGCAAAGGCCTGGTCCAGCCGAATCAGCAGGCCGTTCAATTTTTCAACAATGGGCGCAAGTTCGGTTGGCACGGCAGCCATCGAGAGACGGCGGGAAAGATCGGTTTCGCGCAGCGAGCCGATCTCGCCCGCCAGGCGAGTGACCGGCCGCAAGCCTTGGCCCACGACACGCAGCAGAACAACCCCCATGACGATGACAGCGATACTGCAGAGGACCATCAGGAGCCAGGCGAGCAAACCAAGCATGCGATGAACCTCGACCGGCTCGGCCGCAACGAGGATTGTTACCGTTTGCGGCGCAGCGCGTGGTTTGCTGTCCTCCTGTTCCTGCTGGAAAACTTTGAAGGGGAGCGTGAAGGCGCGCCCATGATGAGAATTGGGGAGCTCGATTTCCGTCGTCTTCTGCGCGATCGATCCATGCATGAGGTCCCGATTTCCCAGGGAGGGCGAACGGGCCAGGACAGAGCCATCACTGCGCCAGATTTCAAAAAAACGATGGCGGCTGTCCGATAGAAAATCGGGCATCTGCTGCGGATCGAATTCGAAGGTAATCCTTGCATCATCTTGGTCGATCATTCCGGCGACGAGGTGCGCTTCGATGCGCAGCGAATCATCAAAGTCGCGGATAAGGGCGTGACGCATCGCCAGGTAGACGCTCAAACCAAGGAGGCTGAGGATTAGAATCCCCGCCAGCGAAGTTCCTGCCAGCATGCGCAGGCGCAGCGAGCTTTTCATTGGCCCTCGTCGCTCTGGGAAAGAAGTCCGAGAAAATAGCCCTGGCCTCGGCGAGTGTGAATCAGCCGCGCTTTGCCGGGCTGTTCGATCTTGGCGCGCACACGCCCGACGAACACATCCACGACATTGCTTTCGGGAAGCGCATTGACATCATACACGTGCTGCCAGATCTCCGAGCGAGAGACGATCCGCGCTGAATTGAGCGCCAGGTACTCGAGCAGAGCATACTCCCTGGCGCTCAAATCAATCAGTTTCCCGCCACGCCGGATCACGCGGCCCGCGAGGTCCACTTCGAGATCGGCGATGGCAAGGACTGTGCTCTTGGTTTCGTATTTGCGACGGATCAGCGCTTTCACGCGTGCCAGCAGCTCCGCGAAGTGAAATGGCTTGACGAGATAGTCGTCCGCGCCGGCTTCCAATCCCATCACCTTATCTTCCGATGTATCCCTGGCGGTAAGCACAAGAATGTGCGCGGGACAGCGCTTCTGACGCAGGATTTTGAGGACGGTTAATCCGTCGATTCTGGGGAGCATCAGGTCGAGCACGATGACGTCGTGTTCACCCCCTTGGGCGAGCCGAAGGCCGTGGTCGCCATCGGCGGCTTCATCCACTGCATAACCGGCCTCGCGCAGGCCCTGCACGACAGATTTGCGAATGGGAGCGGAATCTTCGACGACCAGAATTCGCATCGTATTGTTGTTTGAGTCTAACCGCTTTTGATGAACGCTAAATGACAGCGCGCTTCACGCGACTTGAAGCCATTCATCCTGGCGTCATTGACCGAATCTATCTTTCCGCTCGCAATGCCCAAACCCGTCGCGATCCTTGTTGGATTGCGGCGGCCCGCGAACGACGAATCGCTTCGGGACAAGGGCGAAAAAGAAAGGTACATCATGAAGATGTGGAAGAAATCGGCCTGCCTCGCGGCGGCTGCGGCACTGGCAGTTGGGGCGTGGGCGCTGGGTGATGAGGGTTCCCAAAAACTGCGGAGCGCGCCTCCGGCGGTTCAGGCCGCTGTCATTCAACTGGCCGGAACCAACAAGATTCACGACTTTGACGTCGAGACCGACGGTGGCAAGACCGTCTACGACCTCGAATACAGCGTTAAGGGCATCAGTTATGAGGCCGACATCGACCCCTCAGGGCAGATCCTCTCGCGCGAAGTGGAAGTGGATCTGTCGATCGTAGCGCCAGCGGTCATCGATGCAGCCAAGAAGGCGCATGCCGATGGAAAAATCGGCGAAGGTTCGATCGTGGCAGCCGGCGACAAGCTTTTCTATGAACTCGACGTGATGGTCGGGAAGGACTCGCACGAAATGCACATCGCGGCCGACGGGACTGTAATTGCCGACACCATCGAAGCCCCCGAGGCGCCTGAAGGCGATGAAGCTGGTGAAAAAGGCGAAAAGCCCGACAAAGACGGCGAAAAGGGCGGAGAGCACCAAGACAAGGACTAATTTATTCCTCCATCGCGACACACACGAACCCCGGCGTTAATTCATCGGGGTTCGTTCGTATCGCCTCCGTCGCCGAGGAGAAACCATCGCCCTGCCGCACTGGCCATTAGAAGAAAACCGCCCGCCGCCGGGGGCAATTCTCAATTGACTGCTACATCCCCGGCTGCGTCGCTGGCGCGACACGAGTCTCATCGATCGTGATGTGTTCACGTATCGTCACCGGAGCATCGTCGAAATAGATACGGTGCTTGTCCCATTGGGCGAGAATTCGGTCGGCTTTCACCTGCCCGTCCACGGTGACCTTGTTCTGGTCGGTGTTAATAGTAACAACCTGCCCCCTGGCTACCGCACCACTGTAGACCATTCGATCGCCATTCACATCGTAGATGTACACCGTGCCATCATGCGGAGCGGTCGCGGTCAATATCCCATTCCCCTCGCTGCTCAACATCGCATTGGTGGCAATGTTCGCGGGATGGTCGTTTTCACAACCCATGACAAAAAATGCCGCTACTAACACAGCGGGTACGGCGAATTGACGTAACGCATTCATAAAAACCTCCCAAGTCGAGAAAAACATAGGGTCGGCTGAGCCTTCTGCAGATCTCACGCAAGCAAGATGCCAACCAGACGCCCTGGTGCAGAATCTTGCTCACAGCATCGGGGGTTTTATCTTCCCGAAAATCATGCGATTTTCCGCGAAATTCGTTCGTTTCTGCGAACCGTAAATGCACCAAGCCGTAGTTATAGTTCGGCCTCGCTTGAGGAAACCTGGACCGCGGACAAAGGTTTTTCGGAAGGTTCATCATCCTATGCCTGAGAATGGCGATCCATCAGCGTCGGTGGAGATTTCTCCCTTAATGGCCCTCATTGAAGATTCGTCGCTCGGGGCCCAGCGAATCAGCTTCGATGCCGGTGAGGAAATTCACGCGGAGGACGTGGCGGCCGCGCATCTGTTTCTCATCGAGTGCGGACAGATTCGCCTCTATCAGCGCGGCCCCACAGACCTGACCCGGCTGGTTGACGTGTTGGGCCCGCACGAATGGTTCGGTGTAGCGGCTCTGGCGGGTGCGCCAACGTACGGGGTTCGCGCGTTGGCGGTTGCACCATCAAGTGTTTGGAGGATCAGCATCGATCGATTATTGACCACGCTCAATGACAAGCCCGACGTGCTCGCAGCGATAAGCCGCGATCTAGCGCGCGGTCTGGTTAAAGCCAGGGAAGAAGCCTCGCGCTTGATTTTCGAGGACTGTGGTCAGCGTCTGATCAGCGCACTGCTTCGCCTTTCAGCATCGGCGGCTTCGACGCCGCGCGACGATGGCGTTGTCCTGCATATGACGCATAGTCAGCTCGCACAGGCCGTCGGGGCAGCGCGGGAAACCGTCAGCTTGGGATTGACCGAATTACGGAATCGCAAACTCCTGCGGACCGGACGCAACAGACTTTTTTTCAAGCCCGATGACCTTCGGCAATTTCGGCTGCAATAACCTGGCTCTCCGCTCGTTCGAATGACCAGCCGACTCAATAGGGGGCGTCTTCCGGAGGCTTGTACAGGGGACTGCCATGGCTGCCGTCGTCACTCCTGAGACTAAGACGGTGGAACAGGTAAATAGAAGAGGCCTCCGCGAGAGATCGCAGGGGGCCTTTTTTGTTCACTTGAAACCAACGATGGCCTTCTCCTCGCGGACGATTTCATAACTCCCACGACGCCGGGTCTGAGGTACCCCGAAGACCCGGATCATGCGGGAAATCAACCTCTTCGGAGTACCTCGGAGCCAGCGCCACAGGGTTGTGTATCAATCTCTTAGCGGCCCTTCCTCTGTGGCCGTTTGCTCCACATCTGGTGAAATGTCTTCTTCGCCGGCGCCGGCATGTCGCGCACCTGTGTCCAGCCGGCGGCGACGGCCGGTAGCCTTTGCACCCAACCGGTCTTGCGAGCCCGCCTTCGCAGGTCCAGCTTTTGAAGACCGCAGATCACGCTGTACAGTAACGGACTCTTGATCCCCCACGCCCAAAGACGATAGATCGCCCGTTCGATGCGCGAATTGAGATGCTTCTCCTGGATGTCGCGCCGCAAATTGATCAGATGCTGCGGGATATTGATCTTCACGGGACACGCCTCATAGCACGCCCCGCACAGGCTGCTGGCTTGCGGCAAATCCTTGAACTGGCTCAGTCCCTGGAAAAGCGGAGTAATCAAAGCGCCGATCGGCCCGGGATAGACGCTGCCATAAGAATGGCCTCCGATCTTTCGATAGATGGGACACGCATTGAGGCAGGCGCCGCAACGGATGCACCGCAGAGTCTCCCGATATTCACTGGCGAGGATTTCGGTTCGGCCGTTGTCGATCAGAACCAGGTGGAATTCCTCGGGGCCGTCCTTCTCTCCCGCCAACCTTGGACCGCCAAAGAGCGACGTATAAATCGTCATCACCTGTCCAGTAGCGCTGCGGGCGAGCAGTTTCAAAAGAACCGACAAATCGCTCATGCGGGGCACCAGCTTTTCAATCCCGACAAGACTCACCAGCACCCGCGGCGTCGTGATGCTCTGCCGGGCATTCCCTTCGTTCTCCACCACGCACACATGCCCCGACTCGGCGACGATAAAATTCCCGCCGGTCATGCCGAAATCCGAATTGCGAAATTTGTCGCGCAGATAAATCCGCGCCTGTTGCGTCAGCGCCTGCGGATCGTCGTTATACGGAGTCTTGAAATATTCACTGAATAGCTTGGCGATCGAAGCACGGTCCTTGTGGATGATGGGCGCCACCAAATGACTGGGCTTGTCATGATCGATCTGGATGATGAACTCGCCAAGATCGGTCTCCACCACATCCATCCCCGCCTGTTCCAGCGCGTGGGCCAGCTCGATCTCCTCGCTCACCATCGACTTGCTCTTGATGCAGCGTTTGCAATTGGCGCGGACCGCAAGGTCAAGAATGATGCGCTTAGCCTCGGCGCCATCGGCCGCGAAGTGCACATGCCCGCCGTTGCGCTCGACGGCAGCCACAACCTGTTCCAGGTAATAATCCAGATGATCGAGCGTGTGCTGCTTGATCTGCCCTGCAAGTTGACGCAGACGATCTGCATCAGGCAACTCCAGCAGCCGCAGGCGGCGTCCCGAATCCTGGCGAACCGTTGCGCTGTTCACCGCCACCTTCAGCCGCTCATCGCCCGCGGATTTCACGCTGATGGAATGGAAATCAAACTTGGAGGCGTGAGCCTCCTCCAGAAACGCGCGAGTATTCGGATCGGGCCGGGCCGCCTCGGCGACAAGATCATTCATGCTCACGCATTGTAGCCGCGTGCGCCCCTCAGGCCACTGTCGAGTTACAGACACGCAATGATCGCGCGCCCATTCATCGTCTCACCGGGCTTGCCGCTTCAGCGGCAAGCGGCCACCCGGCCAAGATGAATCCCCTAAAGGACGACCACACGCGCAGTCGTCGCCAGCAAGTGCGTTCGTTGCCCTCCAATCGCGACATGAGTACCATGTCCCCACGAGCCAATAATTGGAACCGGCCAAATGCGTCCAGTTCCAACCCGCGCGGGAGAAAGTCTAAAATGCGTCTGAGCGAAATCCTAAGGCCCCAAGACATCAAAATTCCCGTCCTGTCACAAGTTAAGACCGAAGCGATCGGCGAGTTGGTTGCTCTTCTCGCCCAGAATTCGCAGATCACCGACGCGAAAAGTGTGCTTGCGGCGGTACTGGAACGAGAGGCGACCCGCACCACCGGAATCGGTAACGGCCTGGCCATTCCACACGGAAAGGCGCCGGGAATGGATCATCTGGTGATGGCGATCGGCAAGCCGGCGCACCCGATTGATTTTCAATCCATCGACGGCAAGCCCGTGACCATCATCTGGCTGCTTTGCAGCCCGCCGGATCAGACCGCCCCCCACATCCACGCACTGGCGCGGATCAGCCGATTGATGACACTCGATAAGTTTCGTGCGAACCTCAATGCCGCTCACACCGCACAGGAGATGTACGATATCATTGCCCAGCAGGAAAGCGCGCTGTAACTGGAACATTCACCGCGCGATTGAAATGAGGATGCCCCATTGTGGATCGCTCGGGGCCGCATTTGTTTTCGCGAATTTAAATCCCAAGCCTGGTGCGGCGGACTTCGTCTCTCTGAAGTTCTCCCACGATGCGCGTGAGCGATGCCGCTGCCTGCCGTCCGATCAGATCGTTCTCCAGTTTCTTGAACTGAACCCCTCCCCTGATATTTTCCCCGGCCTCGGCGGTCGCGATGCGAAGGGCGCCTTCCAGAATCAACTCAGTTTCCTCCCATTTCAATTCGATGCGCAGCCGCTGACCCGGCTGTATCGTTCGCTTTTCACTTGGATCACGATGAATCATGATCCCCATGCCCCCTACGCTCAGATCTTTCACCGTTGCATTGACCAACAG
>Ga0302326_10034219_pt1 | contig 10074 bp, 9 predicted proteins | sample Palsa_T0_3_FD_202264 | JGI IMG/M metagenome (GOLD analysis project Ga0302326, IMG submission 202264) | Peat permafrost microbial communities from Stordalen Mire near Abisko, Sweden - Palsa_T0_3 | ecosystem: Environmental > Terrestrial > Soil > Palsa > Peat permafrost | place: Sweden: Abisko...
GTGGTCTCCATGACTCCAGCGAGCCGCCGAGCCCGTGGAGGAGCAGCAGCGGGGGAGTGGCCGCGCCGGGGCGGCGCTGGGTGTAAAGGCTTAGGCCATTGACGATGACGGCGTGGCCCGTCGCCTCTGGCTGGGTGGTCACCACTGCTGGTCGGCCTTTCCGGTATCGGCGATGAATCGTTACCGCGTGCGCCCGTCGGGCATACGCCAGTGTAACATTTTTAACATGATATTTAATAGTAAATTAACCTTCCGTAGCTGCCCGGCGCGTCCGAGCGCGGTACCTCCTGCCGCGAGCGGGCTACCCTTCACGCGCCCGGCGCGCCGTATCCTTCCTGGCACCCGTCCCGATCAGGCCTTGTCAGAACCGAGTAAAATACATAATATATAACCTGTCGTGCCTGGCGATCACCGGCAGGCACGGTTCACGGGCTGGCACTAAGTCGTCGACTGGCATTGGTGACCGGTGGGCAGCGGCGCGGCAGGACGTTCGGTGTCATCGCGGATATTGATGGAGGCGGCCCGCGGATGAGTGACCTCAAGCAAATCGTGAAAGCAGCGTGACACCATGGCAATGAGCCTTTCCTGGATCACGGATTCGATCGCCGGCCAGGCACTGTTCGTCGACCCTGGCCAGCCAGCCGTCGCATTCGACGACGGCACCCCTCTTACCTGGACCGAGCTGCGCCAGGCCGAACTGCATTACGCGCGTTCCCTGCAGCGGGCCGGAGTGTCCCGCGGTGACCGGGTGGGACTGCTCCTGCGCAACTCCCTCGACTACATCGTCTTCTTCTTGGCCATCGCCCGGGTCGGCGCGATCGCCGTGCGCCTGAACTTCAGGCTGGCCGCCCCGGAGCTCAGCTTCATCCTGAACGACGCGGGCGCGACCCTGCTCGTGTTCGAAGCCGAGTTCGCCGGTCCCGTCGAGAGCCTCCGGGATGAGGTTCCCGTCACCACCTACGTGATACGCGAGGACAGTGGAGCCGGGCCGGACTGGGCCGTTCCGCTGGGCGCGTTCCTCAGCGAGGAAGGTTCCGGTGATTTCCCGCAGCTGGAGCCGGGCGATCCCGTCGGGCTGATCTACACGTCGGGCACCACCGGGAGGCCGAAAGGGGTCGTCTACACCCACGGCAACACGCTGGCCTGCGGCTGGACCCAGGCGCTGCGGTGGAAGTTCGACCCCCACACGGTCGCGATGACGTCCGGCCCACTGTTCCATGTCGGCGGCCTAGAGGCGGTATTTCTGCCCGCCCTGGTCACCCACGGCACGGCGATCACGTTCACCTCCGGAGGCCTTCGCCTGGAACGGCTCCTGGAGGTCGCCCGCCGCCAAGAGGTGACGACCATGCTCTTGTACTCGTTCATGGTGTACGACCTCCTTCGCATGGACGGCGTCGCTGAGCTGCTGCCGCCCAGTTTGACGCGCATCGTCTGCGGCGGCGACACGCTCATGCCGTGGGCCTACGGCGAGTTCGGCAAGGCCCTGCCCGGTATCGAGCTAGTCCAGGTGTACGGGCTCTCCGAGGGCGGCCCGATCGTCGCCTGCCTGGACTGGGAGCACGCCCAGGAGCATCCCGGCGGTGTCGGCCGGCCCATGCCGCTGAGCGAGATAAAGCTGCTCGGCTCGGACAAAGTGCCCGTAGCGCCCGGTGAGGTGGGGGAGATCTACGTCCGCAGCCCGAGCGGCGGCGTCGGCTACTGGCGACAGCCTGACGCCACCGCGAAGACCTTCGCCGAGGGCTGGTGCCGGACCGGAGACCTGGGCCAGGTCGACGCCCACGGCTTCCTTACCCTGGCCGGGCGGGAAAAGGACATGATCCGCAGCGGCGGGGAGAACATCTACGCGGCCGAGGTGGAGGCGGTGATCACGACCGCTCCCGGCGTCGCCGACGCGGCGGTGTTCGCCGTGCCCGACGCCAAGTACCAAGAGGTCGGATGCGGAGTCCTGATCCCGATCGCGGGACGCGAGATCGACATCGACGTGGTCCGGCAGCACTGCGCCGGGCGTCTGGCCAAGTACAAGATCCCGAAGCACTTCGTCGTCACCGACGAGCTGCCCCGCACGCCGTCGGGCAAGGTGAAGAAGTTCGAGCTGAGAGCGCAGTACGCCACCATCGGCGACTAGCCCCGGGCCACGGTGGCGCCCTCTGGCGGCTGACCCGACCGTGAAACGTACCAACCACTCGACGGGGGAAACCAAGGAGTAGCACATTGAGTTTTATGGTGACTGGTCACGCCTTCGTGGCCGACGGCGCCGCCGCGGTCGACCCCGCCAGCATCGTTTTCCACCCTCTGGCCGACACGTGAGAGGGCCGGGGAGTGGCCATGGCTGAGTGGTGGCCCTCCGGCCGGTCCTGGGCCGGTGACTGGCGGCGGAGTTGGTCGGACCTGCTCTCGGCGTCCTCAGCCGTGGCCGCGTCGCTCGGCTTGCCTGCTTCGGGTGTCCTGCCGGGTGACCCGTTCACCGTGGTGGTGGACGCGGCTCGGGCCTGGCTGGTCGGCCTGCCCAGGACGTTCCGGATTTCCGGGCGTGACCTGACCCTGACGCTGACCGATATCGCGGTGGAAGGCTCGGACATGGCCCGGGCCATGGGCCAGTACGGTCAGGTCCGTATCCGTGCCCGGGACATCCAGTGGGACGGCTACCAGTTCGATCGGCTGGAGATCCTGGCCAGGAACGTGCACCTGCGGCCGGGCCGCCAGCCCGCGCTGGTAGCCGCGCCGCTGCTGGTCGAAGTGTTCGTTCCGGTTTCGGTGGCGTCCCGTTGGCTGGCCGCCGCCTTGCCGCGGTTCGAGGTGACCTGGCGGGACGGCCTTCCTCAGCTCAGCCGGGCGCGCGCGCCGTGGGCCCGGCTGGAAGTGGAGGCGGGTGCCGAAGGGCGCGCCATCCTCATCTGGCCCCGGGCCCTGCTCCTGCGCGGCCGACACATTTCCCTGCGATCCCCGGCCTTCCGCCTGGCCTGGCCCGGCCTGCCCCGCGACCTCCTGCTAACCGAGGCCGAGCCTGCGGCGGGCGGTTTCGTGGTCCGCGGTCGGCTGGGGGAGTGGCAGCGGTCGCTGTCCCGTGCCGACATCGAGCGGCTGCTAGCCGCGATGCGCGGGGGAAAGGACCGCCTCGACCTATGATTACCGATGGTCCGCCGCGGCGGGCCACCCCTTCAGGCTGACTTGAATTCCGCGCATGATATATCTGGGTGTGCCGGACTTCGACGTCGATGTGCAGGTGGGTGACGATCATGTCGCCGTGGTGGAGTTCGCCAGAGGTGCCCACAACTTCCTCGACGGTGCCTTGGCCTCCGCCATCGCGGATGCCTGCGACTCGGTTGCGGCCGAGGGGCGCGCCCGGGCAGTGTTGCTACCCGGTGCGGGAAAGCACTTCTGTGCCGGTGCCGACTTCGCGGGCGACGAAGGCGACTTCTTCGCGGGGTCGACGGGGAGCGATCACCCGTACGACTCGATCGTCCGGTTGCTCGCGCAACCCCTGCCGTTGGGTATCGCCGTCCAAGGTGGCGCGATCGGAGGCGGACTCGGTCTCGCTCTCGTCGGCGACTTCCGGTTCGGAAGCGAACAGACGCGCTTCTCGGCACCATTCGCACGGCTCGCGATGCATCAGGGCTCGGCGATAACGGTGACCCTCCCGTGGGTGATCGGGCAAAGGCATGCGTCTGACCTGATGCTGACCGGCCGGCGCATCCGTGGCGAAGAGGCCCTGCAGATCGGCCTGCTCGATCGGCTGGTTCCCGCCGACCAGCTTCGCGGGGCGGCTCACTCCTATGCCGCCGAGATCGCCGCTGGCGCGCCCGTCACGCTGCGCTCGATCCGCGCGTCGCTGCGCGGCGACCTCGCCGATCGTGCCCGCGCCGTTATCGTCGAGGAGAGGGCCGAGCAGGCGCGCCAGCGGCCCATGGCCGACCACGCCGAGGGAATCGCGGCGGACCTCGCCCGTCGCCCGCCGGTGTTCCACGGACGCTGACACCGTCCGTCGAACTCGCTCTAGGAGAACATCACCACGGCGCGGGCGCCCTGTTCGGCGGCCCCGTATTCGACCGCCTTGTTGATGTCGGGAAAGCCGAACGACTCCGTGACCAGCTGGTCGAGCAGCAGTTTGCCCTGCTCGTAGAGGTGCACGAGACGGGGAACGTCGCGGCGGACGTCGGCCGAGCCGTACAGGCACCCGCGGAGGGTCTTGCCGCTCATGACGAGACGGTTGAAGACGTCGTCGATAACCACATCCGGGGCCGCGCCGACCAGCACGACCGTCCCGCCGCGGCGGGCCATGTCGACCGCTGACCGGACCGTCTCGGCACGCCCGGCTACCTCCAGGACGACGTCGGCCCCGCGCCGGCCGGTGAGTTCCTTCACCTCGCGGACGGCGTCGGGCCCCGCCGTCACCGTGTCGGTCGCCCCGAGCTCGGTCGCCAGAGCAAGCCGCTCCGCGTGCCGGTCGATCGCGATGATGGTCGTCGCCCCCGCGAAGCGCGCCCCCTGGACGGCGTTCAGCCCCACCCCGCCGCAACCGACGACGGCCACCGAGTTGCCCACCCGGATGCCGGCGGTGTTGACGGCGGCGCCGAACCCGGTGAGGACGCCGCAGCCGATCAGCGCAGCGGCCGCCATCGGCAGGCGGGAGGGCACGCGGATGGCCGAGTCGGCCAGCACCACGCAGCGCTGCGCGAAGGTTCCCAGGCCGCAGAACTGCCGCACTTCCTGCCTGTCCGCGCTGATGCGGGTGGCGCCGCCGGGCAGCGCGTTGGTAGCCAGCAGCGCGCGGGCCGTGCCGCACAGGTAGGGTTCCCAGCGGCGGCAGTAGAAGCAGATTCCGCACTGAGCCAGCCAGGAAAGCACCACGCGGTCGCCGGCCGCCAGGCTGGTCACGCCCGCGCCCACCTCGACGACCGTGCCGGCGCCCTCGTGCCCGGGCACCAGCGGCAACGGCGCCGGGAGCTGGCCGGTGATGATCGCGACGTCGGAGTGGCAGACGCCGGTGGCCCCGATCTCCACGGCCACCTCACCCGGGCCGGGTAGCTCCAGGTCGACGTCGGTCACCCGGAGGGGCCGACCGATCTGCTCGAGGACTGCTGCCTGCGTCATCTAGGTGTGCCTCCCGGTTGGGCCATCGCATGGTTCCCGCTTAACGGGAGCTCGCGCCGGACGCCGGCCCGCTGTCGAATCGGTGATCCACCAGATGCTCATGCCCAAGGTCTCAGGCCTCGGTCCAGGTCACGGCCTCGGCGAGCGGTGCTCGCGCGGTGCGGTAGCTATTGGCGGGGTGATCGAGGTCCGGGTAGCCAAAGGAGATCCCGGCCAGCACCTTGCGGTCGCCGGGGATCGAGAAGTACTCGCGGATGAACGGCGAGTACATCGCCAGCGCGGCCTGGGCGATGGTGGCGATGCCGAGGCTGCGGGCGACGAGCAGGAACGTGCCTATGTAGGCGCCCGCGTCGACGGCGCCGTAGACGCCCTGGCTCGCGTCCGTCGTGATGATCGCGACGTGCGGCGCGCCGAACAGCCGGTAGTTCTGGAAGGACTGCTCGGCCGAGGCGGCCCGGTCTCCGCGTTGCACGCCCACCGCCTCGTACAGCTGCCAGCCGGTCGTGCGTCGGCGCTGCCGGTACACGCCATGGTACTCATCCGGGTGGCCGAAGTCCGGGTTGACGTCCTGCCCACACTCTCGCACGTACGCGCTGAGCGATGAGCGGAACCGCTCGGTGCCGTCGCCCGTGGTGAGGATGACCTGCCACGGCTGGGTGTTGCACCACGACGCCGAACGCTGCGCGAGAGTGAGCAGCCGCTCGATGACCGGCCGGGGAACCTCGCGGTCCTCGAACGCGCGGCAGCTCCAGCGCTCGCTCAGCAGCTGCTCCAGCATCAGCGACCGGTCACCGGCCGGGCCAGGGACCTCAGCGAGGTCGACGTCGTCACCGTGTCCATGCACGCGGGTCACCTCCCCAGCCGGGCCGGTTTCGGATGGTCTTGCCTCTAAGTAAGTATTTTATATTAAGTTTTTAATGTCAAGGAGTGCTTGTTTGGTTGACTCCCGCCGCGGAAACACCGCGCGGAAACACCGCGGAAACACCACCGCCGTATCATCACGCTCAGTAGCCGGGCGGGCCGGCGAGTTGTCTCCGGGCAGGTCCCCGGTGATGCCACGTTCACGGGCCAGCTCGACGCGCAGGAACAGCCAGGGGGCGCCGCCCGGGCGGCTGGCGGGTGACACCCAGGTCGGCCGGGCGATCGGCCCGGTCGGCGTGTCCGGGGCCCTGCGGGAATTGGCGGGTTTGTATGATGCTTTGTATATACGAAGGAAGGTGAGTGATGGCGGACGACGTAGTCGGGGTTCGTGACCGGGTCTCCCGGCGGCAGCAGCTGCCCGAAGAGGTGGCGAGCTATGTTCGCGAGCTGATCATCTCGGGCACCGTTAAGCCGGGCGAATTCCTCCGGATGGAGCGCATCGCCGAGCAGATGGGGGTCAGCAACACGCCGGTTCGCGAGGGCCTGCTCGTCTTGAAGAGCGAGGGCTTCGTCCAGCTTGTGCCCCGCCGCGGCTTCATCGTCGCCCCCTTCACCCAGCAGGACGTGCGGGACCTGTTCTGGGCCCAGGCACAGCTGGCAAAGGAGATGGCGGCTCGCGCGGCCAAGAAGATAACGCCCGAGCAGCTGGCTGGGCTCGAGGCGAACCTCGAGGAGTTCACCGACGCCGTGGCCGCCGGGGATAGGGAACGCATCGCCGACCTCGGCTACTCCTTCCACCGGCAGATCAATCTGGCGGCGGACTCCCACCGCTTGGCCTTGCTACTCGGCTCGGTGGTCAACCACCTGCCAAACCGCTTCTACGCCTCGATCGAGGAGCAGGTCTCGGCCACCGGCGACGAGCACCCGCTGCTGGTGGAGGCGATGCGCAAGCACGACGTGCGCAAGGCGCGGTCGCTGATGGAGCACCACATCATGGCCAGCGCCGATCACCTGGTCGACATCCTAGAGGAGCGCGGGCTGTGGGACAACGAGGCGGCGGAGGCACGGGAATCGGCGTCCTGACCAGGTCCGCTCATCGCCCGGTGTATTTCGGCGGCCTGCCCTCCTTTCTGGCGCGCATCGCTTCGGCGAAGTCCTCGCTGTCGAGAATTGCCTGCAGCGTCTCGCGATAGCCGCCGGAATCCGGGGGATTGGCCAGTTGAAGCTGATCCTTGAGGAAACGCAGAACGAGCGGGGCGTAGCCCGAGATCTCCGAAGCCCAGCCGATGGCGTCATTCAGGTCGCCCATCCGGTCCGCTAGGCCGAGGGTGTATGCCCGATCAGCCCCGACCCAGTCCCCGCCCAGGAGAATGGCCCGCGCAGTGCCCATTCCGGCCAGTGCTACGAGGCGGCGGATCGTCCCGGGGTGGACCGGCAGGCTGATCTGAGCCGCAGGCAGGCGGAAGCGCCCCCGGGAGCTAGCGACTCGAAGGTCGCAGCTCACGGCCAGCTGGGTCCCGGCGCCGACGGCGGGTCCGTTGATATAGGCAATCACCGGAATGGGCGTGTCCCGCACGGCGCGGAAAGCGTGCTCTACCTGCTCTGCCATGTCCTCGACCGTTATGTCGTTGAGGTCGGCACCCGCACAAAAAGCGCTGCCCGCGCCGGTGAGTACAATCGCTCGCGCCCCCTGTCCGGTCGCCTTCTCGACGGCCGCCGCCAGCGACACCCAGTGCTCGACGTCCAGGGCGTTCCTGCGGTCCTGGCGATCCAGGGTGAGCAGCCACACCGTTCCGCCGTCGCCCACCTTCTCCTGGCGGATCATGGTGTGGCCAACGACGCGGCGGCTCGTTTGCCCCACTTGTTGTCTGGCAACCCGATCACGCAAGCCTCCTTATCGGCTTAGAACCGCCGGGAGTCAATGTCCTCGCGATTCTTGCCGTCTTCATGTGCTAGCGGCGTCTGTCGGCGTCTCTCAAGAAACACCGACCCGGCGCGTTCCTCTTGGGGCCAGGCCTGAGATCGACGGCCGTGTCTCGGACCGCCAGGACAAGGCGCGTCGTGCGGTCTCAGAGGGAAGGACGCCGAACCGCTCACGATACTGGCAGGCGAAGCGGCCGGGATGAAAGAAGCCCCACCGCGCGCCGACCTCCGTTACCGAACCGGAGGCACCGGAGGCGAGATCGAGGTGGACGCGGTCCAGTCGGACGCCCCGGATGTAGGCGGTCGGTGACATCCCCATGATGTCTTGGAATCCCACCTGCAAAGCTCGCGTGCTAACCCCGGCTATGGCCGCAAGGCCCGCGACGCTCGTCTCTGCCGCAGGGTGCTCGTCAATGAAGTCCATGACTTCGTGGATCTTGGACCGGCGGGTCCGCGTTGGCTCGCTATGGAGCGCCTGGCTCAACTGGCTTGGCACGACCATGAGCAACTGTGTCATGAGGACCGCTTCTAGCTCGTGGCACGCGGCCGGGATCGTCGCGAGCCCACCCGGGCGGGCAAGCTCCCCGTACAGAAACCCGGCGGTCGCGATGAGCGCCTGAGCTGGCCCGGTCTTGAGGTCGAAGGTCAGGTCGAACCGGATACCTGAGTCGGCTGGAAGCCCGGCGAGCCTGGCGGCGTGCGTCTCTAGCAGCTTCTTGGGGAACTTGATCACGTACTGAATCGCGTCGCGGCTCCAGCGGGTCACCAGCGGAGCGTCCGGGCGGAAGGCCACGCCCGCCTCGCCGGCGGTGATCGTCCGACGGACGCCGTGCTGCTCAACTGTGCTCTCTCCGCTCAGGAGGAGGTTGACCTGGTAGCAGAACCGCATCGGTGCTCCGGCAAGCGTCACGGCCGTCCCGTAACTCATCCGGCCCAGGGTGAGACGGGGCGATAGGGCGAGGGCGAGGTGAAAGTCTAGGTCGGGACCGCCGTCGAGCCACAACTCGTGCTCAGCGAACATCCTGGCGACCTGCTCATGGGCGCTATCGCGATCGCCGGTGCTGAAACTCAGCGTTCGCCCGAATCCGGGCTGGTCCTGTCGCTCGGACAAATCCTGCCTCCTCTCACCTTGCCGTATTCCGGCCAGCGGCACCGACGTGCGGCCGCAGCTCGCCGCTGATAGCCAGTAAAATACATAATATACTATCTGCGAGCCAGCTGGAAGGCTCCGTCTTCGGTTAATGGATGTCCCGCGTCGTTCAGCGGATGGTGACGCGCCGCTGACCAGCCATACCATCGGCTCAACCAGAGCATCTGCACTTTCCCGTCACTGCGCACACCACCGGAGGCGTGCTAAGCCATGCGCCAGGGTCAGACGACGACGAGTCCGCCGCTGAGTTTGGAACGTCAGCCGGTCGAGGGCAGCTGTCCGCGCTGCGGCGCGGAGGACCTCCGCAGCTATCCGGTGAATTCCGAGGGCGGCTGGTTCCAGGTTGTCAAGTGCCAGAACTGCCTGCTGTCGGTCAGCCGCGAACGGTGGTCCCGGCTCGGGCCGATCCAGCTGCTGTCGGACTCACTGTAGCGAAAGGGTCAATGATGATCGCAGTCGACGTGGGCGGCACGTTCACCGACGTGGTGGCCCTGCAGGACGGGCAGATCCGGGTAGCCAAGGTGTCCACCAACTACACCGACGTGACCCGGCCGGTGCTAGAGGGTGCCGCGATGATCGGGACCGCGGGCTCGCGTGTGTTCAACCATGCGAGCACGCACGGGCTGAACGCGGTGATCACCCGGCGGCTGCCGAAGATCGGGTTCCTGACGACCCAGGGACACCGCGATATCCTGGACATGGGCCGGGTGTGGCGGCCTGCATACGCGATCTTGGATCCGCGCTGGCGGCGGAGTTTCGGCGACGCGGCCCGGCCGCTGGTGCCCCGCTACCTGCGACGCGGGATCCGGGAGCGAGTTACCGCCGACGGCGGCGTGCTGTTCGAGCTGGATGAGGCCCAGGCCAGGGCCGAGCTTGAGGTCCTGGCTCGCTGCGGGGTGACCGGCGTGGCGATTTGCCTGATCAACGCGTACGTTAATCATGCCCATGAGGAGCGGCTGCGGGAACTGGTCCGCGAGGTTCTCGGCGACATCGCGTGCTCGATCTCCAGTGAGGTCTCCCCGCTCGCCAAGGAGTACGCCCGCGCCTCG
>Ga0302326_10034221_pt1 | contig 10073 bp, 11 predicted proteins | sample Palsa_T0_3_FD_202264 | JGI IMG/M metagenome (GOLD analysis project Ga0302326, IMG submission 202264) | Peat permafrost microbial communities from Stordalen Mire near Abisko, Sweden - Palsa_T0_3 | ecosystem: Environmental > Terrestrial > Soil > Palsa > Peat permafrost | place: Sweden: Abisko...
CTGCTAAGGCGACCACACCGTTTTGACGAGCTTGTCATCGGATCTTAACTCCGGTTCGTGCGGCTTCCAGGCCTCCTGCGTTAAATTGGATTCACGGTGCAGACCTACGATCTCATTGTCATCGGCTCCGGTCCGGCGGGGCAGCGCGCGGCCATCCAAGGTTCCAAGATGGGCAAGCGGGTCGCTCTGGTGGAGCGCCGCGAAGTGGTTGGAGGCGTCTGTGTCAACACGGGCACTATTCCGAGTAAGACCTTCCGCGAAGCCGTGCTCCACTTGTCCGGCTATTACTACCAGAACATTTATGGCGTAAACTATCGCGTCAAGGACAAGATCACCATGGCGGACCTCGCATTCCGCGTCCAGCATGTGATCAAGACCGAAGTCGACGTTATCCAGGCCCAGCTCTCGCGCAACAACGTCGAGCTCATCAGCGGGATCGCTGGCTTTATCGATCCGAACACGGTGCGCGTCACCAACTCGCGCCAGGAACAGACTTACTGCGCCGAACACATTGTCATCGCCACCGGCACTAAGCCTGCGTTCTCGCCGAAGGTGCCCATCAACGGCCGCAATATTATCGACAGCGATCAGGTGCTGGATATGCCCGTGATTCCCAAGTCGCTGATCGTGGTGGGCGGGGGCGTGATCGGGGTTGAATACACGTGCATGTTCGCGGCGCTGGGTGTGCGCGTGATTCTGGTGGAGAAGCGCCCGCGTCTGCTGGAGTTCGCCGATACGGAGATGGTAGAGGCGCTGTCCTATAATTTGCGCGATCATCGCGTCACCCTGCGGTTAAATGAGGAAGTGGAGAGCGTGGAGGAAACGGCGGAGGGCGCCGTGGTGGCGAAGCTGGAGAGCCAGAAGAAGCTTTCCGGCGATGCCTTGCTTTTCGCGGTGGGACGCCAGGGGAATATCGACGAGTTGAATCTGGAGGCGGCGGGTGTCCAAGCCGACGCGCGCGGGCGCATCAAGGTAGATTGCGAATATCGCACGGCGCAACCGCACATCTACGCCGTGGGAGACGTGATCGGATTTCCAAGCCTGGCATCCGTCTCCATGGAACAGGGGCGCATCGCCGCGGCCGGAGCGTTCGGCAAGAAGCTGATCTCGAACCCGGCCAGCTATCCTTACGGCATTTATACTATCCCGGAGATTTCGTTCATTGGAAAAACAGAAGAACAACTTACCGACGAAGACGTTCCCTACGAAGTAGGCGTGGCGTATTATCGCGAAATCGCGCGTGGCCAGATCCGGGGCGACACCACCGGACGCCTGAAAATATGCTTTCATCGCGAGACTAAACAGGTGCTCGGCGTGCATGTCATCGGCGAAGGGGCGTCGGAGTTGCTTCACATCGGCCAAGCGGTTATGATTTTGGGCGGCTCGGTGGAATATTTTGTCGATACCGTTTTCAACTACCCGACATTGGCCGAATGCTACAAAGCAGCGGCATTCAACGGGCTAAACAAACTGGCCAAGTGGTGAGAGCCGCCGGCCGTGAGCCCTGTCGAAGGGCCAGGGAGCGGAAGAAAGTGGAGGTAGCGCAGGCTCGCGCCCCGCGCGAAAGAACATGGCTCGGACAATCGGAATCACCACCGCCGAGGAAATCGCCACAGGCTTGGTGGAAGGGCACGAACTCATCGGCAAACTGCGTATCTACGAACAGGGTCCCGAAGACGAACCGCTGCTCAGCCTGCCCCCCGACGGCATCGCGCGGCGTTTCGCGGAGGAAATCGAGGCGGTCGCGGCCGGCCAATCGGTGGACGCGATAGGCGTGGGTCTCCCCGGCATCGTTAACTGCGGCTTTATCGAAGAGTCGCCCAATCTGCGCCAGCTCAAGGGCGCCCACATGCAGGATATGCTGCGGGAGGCGCTTCGGAATTGCGGCATCACCGCGCCGGTTTACGTCTACAACGATGCCGACGTTCTGGCCGCCGGTTTGGCGGCAACGCATGGAAATCTCGACCGCAACATTCGCGTCTGGACGCTCGGCAATGGCATCGGCTTTGGAGTTTACCCGCGGCGCGAAGGCGTCTGGGAGGGCGGCCACGTGGTGGTCTCACTGGATCCGCGCGAGCGCTATTGCGGCTGCGGCGGCGTCGGGCATCTGGAGGGCATCATGGGCCAGCGCGCCATGCGGCTGCGCTTTCTGGACATGGAGCCGGATGAAGTGTTCGAGAATGCCCAGAAGCGCGATCAGCGTTGCGTCGAGTTTGTGAAGCTTTGGCATCGCGCGCTGGCCGTCGCAACCGCGAGTTCCATTCACCTGGCCGGCCCTGGCAAATTCTTCATCTCCGGATTCAACGCCAAGCACCTGGACATCAATTTGCTGCATCAATACGTCGGCGAAATGGTCAAGATGAGCCCGCTGCAGAGTTACGTGTTTGAAGTGGTTCCCTCCAGCGACGTCAATGCCGTGATCGGCGCGGCGGTCAGCGCGGGACAGAACGTAGCGGCTTGAGCGGGGCCAGCTCTGGTCTTTTTTTGTTGTCCCGCTCCGCCGCACAGTGGGCCCCACCACGCTTAGAATTCCGAAAAGCGTGTTGGAGCGGGTGCCGGCGCCGGACGTCGTTCGTGGCCTGAGGCTCCTGCCTGTGCAGGGTCGCCTAGCGGCGATCCTGGTCCTTGGGTTCCACGTCCCTATTGAAGAGCTTGGCACGGGACTCGATGTACTCGCGGCTGGCCAGCCGATTTGCCAGGACTGTGGACACGAACTCTTCAACGGAGACGCGGTCTTTGGCTGCAAGCTCAGCGGCGCGCTTGTACAAATCTTCCGGTACGGCGATACTCTTGCTCATGTCCCCTCTCCTTCTATTGTCCCTAAAAACTCCCGCGGCGTCATTACCTGAATTCCGAACCTCTCAACACCCACGAAGTGGCGGACGTTATGCGTGACAATCGCGTCCGCCCGACCCGCTACGGCCAGTTCGAGTAGGAACTCGTCACTGGGGTCCGGCGGGAACGGCCGCAGCCGGAAGTGAATATTGGTCTCGCGGCCAAAGAAACAGCAGGCGCGGACGATCGCTTCGATATGGCGGAACGAAGCACGAATTTATTATGAATTTTTGCAGGCGCTTCTCTAAGTTATTGATTCTTATAATTAATATTCTGGCGGTGAGGGTGGGATTCGAACCCACGGAACCCGTGAAGGTTCAACGGTTTTCGAGACCGCCCGATTCAACCACTCTCGCACCTCACCGTCTCCTTAATGTATCATCTTGCAGCTACTTACGGAACGTGTCCACAGTCAGTTGTGCAATCCGTTCGGCTTCACCGTCACGATTGCTCACTTTCCCACTGGGGCCTCCAAAATGGGGCTCTGAGCAGGAATTCGACGGAGAGACCATTCTATGCCGCTTTCCCGGCTTGCTGAAGTTCGACGAATTCGGCGTTGGTGACAGCCATGCGTTTGGCCTTCAGCGGTAGGCAGCGGACGTTTTTGTAACCACGACCACGATTGATGGCATCCGAATGTTTCCATTGAGCGCCTCGACGACACCAAAGCGAACCTTGGTCCGGCAGTAGTTCAGGATTCCTCTCCAGATGCTTCACCAGCATGTCGGCGAGTTCTTCGAACGGGGTCAGCCGTTGCCACTTCAGTTGGTCCATCCACTTCTGCAGGTAGCTGAGCATCGCGCCCTCGTAGCGATAGTCGCCAAAGCCGCTCCAAGCTCTCTTTGAGAAGGTGGGCTTTGAACACGCGCCGGTTCAGTTGGGACAGCCGGTTGAGTTCTCCGCGTTGCACAACAGTCAGGTTCTTCCAGCGGCTCATCAGCAGCCACTTCTTTCCCTTGATCAGCCCGCGCTTTTGTTTCCCTGACGGAAGAACTCCGCCTTCCGCACTTCGTCGATGGAATCGTTGGCATGCTGGAGGATGTGGAACTTGTCGTACACGATCTTGCACTGCGGCGCCTTCCGGCTGATCGAAGACGACCCGGAAGTCGTGCCAGGCACGACAACCGACCGAAGACGACCCGGTGGGTGGGCCCATTCCTCGATGCTCAACCGAAACGGCTCCCACATGTCCACGCAGGCTGCTTCAATCCGCTTGCGTTGCCGAGGCCATAACTCATCCCGGAAGAATTCATCCAACGTTTCTTTCTTCCGCGTTTTGCCAAACCACAGCGGCTCGCCGGTTTCCAGATTGCACACTACGGCGAGAAACTTGTCCTTCTTGCCGCGGTACAACTCGTCCACGCCCATCTGCCGTAGCGGCGGCCTTCGACGCTTGGCCGCCCAACGTTCCAGGCACCGCAGGTCGATCGCGCGCACCGTGCTTTCGGCCATGCCAAACCGGCGGGCCACTTGTCGAGCCGACGCGCTCTCGCAAGCCTGCCCCACCGCTTCTTCGAATCGTTTGCTGAACGGCGCCTTACTCGGCAACTGGGCCACCTGCTCGATCTTGGGGCCACATTGTGGACAGCGCACTCGGTGCAGTTCAACAACCACTGTCGCGGTGTACTCGGACCAAGGTAGGTCACGCACTTGCCGTTCGCTGGCATCATGCATCTCCACGCAGTGCCGACCACACCAGCAGATTAGCTTCTTGGTCCCCGGTTTCCGTCGCACCCATAGCCTCAGCGTCTTGCGCTCTTCGTCGATCTCACAGTGGTAAACCTGATAGCCAGGCCACCCCAGAATCTTGGTCCATTCTCGGTATCTCAAGCACCGTCAGTTTATCCGATCCCGCTCTATCGGCAAACTGGCGCGAACTTTGTCAGATTCCTGCTCAGAGCCCTTCTTACTCAAGAAAAATGAAAAAACGCATACGGAGCGAAACCGGGACGCCCTACAGCGCCATCCGTTCCAGTTTTCTGTAAAGTGTCTTACGTTCGATCCCGAGAATCTTGGCCGCGCGGCTCTTGTTCCCGCCCGTGGCCGCCAGAACGCGCCGGATCTGGTCGGCTTCGGTATCGGCCAGCGTGTCGCTTGCAGTGTCGCGCGGTTCGGTGAGTTCAATGGCTTCTCGCACCGCGGCGTCGTCGATGCGGCCCTGCGGAGTGACAATGGTCATCCGCTCGATCATGTGCTGCAGTTGGCGCACATTGCCGGGCCAGCTATAATCTTCGAAAACCCTGAGCGCGGCTTCGGTCAGGCGCGCCTGCTGATGGTAGCGCTCGTTGTATTTCTTCAAAAAATAATGCGCCAGCAAAGGAACGTCGCCCCGGCGCTCCACTAGCGGCGGAAGAATCATGCGGACTACGTTGAGGCGATACCACAGATCCTCGCGAAATTTGCCCTGCTCCACCATTTTCTGTAAATCGCGATTAGTAGCCGCCACCACCCGCACGTCCACCTTCTTGCCGCGCGGCGAGCCGAGCGGACGGATCTCTTTCTCTTGTAGAAATCGCAGCAAGTTAAGCTGGAAGCCCAGCTCCAGATCGCCGATCTCATCCAGGAAGACCGTGCCGTTGTTGGCGGCTTCGAACACGCCCATGCGGTCCCGATCGGCACCGGTATATGCGCCTTTGAGCGCGCCGAACAATTCGCTTTCCAGTAACGAAGGGGCGATGGATCCGCAGTCCACCGGCACGAACGGCTGATTCACGCGCGGGCTGTTGTTGTGAATCATGCGGGCGATCATTTCCTTGCCGGTCCCGGTCTCGCCTTCCAGCAGCACCGTAGCGTTGGTGGGCGCCACCAGCGAGACGGTTTTGTAGATCTCGATCATCTTGGGAGAGCTGCCGATCATCTCGCTCTCCGGCAGATCCTCGATTTCGGAATCCTTGTCGTCCGGATGCTGGCCCACCGAAGCTTCGGCGCGCTTCACGGTATCCAGCATGCGGTCCAGCTCGAAGGGCTTGGCGATATAGTCGAACGCGCCGCCCTGGGTGGCTTTCATCACCGTTTCGATGGTCCCGCGGGCGGTCATCAGAATTACCGCGCAAGTAGGATTTTTCTTGCGGGCCGTTTCCAGGACGTCCAGCCCTGTGCGCTCGTCGACATAGATGTCGGAGATGACGATAGGATAGGCATCCAGGCGCAAGCGCTCCAGGGCTTCCCGGGTGGAAGATACGGCATCTACCGTATAGCCTTCCAATTCCAAAAACGTCTGGATGGTATTTCGAACGGAATTATCGTCTTCGACTACAAGAAGTCGCTGCACGTATGACGCCCTATGCTATTAGACTAGCAGGCCGGGGAAAACCGCTTCCTCACGGGGTGCGGCTCTGTTGGCTGACCCTTAGTTATTTTTCCGGTTCAGGAAGGCGGTCACAAGGGAATCCCTGAATTTGGCGCCTACGGCCTCGCCTGTCACCAGCACACGATAGTAAATAGGGCCAACCAGTTGGTCTACCGCAAAGTCGATATCGGTGTCCGCGGGTAACTCACGGCGTTCGATGGCGCGTTGAAAAGGTACGCGGCCTACCTGGCGCTGCTGCCCAAGATAGTCTCTTCGAAACCGTTCGGCCATCTTGGCGTCGTGCTGCGCTTGGCCGGCCAATGCGCGAAAGACGGCCCCGGCGTCCGATTGCGTCAAGAACTCGGCCAGATGGCGCAGATGGGCTCGCAGATCACGGCCCAGATCGCCGGAATCCTGCGGTTTCAAGTGCTGGACCGCGTCGTCGAGGAAGGCGTCCATCAGGACATCGGTTTTCGACGCCCACCAGCGATAGATGGTCTGCTTACCGACACGTGCGCGCGCGGCAATGCCCTCGATGGTCACAGCGGCGAAGCCGATCTCCGCCAGCAGGTTATCGGCCGCTTCCAGCACGGCCTGGCGCGCTTCTTCACTGCGGCCGTAGCGATTTCCGGCATGCCTGACGCGACGGGAGCCGCCCGCTTTCGTGCGCGTTGTAGCCGTTTTTTTATTTTTTTCTTGGGCTGGTTTTGGACTGACGGTTTTTGGCATGGTCGCTCCCAACCCGTTGTTAAGACGGGACGCGCAGTCTCCTCTAGAGTAGAGTATCTAAGTTCGACCCGCGGCTTCCAGTCGGCATTCTTCTTGACAAGACGGACCGTTTCGTCTAGCATACTCGTATGTCCTTCACTTTTCTCGGCACATTGTTGCTTGGCTTGTTGTTCGCATTTCCTCCACATATGAGGTCCGCCGGCGCGCCTGCCGGAGTCCTGCTGGTTGTCAACCAGGCGGACGCCGATCTCGGCATTGTCGATCCGCGCCTCGCCACACAAGTGGCAAGGATTGCCGAAGGCGGCGCCACGGGTCACGAGGTAGCGGTTTCCTTGGACGGCAAGACTGCCTACGTTCCTATTTACGGCGACGCCAGCGTGGGGGAAGCGGGATCCGATGGCAGAGACATGGCGGTAATCGACATTGCATCTCGCAAGGTAACCGGCCGTCTTGATTTTGGACACGGCGCGCGCCCGCACTGCGCGGTAATGAACCCGAAAGACGGGCTACTGTACGTAACCACGGAACTCGACCGGACAGTAAACATTATCAATCCCAAAACCTTGCAAATAGTGGGGGTGATTCCGACCGGTCAAGAAGAATCCCACATGCTGGTCATATCTCATGATGGACGATTTGGCTACACAGCGAATGTCGGGCCGGGCACCGTATCGGTGCTGGATATTCGGGCACGCAGGTTAGTATCCGTGGTGCCGATCTCAAGCACGGTACAGCGGATTTCGATATCCGCCGACGACAAATGGCTATTCACGGCCGATCAAGCGAAACCGCGGTTAGCCGTGATCGACACTGCCACTAACAAGCTGAACAACTGGATTTCTCTGCCTGCCGCGGGATACGGCACGGCGAGTACACGCGACGGGCGCTGGCTACTGGTTTGCGTTCCCGATGCGTCGCAGGTAACAGTCATCGATATGAGAACGCTTCAAGTGGTCCGCACAATCCCCGTGCCTAAAGTGCCGCACGAGATCGTGATTTCGCCCGACGAAAAAACCGCGTATGTTTCCTGTATCCGGAGTAAAAAGGTTGCGGCCATAGACCTTTCCGATTGGTCGGTCAAGAGTCTCATCGATGTTGGAAATTGCGTAGACGGAATGGCCTGGGCTGGCGCCACACGATGACAACGTTATACTCTCCCAAAGTGCGCGCCACGCTGGACCGGCTATTTGCTGCAAGCGCCATGCAAGAGGCGTCGCCAACCGCCGCGCCGCCGGGCTTTTCGTTCGAGGGGGGCTCCCCGCAAGAACGTGCCGACGCAATGGCGGGCGTGTACATGCCGATCTCGGCCCGTGGCGGCCAACTGCTGTATGCGCTGGTAAGAGCAAGCCGCCCGGAGACCATTGTCGAGTTTGGAACCTCGTTCGGCATTTCTACGATCCATCTCGCTGCCGCGGTAGCCGATAACGGCAAGGGTCATATTTATAGTACTGAGCTGAGTGCCGCCAAGGTCGCCGCGGCTGGCCGTAATCTGCTCGAAGCCGGCCTTTCCGAGGCAGTGACCATTCTACCGGGCGATGCCCTGCAAACTCTCCGTACTGTGGCAGGACCAGTCGGCTTCGCTCTTCTCGATGGATGGAAAGACTTGTGCCTGCCGGTGCTGAAGCTTCTCGAACCGCGTTTAACGGAAGGGGCGCTGGTCATCGGAGACGATATCAACTTCGCGTCGATGACGGATTATTTGAGGTACGTCCGCGACTCGGCAAATGGTTATGTCTCCGTCGCGTTCCCGGTCGAAGATGGCATGGAAATCAGTTGCCGCTCAGGTGGCGCCGGCTGATGAAAACGGTGTCGGGAGATCGCTTCGTGAATCAACCAGCAGCGGTTTTAAACCGGCCTTCGATCTTTCCACCAATGCAGTACGCAAACGTGCCGGTAGTCGACGCGCGTTATTGGGCCGGCATATCCTTGGCAAGCTTCTCCGGTGGCAAGCTTCTCCGGTGGCAAGCTTCTCCGGTGGCAAGCTTCTCCGGTGGCAAGCTTCTCCGGTGGCAACATGGGCGATTTCGTTTCGCTCTACCTGTATGGGGGTCTCTTTCCCTTGACAATCCAGCCACGCCGCCCCTGAACGAAATAATTCCAGGCCCTCATTTCGAGCACGGCGAGCTGGCCGATTCCGCGCTCGTCGCACCACTGGGCAAAACGGCGCGTGGCGTTCACTTACGCCTTGCGCGTGTGGTCGTGGTTGATCTGCGCGGTGAAAAAATTCCAGTACGCGCTTCGCCGCCTTCGGCGTCGGCGTGAACAGCGTCGCGGGAAACACGGCCGGGGCAGGAGAGGTGGCCAGTTGAGCGCTCATTCGATTCCCGGAAGGCCCACCAATCCCGAGAGGCATGCAACACGCGCAGGATCGTCACCCCCGCCGCGCGCGGCATATAGAAAATCAGAACATTCTCGAATCCGCTCACTTGCCACTTGCGCAACCCGGCTAGCCTCGCCGAGCGTGGCGACAACGCGCCGCCTAATCCGGGATACCTGGAGAGTTCTTCAAAGCTCTTGTCGGCGTTTGCCAGAAACCGGTCGGCGGTTTCCATCCCAGCCAGCTCGGCAAGGCATACGTAATGTTCGATCAGATCCCGCTCAGCGCTTGCGCGCTTGTAAACCACCGCTGTCATCAGCGCGGCTTCTTGCGGCCTTTGAGCTCGGCCAAAGCTTCCTTGCGGATATTGTCGAAATGCTCCCGCGTCAACTCTGTCTCCTCGCCCTCCAGCCCTGCGAGCAACAGAGTCTCTAGCCGCTCCCCGGCCTTGCGCTTCTCGTCGTCGCGGATCAGCTGGCGGATGTACTCGCTGGCGCTGCTGTAGCGGCCTTCGGCGATCTGGTGGTCGACGAATTCTTTCAGCGGCTCGGGGAGGGAAATGTTCATGGTCTGCATGCGCGGGACCTCCTGGTGATGCTGTCGCCAGCCTAGCAGTCATGGCAGTTTTTGTCAATTTATGCCATTTTATCGGCCGCCGCCCCGATGCTAGGACGCGCTCCAGAACCACAGGTGTCCGGCCCGCTTGATCGCAAGAGCGCGCGCCGACCAGATTTCCTCACGGCGGCGCTCAGTTTTCTGGAATTGCAGAGAAAGATGCTGCTGGTTCGCGTCAGAAGTGAAATTGTTTGCCCGCCCGGTTGCGGATTGACGGCGGCAGGTCGCGGGCGATTGGCTGGCCTTCCGGGAGAAACCCGGTTTGAGCAATGGGCTTCACCTAGCTAG
>Ga0302326_10034223_pt1 | contig 10073 bp, 6 predicted proteins | sample Palsa_T0_3_FD_202264 | JGI IMG/M metagenome (GOLD analysis project Ga0302326, IMG submission 202264) | Peat permafrost microbial communities from Stordalen Mire near Abisko, Sweden - Palsa_T0_3 | ecosystem: Environmental > Terrestrial > Soil > Palsa > Peat permafrost | place: Sweden: Abisko...
CGATCTTTCGATGCAGCTCGTGAGTGCCTGGCACGATACGAGCTGCATCGAACTCATTGCGGCCACCCTGGCGGTGGCCTATCTGCTGCTCGCGATTGGGCAGCAATTGAGTTGCTGGTTGGCGGCATTCATAAGCTCGGTTCTCTATGTTTGGGTACTCTTCACCGCGCGCTTGTACATGGAGTCCGTGTTAAATGCCTTCTATGCCGCGATGGCGGTGTATGGCTTTTGGCAATGGCAGCATGGCAAGGGCGGCGGCGCGCTTGGCGTGAATCGTTGGCCCATCGCGCGGCATGTAATCGCCGCGTCAGTCATAGTCGCACTGTCGCTCGTAAGTTCTTTTTTCCTGTACCGCTACACACCCGCGGCACTGCCATTCCCCGATTCAATGGTGACGTGGGCCAGTGTCTTCGCCACCTTCCTGGTGGCGCGCAAAGTGTACGAGAATTGGCATTGGTGGCTGCTGATCGATTCGGTCAGCGTGTACCTGTATTACACGCGGCACCTGTACGCGACGATGCTTCTCTTTGGGCTGTACCTGATTTTAATCGTGATCGGCATGCGCGAATGGCGCCGCAGTTTGCTCTTGACGGCCAATGCGGTTGCCTGAGGTCGAACGCCTGTGCCAGACAGTGGTGCCCGGAGCGGGAAGCATTGATCTAGAGTCCCTCGGCGCAGGGCTGAGCAGCGCGACGTATCGCGTTGTGCGCGATGGCGCCGCATACACTTTAAAGGTTGCGGTGGAACAGCGTCCCGAGCTTCGCGTGGATTTGCCTTGGGAAGTGCGGGTGCTTGAGGTGGCCGCGAGCGCCGGACTTGCGCCGCGCGTGGTGTACTGCGATCTGACGGGCGCGGTTCTACTCACACGCTGGGCCGAGGGGCGTTCTTGGGTCTCGTCCGAGGCGGCGGCTCCGGCGAACCTGGAGAAAATCGCTGCGCTCCTGCGCCGGGTTCACGCCCTCGCGGTGCCGATGCCGGCGCGAGAAGTTACCCCGCTGCAGTGGATCAAGATTTACGCTGAGGCGTTGTCGCGGCGGATTTCGCCCGCGAGCGATCCGGCATTACGAAAGGCGGTCCTGGCGCGCGCAGAATCCTTGGCCGAACTGCCGCGCGCTGCAGGCGTCGTGTGCCACAGTGACCTGCACGCCCTGAATCTGATCCAAGGGGATGACTCCCTGATCCTGCTGGACTGGGAATACGCCCATGTTACGGATCCTCTGTGGGATCTCGCGGGCTGGTGCGCCAACAACGATTTCGATGCGGAAACACAGCGGAGCCTGCTGGCCCGCTATCTTCGGCAAGCGCCGAATTTGACCGAGTGGCGACGCTTCAGACTGCTGCTCGCGCTATACGACTACGTCTGCATCCTGTGGAGTCAACTTTACTTAAGCGTGCGGGGCGCGGCGGCGAATGGTGTCGCCGAGCGCTTAAGATTGCTCGACGCGCGGCTGCGCGTTCCGGCACACTACGCCGCTTGAAGAGTCCCGCGGGGGTAGCAACGGAGGTTTTTTTGATGGCGCGGATGATTGTGGTGGATCGTGATGGCAAGGAACACCAGATAGAAGCGAAGACCGGCTTGAAGATCATGGAGGTTCTGCGAGAACTCGACTATGGAGTCGCGGCGATCTGCGGAGGCCTTTGCTCGTGCGCCACCTGCCACATTTATGTCGATGAAAAATGGGTGCCGCTGTTGCCGAAGCGGCAGAGCGACGAACTCGAGCTTCTGAATGAGCTGCCGGACTTTCGCGAAGCGACGTCGCGGCTGTCCTGCCAAGTCGATTTCACCGAAGCCCTGTCCGGCATCAAGGTGACGGTTGCCGCGGATTCTTGACGTCAGGGAAGGCAAGAAGAATCGAGGCACGAAGCGCTCAAATTCACAGTGCCGAGGGCTTTTTTTCCGCCTGGCGTTTCACCGCATCCTGCGCTGCGGCGATCGCGGCGGGATCGCCGAGAAAGCGCCGTGAGACCGGCAGCAGCTGCTCATCCAGCTCGTAGAGGATGGGAATGCCGGTCGGGATATTGAATTCCACGATGTCGGCCTCGGACATCATGTCGAGCATCTTGACCAGCGCGCGCAGCGAATTGCCGTGCGCGACGATGAGCACGTTCTTGTTGGCCCGCAGCTCCGGAATGATGCGGGATTCCCAATAAGGCAGCACGCGCGACAGGGTGTCCTTCAGAGATTCGGCCGCCGGCAGCCAGGTTGGGTCGACATCGGCGTAGCGCGGGTCGAAGCGCGGATGCCGCGGATCGTCCAGGTCAAGGGACGGCGGTGGAACATCGTAGCTGCGGCGCCAGAGCTTCACTTGCGCTTCGCCGTGCTGCGCGACTGTTTGCGCTTTGTTGAGTCCCTGCAGCGCACCGTAGTGGCGCTCGTTCAGCCGCCAGCTGCCCTCGACGGGCACCCACATACGATCGGCGGTATCTAGGATTATCCACAGCGTACGGATTGCGCGCTTCAAAACCGAGGTAAAGGCAATATTCGGCTCGAGTTTCTCGGCTTGCAGCTCGCGCGCCGCTTGAACGGCCTCAGCGCGTCCCTGATCGCTCAAGTCGACATCATGCCAACCCGTGAACAGATTCTCGACGTTCCAAGTACTTTGGCCGTGGCGCACCAAGACTAATTTTCCAGGCATTTCTTGACTCCTAACGTCGCATGGCGGCGGCAAACAAGCCGTCAAAAACCGTCGCCAACGCGGAACCCTCGTGCATTTTCACCTGCAATCGGATTCGTCCGCGATCGGCGCGCTCCAGCATCCTTTGAAATTTGTCGACGTCGGCCTCGGCGGGAATCTCCAAGCAGGAGCGCATCTCGCCGTGAACCGGCTGCAAGAACCGCATGCTCGACTCTTGGATGACCGCTTCGGCGTCGAGCTTGCGCGTGGCGAGAAAGCGCGTGAGCCACGCCCAGCCGGTCAAAACCGCCAGCGAATACAGGCTGCCGCCAAATGCCGTCCCCTTGTGATTCGCGTTGGGCGCGAGTGGGGCGCGCAGGACGAGAGCTGCATCGTCCGCCGCTTCAACGATGATTCCCATGGGCTTTGCCAGCATGATTTCTCGGTCGATCCGCTGCTGCAGATACTCGGCACCGAATGCGCTGGTCTTAAGCATGTTAGTGCGCGAGCCGCCTGACCGCTTGCAGCGCCACTGAGATGGTCGCAAAGTCCGGCGGCGAGCCGGTGCGCAGGTCCGCGACCAGCCTCTTCAGGGCATCGACTGGCGCGGAATGACGCGAAAGCCATTGATCCACCCGCGCGGCGGGTTCCCGGCCCTTGGACTTCAGCACCGACAGCGTGATCCTGCCTTGCAGTGCATATAAGTTCTCGCGCAGCGTGCCGCGCGCGACTCCCTGCCAGTGCCCGTCGGCGGGCAATGATTCGATTTGTTCCTTGATCCAGGTCAGCCCGATGCGCTCGCCCAGATCGAAATAGGCCCGGGCCGCATAGCCGATCCGTACCCGCGCGGTTCTCGCGACTTCGACCAGGTCCAAGGCACTGTGCAGCTCCTCGAGCGAGGCGATGCGCGCCGCCAGTTGTTCCGGCACGCGCTGCTCCACCAATTGCGAGCGCAGGGCGCTCATGCGCGCCTTTTGCGTGATGCCGAGAACGTCCCCCAGTTCATGAAACAGCTCGCTCACCTTGCCGGCATAGCGCGAGACAGCGCGCTTGATATCCAAATCGTTGCGCCGGTTCTCCAGCAGCCAGTAACTCATATGCCGCAGCAGGCGCGTCGTTTGAAACATTGCCGTGTATTGAACGGACGCGTCGATCATATTATCCAGGGCCTCGATTTGGGCCCAGATGTCGCGCACCGCAAACACTTCGCGCGCAATACTGTAAGCGCGCGCGATAGCCGCCGGATCCGCTCCCGTATCGTCCTGCGCGCGCACCGGAAAAACCGGCCCCATGCGATTGATCAAGCTGTTGGTGATCGCGGTGGCGATGATCTCGCGGCGCAAACGATGCCGCTTGATCCGCTGCGCAAAGCGCTTCTGCACCGGTTTCGGAAAGTAGCGGTTGAGCTCCGCGGATAAATAAGGATCCTCGGGCACATCGGAATGAATGAGTGCCCGGTAGAACCAGATTTTTCCGTAACTCAAGATGATGGCGAGTTCCGGCCGCGTCAATCCTTCGCCCGCCTGGCGGCGCTCGGCGATGTCTTCATCGCTCGGCAAGAATTCCAGGCTGCGGTTCAAATCGCCGGAGCGCTCGAGCGCGCGGATAACGTAGGCATTCTCAGCCAGCAGCTGGCGGGTCTGAAATTCGCCCATGCTGATCGCCTGGCCCTGCAAGTAGTTATTCCGCAGCACCAGCCCGGCCACTTCGTCGGTCATCTGGACCAGCAATCGATTGCGCGCCGCTTGCGTAATTTCGCGGGCCCGCACGGCGCCATTGAGGAGAATTTTCAAATTGACTTCGACATCCGAAGTATTCACGCCCGCGGAATTATCGATGAAATCGGTATTGAGACGGCCGCCGCGCCGCGCATACTCGATGCGCCCGAGCTGCGACACGCCCAGGTTGCCACCCTCGCCGATCACCTTGCAGTTCAATTCCCGCGCATCGATGCGTACCGCATCGTTGCTGCGGTCGCCGACATCGCTGTGGCTTTCGCTGCTCGCCTTGACGTAGGTGCCGATGCCGCCGTTCCAGAGCAGATCGACATGCGCCTTCAAAATCGCCTTGATCACATCGTTCGGCGTCACCTGCGCGGGAAGTTCCAGCAGCGTCTGCGCCTCACGCGACAGCGAGAGGGTCTTGGCGGATCTTGAATACACCCCGCCGCCCTTGGATATTGCCTTGCGCGAATAATCCTCCCAAGAAGAGCGCGGCAAATTGAACATGCGCTCGCGCTCGGCGAAGGAGCTTGCCGCATCGGGCGAAGGATCGATAAAGATGTGTTGGTGATTGAACGCGGCGATCAATCGTATGTGCGGCGACTGCAGCATGCCGTTGCCAAATACGTCTCCGGCCATATCTCCAATCCCGCAGACCGAAAAGTTCTGCGCCTGTATGTCCACGCCGATCTCGCGGAAGTGGCGCTTGACGCATTCCCACGCGCCGCGGGCCGTGATCGCCATCTTCTTGTGGTCGTAGCCGGCCGAACCGCCGGAAGCAAATGCATCGCCAAGCCAAAAAGAGTATTCCTGCGAGATTGCGTTGGCGATGTCCGAAAAAGCGGCGGTTCCTTTGTCGGCCGCAACCACCAGATACGCATCGTCCTTGTCGTGCCGCACGACCATTCGGGGAGGAACGATCTTTTCATCGACGATATTGTCGGTGATGTCGAGCAGTCCGCGAATCAGCGTCTGATAGCAGGCAATCACTTCGGCCTGCTGTGCCTCGCGCTCGGTGGGCAGGCGCTTCACGACGAAGCCGCCTTTGGCGCCGACCGGAACGATGACCGTGTTCTTGACTTGCTGCGCCTTCATCAGCCCCAGTATTTCGGTACGAAAATCCTCGCGGCGATCCGACCAGCGAATGCCGCCGCGCGCCACGTAACCCATGCGCAGATGCACGCCTTCCATGCGCGGCGAGAACACAAATACTTCGAACAGTGGCTTCGGCAGGGGCAATTCACGCAGCTGTTGGCTCTCGATCTTGAAAGACAAATATTCCTTGAGCTGACCCGACGGGTAGGGTTGGTAGGCATTGGTTCGAACCGTGGCGGAGAGCGCATTCCACAGGGCTCGCAGGATTCGATCCTCGTCCGAACGCGTGACTTCCTCGAGTGCCGAGAGGATGTCGCGGCCCAGCCGTGCAAGCGCTCGGGAGCGGACTGCCGCCGACAGTTGCGGATCGAGCCGCGCCGTGAACAGTTCGGAGAGCAGCTTGGAAATCGACGCATTGTTCCCCAGCACCTGGGCAATGTAGCCCTGACTGAAGGGCAGTCCGGTCTGCAGCAAATAGCGGCAATAGGCCCGTAGCACCGTGACCATGCGCCACGGAATTCCCGCCGAAAGCGTCAGCTGATTAAAGCTGTCGTTGTCCATGCGGCCGGTCCAAACGGCGATGAATGCATTCTTGATTTCGCGGTCCAGCGCATCAAACGCGACCGCGGGAGGGCTCTGCATGACGAGCTCCAAATCCTGAATCCAGCCGCGGCGGCCGGCGGAGAATTCCAATTCATAGGGCCGCTCCGCGATGACCTTCAGGCCCATGTTTTCGAGCATCGGCAACAAATCCGAAATCGGAATCGCATCCTGGCCGCGGAAGATCTTCAGGAAAAATTTCTCTTTGCGTTTGGGATCCGGCCGGTAGATATCCAAGTGCAGGCGCGTCGGTTCCTTGTCCATCGCTTCGAGAAAGGACACATCCAACGCCGCCGCCTCGCCGGGGAAGTCCTCGGTGTAGGCCGCAGGAAAGGCCTGCGCATACCTGTCGAACAGCTGCAGGGCATAGGCCTCGTCGAAGCGCGCCAGCAACGCAGCCTTGAAAGAATCCAGCCATGAGCGTACCGCCGCCGCGACGCGCCGTTCCAACACGTCCGCATCGACGTGCAGGCTTTCGGTTGGAGCGGTTCGAGCGACAATGTGGATACGGGCAAGATTCGACTCCGAGATTTGCACTTGCGATTCCATGCTGAACGCGGAAAACGCCTCGCGTATCACCCGCTCGATTCGCTGACGAACTTGAGTGTTGTATTTCTCGCGCGGCACGAATACCAAGCACGAATAAAAGCGATGGAATAAATCGCGGCGCAACAATACGCGCACGCGCGGCCGTTCCTGCAATCCGAAAATGCCGGTCACGATGCGGATGAGCTCAGAAACGCTCGCTTGAAATAATTCATCGCGGGGAAAGGATTCCAAAACGTGCTGCAGCGCCTTACCGTCGTGGCTATCGGGCGCCAAGGCAAAATGTTCCGCCACTTGCGCGATTTTCTGGCGCAACAAGGGGATCTCGCGCGGGTTGGCGTTGTACGCGGCGGAGGTCCAAAGGCCGAGGAAGCGCCGCTCGCCGATCAGGTGGCCGCGGGCGTCGAATTGCTTGATGCCGACATAGTCCAGATAGCCGGACCGATGCACGGTGGATAATGCATTGGCCTTCGTGACCAGGCTTAAGTTGCGCGAGCGGCTTTGTCTCCTGATGTCGCTGTGCAGCACGCGCGTGGTGCTCTCCGGTTTTCTGTGTCCCGATCGCAAGATGCCGAGCCCGCTCGACTTGACCGCTTCCAGCATCTCGCGGCCCTTGCGGCCTTTCAGCCGATATTCGCGATAGCCGAGAAACGTAAAGTGACGATTTTCCATCCACTCGAGCAGCGCGCAGGTCTCGCTAAGCTCCGTCGCATCGACGCGCGCGCTCATCGTACCCAAATCCTGCACCGCGATTCTGGCGGCAGCGCGCATGCGGCCCCAATCGGCGCACGCAACGCGCACGTCGCGCAGGCTGCGCTCTATTTGTGCCGCTAGAGATTTCAGGGCCGCGGGATCGACGATTCGATCGACCTCGACGTGCTGAAAGGACTCCAGCCGCTGTTTCGCGCCTGCGACAGCCTCAGTCCGCTCTTGCAGCGCGCTCAATCTGCCGGCGCGATCGCGCGTGACTTGGAAGATCGGATGCGCGAGGAAATGCAGCGTCAGCGCACGTTCAGTCAACGCGAGACTGATGGAATCCACGAGGAAGGGCATGTCGTCGTTGACGACATCGATAATGGTGTGCGGGGAGACGAAACCATGTTCGCGAAATGTGGGGTTGAATACCCGCACCAGCGCGGCCCGGCCGCGCTGCTTGGCAAACATGAGGTGCGAGAGCGCAGCGCCGGCAAGATCCTTCGGATCGCGGTCGGCGAGATCCTTGGCGTCAACGTTGGCGAAGTAGGTCTCCAGAAACCGCCGCCACTCCGAGCCGTGCATGGATTTCGGCGGACGCACCGGGCTGCGTAATATCGCGGAGATGATGCTGCGATGTTGTTCTGAGGAAACCTGATACATAACCTGATCCTTGGGAGCCGCGCCACGCGTGTCAGGCGCGAATTATGCCAGTCCCCGATGATTTCAGGGACGGTGTTGGCCCGCGAGATATTGCTGCGTCTGCATTTCGACGAGCCGGCTCGCCGCGCGCAAAAATTCCAATTGCAAGCGCTCGCCGTGATACAGCGATCCGGGCGGGGCGGCGGCCGACACCACAATATTGACATTGCGATCGTAGAACTCGTCGATCAGCATGATGAAGCGCCGCGCAGCGTTGTCGTTGCCGCGCGCGAACTCGGGAACATTCGAAATGAACACGGTGTGGTAGAGGCGCGCGAGATCAATGTAGTCATTTTGACTACGCGGTCCCTCGCAGATGTCCTTGAACTCGAACCACACCATGCCTGGACCCGTCGCCTGGGCCTTAATGTGCCGATTCTCCACCGACAACGTCGTAGGGCCGCCGACGGCGCCACCGGCAAGCGCCGCGAAGCGCTGCTTGAGCTGTGCCGCGCTATCAGGCGACTTCGAATCCAGATACGTGGGCGCCTGCTCTAGTTGGCGCAATCGATAGTCAACGTCGCCGGCCAAGTGCAGGACGTCAACGTGGGCTAAAATCAGATCGATGGCGGGCAGAAATCGCTGGCGCTGCAGGCCGTCCTCGTACAAGTCCTGCGGCGCGATGTTCGAAGTTGCGAGAAGCGTAACGCCGCGGCGGAACAAGCCGTCGAAGAGTCCCGCCAGGATCATCGCATCGGCAATGTCCGCGACAAAGAATTCATCCAGGCACAGCACGCTCACGCGCGCCGCCAGGCGCTCGGCAACCGTGTCGAGCGGGTCGGCGCGGCTCTTGATCTTGCGCAATTCCGTATGGATTTGACGCATGAACCGATAGAAGTGCGTGCGCTCGCCAAGCTGCGGCGGAAGCGAGTCGTAAAACCAGTCCATCAGCATGGTCTTGCCCCGGCCGACACCGCCCCACAAGTACAATCCACGCAGTGGCGTCTCGACCGGCTGCACCGACAGGCGCCGCAGCTGCGTGCGCAGCTTGTGGCTGATGGATTGCGATTGCTCCAAGAGGCGGGCGCTCAAGTCATCCAGGCGCGCAGCGGCCTCTTGCTGGCTTGGATCGACCTGGAGCCTCAGGGCGGCGGTCTCTTCGCGCAGGCGCGATGCGATCGACTGACGTGCTTTGGACAATCGACGCTTTTCTAGAGGCTCTGGTAATTGGGGCCGGAGCCGCCTTCCGGCGTGACCCAGGTAATTTGTCCTGCGTAAGGCTCTTTGATGTCGCAGGCCTTGCAGTGAACGCAATTCGACGCATTGATCTGCAGTTTTTGACCGCCCTTACCGTCCGCAATCATTTCGTAGACGTTTGCAGGACAAAAATTAGTGCAGGGGTTGCCGTAATCCTTGATGCAGCGAGTCGCGCATAAACTGGTGTCGGCCACATGCAAGTGAACGGGTTGATTTTCATCATGCGTGGTCGCGGCGAAGAATACGAACGCGACCCGATCGCGCGGCGGCAACTCTCGATCGCTCCAGCCCCGATCCGGGGAAACGTATTCGTCGAGGCGCTTGAGCGCCGTGTCGTCAGCATGATTGGCCAACGTCCATGGCAATTTCCCCATGGTGATGGTTTCCAATCCAAAGTTCGCCGTACCCAGCCACAGGCCGCGCCGGAAACCAGGCCGAATATTGCGTACCTTGTACAGTTCGCGGCCGCCCGGCGATGCGCGCCAGCGCTGATCGAATCCTCTGCTTTCGCCTTTTTCCACATAGTGAGCCGCTGCCGTCATGCCGGAGCGGATCGCTTGGTGAATCCCTTTGATTTTCGGCATGTTGAGCGTACCGCCGGCATCTCCAACGAGCAGGGCGCCGGGCATTTCGAGCGTCGGCATCGACTGATACCCGCCTTCGATGACGGTGCGTGCGCCGCCGGCGATGATTTCTCCGCCCTTTAACAGTCGCTTGATATCCGGATGATTCTTCCATTGCTGGAAGGCTTCGAAGGGTTTGAAGCGTGGGTCCGCGTAGTCCAAACCGACCACGAAGCCGACATAAACTCGATCCTTGTTCAAGTGATACAGGAAGCTGCCGCCGTAGATGCTGCTGTCGAGCGGCCAGCCCGCGGTGTGTTGAATGAGACCCGGCTGCGCGC
>Ga0302326_10034224_pt1 | contig 10073 bp, 4 predicted proteins | sample Palsa_T0_3_FD_202264 | JGI IMG/M metagenome (GOLD analysis project Ga0302326, IMG submission 202264) | Peat permafrost microbial communities from Stordalen Mire near Abisko, Sweden - Palsa_T0_3 | ecosystem: Environmental > Terrestrial > Soil > Palsa > Peat permafrost | place: Sweden: Abisko...
CCAACGGCGCAGCCATCCCGTCGCTTGAAAAGAGCGACCCCAGTTACTCAAACCGACTCTTCCGCAACAACGGAGATGGAACCTTTACCGATGTAACCGAGAAAGCCGGCTTGCAGGGGATCGGTTATTCGATGGGAGTGGCCGCGGGTGATTATGACAATGATGGATTTGTCGATCTCTACGTCACCGGCGTCAACCGCAACCAGCTTTTCCATAACAATGGAGACGGCACCTTTACCGATGTCACCGAGAAGGCGGGAGTTGGCGGCATGGTCCCCAAGCTCGGCAAGGCATGGTCTGTAGCTGCGGGATGGTTCGACTACAACAACGACGGGCTGCTCGACCTTTTTGTGGTGAACTACCTCAATTACAGCATCAAGACCGCGGCTCTCTGCGTTCAGCAAGGACATCCGGCCTACTGCTCTCCGGTCGATTTTCTCGGAACGCCGAACATTCTTTATCGCAACAATGGTGACGGCACGTTTACCGACGTCTCCGAGCAGTCCCACATTTCCCGGTACGTTGGCAAAGGGATGGGTGTGGCGTTTGCCGACTATGACAACGATGGCTTTACCGATATCTTCGTCTCGAACGATACCTTCGAGAATTATCTTCTGCACAACAACGGCGATGGAACCTTTACCAACGTCGCGGTGCTCGCCGGAGTTGCGTACAACGCATTCGGCAAAGCCATTGCCGGAATGGGCGTGGATTTCCGCGATCTCGACAACGATGGAAGGCCGGATCTGTTTGAAACTGCGATGTTCGGGGAAGGCTTTCCTCTCTACCGGAATCTGGGAGACGGTCAATTCCAGGATGTCAGCGGGGTGGCTGGACTGAACGCCCTGACCAGTCGCTCCACCGGTTGGGGAGTGGGGATTTTCGATTTCGACAACGACGGGAATAAGGACCTATTCACCGCCAACGCCGACATCCTGGACAATTCGATGGACATCGCACGCCGGCCTTATCCGCTTCCCGATCGGGTGTTTCGCAATCAAGGCAACCTGACTTTTGCGGACGTGAGTTCCAAGGCTGGAACCTCGTTCTCCGTTCCTGCGGCGCATCGCAGCGCGGCCTTCGGCGACCTCAATAACGATGGCAAAATCGATGCCGTCGTGACGGTTCTGAACGGCCCGCCGGAGATATGGATGAACCGTTCGGGCAACCAAGATGGCGGGAAACGGAACCACTGGATGATTCTGAAACTCGTCGGCGTTCAATCCAACCGCGATGGCCTCGGAACAAAGGTCAAGATAACAACGTCTCTGGGCTCGCAATACAACCAGGCGACAACCGCGGTTAGCTACAACTCTTCGAGCGATAAGCGCGTGCACTTCGGACTGGGATCGGCTGGCGTGGTGGATCGTATCGACCTCACATGGCCGAGCGGCATCAAGCAGGTTTTGAAGAACATCAAAGCGGATCAGATCTTGACGGTGACCGAAAGCGCGCCCTGAGCTGCTCCTCCCTTTCTCTAATCTTTTTCTTTGTCTTTCTCTGCCGCGAAATTGGGCGACAAACGCCGCGCGAGCTCGGTTTGCCCATTGCGATGGAGAAGGTCGATCAGATCTCGCATGAACTCGGGCTTGTTCCTGCCATACGCCGCCGCCGTTTCGGCAGTCAAGTCGGCATCCGATACTCTCCCGGTATGAAAGTAAGAATCGCAAAGCATGTAAAGCAATTCCGGAGTCATGGTTCGGGACTTCGCCAGTTGTTCCGCCGCATCGGACCAGCGCTCCTGGCGGTAGCGGACCTCGCCCATCTCGGCAATGGCGGTCTGATAGTTCGGATCGTTTGCCAGTTCCGCCTTGAACTCACTCTCGGCCCCGCTCAGGTCGCCCAGTTCCAGCCTCAGGATTCCCTCATAGGTATGAGCTCCGCGAACGGTTGCCTGAAGTTCCAGCGCATGATGAAGACAGCGCAGGCCATCTTCCTTTTCTCCTCTCGCAAGATATAGCTTCCCGACAAACACGTACGCGTCCGCTAGAGTGGCGGAGGTTCCCTGGAAGCGTTTTCGATACAGCTGCAACGCATCCTCTTCTCGATGCTCTGCCAACATTTGATCGGCCGGAGCCTGGATGGGGCTTTCGCTACCTTCTCTCTCCACGGCACGGACGAACGTCATCTGTTCGGTCATCAACTGATGCAGTGCCGCCTCGTGTTGCGCCTCGGAGGTCTTCCCCATTCCGACATACGCTCGAGACAGGTAGTAATGCGCCAGTAGCCGCGTGGGAGCCAGCTTTAACACCAATTGCAATTTGTCGACGGCGGCGGGATAGTTCTTCAGTTCCAGTTCGCATTGGCCAAGCCCGAACAGAGAATCGACGTCGTCGGTCTTGAAGGTGAGGATGCGTTCAAACGCACTCCTGGCCTCCTGCCATTTGGCAAGCTTCACATCCGTGCTAGCCAGCAGTTGCAGGGCGGGCACATCGTTGGGCTGGGATTCGACTGCGCGCGCCGCATACTGCGCGGCCCCGGCAAGGTCCATCAATTTCAAATCCGTCACAGCGACGTCATAATCGATGTGCGGTAACGTAGCATCCGAGTGCTGTGCCTTGAGCAGCCACCGCAGCCCCCCCTCGCAGTCTTCCTTGACGCACAGCAGTTCTCCGTACTCTTGCCACACCGATGGATTGTCGGGCTCGGCCTTCAGACTCTGCCGGATGGCGCGCAGCGCCAGGTCGTCCTGCCCCGTCAGGTGATAGGCCTGAGCGAGGTAATACTGTGCGTCTCCATCGCTCGGAAGAATCCGAAGGCAGTGCTGCAGCAGCTTGATCGCTTCTTCCCGTTGGCCCGCAGTCAGTTTGTACTTGCCTACTTCGAGCAGGAGATCCGCGTCGTTCGGTGCGAGCTTCAGAGCCTGTTCAAAGGCGGTTCCCGCCTCGGAGGTGCGGCCCGAATCCTCCAGCAACATACCTTTCAGCTTGATTGCCGGCGCAAAATCGGGATGCTGCTCGAGCAAGTGGAGGACAAGATTCATTGCCCCTTGCTGGTCGCCGTGCTCGGCCAGCTTGAGCGCCTGGTGGACTTGTCCCATCAGCGGAGACTGGTCGGGATGGCCAGTCTTCTGCGCCCGAACAGCCGCTGGTTCAGCAACAAACAGCGTTGCCAAGAGCAGGACTGCGCGCAGCTTAATGCTACGGCCTCGATCTCGCACTAACTTCAACCAAACCCCCGCCACCCCAACGGCTGCTATTGTATCGTGACGTATTCTGGGTTACGGTTGCTGCGGGCGCCGATCCGAGGAGGATGACATGGGCGCATGAGCGTCACTCCCGCGCCGATGATGAAACCGTTTCAGAAGCCGTTCACAGAAGCCGTTTCAGATTGACGCGCACGGGGATTGAAGCGACAATAGCCGTCTCGACGGCCAAAAATCTGCCCTAAGTATTCAGTATGATTGTGCAAGCTGATGCGGCTAAGAATCCTCAGCACCATCTTTTTCCCGCAGCACGTTTTTCGGCGTTCTCGAGGGGCGCGTTAACCCAAGGCGCGTCAACGTTAACCCAGAGGTCCGGTATCGTACTCCGACTCGTGTCCGCGCTCGCATTCTGCGTCGTAGCCTCTGCGTCCTTAGCTCAAACTGCGGCTCCGGTGAGCATGTCCATGCCCACCGCAGCCCGGGTTCAATCGCCCGGCTGGTGGCCGACCAAAGGGGACGCCACACGAGAAAGTTACGTGGGTACGGCGACGTGCGCGAAATGCCATGCTTCGAAGGCCGCGACCCAGCAAAAACACGCCATGGCCCGCGCCGCTGTTCATGCCACCGACTCGGAGATCCTTCGCCAGCATGACCATCTGTCCTTTCACCTTGGCCCCTACCGTGAGGAGATCGCAACCAAAGGCGATAAAAGCGTTCTAACAGTCACCGCTAGCGATGGCACGACGCCGTTCTCGACCGATCTGCACTGGGCATTTGGCGTCGGTCACATGGGCCAAACTTATGTCTACGAGAAAAACGGCAGCTTCTACGAAGGCCATCTGACCTTTTTTGCGTCTTCCGAAGATCTGAATATCACTCCGGGCCAATCTCTCGCCACGCCCGGCAGCCTTGAACAGGCCGCGGGGCGTCGCATGCCGCCGGCAGAGAGTCGCGCTTGTTTTGCCTGTCATACAACCGCTTCAGTGACCAACAATCAATTGGATGTAAATGGCGCTGTGCCGGGTATCACCTGCGAAGCCTGCCACGGACCGGGCGCCAGCCATGTCGCCGCCATGAGGGCAGGGAAGCAGGAGGAGGGCGCGCACTTGATCATGAATCCCAGCCGCCTGGATCCGGTCGAGTCCGTGGATTTCTGCGGCGCGTGCCACCGCACCTGGGAAGATGTTGTGACCAACATTGGACTTGGCGCATTGAATCTTCGCTTTGCGCCTTACCGCCTCGAAAACAGCAAGTGTTGGAGCAAACCAGACGCTCGACTCACCTGCGTTGCCTGCCACGATCCTCATCAGCCTCTGGAGCACGATCCTGCAGCCTACGATTCACGCTGTCTCCAATGTCACGTTAATCAGCCGGGCGCAAAAACAACCGACGATTACCCGGGCGCGGCCTGTCCCGTAAGCACGAAGAACTGTACCACCTGCCACATGCCTAAAATCGAGTCTTCCATCCAGCACTCGACCTTCACCGACCACTGGATCAACAAACCGCTCAGATAAAATGAAATAGAATGTTGTTGCGCTCGGCGCTTTTCGTCCGAGCCCGGGCTGGCTTGGGCACGCCAAATCCAGGGAATTCTGAACACTTCCTCGTTCCGGAAAATCTTAGTTCCAATGACGAATCCTAGGAAGACGTGGGGCATACTCGTAGCGATCGGCTGCCTCACTGTGCTGCTGGACGGTTGTGGGGGCAGTGGTGGTGGCAGCACATCGCCTCCCCCGCCCAGCTTTGCGCTCACAGCCTCGCCGAGCTCGGTGCTGGTGTCGCAAGGCTCCACCAGTGTACCGATCGAGCTTAGCGTGCAGGCGTCGAACGGCTTTCAGGGAACGGTCAGTGTTAGTGTGCAAGGGCTACCCGCGGGAGTTACCACCTCGCCCCTATTTCCACTATCAATCAGCGCCGGCGGCAACCAGACGGCAACTTTCACTCTTGCCAACTCGCTGGCGCGGGGAAACTACAACGTGACGTTCGCTGGAACCAGCGGCACGCTCTCGAGCAACACCCAACTCCTGCTGACCGCGAGCGGAGCGGCGATCGCCGGTCCCGCGCAAGACTTCAAGAAACAAGTGATCTACCAGATCGTGACCGACCGCTTCTTCGACGGCGATCCGAGCAACGACAACCCGCCGCAGAGCCCGGGAATGTTCGATCCCACCAAAACCAACTGGCAATTCTATTGGGGTGGGGATCTGGCGGGGATTCAGCAGCAGATGGCCTATCTGGCGGGAATGGGGATCACGGCGATCTGGATGTCGCCACCAGTGGACAACATCGACGTCGTCGCCAACTTGAGCGGTACGTCCTACGCTCCCTACCATGGCTATTGGGCGCGCGACATGCAGCAGATCTCGGAGCACTGCGGAGACGTCAACAATACCTGGGCCGCTTTCGACAGCCTGATCGCGGCTGCCCATCAGAACGGGATCCGCATCATTGTAGATTTCGCCGCGAACGACACGAATCCGAATGATGGCGGCCAGTTCGGTGCCCTATTCAACAATGGCCAAGCCTTCGCCAGCTATCAGAACGACCCGGCGCCTCCGAACAATCTCTTCCACCATAATCCAACCATCACGAACTACGATGACCCGTTCCAGTTGCAGTACTACACCCTCGACGACCTGGCCGATCTGAACCAGGAGAATACCGTCGTTGATATCTACCTCAAAAGCGCGCTCGTGCAATTCATGCACCACGGGGCCGACGGGTTCCGTCTCGATGCAGTTAAGGACGTTACCTGGGGTTGGCAGTACACGCTGGCGAACGCTGCCTTTACCACCGGACCAACCTTCCTATACGGGGAATGGGATCTAGGCGGCACGAGCGACCCGACCTATCCGGACTCGGTCGAGTTTTCTAACCGCAGCGGGATCCCGCTGCTGGATTTTTCGCTGGCCAACGCGATGCGGGATGTGTTCGCAAACAACGGAGACTTTAGCGAAATCGACAACACTATCAGCCAGGAGAATAGCGACTTCGTTTCTCCGAACGACCTGGTCACCTTCTTTGACAGCCACGATCTCCCGCGCCTGCTGAGCGTCGACAACGACCAGAACCGGGTGAATGAAGCATTGGCCCTGCAGCTCGCTTGCCGTGGAATTCCGGTGGTCCTATACGGCGATGAACAGTACCTGCACAACGACACCGACGGCGGCAACGATCCCTATAACCGGCTCTGGATGTCGTCGTTCGCCACCAATACAACGGCTTACCAACTTATCGATCAGATGGCGAACCTGCGGCAATCGAATCCGGCGCTGGCGTATGGTACCTCGCAGCAGCGCTGGATCAACAGCGACGTGTACATTCTGGAGCGGCAATTCTTTAGCGATGTCGTGCTCATCGCCGTGAATAAGAGTGACACGATACCCTACAACATCACTGGCTTGTACACTGCGCTTTCACCAGGCACTTACTCGGATTATCTGAACGGCCTGATGGGCGGCTTCTCCATGCAGGTCAGCGGAGGCACGGGGGGAAATAACCCGGTCACGACGTTCAGCCTGCCGACGCACACGGTTTCTGTTTGGCAATCGTACGCTCCAGCTGCCTCGCCGGAGTTGGGATCATTGGGCCCGCGCCTGGCACAAGCCGGACTCACCGCAACCGTCGGTGGCGATGGCTTCGGCTTGTCGCCGGGTGCAGTTCTTGTGGGGACAACCGCAGCGACGGTGCAGTCCTGGGCTGACTCCTCTGTGACCTTCACCGTGCCTTCTGTCCCTCCCGGCAATTACAACATCACGGTCGAAACCAATGGCGGAGCCGTCTCGAACGCCCTCCCGTTTACGGCTCTCACCGGGGTTGAGATCCCCGTTACGTTCACGGTCAATAATGTTTCCCCGCCCGCCGGTGCTGCCGTGTACCTTACGGGAAATATCCTGGAGTTGGGGAACAACGTTCAGAGCACGAACTCCGCTACCGGGCCACTGTTGGCATCGCCGACCACCACCTCATCGTGGTTCATCAACGCATCGCTGCCGGCAGGTGCGCAGATTCAGTTCACATTCTTTCAGGTGTTGACCGATGGCAGCGTCGTCTCGGAAGCCACGTCTCATTCGTACGTCGTTCCAACTAGCGGGGTGGGCAGTGTTTCGGTGACCTGGTAAGGATGGCAGAGAGCGTCCCTTTCGCACTTCGCCGGCTGAAACGATTTGTGATCAACGGGAAATCAAAAGGCAAAACAGAAGCGAGAAACCGTGGATTCAGGGCTGGGCGTAGTAGGCAGCGCGCGTGCGAGCGATCAGGCCCGGCTTGTCGAGCGTAACCTGAAGCGAGTGATACTCGTTTGCCTGGTCGGCCCGGGCTGCAGCGAAGGTAAGGACGTAATATGCGCGCGCGTCTGCCAGGCAACTTTCGATCGCATCTTTGAGGTCAGTGGCCGCGGTAAAGACGCGGCCGCCACTTTGAGTGGCAATCACCTGCAAGCCCAGATTGCCAGGCTGCGCCCGCGACGCTGCGCTTACACCTTTCAGGAAGCCCTCATAGTATGAATTTTGGATCGAACCCGCATTTCGCAAACCGACAGGGTCGACGCTATAAAGAGTGATCCGGGCTTGCCTGAGGTTCGTGGATTCCGTCGTGATGGAATCGAAGACCTGATGCTCATCCTTCATGCTATGAACGGCGCCCCATTCGAAGATCGGCCATCCGCGACTGAACCAGATCACCAACTTTCTGCCGGGTCGTGCCTTCTCGTATTTTACAATCTGGTCGAGAGCCTTGATCGAGACGTCAAGGCGCTGCAGCGCGCTCCAGCGGCCGCCGTTCGTGAGATTCGCGGAGCGCAGGCCGGTTTCTTGCCGATCGAGCAGTGCCGCTAAAGCATTTCCATCGCGAGAAGGACCATTTTGCATCTGGATCCCAGTTTCGGCAAAGAAAGCGAGAGACACCGGCCATACGAGCCTGCCGCCATTTTGGAGCAGGAACTTCTTGACTTCGTCCCGTTCATAGGTCACGGCCCGAACCGGGGTGTTGACGGTATCGACGAGCAGGACGATTTCAACGGGTGGATCCGAACTCCGATTCGCTGCGTCATTCACGCACTGAAAAAAGACTACTTTCTGCGGCTGCTTGTCGTCGAGAACAGTAAACTCCTCTTGCTGCAGGTTGCGAATGGGCGTGCCTGACTTGTCCGTCACCTGCACATCGATTGTTATTTCCCGATCCGTGCGGCCAGGCGTAGCGCTTTCGGGCACTGCGAGCGCGGGCTGATCTCGGGGCGGGGACGCGGTTTGTCCCTTTACGTCAGAGAGTGATAGGAGAAGCATGGCAACAGACAGTACCAGTGAAGATGCGGGCGCAAAGACGAGTGCAGGGATTCCCGGGGCGGGACGTCGACCTACCAAGGCTGGGATGGCCATAGCGTACTTCTTTGGCAGCGGGGCACGCCCAAAGATTATACTCTGGCTCGACCGGTGACTCTAGAATTGCAGCTTGAGTGCCAATTGAATCTGGCGTGCTGAGAACGCCTGCAATATGTGGCCGAAGAATGGATCCGCAAAGGAACATTGTGAGGGGACTGTATTCGAGCAGTTGTTGGGGAAAAACTTTTTGAAATTCCCGGTGGTGTCGGTAAAAAACAGGCCAGCCTGGCTATACGGCTCATGAAAATTCACATTATTGAAGAGATTAAAAAACTCTCCCCTGAACTGCAAGTTCGTGTGCTCGGTGAGGTGAGTATTCTTGACCAGCGCAAAATCGAAGTCGACATACTTGGGGCCTGTGATTGCGTTGCGGCCCAGGGATCCTGGTTGCAGGCTGTCGGTCGGGCTGAAATTAAAACTGCTGAACGAGAGCGCCTGTTGCGGATTATTCGTGTTGATCTGCACCGGCCCGGAAACATTGGGGCGGAGGGGTGTCCCAAAAAAATCGGAATACACGGTGAACGGCTGGCCCGACCGAACCGTGGTGATTCCCGCGACCTGCCAGCCGTTTCCAATGCGGGGAGCCCAGCGCGGTATCTCATAGCTGTAGGCCGTAACAAAGGTGTGACGAACGTCAAAGTCGGAGGGACCCCGTTCCCCGGCCAAGTTAGCCGAGTTTTGCGGGAGGCGTGGCCTGGTTGTAACGAGCGGAAGATTCCCCTCCAGGCTCAAGGTGGGGCTAATGTTGGTCGCCCCGGCAAAATTACTGGGGTCTATATAAAGGCCGGAGTAGCCGGCCGTGTATGAAACAAGTTCGCTCGCGATAAAAGGAGAAACGAGGAACACTTGCGGCTGCAGAGATGAGGCGTTGTCGATCGACTTGGACCACTGGTAAAAGGCGTGCAATTGCAATCCATGAAAATTCCGCGTTTCGACACGAGCTTGCAAAGAGTTGAAGCTGGAGTTGCCGACATTCGCCTGATCCAGGATGCTCGGGAACAAGAGTGGGTTGGCCGCAATATTAAAGCAGGGCGTCGGAACCTCAAGGAATTGGGCTGTCGTACACTGGCTGATGTCCCGCAGGAGCGGTAGCCGATGGCCGTCTGAACCAACATAAGCCAATTCCAACATCGCTTTGTTTCCGACCTGCTGTTCAAGTCCAAAGTGATATTGGTGGATGTAGGGCGTCTTGTTGTGCGGGTCGATGGCGGTGATTGAGTAGGGAAACCGGTACCAATCGGAACTCGCAGACGGTGGGTTGCTGACGCAGCCCCCCGTATTGGGCGTATAACTTGGCGAACACGCCGAAAACGTGTCGGATAGCTGAGCTTCCGAGAAGTACGAAAAAGATTGCTGTAGGAATGGTGGGTTGAGCAACTGGTTAACCGCAGACTGTAGCGGCTCCTGGTCAAACATCAGGGCATAGCCTCCCCGCACCGCTGTCTTGCCGTCTTTCCGCGGATCCCAGGCAAAGCCGAAACGGGGTCCCCAGTTGCCGGTATCAGTGTTGAAGCCGGCGCGCGGCGCAGGATGGGGAGCGGTCCCAA
>Ga0302326_10034225_pt1 | contig 10073 bp, 5 predicted proteins | sample Palsa_T0_3_FD_202264 | JGI IMG/M metagenome (GOLD analysis project Ga0302326, IMG submission 202264) | Peat permafrost microbial communities from Stordalen Mire near Abisko, Sweden - Palsa_T0_3 | ecosystem: Environmental > Terrestrial > Soil > Palsa > Peat permafrost | place: Sweden: Abisko...
ATGGAACCAGGCGGCCGGCAACACCAGGGCCGGATACGCCGCCCACGTTGCCCGCCGCTCAGCCTCTCGCCACCAGGCCCCAGGAGGACCCGAGTGACCAGCCAGCTCAGCGCGGCCCTGCGCGCCACAGCCGAGGGAATCTACCCGGACGAGGCCAGAACCGGGCTCTTCGTCAGCCACGGCGCCTTCCTGACCCGATGCTCTTATTCCTGTCAAGCGGTGCTGCCGGGCAGGCAGCCAGGACACGCGGCGGATGGGTGGGGCAGAATCTTGGGCGTGGAGTTGTCGGGACATTGGCTTGAGCGGTACCGCCAGGGCGAGCACGAGGTTGTCTGGCACGAGCTGCGCCAACTCGGCAGCGCGGTCCGGGAGCCCGGCCGCTTTGAGGAGGCGCGGCTGGTCTGTGACGAAATGGCCAGGCGGGCGCGCCATAACGTCGAGGTCATCATCAGACGACTTGAAAGCGCGGGATACCGCTTCCATGGCAACGATCATGAGCAGGCTCCGGTAACTCCCCATGTCCCGCCGACGCCCGCTGCGGTGGAGCTGGCCGGCTGGCTTGAAGACCGCTTCGAGTTTGTCCCGATGACCTTGCTCTCGTGGTTGCGGCTAGTGGGCGACGTCTGGCTGGTTGGCACTCACCCGCACTGGGCGGCATCCTCGGCTGGAGATCCGCTGGTAATCGAGCTGGAGGGCGCACGTTACCCTGGCGCTCCGATGCAGCGCTACTTCGAGGGCGAACTTGAGGTATGGCGCGAGCAGGCCGAGGCCGGTCAGATGTTCGTCCTGCCGCTTGCGCCCGACAGGATCATGAAGAACAACGTGAGCGGCGGCCCGCCCTATGGGGTCATCGTGCCTGACAGCTGCGCCGACGGGCTCTTCGTCGGCGAGACCACGATGCCTTTCGTGTCATACCTCAACTGGGTCTTCCGCAACGGCGGGTTCCCATGGCCTACCGCGCCCGACAACCAGTGGCAGCTCAAGAGAACGCTCGCGAAGGACCTTCTACCCCTCTAGGACGCGCAACTGATCCTTGACGAGTCCCAGCGAATAGCAAAGGCCTGGCCCGACGCATAGTGCGCACACGCAGATCGGCTGGTGGCCTTCGCCGGTGCCCTGCCCTGACGCTCTTAGCCAAGCGCCTGATGACTGCAAGCCGGTGCCCGGATCTGCTGCCCCGTCAGCTGCCAGCCGCACCCGACTGAATGAACGCCAAGACGCGCGGGAACACGTAGCAGAATTCTCCCCCGCCCCATGAGTCGACGAGCCCTCCGGCTCGCTCCATCGCGTCCCACAGGGGTTCCGCCGACCGAACCAGGTCCTCCGCCGTGACCGATTCGACATCAAGCACGGCGCACACCTCTGCGACGATCTCACGGCGCGTGTCGGCTGGCAGATCAGCTAGTGAGTCTCGGTCCACGATCGAACCTTACTCTGGCCATGCAGGCCGGCCCGGGCGCGACGGCAGGTACGCCATGTCACGGCTCAGTTCGGAGCGCTATCGTGCGACTGTGGCTGATGACGGGCAGCGCCCGCTGCTGTTCCTTGATGTCGACGGGCCACTGCTGCCCTTTGGCGGCAGCGCGCAGCACGATCTCGGGGAAGTAGCCGAGATTCCGCACCTGGCGCGGCTCCGACGTGACTCCGGACCGCGCCTGGCTGGGCTGCCGTGCACCCTAGTGTGGGCTACGACCTGGCTAGAGGATGCGAATACCGAGATCGCGCCGCTGCTCGGGCTGCCGGACCTGCCTGTGGTCACCTGGCCTGAGCCGGACGGAGCTACGCAGCGCGAAGATCAGTGGCTCGGACTGTGCTGGAAGACCAGGACCGTCGCTGCTTGGGCAGCGGGCCGCCCGTTCGCCTGGGTCGACGACGAGATCACAGATGCCGACCGGGACTGGGTCTCGGAACATCATCGCTATCAAGCGCTGCTTCGCAGTGTGGACGCGTCGACCGGGCTTACGGACCAGGACTTCATCGCCTTGGGCACCTGGCTCAGCGGGCTGCGCTGAGCGGCAGCGTCAGCCGTTGACGATGCATTGCGGGGACGCCTGCCCGTTCTATCCGACAAGCGGTACCTCGACTGGAAACCCTCGACCTCACCGGGCTGGATGGCAGGCGGGCAGGTCCGCGCGATCCGCGACGAGATCATCCGCCGGGCGGGGCTATTGGCCGGAACTGGACGCCCTGACTGCCTAGCTCCGGCACACCGGCCTACGTCGGACCTGCGGTTGGGGACTCATTCCGCACGTTGTGATACCGGAGGTTGCCAACAGGGGTCTCCCGGTCCGCGGCACTCAACGTTTCTCCTTCGTCCGCTCGACGATCGCGATCGCGCATCGTGCCAACCCCGTCGCTGTGGGCTGTGGCCTCAGGGCGGCCGGCTGCCCAAGGGCGCGGACCTCGCGGCCCGGTTCTCATTGGCCGTGATTGACCGAGGTAATTGGTCAGTGTCGGCGTAATTACGCTATGCCCATACCGCTTTACATTGTTTTACATTGCTAATGCCGGAGTTAGTGCGGCATGCTTTGCACGTGTTCAGCCCCCGCGGTCCCATGACCACCCGACGCATGACCGCGTACTGGGGTGTGCTGACCGCCGCCGCGCTGACGACGCTGGCGGTGGCGGCGGTGGCCGCCGCGATCGCGGTGTTTATGGGGCAGGCGCTGCCGCTGGCGGTTCAGCACGATCTCACCGCCGCGCCGGGCACCGATATGTCGGTCACCGCGCTCGTGAACGATGGCGGTCAGGCTTCCTCAGGCGGCGCGACCCTGCGGTCCCAGATCGCCGCGGCGATGCCCGGCGTGCCGTTCAGCTTCCGGTCGGCCTCCTGGTCGGATCCGCTCGGGCTCGTCCCCGGGGCGCTGCCCGCGTCCCCGACGGGGGTGGGCAGTGGCAACGCGACCCTCCTGCAGGCGGCCTCGATGAGCGGGATCGCCAGCAAAGCGACGCTCATCGCCGGCCGCTGGCCGGCCGCCCCGGCCGCCGCAACCGCCGCGGGCGCCGCAACCGCCCCGGGCGGCGGGCCGGCCGCGATCCCGGCCGCGCTGCCCGCCTCGGCCGCGAAGCTCCTGCACGTCTCGGTCGGGGACGTGCTGCGCCTGCGCGACCGGCTGAACAACGCGCCGCTGAGCTTCGACATCACCGGCGTCTTCGCGCCGCGGCCAGCGTCGGGCCCGGACGACTCGTATTGGGCCCTCAGCTACATCCCCGCCGGCGGGGTGTCCGCCAGCTACGCCTCCAGCACCTACGGCCCGCTGGTGGTGAATCAGGCGGCCTTCGGCCCGGCGCTCACGCAGCAGAGCGGATCGTGGCTCGCGCAGCCCGCCATGGCGTCCTTCCAGAACGGGAGCCTCGGCCCGGACTCGGCCAACGTCGCCGCTCTGGTCGCGTCGCTGCCGAACGCGACCTTCCTGAACGGGGCGCAGCTGACCACGAACCTGCCGACCGTGCTCGAGGCGGCGGGCAGCGATCTCACCGTCGCGCGGTCGCTGCTGGTGATCAGCGCCCTGCAGCTCCTCGTGCTCGCGGTCGTGGCGCTGGCCGCGGTCGGGCGGCTGCTGGCCGCCCAGCGGGAGGACGAGACCGCGCTGTTCATCGCCCGCGGCGCGACCCGCTGGCAGCTCATCAAGCTCACCGCGGCCGAGGTCGTCCCGTTGTCGGCGCTGGTGTCCGTGGTGGGCGCGCTGGCGGGCGTCCGGCTGGCGGACGCGTTGGTCGGCGCGGGGGCGCTGGGCACGGCCGGGATCCGGCTGGCGGGCCGGCCGGGGGTCTGGCCCGACGCGCTCGCGGCGGCAATCGTCGTCGCCCTCATCGCGATCGGCTCGCTGCTCGCGCCCGGGCTTACCGCCGTCGCGCGGGCGCACGGCGGCAGGCAGGGGCTGGTGGCCGGCGTGACCCGGGTCGGCCTCGACATCGCCCTGATCGTGCTGGCGGTGCTGGCCTGCTGGCAGCTTCGCCAGTTTTCCGCCGTCGGCGCGAGCGGGACCGGCGGGATCGATCCGGTGCTGGCGCTGGCGCCCGCGCTCGCGCTCGCGGCCGGAAGCGTCGTCGTGCTGCGCCTGCTTCCGCTGGCGGCCCTGGTCGCGGACTGGCTGGCCGCCCGCGGCCGCGGTTTGCTCGCCGCGCTGGCCTCGTGGCAGTTCAGCCGGATGCCGGTCCGCCAGGGGGGCGCGGCCCTGCTGCTGGTGATGGCGGTCGCGGCCGGGACGCTCGCGCTCGCCCAGCACGAGAGCTGGACCCGGTCGGCGTCGGATCAGGCCAACTTCGCGGCCGGCGCCGACGTTCAGGTCGACCTGCCCTTTGCGCTCAGCCCGGGCGGAACGGGAGCCGTGGCCGAAGCGCGCGGAGTGACCCGCTCGATGGCGGTCGCGGTCGACGACACCGGGACTCCGGGTGATCTCATCGCGGTCGACTCGGCCCAGGCGGCCGGCGTCGTCCGGCTGCGCGGCGACGAGACGGTCCTGCCGCCTGCCAGCCTGTTCGGCGCCATCACGCCAGCCGGCGCCGGCCAGCCGGGGGCGGCGCTGCCGGCCCCGCGGCCTGGCGCGGCCTCAGGCAGCATCCCGGTGACGGTGACGTTGGGCCCGGCCACGGCGGCGGCGACGGCGGGGGAGACAACGGCGCCGCCCGTCAATCGAGCGGCGCCGGGCGACAGCGGCCTCGCCGCCGCGCTCGGGCCGGTCAGCATGACGCTGACCATCCTCGACCGGTCGGGAGCCGCCTTCCAGGTCGAAGACGAGGGGCTGGCCGCGGACGGACGCCCGCACGTGATCGCGGTGCCGCTCGGCGGCGACGAGGCGCTTTACCCGCTGCGGGTGGCCTCGATCTCGTTCACGTACAGCCTGGCGCTCAGCAGGGTCCCGACCCTCGCCCTGACCCTGCGGGGCCTGTCGTTGGCCGGCTGGACGCAGCAGGCAACCGCGCCCGACCCACTCACCTTCGCACCCGGTCAAGGCGCCGAGCCCTCCGACGGGAAGACGCAGATCTCCGCCGACGCGGCTACGTTCACCTTCCACTCGGGTGACGCCCCCGACTTCTCGGTGGGCGCGCGCGGCTCGGACCCGATGCTTGCCGCGCAGTTGCTGCTGCTTCCGCACGAGCCCCGGGCGCCGTCCATCCCGGCCATCGCCACCAGAGCCTTCATGAACGCGAACAGCCAGCAGATCGGCTCGGTCGTGCCGGAGTCGGTCGACGGGGCGACGGTGCCGCTGCGAATCGTGGCCGAGGTGGCCTCGTTCCCGACCGTCACCGCCCCGGGCGGCGCGCTCATCACCGATCTCGGCAGCGTGCAGGCGTACCTGGCCCGTCAGGCCCTCCCTCCGCTGCCCGTCACCCGGTGGTGGCTGACGACGGCGGGCGGACGGGTTCCCACGGCGCTGACGGCCAGCGTCCCGGCCGGCACCGACATCATCACCGCGGCCGGGCTGACCACGGCCAACACCGGTGACCCGCTGTCAGCCGCACCGCAGCTGGCGCTGCTGGCGATGGCCGCCGCGGCGGCACTGCTCGCGATCATGGGGTTCTGGGTGTCGATCGCGGCCGACGTGCGCGAGCGCCGCGCCGGGATGGCGCTGCTGGCCGCCCTGGGCGTGACCCGACGTAGCGCGGCGCTGCAACTGTGCCTGGAAAAGCTGCTCCTCAGCCTGCCCTCGGCCGCCCTCGGGGTGGTGCTCGGGACGCTCGTCGCGCGGCTGCTGGTGCCCGCGGTTACGCTCAGCCCGACCGCGCGGCAGCCGACCCCGCCCGCGCTCACGCTCTATGACCTGCCCCAGTCCATCGCGCTCGCGCTCGTGGTGGCGATCGTGCCGGTGGTGATCGCCGCGCTGGCGGCCACCCGCCGCCCCGACCCGGCCGCCGACCTACGCGCGGCGGAGGCAGCATGAGTGTGCTTGGCCGGCTGACCGGCATCGGGGCCGCGGCCAGCGTTACCCTCGGGCTGCTGGCCGGAGGGTGCGTGCTGGCTGCCACGGCCGGTCCGCGGCAGACGCAGGCGACCGGGACGCGAGCGCTGCGGCAGACGCTGGGCAGCGTGTCACCGCTGGACAAGAGCGTTGCCGCCACGACCAACTGGTCGTTGGTCAACACCGAATACGGCGGCTTGAGCGGCGGCGGGGGCGGGCCTGCGGTGGAACTGTCGCAGTCCAACCTCGCCACCGTCACCAGCCAGTTGCGCAGCGATTTCAGCGGCGGCCCGCTCACCCTGGCCCCGCGGTCGGCCGACTGGGCGGCGCTTACCTCCGAGCCGTACGACGTTGGCACCAAGCTTCCCAGCCTCAAGGGGATACCCGCGAAGCTGGAGGTGGCCTACCGTTATCCGCTGGCGGGCCACCTGCGGCTGGTGGCCGGCAGCATGCCGACCGCCCCGCTCGGCGGCGCCGACGCCGACCAGGGAATCGATGTCGTGGTCACCCAGCCGATGGCCAGCAGGTTCGGACTGGAGCCAGGCTCGAAGGTGTCGATCGGCGTCCCCTCGGACCTCGATCCGGGCCTGATCAGCCAGCTCCCCCTCGTCGTGACCGGGATCGTCGAGGCCACCGACCCGGATTCCCTGTTCTGGAAGACCGATTCGCTGGTGCCAGGGCCGTCGCTGAGCATCACCGCCGCAGGTACCTTCTGGGTTGGCGCGTTCATCGCCGATCCCGGCGAGCTCGGGGCGACGCAGCAGATCTTCGGCCAGGCCGGGCTCGTCATGCAGTGGCAGTTCCCGGTGAACACGGCCAGCCTGCGCGGCGAGCCCCCGGCTCTGTACAACCAGGTCAACGACATCACCAACCGCAATCCGAAGCTGACCGGGTTCGTCGCGCCGATGTCGGACGGGCTCACGGTGACCTCCGGTCTGCTCCAGCCGCTGGTTGACCTGGTCCAGGAATCGAACGCGGTGAACCTCGTGCTGCTCATGGTCTATGTGGGCCTAGCGGTGGCGAGCGCAGTGATGCTGCTGCTGGCGGCCCGGATGATCGCCGTCCGCCGGTCGGCCGAATTCACCCTGCTGCGGGCGCGGGGAGCGTCGCTGCGGCAGCTGTTCTGGCTCGGGTTCCTCGGCGCGGCGCTGCCCTGCGTGCCCGCCGCGGTGCTGGCCTGGGCGCTCGCCGTGCTGCTGATACCGGACGCCGCCCCGCCCGGCCCGGCCGCCTGGTGGCCGGGCCTCGCGGCGCTGGTGATCGCCACCGCGGGCACGGGCTGGGCGGCGGCCCGGCCGCACCGCCTGCCGCGCCGTCGGCGCGCGGCGCGGCGCGCCCAGGGGCAGCGTCGCCGCCGCCCCTGGGTGACCCGGGTGATCGTCGAGGTCACCGCGGCCGCCGCCGCCATCGGCGGGATCGTGATCGCCAGGACGCAGTCGGGCAAGGTCGACCTATACGCGAGCGGCGCTCCGGTGCTGGTCGCGGTGCTGGCTGTGATTGTGATCCTCCGCCTCTACCAGGTGCTGGTGCGCGCGTTGGCGCGGGCCTCGGCCCGCCGCCGCGGCGTCGTCGGGTTCGTCGGCCTCACCCGCGCGTCGGCCGCCACCGCGACCTTCGCGCTCCCGGCCCTCACGCTCGTCCTCGCGGTCACCATCGCGTCGTTCACCGGCATGGTCAAGGCGGCCGTGGACCGCGGCGAAGTCGCCGGGTCGTGGCAGGCGACCGGCGCCGACGTGGTGGTCGCCGCCCCCTGGGCGCAGAACGCCGCCGCCTCTCTGATCAGCCCGTCCGCGGCGGCGGCGATGGCCGAGGTCCCGGGCGTCACCCACGCCGCGTCGGTCCTGGTGGTGCCGCTGTCCGTCGACGGCGGGGCGGTGGTCACCGGCCTCGTCGTCGACCCCGCGAGCTACGCTGCCCTGGTCACGTCGTCGATCGTCTTCCCGCCGGTCAATCCCGCCCTGCTGGGCGCGACCGGCGGCAACAAAGGCCTCACCCCGGTGCTGGCGTCACCGCAGGCGGCGGCCGACCTCGCCGCTCCCGGCGCCAACGCCATCTTCGCCCAGGAGGGCATCCCCGGGCTGCGGGTCCGGGTCGCGGGCGAGCTCCAGTCCACCCCGGCGATGCCGGGCGGCGGAGCCTTCATCGTGATACCGCAGTCCGCGCTCGGCGCCCACCACGCGGCCAACCTGGTGCTGCTCAACGGCCCCTCCATCAACATGACCAGGCTCCGGGCGGCCGCGACGCCAACCTCAGCCAACGCCGAGCTGCTCATCAGCACCCGGTCGGCCGCGCTGCAGCAGCTGGCCGGTGCGCCCCTGCAACAGGGCACGTTCGTGATCTTCGCCCTGGCCATCGGGTATGCCATCGCGCTGGCACTGGCGGTGCTGCTGCTTCAGCTTGCGCTCAGCGCACCGGATCGCGAGGTGATCCAGGCCCGACTGGCCACAATGGGCCTGCCGGAACGGCGGCGCGGCCTGCTCGCGGCGGTTGAGGTGCTCCCGGCGATAATCGCCGCGGCCGTCGGCGCGATCGTCTGCGCCAGCGCCCTGCCGCAAGTCGTGGACCCGGCCCTCAACCTCTCGGTGTTCACCCAGTCGCCGGTCCCGGTGCCGCTGCAACCGGACGCGGCCTCGTTCGCGCTCCCGCTGGCCGGCCTCGCGCTGGTGACCGTCATCGCGCTCGGCTACGAGATCAGGTCGCGGCGCCGGCGCGGCGTCGCGGTGACGATGCGGGCGTCATAACGCGTCGCAATCCGACGTATCTAGCCCGCCGCCGGCGCCTCTTTCAACGAAGAGGCCGAATTTCACTCACAGCGGCCACACCGCGACGCGGGGGCGGAGAATGCGACCATGACCATGACCAGCACAGAAACCGGCAGCATGGTCGGCACCTTCCTGCTGCTGCGCAAGGCCATCGGCTGGATCGGGACCCTGCTGCCGATCGTGGTGATCGTCGGCGACGCCGCGTTCTCCGCCGGGCCGCTGCCCAACTCGCTGAGCGACTATTACTACACCCCGATGCGCAACATCCTGGTCGGCGCGCTGTGCGTGCTCGGGGTCTTCCTGCTGATGTACGACGTGAGCGTCCGCGTCGACCGCTGGATCACCAACGCCGCGGGCATCGGCGTCCTCGGCGTCGCCTTCCTCCCCGGCTCGCCCCCGGTCCCGCACCTGACCACGAGCCAGGAGGTCATCGGCAACCTGCACGTGTTCTTCGCGTCGATCGCGTTCCTCGGGCTCGCCGCCACGATGTGGCGCTTCTCCTACGCCGTCAGCGACGGACCGCAGGCCCCGCCGCCGTCGGCCCGCGGGTCCGTCTTCTACCGGGTCAGCGCCTGCGTCATGCTCGGCTTCGTGCTCCTGTCCGGCGTGGCCATCCTGCTCCCGCTGTCGATCCAGAACAGCACGCTCGCGATCTACGACACCGAGGCGGTCGCGATCTTCACCTTCGGCATCTCCTGGCTGGTCAAGGGGAGGGCGCTGCAACCGCTGGCGAGCGCCCCCGCCATCGCCCGGATCCTGGGCGAGCGGCAGGGGGCCGGCCGCGCCGCCAGCGCCTGAGCCGGGCTTACCGAAGCGAGGGCTCTTCGTCCTGGCTGACCGACACGCCCGTCCACCGCGCCGCCTCGGCCAGCGCGCCGTCGAGCAGCTCGAGGTCGCGCAGCGCGAGCTGCGGCCGGCTGAGCGGCGCGTCGTCCGGCAGCCGGTCCGCCACCCGCGCGAACAGCGAGGCCGAGCGGACGTAGCTGGCCCCGTCCGGGGTCCCGTTCTCGGCCAGCGCCGAAGTGATCGCGGCGATCGACGAGTCGAGCTGATGACCAGCCGCGGCGAGCTCCGAGGCGCCCGGGGCGTCCAGCACGGGGCACCGGGTGGACGCGTCGAGCAGCAGGTTGCGGGCGTAGTGCCGGGCGGCGTCGGTGGTCGCGGTGAACCCGGCCACCCGCGACGCCAGCTCCCCGAACAGCGGCGTCCGCATCGGCCGGATCGTCGCCGTCATCGCCTGGTGGGCGATGTCGACCCGGCGGGCCGAGGCGCGCAGCTCCAGGTCGGAGCCGTCCGCGCTGGCCGGGTCGGCCAGCCGGGCGAGGCACCGGTCGATGAGGTCGCCGAGCGCCTCGAGCTGCTGCCGGGCGGCGACCCGGGCCACCCGCCCGACGTGCAGCGGCAGCAC
>Ga0302326_10034226_pt1 | contig 10073 bp, 9 predicted proteins | sample Palsa_T0_3_FD_202264 | JGI IMG/M metagenome (GOLD analysis project Ga0302326, IMG submission 202264) | Peat permafrost microbial communities from Stordalen Mire near Abisko, Sweden - Palsa_T0_3 | ecosystem: Environmental > Terrestrial > Soil > Palsa > Peat permafrost | place: Sweden: Abisko...
GATTGAAGTCGTAATGCGCGGTGCCGGCCCAGCCTGCCTCGGTCGACTGCAGGCCGTAGTCAGCCGAGCCGATTTGTTTGCCCTGCAGCTGCAGCAGGAATTTTCCGTTGAGCGCATCGGGCGACAGAGCATGGGCGGAGGGAGTCTGGGCCGAGGCAGAAATATGCGCGAGGGAAAGGAAAGTTGTGATGAGAATGAGAGCGGAGATTCGCATGGTTGGCAGCTCCAGGACAACTGTACGAACATAGCATACAGTCTGGAGAGAGGCAAACGCCCCGATCAACCTATACTCCGGGATCGGGGCGGGGGGGATTGCCTCTTACGCCAGCGCTTTTCAGCGTGGGTCTTGTTAAAACTACTTTGCTGCTGGCGCTACTTGATTTTGTCGAAGCGCTTGTTGACTTCGTCCCAGTTGATGACGTTCCACCAGGCGGCGAGATAATCCGGGCGGCGGTTGTTGTACTTCAGGTAGTAGGCGTGCTCCCAGACATCGTTGCCGAGGATGGGGAAGAGGTTTTGCGAGAGCGGGCTGTCCTGATTCGCGGTTGAGATGATGGTCAATTTGCCCCCTTTGGAGACGAGCCACGCCCAGCCGGAGCCGAACTGCTTGACGCCGGCTTCGTTGAATTGCTTCTTGAAGCCCTCGAAGCTGCCGAAGTCTTTCTTGATGTGCTCGCTGATTTTGCCGGTTGGCTCGCCGCCGCCGCCGGGCTTCATGATTTCCCAGAACATGGTGTGGTTGACGTGGCCGCCGCCGTTGTTACGAATGGGGCCGCGAACGTCTTCCGGTAGTGCGTTGAGGTCGGCGATGAGGTCCTCGGCAGATTTGGAGCCGAGCTCGGGATGCTTTTCAATCGCTGCGTTCAGATTGGTGATGTATGCCTGGTGGTGCTTGTCGTGATGCAGCTTCATGGTCGCCTCATCGATGGTGGGCTCCAGGGCTGCGTAGTCGTAAGGAAGCTTGGGAAGTTCGAATGCCACGGGTATTTTCCTCTTTCAGCCGGAGCCAGCATCGATACGTGTGGCGATCCGGGCAACAACGAGTTTAGTCCTACATTAAGACAGATGCGGAATTGCGCGGATGGGTGCAGCGGATTGGTCACAGACTGCAACTTTTCAGTGGTACCGCTAGTCAAAGACGCAGTGGATGATTCACAAGGGAAGCAAGCTGGTGCGATACCATCAGCGACAGACAGAATCCTGCAGGCGTAACAAAAATTGTTGGACTGAGGGTGTTGGGGCTGCCGCGCCGGGGTTGCCGGATGTACAGGAGAGGCGACTTCGGGCTGTTCTTGTTGGAGATATGACGAAACCACGCATTACACGGAGGGAAATTCTCCGCCAAGCCGGCATGTCCGGGGCGTTGGCGCTTGGCGCTCCCATGCTGGGAGCCGCGCCGGTGGTGGGTGAGGGCCAGGTAGATCGCGGAGTGCGGCCGCCAGCGCGAGGCGCAGCCGGCGGGGTGATGCCGGATACGTGGCAGATTTCGCAGCGCGTCGAGTCGCTGCTGGAAGAAATTACCCAGCGTGGCTGCATGTTTTTCTGGGAGCAGGGCGACCCGAACACCGGGCTCGTCCGCGACCGCGCGCCGATGCAGGGCGCGAGCCAGAGCCGCACTGCCAGCATTGCGGCCACGGGGTTCGGGTTGAGCGCGTTATGCATCGCGGCGCATCGCAAATATCTACCGCAGGCCGATGTCGAGAAGCGGGTCGAGAACTGCCTGAACTTCATGCTGGATAAGGCGCGCAACGTCTACGGCTTTTACTTTCATTTTCTCGACATGCAGACTGGCGACCGGCTGTTCAACTGCGAGCTGTCGTCGATTGATACCGTGCTGCTGATGTGCGGCGTGCTGCTGTGCCGCACGTATTTCAACAATCCAAAAATTGAGGCGCTGGCGAACCGGATGTACCGGCGCATGGACTGGAACTGGATGCTGAATGGCGGCAAGACGCCGTCGATGGGCTGGTTTCCGTCGAAGGGATTTATTCCGTCGCGCTGGGACACATACGCCGAGATGATGAACATGTATCTCATCGCGATCGGCTCGCCGAGCTTCCCGCTGCCGCCGGCGAGTTGGGATGAGTTGAAGCGGCCGGAGGTGGATTTCGGCGGGGTGGATTACATCAGCGGCGCGCCACCGATTTTCGTCCACCAGTATTCCCACGCGTGGTGCGACTTCCGCGGCCTGCGGGACAAGCATGCCAACTACTTTGTTAACTCAATCGCGGCAACGCGGGCGCACCAGTTGTTCTGCCTGACGCTGGGGGCGCGCTTTCCGTGGATCAACCAGGATTTGTGGGGCATCACGGCATCTGACTCGCGGACGGGCTACCGTGTCTGGGGTGGGCCGCCGGAATCGGGCCGAATTGATGGCACGCTGGTGCCTTGCGCGACGGCTGGCTCGCTGGTGTTTTTGCCGGCGGAGTGCTCCCACGTCCTGATGAGCATGCGCGACCGCTTCGGCGACAAGGTGTATGGGCGCTACGGCTTCGTCGATGCCTTTCTGCCGCATGTGAACTGGTTCTCGCCGGATGTGATTGGCATTGACCAGGGCATCTCGGTGTTGATGGCGGAGAATTTGCGGACGGGATTTGTCTGGCAGGAATTTATGAAGAATAAGGAAATTCGTCATGCCATGGATCTGTGCGATTTCCATCCCGACCCGGGGGCGAGAGCTCCGGTTTAATGGTGCTTCGGCTTGAGGGACTAAAGCTGCCGGCCAAGTTGGGCTGATTTTCCGCGGGCTGCCGGCGGCCGGGAGCCCGTTGCTGCTTCGGCCGCAAAATCCGGAATGGGAAGCGGCTGCCAACTTTATTTTTCAAAAGGGCTGAAGAGATTGATGCTTGGTGCCGATAAGTACGATAGGGGGAATCCGGGTCGCGGCCGGAAGGGGGTGTGTGGGGTCGGTTCGGCCGGGCGTGTGGGGGGCGATTCGACCCGCTTTGCTTTGCCCCTGGAAGAGCACAAGTCAGGTCTAGCGGGGCCGCCCGGGCTAGCGATCCAAAAATCCTATCTCGGGATGCCAGACAATTTACCGCGATGTCGAGTGATTCAGCGCGTCACTGGGCTAGAAGCAACTGCTGGCAGCCGACAGGGTTCGTTTACAGTGGATGGCGATAGTGGTGCGAAATCAATAAAACTTCTAACCGTTAAGGACACGCGGAATGAGAAGACCTGGGATAGCAAATTGGATATGCGTTCTCGTATTCCACCTAACGTTGTCTGCGTCGTCATCTGCACAAGAAGTAGGCTGTTCCGAAATCCACGCGATAGCAAAGATGTCGAAGTCGGAAACGACGGCGGACTTGGCGACTTGGAAAGACAAGGCAGGCAGTAGCTATCGCGCCAAGTCCGTCTTCGCGCTTCGCTACTTCGAACTACATCCGCAAGACCGAATCGCCGCGTCTGCTGCCTTGGAGATCATTCCGAAAAACGAAGAACAAGATGTGGTATGGCATCCGAGCCCTCCGCTTTGTCACGGTGAATCCGTTCAGGATGAGCTCGCCCGAAGCGAGCTGGACCTTCGCCTGCCGCATGACTTAGCGAAGGCAGTTCTCCTTGTTCCGGAAAAAATGCTGGACTATGTCGGCTATGCATATACATCCTGCGGAGACCCAAGCAGTGATTATGCGGTACGAATGCAAGCCGTCTGTCGATCGAGGCACGAGGATTTTCTCAAGGCGGTAGACGCGCTTCCCGGCGATGACAAGAAGTGGTTTCTAAAAAGCACTTTTAATCCCGCTGAGTGCCGAGCCCTTAGTTTCCCCGAGGCTGAGTAGGAAATCTCCTAAAATCTCAGTGAAGAAGGATTAAGCGCTTCTTACATCGATTCGAAACATTGAGTTGATCAAGGAGTCGCATGCGAATGGCCCCGTTCATGCAGTCAATTATTTGGGCGATGATCCTTTGTTCGGGTGTTCGGGATCGAGTCTCGGAGCCAAGACCTTTAAAGCTCTCGTGCTTGATGCGCTAAGATCCAAGCTCAGATGGCAACATCTGGTGCCCAAGACAGATCAGCCGCAAGTTGAAGCCAGTTCCCGGGCACGTGACGACGTTCCTAAAGAAGCCGACTTGGTGGCAATCCCACGTTGCCGGATAGTCGCGCTGTTCCGCGCTTGCAGCGCGCAGCGACTCCTCCGGGCCAGCCTGTGCTGAGCCATTTCCCGCGATGCGAGAGGTTACGCTGCAGCGGCCATGACAAAGCCATCGCAGCCGCTGATGGGTGTGACCTTCAGGTGCAGGTCGGCGTGTTTCGGGTGGCCACATTCGTCGAGGATTTTGATGTCTGCCTGGTGACTGCTGACGATGCTGACGAGCATGTCTGTCTTATGGTTCTCGCCGAAATGACTGCAGAGGCCGCATTGACCGTTGTGAACTGTTTCCATCGCACTATCCTTTCCACGCGCAGGGTGTTGGAAGCGGCTGCTGTATCCCGCAGCTACCTGGTTACATCTGATGCAAGGTCTGGGCGTTCCTGCTGCCTTCATGGCGGTGTGAGAGACTTTCCGAGCAGGAGTGGCGAGCGAAAGAATGGCAAGCGGAAGCGTAGTTCCAAGCTACAACTGGGCGGCTGGGCCGACGGCATTTGGCGCGCCGGGCGTGGCGCCGGCCTGGACCTCGAGCAGCAAAGACGTCGTCGGCACTGCTTATTCGGCGGCCAGCCGCGTTTGGTGGACGGCTTCGCACGGGACGTTGAACGAAATTTATTATCCGACGATCGACCGGCCGCAAACGCGCGACACCGAGCTGCTGTTTACTGACGGGGAGAGTTTCTTCTACGAAGAAAAGCGGGATTTCACGCACAAATTTGAATATCTCGACCCAAATGCGCTGGCGGTGCGGATTACCAGTGAGGTGCCGGACAAGAGTTTCCGCGTCATCAAGCAGATCTGGTCGGATCCGCACTATGCCAGCGTGTTGTGCCACGTCCGCATCGAGGGCGATGAGGCGGTGCTGGGCAAGCTGCAGGTCTTCGCGCTGCTGGCGCCGCATCTGGAAGTTGGCGGCGCGGGCAATTCGGCCAGCGGGCTGGACGTTTCCGGGCAGAAAATTCTTCTCGCGTGGAAGGGGACAACATCGCTGGCGTTTGGCGTGGCCGGCGGATTCAGCCGGACTTCGTGCGGCTACGTCGGCTTCAGTGACGGCTGGCAGGATCTGCATGACAACTACAAAATGGACTGGGAATTCGCCAAGGCGCTGGATGGCAACATCGCGATGATGGGCGAGATTGACCTGAACGCGGTGCGGGCCAACGTCGGCGCCCCGGGCGACGGCTATCGCGAATTTCTGGTGGGCCTGAGCTTTGGCAACGGCCACCATGGCGCACTGTCGACACTGATGCAGTCGCTGGCGACGCCGGTGGATACGTCACTGGATCGCTTCATTGAGCAGTGGCACCGGGTGACGACGCCGGATGAATTGGCGGCGCAGTCCGGCGACAACGGACGGCTGCTGCGGCTGAGCCACAGCATGCTGCTGACACACGAGGACAAAACTTTCGCTGGCGCGTTCATCGCGTCGGCATCGATCCCGTGGGGGCAGGCCAAGGGCGATGAAGACCTGGGCGGCTACCACCTGGTGTGGACGCGCGACATGGTGCAGACGGCGGGGGCGCTGCTGGCCTGCGGCAATCCGGACACGGCGCGGCGGGCGCTGGTGTATCTGGCGTGCAGCCAGCGGATCGATGGCAGCTTTGCGCAGAATTTCTGGGTCGACGGCACACCGTATTGGGGCGGAATCCAGCTGGATGAAGTTGCGTATCCAATCCTGCTGACGTGGCGCTTGTGGCATGCTAACGCGCTGGCTGATTTTGATTCCCACACGTTCGTGATGCGGGCGGCAGCATTTCTCGTCCGCCAAGCGCCGATCACGCAGCAGGAGCGCTGGGAGGAAAATCCCGGCTACTCACCATCGACGCTGGCGGTGGTGATCAGCAGCTTGATTTGCGCCGCGTATATCGCGCGGGCGCATGGCAGTGAACATGTCGCCGTATTTCTCGAGGAGTATGCGGACTGGATCGAGAGCCATCTGGACGAGTGGACGACGACGAATGACGGCGTTCTACTGCCGGGGGTGAAGCGGCATTACATGCGGCTGCGGCCGCCGGGGTGCGGCGAGCCGTATGCGATGGACGGGTGCGAGGACGAGATCGTGCACCTGCACAATCGCGGCCCGGACGAGCAATCTGCTTACGAAGCGCGGGAGATTATTGACGCGGGATTCCTGGAGCTGGTGCGTTACGGCATCCGGCGGCCCGATGATCCGCTGGTCGTCGACTCGCTGAAGGTTGTGGACCACGTGCTGCAGCGCGAGACGCCGAAAGGGCGGGTCTGGAGGCGGTACAACCATGACGGCTACGGGACGGGCAAGGACGGCAGTCCCTTTCTGACGCACGGGCAGGGCGGCGGCTGGCCGTTGCTGGGCGGCGAGCGCGCGCACTACGAGCTGGCTGCGGGGCACGACATTTCCGAGATGATTGCCTCCTACGAGCGCTTTGCATCCAACGGAGGAATGCTGCCGGAACAGGTGTGGGACTATCCCGACATGCCGGATAAAGGGTTGAGATTCGGCTGCCCTTCGGGGTCGGCGATGCCGCTGGTGTGGGCGCATGCGGAGTACATCAAGCTGCTGCGCTCGGCCGCTGATGGCAAGGTTTTCGACACGATTCCGATCGTCGCGGACCGCTATTTGAACGGCAAAGGGCGTAAGGATCTGGAGATTTTTAAACTGCGGCGGCACGTGGATTCGGTCGCGGCAGGGGGGACGTTACGCATCATTGCCGGCTTGCCGTTCCAAGTGAGCTGGACGAATGACAACTGGCAGACGGTGCACAAAGAGGATGCGACGTCGGTGGCCCAGGCGGGGTGGTTTTATGACATTGTGGCCGGGCCTGAGCAAACCGCACCAATTTTGTTTACTCTTTATTGGCCGCAGGACAACCGTTGGGAAGGAACCAACTACACGGTCCAGATTCGGCAGACGGGGCTGTGAACGCAAACATAACCAGTAACGCGGCCGTCCGCGCAGAGATTTTCACACGCAAGAGAGGAACAGCAATTCAATGAGTGACATTCGCCAGTTGGCAATCAATTCCCTGCGGTTTCTGGCCGTAGACGCGGTCGAGAAGGCGAAGAGCGGGCATCCCGGCGCGCCGCTGGGCGATGCCCCGATCGCGTACCTGCTGTTCCACGATTTCATGCGGCACAATCCGAAGAACTCGCATTGGACGAATCGCGACCGCTTTGTGTTGTCGAATGGTCACGCATCGGCGATGTTGTATGCGGCGCTGCATCTGTCGGGATATAACGTTTCCATCGAGGACCTCGAGCAGTTCCGCCAGTGGGGATCGAACACGCCGGGGCATCCGGAATTTCATGACACAGATGGGGTGGAAGTCACGACCGGGCCGCTAGGGCAGGGATTTGCGATGGCTGTGGGGATGGCGATTGCGGAAAAACATCTCGCTGCAGTTTATAACCAACCCGGTTACGAAATCGTCGACCACTATACCTATGGCATTTGCGGCGATGGCGACCTGATGGAAGGCATCTCGCACGAAGCTGGCTCGCTGGCTGGGACGCTGGCGCTGGGGAAATTGATTTTCTTCTACGACGACAACTTGATTTCGCTCGACGGGCCGACGGATTTGTCGTTCACGGAAAATGTGGAGCAGCGCTTTGAGGCGTATCACTGGCATGTGCAGAAAGTTGCCGACGGCAACGATTTGGCGGCGCTGACCAAGGCGATTGAGAATGCCAAGGCGGTGAAGGACAAGCCGTCCATCATTGCGGTGCGCACTGTGATTGGTTATGGCAGCCCGAAGGCGGGGACGAACAAAGTGCATGGCGAAGCGCTCGGGCCGGAGGATACGAAGAAGACCAAGGAAAATCTCGGCTGGTGGCCGGACAAATCCTTTTATGTTCCGGACGAAGCGACCGAGCATTGGTCGAGCACGGTTACAAATGGTGCGAAGTTTGAGGAGGAGTGGAACGCGAAGTTCGCGAAGTACAAGTCCGCGCATCCGGAACTGGCGGCGCAGTATGAGCGGGTGTTTGATCCATCCGGCAAGCTGCCGAAGGACTGGGACAAGGCGTTGCCGGTGTTCAAGACCACGGACAAGCCGGTGGCGACACGGACGGCGGGCAACGTCGCGCTGAACGCGATTGCGGCGACGGTGCCGGAACTGATCGGTGGCGCGGCTGACTTGACGGCATCGACGAAGACGATTTTCAAAGACAGCGGCAACATGCACATTGATCCTGCGGGGCGGAACATTTTCTTCGGCGTCCGCGAGTTTGCGATGTGCGCGGCGGTGAATGGGATGGCGGTGCATGGCGGCGTGATTCCGTTCGGGTCGACGTTCTTCGTCTTCACGGATTACTGCCGGCCGGCACTGCGTTTGTCCGCCATCATGGGGTCACACTCGCTGTTCGTCTTCACGCACGATTCGATCGGACTGGGCGAGGATGGTCCGACGCACCAGCCGGTGGAGCACTTGATGATGTTGCGGGCGACGCCGAAGCTTACGGATTTTCGTCCGGCGGATGCGAATGAGACTGTGGCGTGCTGGAAGCTGGCGATTGAGCGGAAGTGTCCGTGCTTCTTCGCGTTGTCGCGGCAAGATTTGCCGATTCTGGATGCGGAGAAGTACGGCATCATGGCCGGCGTTGCGAAGGGTGCGTACTTCCTGGAGAAGGGCGGCGACAAGCCCGCCGTAATTCTGGTCGCGACCGGATCGGAAGTTTCTCTCGTGATCGATTCGGCGAAGGCGCTGGAGACGGAAGGCATCAAGGCGCGCGTTGTTTCGATGCCGAGCTGGGCGATTTTCGAAGAGCAATCGGACGAGTACAAGGCGTCTATCTTCCCCGACGGTGTGCCGAAGCTTGCGGTTGAGGCGGGCGCTTCTCTCGGCTGGTGGAAATACGTGGGCAAGGATGGCGGCGTAATTGGCGTCGACAAATTTGGCGCGTCGGCCCCTGGCAAGATTAACTTCGAGCACTACGGATTCACGGTCGACAACGTCGTTGCACAGGCGAAGAAGATTATCGCGAAGGCGGGCAAGCACTGATGAGGATTGTGATTGGTTCAGACCACGCTGGCTTCGAGCTGAAAGAAATGGTGAAGAAGGAGATTTCTCGCCTGGGCCACAGCGTGACGGACGCGGGCGCGTTCACTGAGGATCCGGAGGATGATTATCCCGACTTCGCGCAGGCGGTTGGCGACGTGCTGATCGCGGGCGGGGCTGACCGCGGCATTTTGATTTGCGGCAGTGGGGTTGGCGTTAGCGTGGCGGCGAACAAGATGCCGGGTATCCGGGCGGCGATGTGTCATGACACGTACTCCGCGCACCAGGGTGTGGAGCATGATGACATGAATTGTCTCGTGCTGGGGTCGCGGATTATTGGCAGCTCGCTGGCGTTTGAGCTGGTGCAGACATATTTGAATGCGCGCTATCAATCCGAGCAGCCGCGCTTTGTCCGGCGCCTGAACAAGGTGCTGGCGATTGAAGCGATGTACATGCCGGACGCGGCGAAAGCCGGACGATCGTAATAAATTCTGCCGGACAAGAAAGTGCACGACACTGAATGGGCCAAATCCGCGCAATTTTTTTCGATGTTGGAGGGGTCCTGCTGACCAATGGCTGGGACACCACAGAGCGCCACGCGGTGCTTGCCCAGTTCAACGTCAACAGTGCGGATGTCGACCAGTTTGAGCGCCTGCATGCTGGTCCGAACGATTTATGGGAGAAGGGCGAGATTACGGTCGGCGAGTATCTCAATAAGACGCTGTTTACCGAGTCGCGTGACTTTACCCCGGAGCAGTTTTTTGCAGCCATGAAGGCCCAGTCGCGGGTATTGCCGCAGGGGGCGCTGGCGGTGCTTAACGCGATCGCAACGAGAGGCATCTATACAGTGGGGATGCTGAATAACGAGGCGACGGAGTTGAACGATTACCGGATCGAGACCTTTGGATTGCGGGACAAGTTCGACGTTTTTTGCAGCTCCTGCTATCTCGGGCTGCGCAAGCCGGATCCGAAGATTTTTCAGCGTGCGCTGCAAATCACGCAGGCT
>Ga0302326_10034227_pt1 | contig 10073 bp, 5 predicted proteins | sample Palsa_T0_3_FD_202264 | JGI IMG/M metagenome (GOLD analysis project Ga0302326, IMG submission 202264) | Peat permafrost microbial communities from Stordalen Mire near Abisko, Sweden - Palsa_T0_3 | ecosystem: Environmental > Terrestrial > Soil > Palsa > Peat permafrost | place: Sweden: Abisko...
TCGGTGGCGACGAGAACACACCGCGCCTCGTGCTCGACCGCCGTCACCACCCCCTCGATCCGCGCCGCCAGAAATACGACAGTGACTGGGTCGCCGACATAGGGCATCGCTCGCCGCCGGGCCATTCGAGCCACGGACCTCAGCCCGTAGTCACCGCGCCCTCGTCGGGCGTCAGGTCCTCGCCGCGCGCCTCCTGCCGGCGGTGGGCCTTGCCGCGGCGGATCACCTCGCGGAAGCTACGGAAGCGGAAGATGAACACGAGCGCGCCGAACCCGAGCGCGCTCGAGAGCACCGCGGTGGCGATCTGCTGCCCGACCGAGAACACGGCGACCGTGGAGGCGCTGGCGTTATGGGCGAAGATCGTCACGAGCAGCGCCTGCTGGACGCCGGCGCCACCGGGCGTGAACGGGAACACGGACGCGACCACCTGCACCGCGAGCACGAGCAGCGCGTTCGTCACCGATCCGCCGATGTGGAACGCATCGAGCAGCGCCCAGTAGGAAGCGAAGCGCGCGACCCAGCTCGCGGCCTGCCAGCTCGCCATCTCACGCCGGTAGCGCCGGCGGTCGCGCAGGATCGTCAGCCCCTGCCGGATGCGCTGCCAGAACGCCTTCACGCGAGCTGACAGCAGCGCGAACGCAACCAGGAAGCCGACGGCGAGGGCGGTCAGCGCGAACAGCGTGAAGCGCGGATTGGCGGCGAAGAAGCTGATGTCGAACGCCGGTAGCTGCGAGAAGCTCGGCGGTTTCGGAAACACCCCTCGGGTGAATGCGAAGCACATCACGAGCACGCCGACGGCCCAGTCGAACAGCACGCCGGTCGAGAGCGCCGAGGCGAGCGCCGGATAGCTCGACCCCCCGATCGAGAGGCGCGTCAGGAATAGCTGCACGACGTTCCCGCCCCCGAGCGGAAAGACGTTGTTGACCGCGTAGCCGGCGACATATCCGCCCCACACGTCCCGCCACCGCACCCGCTCCTCGGGGTACGCCGCCCGGACCGCATTGAACAGCGCACGCGACCGAAGCCCGAGATAGAGCGCGTAGCAGACGAGGCCGATCAGCAGCGGCCCGACCCGCAGCGACGCGAGGCTCGAGAAGAACTTTCCCGCCGAGCTCAGCAGCTGGTCGATCGTCGAGCCGATCGACGCGTGGTGGTGGACGGCGTGTTGGCCGGCCACCCGGGTCGTGGTTACCGGCGCCATACGGACACGTTGGCACACCAGCCACGCGAAGGCGCAACCGCCGGCGCAGCCGAGGAAAAGGACCGGAGGGCCCGGATCCATCCGAGCCCCCCGGCAGAGCCAGGGAAGTGGGGGCGCAGTTCCCTGACCGACAGGGGCGAGTTTCCCCGTCCCAGGCTTGAAGCAAACCTTCCCAGCCCCAAAAACTCGCCCCGAAAACGCTCGTGGGGCACCCGGCAAAATTAAAAGTAGCAGCCCAGCGCAACGAGCGGGGAAAAACCTGCGCTCGCGGCGCCCGGGTCAGCGGCCCTGCGCGCCCGGACCTGTGAAGAACTCGTCGCCTGGCCTCACGTTTCCGGCAGCTTCAGCCTCGTGCCGCAGGGTCCGATCCACCTCGCCGCTCCACGCCCCGACGGCGAGCATCTCGCGGTCGGCGTCCATCGGGCTGCCGCCGAGATCCTGGTTGACCACGCGGGCGCACTTGCGCCCCTCCGCAATCGCGGTGACGATCAGCGACTGGCCGATCCGAGCATCGCCGCATGCGTAGACACGGGACGCCGAAGTGCGGTAGGTCTGCTTGGTTTCGATGTTGCCGCGCTTGTCGAGCTTGAGGCCGAGCTGGGCGAGTAGGCCTTCGTGCTCGGGGTGCGAGAATCCGATCGCGATCAGAACGAGATCGGCTTCGAGCACGAGCTCGCTGCCGGGGACGGGCGTAAGGTCACGCGATGAGGTGCCCGTCACCTGGCGCGCATACACGCGGGTGACATGCCCCTCCTCGCCGAGAAACCCGATCACCTCGGTGCCCCAGCGGCGCTTGCCGCCCTCGTCGAGCGCGTAGGTGTTGAGGGTCCGCTTGGGCGGGAGCGGCCACGGGTGCAGTGCGTCGCGTCCGTCGGGCGCCAGCTCCTGGTAGACGTCGAGCATGATCGTGCTCTTCGCGCCTTCTCGCCGCGCATTGGAGATGCAGTCCATCCCGGTGTCGCCGCCGCCGATCACGAGCACCCGCTTGCCCGCGGCGGTGATCTCGCGACCCGGCTCTGGCGGACGCGACGGGCGCCCCTGCTGGGCCGCGACCCAACGGTTGCGCTGGTACAGGTAGTCCATCGCGAAATGGATCCCGGTGAGCTCGCGGCCCTCGGCCACGACCACGTCGCGATGGACGCGCGAACCGATCGCGATCACGATCGCGTCATGCTCGTCGGCCAGCCGCTCGCTCGGAAGCTCAGCCGAGCCGACGCCGGCGTCGTACACGAACTCAATCCCCTCCTGCGCGAGCAGCGCGACACGGCGGTCGATGATCCTCTTTTCGAGCTTCGCGTCGGGGACGCCGAATCGCATCAGCCCGCCCGGACCCTCGTCGCGCTCGTACACGGTCACGTTATGGCCGCAGCGGTTGAGCTCGGCGGCGACGGCCAGGCCCGCGGGTCCGGCGCCGACCACGGCGACCTTGCGGCCGGTCCGGCGGTCGGGCGGCTCGGGGACGACCCAGCCCTCCTCGAACGCCCGCTCGACGATCGCGAGCTCGATCTGCTCGATCGTGACGGGGTCGTCGTTGATCGCCAGCACGCAGGCCGACTCGCATGGCGCCGGGCAGATGAGTCCGGTGAACTCGGGGAAGTTGTTGGTGGCGTGGAGCTGGTCGATCGCCTCGCGCCACTTGCCTCGATAGACGAGGTCGTTCCAGTCGGGGATCAGGTTGCCGAGCGGGCATCCCTCGTGGCAGAACGGGACCCCACAGTCCATGCACCGCGCGCCCTGGCGGCGGAGCTCCTCCTCGGGCTGGAGCGAGAAGTACTGCTTGTAGTCGCGCACGCGGCGCCGCGGGTCGCGCTTGTCGAAGCCGACCCGGTGGACCTTCAGGAACGCGCCGAGCTCACCCATCAGGCGAAAAGGCTAGTGCATCGTTTTCAGAACGCTGCACCAGCGCAGCTTGGGGCGCTCAAAGGGAGAGCTCGTAGTCGCGCCCTGGACGCTCCCCGCAATTAGGGAGCCCGGCGACAGAAGTTCCCAACAACGGGGACTTGTCAACCGGTGATCGCTACCTACAGAGTCCCGTTGAAGCCGGGAAACGGGGCTGCCTGGTCTTACTCGAGTGCGTTTGACGACGCCGACCGCCGGAAGTAGGAGCCGCAATTGAGATCGACGACAGAGGACTCCCAACACGACGATCACGCCAACGCCGGGCGAGGACGATGATGCCTCGGGCTAGCTCGTGAAAAGGGTAGTCGTCGTCGACGATACCGCCGCCGACCGCGAGCTACTCGTGGCGATTCTGGGGAGCGCGGGTTATGAGGTCTTGGCGGCCGCGAGCGGCGAGCAGGCGCTAAGGCTGGCCCGTGCCCGGCTACCGGATCTGATCATCGCCGACATCCTGATGCCGACCATGGACGGCTACGAGCTCGTGCGGGAGTTGCGCGGCGACGAAGCGACCGCCGCCGTGGCGGTGATCTTCTACACCGCCACGTACCTGATCGAAGAGGTGTCGCAGCTCGCGGCTGCGGTCGGGGTATCGCACATCCTGGTCAAGCCGTGTGAGCCCGACGAGGTCCTGCGCGCGGTCCAAGCAGCCGAATCCGACCGACCCGGTCCGCTGCCGCCGCTCCCGTCGGAGGACTTCCACCGCGAGCACCTCCGCGTGGTCAACGCCAAGTTGCTGGAGAAGATCGAAGAGCTCAAAGAGACGGTCATTCTCGCCGGCACCCTGCAATGGGAGTCCGATCAGCCCAACGGCCACGGCCCCTCGACCTCGGCTCGGGTCGAGGCGGTGCTATCGCGCCGCGAGTTGGAGGTACTGAGCATGATTGCGGATGGCGCGACCAATGGCGAGATCGCCGAGTGCCTCGTGATTGCCGTCAGCACCGTCCAGGCCCATGTCAAGCGCATCCTGCGCAAACTTGCCGTCAAGAACCGCACCGAGGCCGCGGTGCGTTATGCGCGCAGATGATGAGAGCGTTCTCACTCGTGAGAGACGGACCGGTCTGCCTCGTTGCAAGCACGCACCTGTCGGTCTACCCTTCCGTGCGGACTTATGTTTTCAGACGCACTTTCTCGTGGGTCCGCGGTGGATGGGACCCGAGCACGCGATGACGCGGGAGAGAGTAAGCGGCTCTGGCCCTCCCTGGAATGGGGGAGGCCGCAATGTTAAGGTCACGACAAAGGGGGATTGCCATCTGATGCCGCCCACGTAGAAGTTTCGCATGGTCGCAGTTAATGGTAGGTCGGCCCGGTCTCGCGCAAGGACGAGCAGTCGGGCCGAACGTCTGAATGGGAGCTGCACATGGCACATGATCGGGGGTCCACAACACGGGCTCCGTCCCGGCGAAACCAACCGCCGTACGGGACGGCCCATATACGGGCGGGTCGATGACGTCGATCCTCGTAGTCGATGACGGCGCGGTCGACCGTGAGCTGGTCGCGACCATCCTCAGATACGCGGGCCACACCGTCCTCGAAGCCGAAAGCGGCGAGCAGGCGCTGGAGCTCGCCCATGCGCAGCGACTGGACCTGATCATCGCCGACATCCTGATGCCGACGATGGATGGCTACGAACTCGTTCGCGAGCTGCGGAGCGACCCAAGGACCGCCCGCATCCCGGTGATCTTCTACACCGCCACGTACGTGATCGACGAGGTGCGTGAGCTCGCCGCGGCGTGCGGGGTCTCGCGCATCCTGATCAAGCCGTGCGAGCCCGGCGAGGTTCTCCGGACAGTGGACGAAGCGATAGCGGCCGGGATCGACCCTGTCGCGCCTCTCCCTTCGGACGACTTCCACCGCGAGCACCTCCGCGTACTCACCGCGAAGCTGCTGCAGAAGATCGACGAGCTCCGCGAGACCGTGATTCTCGCCGGCACGCTGCAACGTGAATCGGACGCGGCGGGCGAGGTGCACCAGTGGCGAATGCTCGCCGCCGACCCGCGGCTCGAGGCCCTGACGCCGCGGGAGCTGGAGGTCATGGGCATGATCGTCGAGGGCGCGACAAATAGCGAGATAGCCGATCGCCTGGTGATTGCCACCAGCACGGTCCAATCCCACGTCAAGAGCATCCTCCACAAGCTCGGTGCCAAGAACCGGACCGCAGCGGCGGTGCAGTTTTCCCGCCGGTAGCGCGGCGCCCGCTCACCCGAATCAGCGAGACCGCGTAACGGGCGTCTGCACCTAACCGGTCCGCGTCAAGCGCCGAAAGGCGCCGCCGCCTAGGCGACCGCTTCGGCCTTCGCTGCCGCGCGCTCGGCGAGCGCGCGCTTGAAATCGCGCGGCATCACCTTGACGAAGCGCGTAAGCGCTCTCTCCCAGTCGCCGAACAGATGCCGCGCGACCAGCGAGCCGGTCCGCTGAAGGTGCTCGTCGATCAGCCACCTCAGCTCGATCCCGTCGTCCTCGCTGAGCTCCTCGAGATCCACCAGCTCGAGGTTGCAGCGCTGCTCGAAGTCGCCGTCCGGGTCGTAGACGTACGCGACCCCGCCGCTCATGCCGGCCGCGAAATTGCGCCCGGTCGGTCCGAGCACCACCACCCGGCCACCGGTCATGTACTCGCAGCCGTGGTCGCCGACTCCCTCGACTACGGCGTCGGCGCCGGAATTGCGTACCGCGAAGCGCTCGCCTGCGAGTCCGCGGATGAACGCGCGGCCGGCGGTCGCGCCATAGAGGACGGTGTTGCCGACGATCACGTTCTCCTCGGCGCGGAACCCGGCCGACTCCGGCGGCCGGACCGACACAACGCCGCCCGACAGGCCCTTGCCGGTGTAGTCGTTCGTCTCGCCCTTTAATGAGAAGGTGACGCCCGGAGCGAGCCAGGCACCGAAGCTCTGCCCCGCGGAGCCGTAGAAGAGCACCTCGATCGTGCCTTCGGGCAGACCCTCCACCCCGTGGCGGCGTGCGATCTCGCCGGAGAGGATCCCGCCCACCGTACGGTTGACGTTGCGCAGGTCGACCGGTCCGAACGCCACCGGCTCCCCGCGTTCGATCGCCGGCGCCGCCGAGCGCACCAGCTCCCAGTCGAGCGCGTCGCCGAGCACGGGTACCTGGTCGCGCGTGCGCCGGCGTGGCGTGTCGGGCGGCAGATCGGGCATCGCGAGCACCATCGAGAGATCGACTCCGCGCGCCTTCCAGTGGTCGATCGCCGCGTCCATCTCGAGCAGGTCGGTGCGTCCGATCAGGTCCTCGAGGCGTCTCACGCCGAGCGAGGCCATCAGCCCGCGGACCTCTTCCGCGACCAGAATCAGGTAGTTGATGACGTGCTCGGGCGTGCCGCGGAAGCGCTCGCGAAGCTTCGGGTCCTGCGTCGCGACGCCGACCGGACACGTGTTCAGGTGGCAGACGCGCATCATGATGCAGCCCATCGCGATCAGCGGGGCCGTCGAGAAGCCGAACGCGTCGGCGCCCAGCAGCGCGCCGATCACCACGTCGCGACCGGTCTTCATCTGGCCGTCGACCTCGACCGTGATCCGCGAGCGCAGATCATTCAGCAGCAGCGTCTGCTGCGTCTCCGCGAGGCCGATCTCCCAGGGCACGCCCGCGTACTGAACCGAGGACTGCGGAGACGCGCCGGTGCCGCCGTCGTGGCCCGAGATCGTGACGTGGTCGGCGTTGGCCTTGACGCAGCCGGCGGCCACCGTTCCGACCCCGACCTCGGCGACGAGCTTGACCGAGACGGAGGCGTCTGGGTTGGCGCAGCGAAGGTCGTAGATGAGCTGCTTGAGATCCTCGATCGAGTAGATGTCGTGGTGCGGCGGCGGCGAGATCAGCCCCACCCCCGGCGTCGAGCTGCGGATCTTGGCGATGTAATCGTCGACCTTGTTACCGGCGAGCTGACCGCCTTCGCCGGGCTTGGCCCCCTGCGCCATCTTGATCTGGATCTGCTCGGCGTTGACGAGATAGTGAGCCGTGACGCCGAAGCGGCCCGACGCCACCTGCTTGATCTTCGAGTTGCGATCGTCGAGGAAGCGCGCGGGATCCTCGCCGCCCTCCCCCGTGTTCGACCTCGCGTGGAGGCGGTTCATCGCTTGAGCAAGCGTCTCGTGGGCCTCCCGGGAGAGCGCGCCGAGGCTCATCGCGCCGGTCGTGAAGCGCTTGACGATCTCCGCCGCGGGCTCGATCTCGTCGAGCGGCAGTGGGTTCTCGATCGTGCGAAGCTTCATCAGGCCACGCAGCGAGGCCTTCTTCGCCGCGTCCTCGTTGACCATCCGCGCGAAATCCTCGTACGTCGTGACCGGATCGCCGTTCTGACCGCGGACCGAGTGCTGGAGCTTCGCGATCGTGTCCGGGTTCCAGATGTGCACCTCGCCGTCGCGCCGCCACTGGAGTAGGCCGCCGACGGGCAGCACCTCGCGGTCAACGCGTGGGTAGGCACGGAAGTGGCGCTCGAGCGCCTCGGTCGAGAGCACATCGATCCCGATCCCGCCGATCCGCGATGCGGTACCGGTGAAGTGCTTGGCGATGAGCTCCGGTTCGAGCCCGACCGCCTCGAAGATCTGCGCGCCACAGTAGGACTGGATCGTCGAGATGCCCATCTTCGAGATCGTCTTCAGCAGGCCCTTGCCGATCGCGGTGACGATCCGCTTCTCCGCCTCCTCGATGTCGAGGTCGACGGGCAGCAGCGAGCGCTCGGCCAGCTCGTCGAGCGATTCGAACATCAGATAGGGGTTGATCGCCGCCGCGCCGTAACCGATCAGCGTCGCCATGTGGTGGATGTCGCGCGGCTCGCCTGACTCGAGTACGAGCCCGGTGCGAAGGCGAGTGCCTTGGCGCACCAGGTGGTGATGCGTCGCCGCGACCGCGAGCAGTGACGGGATCGCTACCCGCTCTGGACCGAGGTTGCGGTCCGACAGGATCAGGATGTTCGCGCCGTGCTCGACGTAGCTGTCCGCCTCGTCGCAGACCGCTTGCAGCCTGGCCTCCATCCCGTCGGGGCCCTGTTCGATCGGCCACGTGATGTCGATCGTCGCGGCGTCGAAGATCTCGTGCGAGACCTGACGGAGCTTCTCGAGCTCGCGGTTGCGCAGGATCGGCTGGTCAAGCACGAGCTGATGGGCGTGCTGGGGCGTCTCGGCCAGCAGGTTGACTTCGGCGCCGATACCAGTCCCGAGGCTCATCACGATGTTCTCGCGGATCGAGTCGATCGGGGGGTTGGTGACCTGGGCGAAGAGCTGCTTGAAGTAGGAGAAGAGTGGCGGCTGACGGTCAGAGAGAACCGCTAGCGCGGAGTCGTTGCCCATGCTCGCCACCGGTTCCTGCCCAGTCGATGCCATCGGCGCGATGATCAGCTTCAGATCCTCCTGCGAGTAGCCGAACGCAAGCTGCCTCGAGCGCAGCGGCTCGATCCGCGGCTTCGTCGGCTCGCGCTCGGGAAGGTCTCTGATGTGAACGACCGAGCTCTCGTACCACTCGCCGTAGGGCTTCTGCCCGGCGATCCTGCTCTTGATCTCCTCGTCGTCGACGATCCGTCCCTCCTCGAGGTCGAGCAGAAACAGCCGGCCCGGCTGGAGCCGGCCCTTGCGCTCGATGTGCTCGGCCGCGATCGCGATCACCCCTGCTTCGGAGGCGAGCACGACATAGCCATCCTTGTCCTGGACCCAGCGGCCTGGACGCAGGCCGTTGCGGTCGAGCACGGCGCCGGCGAGCGTGCCGTCGGTGAACACCACAGCGGCAGGTCCGTCCCACGGCTCCATCAGGCAGGAGTGGTAGTCGTAGAAGCCCCGGACGTCGTCGGGCAGGTCCTGACGCGTGCGATACGCCTCGGGCACCATCATGATCACGGCGTGGGCGATCGAGCGGCCGCCGAGCACGAGCAGCTCGAGGACATTGTCGAACGTGCCCGAATCGGAGTTCGCGTCAGTGACGACCGGGAGGATCTTCTGCATGTCCTCGCCGAAAAGCTCGGAGGCGAGCTGAGACTCGCGCGCCCTCATCCAGTTGATGTTCCCGCGCAGCGTATTGACCTCGCCGTTGTGGGCGATCATCCGGTACGGGTGGGCGAGCTCCCAGCTCGGGAACGTATTCGTGCTGAAGCGCGAGTGGACGAGCGCGAGGCGGCTCGCGAGCCGCGGGTCGCGCAGGTCGGGGAAGTAGTGCGGTAGCTGGGGCGCGGTCAGCATCCCCTTGTAGACGATCGTCCGCGAGGAGAAGCTCGGAAGCGCGAGGTCGCGGCCCGCCGCGCGCTCGATCAGGCGGCGGATCACGTACAGCTTGCGCTCGAACGCCTCCTGATCCTCGATCTGGTTCGCCGCTCCGACGAGGACCTGGCGGATCACCGGCGCCGACGCCCCGGCCGTGGTACCCACGTAGCGCTCGTCCACCGGGACCTCTCGCCACCCGAGCACGCGCTGGCCCTCGGCGGCGATCGTCTCCTCGATCAGCGTCGCGAGCTCGGAGCGCCGCTCGGGGTCGGGCGGCAGGTAGCAAACACCGATGCCGTACAGGCCGGGCGCCGGCAGCGCGACGCCGGCGACCGCGCGGAAGAAAGTGTCCGGGATCTGCATCAGGATGCCGGCGCCGTCGCCGGTGCCGGGATCCGCCCCCTCCGCGCCGCGATGCTCGAGGTGCTCGAGCGCGTCGAGCGCCTTCTCGACTACGGTGTGGGAAGCCTCGCCGCGCAGCTTCGCCACGAGCGCGATACCGCAAGCGTCATGCTCGTAGGAGGGGTCGTAGAGGCCTACGGCCCCTGGCGGCGTGGAACGGTGCATTGGGTTGAGCGCAGCAGGGGGCGGACACGGTGTTTCCGGGACCCACAAGAGTACCAGCGAGGCCCAGCCATGCCCGGATCGCGCTACGCGGGGCGGGGCGGCCGCCCGCCGGCGGACGTGAGCTCGTGACCCCCGTCACCCGCGCGTGACATTCAGCGGGGCGCTGGCGGGAGGGGGTGCGCTTAAGCGAAGCTCTCCTTCGCTTAAGCGCA
>Ga0302326_10034228_pt1 | contig 10073 bp, 10 predicted proteins | sample Palsa_T0_3_FD_202264 | JGI IMG/M metagenome (GOLD analysis project Ga0302326, IMG submission 202264) | Peat permafrost microbial communities from Stordalen Mire near Abisko, Sweden - Palsa_T0_3 | ecosystem: Environmental > Terrestrial > Soil > Palsa > Peat permafrost | place: Sweden: Abisko...
TCGGCGATCTATGGAATGATGGGCGGCTGGAGGCGGTGATCAACGACGTGAGTGATTATCCTCTGCTGCTGGTGAATCTGGCCAAGAATGACAATCATTGGCTGGGAGTTCATTTGATCGGCGTGGTTTCTAATCGCGACGGGATTGGTGCGCGGGTCACGGTCCGTGGTTCCGAATCGTCAACGCCACGAACCTGGGTGGATGAGGTGCGAAGCGGCTCGAGTTACAGCTCCAACAACGACATGCGGCTGCACTTCGGATTGGGCCACGCGACCAGCGTGGCATCGATTGAAGTGCGCTGGCCCAACGGGCGAGAAGAGCTGTTCCCCGGCGCCGCAGCGGATCAAATGCTCTCTCTCCGCGAAGGGTCTGGACGGCCGAAATAAGAAGAGAAAACCGCAGATCTCTCCACTACGCTTCGCTCCGTTCGCGATGACAAATTTGTTGCCTGAAGCTCCACTTTGGGAATTCGGACGTAGATCTCGACGATCCGCGCCAAGTGGCCCAGGTGCGTCGCGTTTTCCAGGCTGCGGACGCCCACGGTATGGCAATCGTTGTTCACCTGAGGTCGCCGGTTACCCGTCATCGACCGTACGGAGCAACCGAAACAGCGGTCTTCTTGCGCGAAGTTCTTCCTGCAGCTCCTCGTGTCCCGGTACAAATAGCGCATCTCGCCGGCTCCGGAGGTTACGATGACCCCTCCGTCGACAAAGCGCTTTCTGTGTTTATCGACGCCATTCGGAAACGCGATCCCCGGATGGCTGACGTCTACTTCGACATTTCGGGCGTTGCGGGGTTGGGGCAATGGCAAGGTAAGAAAGACTTGATTGCGGCACGGATGCGCCAAATCGGTCTCAAGCGAATTCTGTGGGGCTCAGATGGTGCGTTCGGCGGAGGGATGACCCCTGCACAGGCTCTGCGGGCGTTTCAGGAGTTGCCGTTATCGGCCCGGGAATTACAGATCATTTACACCAACTTAGCGCCCTACATGCGTTAAGCGCTTCCTTACCACCCAGGTGGTCATGCAGCGATAGTCCTGCACGATGGTCGTCTTCAAAGGATCCACCAGCACAGCATTCATCTGCTCCGTCAAGCCAAGAAGCATCTCCTCATCCACCAGGAACCACTGTGACCCGTCGCCTACCACAAATACATTGCCGCGCACGCGCTCGAAGTCCATGCCGATCCGCGAACCCAAGCGGCAAAACAACATGCCCCCCGGCCTCAGCACGCGCCAAAGCTCTTTCAACATGGTGAGGAAATGTTGATCGTCGCGGGCAAAGTGAAGCACGGAATTGCAGATCACCACATCCGCAAACCCGTCCGGAAACGGCATGCGCTCGATCGCGGCCACCCGAAAATTTTCCGCGGGTAAGCCTGTTTCGAGCGACGCCGATAATTGCCGCACATGTTCCACCCCATCCGGGTCCGCGTCGACTACGAATATCTCGCACCCCTCACGTAGGAGATGGACCAGGTTGCGGCCGTAACCGCATCCGGCATCGAGCACGCGCATACCAGGCGCAATGTTACCGCGCAGGATTTGATCGAACACGTAGATATCGATCTGCCCAAACTGTTCCTGGACGCTGAGCATCAGCGGGCCGTCCAGCCGCCGTCGATCACCAGCGTGTGTCCGGTGATCAGCGAGGCCGCCGGCGAAGCAAGAAACACCACTGCGCCGGCCACTTCCACCGGCTCTCCGATCCGGTGCAAGGCAGCGATGCGGTCTATGACATCTTGCCGGAAGGCGGCGTCGGCAAGGGCGGGCTCAGTGCCGGGGGTGTGGATGAAGGTAGGCGCCACTGCGTTCACGTTGATGTTGTATTTACCCCATTCCACCGCGAGACACTTGGTCAAATGGCTGATGCCCGCCTTGGTCATGCAGTAGACGGACTCGGTGGGTAAGGCGGCGAATGCGGCCTGCGAGCTCATGTTGATGATGCATCCACTCTTCTGCCGGATCATGATCTGCCCCGCAGCCTGGCAGGCAAAAAATGTTCCTTTCAAATTGATGGCAAGCGTGCGGTCGAAATCCTCTTCGGTCACGTTTTCCGCCAGGTTATCGGGCGCTATCCCCGCGTTGTTCACGAGAATATCCAGACGCCCGAAGTATTGAACCGTAGCCTCGACCGCTTGGCGGACCTGCTCGGGACGGGTCATTTCCATTTGCAGCGGCAAAGGCCGCCGCCCGCGAGCAACAATCTCAGCGGTCACACCGCTGTCGCTGGATGCATCACGCAGGCCAAGTGCAACATCCGCACCCGCTTCGGCGAGTGCGAGCGCGATGGCTCGCCCCAATCCTCGCGCCGCTCCAGTAACCAACGCGATCTTGCCTTGCAAATCAAATTTGGGTAGAGCTTCCATTTGCCTCCCTGAACGAACCTTAACAATCCCCAATAAGTGTGAGCCTCTTAGCGACTTCACACAACTCCTGTAGCTGGAACAGTCTGCACAGTGCGAAGCAGGTTCCCGGCGAGGCGGCATTCCGCCTTCTCACGGTTCACTTCTTGCCACGCAGCGGATTTGCGTTTCATGATTATCTCCATGAACTCTGCAAGCTGCTTCCTTCTTCGGCTTTCCGTTTGCGCCGGATTGTTGCTTTTCCCAGTGACCGGACTTTCTGACAACACAACCGTGCATTCTAAATTCGCCGGAGTTTATCTGTCCCGCGGCTCCGACGGGGCGAGGGACACGCCCTCGATGAATTTAAGCCTGGGGCGTGACGGTACAGCCACGGTTACAGAAAACCCGGGGAACGGCGGCACCACCACCCTGTTTGGCCATTGGACCGACACCGGCAGTCAAGTCATGGTCACCTTCGACTCTGCCGACGGCAGGTCGCCCGAACCGCCCATGGCATTTCAGCCCGCGCACGACGGGCTGCAGGCGGTCACCTGGAACCACGCCAAGTGGGGCAAGGATAATCCACCGCCGATGAAAAAAGGATACAAAGTCAAGGAAACCTATTGGCTCACAACCAACCCCTAGTGTCCCGCCGCGATCATTCAGAGTGAGCAACTTTCTGCTGGCTGACACTGCTGCCGTCCCCACTTTTTAGAGTACGGAAGACAATCGTGGATAGGATGGTAAATCCACCCAACGCCAGCAGCGCCCGGTGGATGCCGCGAATCATTTCCCCCTGGCTGACGTGCGCATGGGTGGGGACAAAGAATGCGGTAGCAAGCCCGGCCGTGGCAACTCCGAAGCTAATGGACATCTGCTGCATGGTGCTGGCGATGGAACTGGCATTGCTGGTTTCCTCTTCGCTGACATCGGCATAGGCAAGGGTGTTCATGCTGGTGTATTGCAGCGAACTGAAGGTCCCGTAGCAGAACGCCTGCAACACGATCAACCAGACCGGCGTGTGCAGCCCGATGGTGGCGAAGATCACCAGCAATAGGCCGAGTACCACGGTGTTCGAGATGAGCACTCCGCGGAAGCCCACCCCGGCGAGGATTTTCGGCGTGAGAAACTTCGTGCTCATGGCCGCGAGCGCCTGGGGCATGATCAGCAGTCCGGATTCAATGGCGGTATAGCCCAGGCCAACCTGGTAGAGCAGCGGCAAGAGGAACGGCACACCGCCTATTCCCAGACGGGTAAAGAAACTGCCGCTCACCGCCGCCCTGAACGTGCGTATGCGAAATAGACTCAACTGCAGCAAGGGATACATGGTCCCTTTGGCGTGCAACAAGTAGCCCGCGAGCAGCGCCGCGGAGATGGTCAGCAGGCCCACCATCTCGACCGCGCTCAACGTGTGTTCGCCAAATATTTCCAACACATACGACAGCAGCGCGATGCCGGAACCGAACAGGATCAGGCCCACTATGTCCAGCGGGTGGTTGTTCTCTTCGCGATAATCCGGCAGATGGATGTAGACCATCAGCAACCCCAAAATCCCAATGGGTATATTCACAAAAAAGATGAGTCGCCAATGAAAGTACCCCACGATCAGGCCGCCCGCAATAGGCCCCAGCATGGGGCCAATCAGACCCGGGATGGCGACAAAGCTCATGGCGCGGACGAGCTCGGATTTGGCAAAGGTTCGCACCAGGGTAAGCCGGCCCACCGGGACCATCATGGCGCCCCCGCAGCCCTGCAGAATGCGGCAGGCCACCAGCAGGTGAACGTCGCTCGCTATGCCGCAAAGAAAGGAGCCCAGGGTGAAGAGGCCGATGGCAGAGGCAAACACCCGGCGCGTGCCGAAGCGATCGGCCATCCAACCGCTAATCGGAATAAAGACCGCCAGGCTCAACGTGTAGCTGGCGAGCACCGACTTCATGCTCAGCGGAGTCACATGGAGAGCGGCTGAGATGGCCGGCACCGCGGTATTGAGGATGGTGGTGTCGAGAGACTCCATAAAAAACGCGACTGCCACCAGCCAGGGAAGAAGGCGTTTGCTTGCAGCTGCGGGAGGGGCACTGGTGCTGGCATTGGAGCTATTAAGGGGGCACATAGTTGGCTGGCTCCCTCTACTCTACTCTGAGGCTCTCCGTTGCCGGCGAGCGTAGACTGGGACGCATCGGATGAATCGGCGAAACTTCATCAAATCGATCAGTCGCACCGCCCTGGTGTTGCCCTTTCGTGAAGTGCTCCTGATGGCAACTCCTCCCCGGGCGCAAACTCAGATGACCCGCTCCTACGACGCCAAGCCGGTGCCGCCGCCACCCGGGCCGGCGTCGCCAATTGCCGGCACACCCCTCGGACTCACCTTCATCGATATGGCGGGCTCCGCCGGGCTGAACGCGAAGACCATCTATGGCGGCGTGGGCAGCAACAAATACCTGCTGGAAACAACGGGATGCGGCGCCGCCTTCTATGACTACGATCACGATGGATGGATCGACATCTTCCTGGTCAATGGATGGCGTTTGGAGGGCTTTGCCAAAAACAGCGAACCAACCTGCCATCTCTTCAAGAACAACCGCGATGGAACCTTTACCGACGTGACCGCGAAGGCTGGGCTGGCGCGTAGCGGCTGGGGCCAAGGGTGTTGCGTAGGCGACTACGACAACGATGGATACGACGACCTGTTCGTCAGCTACTACGGCCAGAATGCGCTCTTCCATAACAACGGCAATGGGACCTTCACCGATGTCACGACCAGGGCCGGGCTGACGCAGACCGGCACCCGGTGGAACAGCGGTTGCGCCTTTCTCGACTATGATCGAGACGGCCGCCTTGATCTTTTTGTCGCCAACTACATCGATCTCGATCTCAAAACTGCGCCGCTGCCGGAATCGGGTCCTTGCACCTACAAGGGAATCATGGTTGCGTGCGGGCCGCCCGGGCTGGCCGCTGGAAAGAACCTGCTTTACCACAACAATGGGGATGGCACCTTCACCGACGTCTCGCAGAAAAGCGGCATGTGGGACACGATCGGCAATTACGCTTTGAGTGTCTGCGTTGCGGATCTTGACGACGACGGCTGGCCCGACATTTATGTCGCCAACGACTCCACCGCGGCCACCCTTTATCAGAATCAGAAAGACGGAACCTTCAAAGACATTGCCATCGAGGCCGGCGCGGCGCTCTCGCCCGATGGCAAGCCGCAGGCAGGCATGGGTGTTTCCATCGGAGACTACGACCGCGACGGTAAGCTCGACATTGTCAAAACCAACTTTGCCGGCGACACCGATTCCCTCTATGCCAACCTTGGCGAAAACAACTTTCAAGATCGCACTTATGCCGCCGGGTTGGGCGTCAACACGCGCTATTTGGGGTGGGGCGTAGGCTTTTTCGATATGGACAATGACGGCTGGCTAGACATCCTGGTCTCCAATGGACATGTTTATCCTGAGGTCAGCAGCTCCAAAACTGAGGCTCCCTATGCCGAGCGCAAATACCTTTATCGCAACTTGCGCAACGGCCGTTTCGAAGATGTTTCCGAAAAGGGTGGGTCCGGCATCACCGCTGCTGTCCCTGCTCGAGGATGCGCCTTTGGCGACTATGATAACGATGGCGATCTCGATGTGATTGTGAACTGTGTCAATTCCCTGCCCCAACTCTTGCGCTGCGACTCGCAGTGGAAGCGCTCCTGGATCAAGGTGAAAGCGATTGGTGTCAAGTCCAATCGCACCGCGATCGGCGCCAAGGTGCGGGTGACCGCCAAGGGGCTGCTGCAGGTAGATGAAGTGCGCAGCGGGGGCAGTTACTATTCGCAGAATGATCTGCGCCTGCACTTCGGGCTCGATCAAGCCCAGGCAGTGGATTCGCTGGAAATACGCTGGCCTTCCGGTCAAGTGGATAGGTTCACCAACCTCCCGGTCAATCGTCTTTATGTGGTGACCGAGGGCGCGAAGAGTCCTCAAGCTATCGTGCTGGGCCGTTAACATGCTTCGCTTTCTTCTGCTCTTGTTCTTGGCCGTAGTCAGCGCATCGGCGCAGAACCCTGACAAGGTGTGTGCCGGTTGCCACCAGAAGATCTACGACAGTTACGAAGCCACTCCCATGGCGCGAGCCAGCGGGGCGGCGGCCGATGGCCTGCTGCCGGGTGAGTTTACCCATGCTGCCTCTGGCGTTCACTACCGTCTCTTCCTGCGCGGGGGTCGCGCCTGGCTGAGCTACGACCGGCCCAACGCGAGTCTCAAGGGCGAGCAGGAGCTCAGTTACTTCGTTGGCTCTGGCCAGCGCGGCCGTACCTACCTCTTCCAAAAAGAGGGCTTTTGGTTTGAAAGCCCCGTCAACTGGTATAGCAAACAGCAAGTGTGGGATATGAACCCGAAGTCGCTTGACGCGAGGGAAATGCCATTCACTCTAAAAGTGGATGCCGGCTGCCTCCACTGTCACTCCACCGGTGTGCAGCCGCCGCTTGCGGGGGCAAACAATCACTTCGGAGCGCGGCCCTTTCTTTATCCAGGCATCACCTGCCTGGCGTGCCATGGAGACCCTGCGGCCCACCTTGCAAGCGGTGGCGCCGCCCCCATTCTGAACCCGGCGAAATTGTCCGCCCCCAAGCGAGACTCGGTGTGCCTGCAATGTCACTTAGAAGGCGAGATGGCTGTGAACGCTCCGGGACGTTCGTTGGCTGCCTTCGTTCCCGGTGAAAATCTTTCCGATTACGTAACCCACTTTGTGCACTCCGGAGAGCTTGGCCCCAATGGCAGGGCGACCAGCCAGTGGGAAGCACTGCTGCAGAGTGCATGCAAGCGAAGCAGCGGAGAGCGGCTTACCTGCACCACCTGTCACGATCCACATGCTTCGCCGCCGGCCGAACAGCGGATAAGTTACTTCAGAAGCCGATGCCTCACCTGCCATGGAACGCCGGCCTTCGTCAGCAAGCACCATCCCGATACGCCGGACTGCGTCCGGTGCCACATGCCCCGGGAGAAGGCGGCAGATGTGGCCCATGAACAGGTGACGGACCATCGCATACAGCGGGGGCCTGGGCTATCCCTAGCACCTCAAACCGGGGAGCTGACAGCAGTAGGTGGAGGGCCGGTGAGTGATCGCGACCTGGGGCTCGCCTACTTCCAACTTGCTGCACGTGGCGACCGGCAGTCAGGCCAGAGAGGAATGGCGCTGCTGCAGCAGTATGAGGGACACGCTGGGGAGCAGGCGGATCCGGATCTGCATAGGGCGCTCGGCTTTCTGGACCAAATGTCAGGAAACCGTGTGGCGGCCATGCGTGAATATCAGGCGGCACTCCGCGCCAACCCGAAGGATTCTGTTGCTGCCGGGGACTTGGCGATACTGCAAGCGGGCAACGGCGATACCCAAGGCGCTGTCACTCGGTTACAGCAGGTCAGCGAAAGCGATCCCGGAGAAACCGCGGCCAGCAGGGACCTGGCGACAATTGAGTGTGGGATAGGCAATCCTCAGCTTGCCGTCAAAGCCCTACAACATTTGCTCGACTTCTCGCCCGATGACCGAAAGGCCCGGCAGTTGCTGACTGCCATCCAAAACAGAACCGAAACCTGCGGACATTGACGTGTCACGCCTCTGCACAGGCTGCGTAAGAATAGGAGAAAACCGCAGATCGCTCCACTCCGCTTCGCTCCTAGGAACAAACCTCAGCAGCAGCTTTACCCACTCAAGCCAAAAGACGGCTTGAATGGGCCACCCAGCAGTGGTGGCTGGAAGAGATCCTAGTTCCCTTAATTTTTATTGACTACCTCAGCTTCGCACCCATATCCCCGACTTCCTGCGGAGTTTCGTGAGTTCCGCGAACTTCATGCGCCTTTCCTTAATGAAAGGCGCACACGCGGATGTGTCCAGGGCTGCGTACAGGAAATTCGGGGTAGCTCGCGTTCTTTGCGAGATAGGGGTCCGAAGCTGAGGTACCGAGAGGATTCAGGGAAATACGCCTCCGCGGACAGGTTCCGGTGGTCTCCGCGGATGTCACTGTTCATTCCTCCTTTAACTTGCCGCAGGAAAGTCGTTTGCTCCTCCGGTCTAAATGACAAATTTGTTAAGCAATTGACAGCAATCCTCGATGTGAATGGAGCCTTTTCTGGGCCGTAGTGCAAATACGGATCTTTGGCACACCTGGCGATCTCGACGAGTGCGTACTCCTTCAACGGATCGACGCCACAAAAGGCTCGAAGCCGGCAAGGGAATTCTGCCACCTGCCGCGCCGTCCAGTCATTTTCTTCTTTTACGCGTGCATACTCCTCCTTAACTGGCGGCCGGTTTGGATTGCCGTATTGATAAGCCAGAGAAAGAACCACCGCGCGCCGAATTCCCGCCGCGTCGAGCCGCCCCACCAGATCGCGGCCAGTAAACGGAGCGGGGATCGATGCCAGCTTGGCGGCGGACGGACTCAGCAGATGTTGATGATAGTCAATCAAAGGCCGCGACTGGGCGGACAACACCCCTGGTAGTAAGCCCCCCAAAAGGATCAACAGAAGTCTCATAGCCAAGAAAATTCTACAATCGCAGCAGAGTGGAGGGTTAACGACATGAACTTCTTAAGAACCTGCCTGGCGGTTCTGCTTGGGGTCGTTTTAGGCGCGGCGCTCTATCGCCCAAATACAGCCAAAGCCGCCGGCAATGTATACGTTCAGCAGGCACCAGTGGGCGCTTACAACCCGATCCGCGGTACGAATGTGGTCGGCTTCTCGTGCACCGGCCAAGGAATGTCTGCTGCGTGCTACATTGCCAGCCAATAATGCCGTTTTACGCAGTTAGTTCTTTCCTCTTCTTCAGCTCTTCGAGCAATGCCTCGACCTGTTGATTACGTTCGAGCATGGCAAAACGGTCTTCCAGTGAGTCGCCGGCGGTGAGTTCTCTGCCGGCCTGGTTGACCGCCTGCTGCACGCTGATGCGGGACTTGTACCGGTCGATCGAAGCAGCGCTCTTCTCCACGTGTGCTGCGGCGTGTGCCTGTTGCGATTTGCCCACGGCACGTGCCCGTCTATGCTGCGCCACCAAGAGATCACAGTGGGCACGGGTTTCTGCGAGCTTCTGCTGCAGCTTGAGAAAGGCGCTACGCAGCGATTCGGCTTCGGAACGTTGATCGTCCAGTTGCTCAGCGAAGCTCTTGGTCATCTGGGTGTGCGACAGCGATCTCTCCAGAGCTTCCCGCGCCATGTCGTCTCGACCTTTCGACACGGCCAGGGCAGCCTTTCCTTTCCAGTTCGCCGCCGCCGTTTCGTGCTCGGCCGTCTTCTTTTCCAGCAGATGCTGGTCGGCAATGGCAATCGCGACCTGGGTTTTTACCTGCAGCAATTGGTTCTCCATATCGAGCACGAGTTGTTTGAGCATTTTCTCCGGATCTTCCGCTTTCTCGACCAGATCGTTGAGGTTGGCGCGAAGAAGAGTGGTGACGCGTTCCATGAGTGCCATGACTGGTTTCCTTTCATTCGATGGTGTGATCAACGTAGCGGCGTTGTGCTCGCGTCGCCATTGGAGTGCGATTTCATCTGCTTCACGTTCGCCATTAGATCAGACATTTTCATCCCGCTGAGCGCCTCGAAAAGCGCAGGTACCTGAGCGGCGATTTCGGTCATTTCGCCGGTTATCTTGTGGGCGCCGACGTTGCCATCCTTGCCGGTGGAGACGATGGTGATTTTATCGACCTTGGCCAGCGGCTCAGCCATGGCGCGCACCACATCGGCCAGGTTGGTAATGAG
>Ga0302326_10034230_pt1 | contig 10072 bp, 10 predicted proteins | sample Palsa_T0_3_FD_202264 | JGI IMG/M metagenome (GOLD analysis project Ga0302326, IMG submission 202264) | Peat permafrost microbial communities from Stordalen Mire near Abisko, Sweden - Palsa_T0_3 | ecosystem: Environmental > Terrestrial > Soil > Palsa > Peat permafrost | place: Sweden: Abisko...
ATTGCGTTCGCGCGGCAGAACCCCCTCCCCAACCCTCCCCCGGAAATACCGGGGGAGGGAGTACGAGCGCCGACCGGCCGAATGACCGGGCCGCCCAAACCGTCACGGACCCGTTTGTCACCGGTGGAGGGGACCGATAGCTTGTTGGACGGCGCGAGGATCGTATCGTCGTCGTTTGCCAGAATCAGCGGATCAACATGCGGATACTCTATGACGGCGTGGCGTTTCAGGAGGGGATGCTCGGCGGCGGCGTGAACCGTTATGCCCGCGAACTCATTTCTCGCGTCGCTGCCATGGAAGGGACACACGTCAGCGTGTACGGCTCGCTGGCCCGCTGGCCCGAGGGGCGGGAGTTGGGAATTGGGGAAATGTGGGAGCCGCGGGTTCGTGAGAACCATCGATTCTGCGCCGCGGCCAAGCGAATCAACAGCATCGTGGAGTCCGCACTCGGCGTCACCTTGCCGCTTCGAATGATCCGTGGGCAACCGGATATTTTTCACCTGCCCTATTACCGGATGCCCGCGAAAGTTGGATCGATCGTGGTGACCGTTTATGACATGTTGCTGGAGCTGTTTCGCGAGCAGTATGACAACGCCTATTGCGAATCCGTCCGCCGACAAAAGCAGCGGGCGGTGCAGGCAGCGGCTCACATCATCTGCATTTCCGAGAGCGCCCGGCAGGACGTGATGCGGATGTTTGGCATTCCCGCCGAGCGAATCACTGTCACCTACCTCGCTTCCGATCTGGTGGTGGCATCACCGTCGGAAGATGCGGCCGGGCCATCGCGGCAGATTCCTGAGGAGCCATTTCTGCTGCACGTCGGGAGCCGGTATTTCCACAAAAATTTCGGGGGGCTTCTCGAAGCGTATGGCCAATGGGACCTTCGCCGGGAGGTGCGGCTGGTCAACGTGGGCGGACCGGATTGGTCGGAATCAGAACTCGCGGCGATGCGGAAACTCGGCATCGAGCAGCGTATGCTGCGCTTGGGACGGGCCACCGATGCAACGTTGGCCGCGCTCTATCGCCGGGCCGTGGCCGCAGTCTGTCCGTCACTTTATGAGGGGTTCGGACTCCCGGTGCTGGAGGCATTGCAATGCGGGGGCATCGTCTGCTCGAGCAATCGATCGAGTTTGCCCGAGGTCGGCGGCGACGTCGCCATTTACTTCGACCCGGAGCAACCCGAATCGATCATGCGCGCGCTTTCCCAGGCCACCGGACTCGGCCCGGCTGATCGGCTGCAACGATCGCAACGCGGGATCGACTGGGCGAAAAACTTCTCGTGGAACCGCATGGCGCAGGAAACGATGCAGGTCTATCGCCGGTTACTCTGAGACGCTCGGCGGCTTGGAGACTCGCCTGACAAATAATCCGTCGGCCTGCAGGAAATGCTTGATGCGGGCGTCGTAAAACCCGGGAACGATGCCGACCAAATCAAAACTCTGTTGGTCGAGGTATTGCATCACCTCATGGTATTTTGCCTGTCCCTCGTAGAGTGGCACCAGCGACACCTCCAACTGGATCAGCGCGATCCTGTTCAGCGAGGCGACCGCCCCGCGCAGCACGGGCAGCTCATAACCCTGGGCGTCGATCTTGAGCATGATTCGGTCCGATGGCCGCGCCACATCGGCGAAAATCGAGTCGAGTCGGACCAGCTTGATCGTTTCCGTGCTCACATATTTCGAGCCGGGAATCATTTCGACATGGCGGCGGATCATCGGCAAGAGGGAGCTGCTGGCGGAGAAACCGGAGACGTTGATCTGGGCGTCGCCATCCGATTCCCCCAGTGCGAGTTGCCGGCATTCCCAGTTTCCATCGAGGTTGGCCTGGCGCGACAATTCGGCGAAAGCGGATGACAGCGGCTCGAAGGAGACGATGCGTCCGGTGTATCCCTCGTCGCGCAGCTCGCCGCCGGTCTGGCCGATATTTCCGCCGACATCCAGAACCAGCGTCACGCCGTGATCTGACATAAGTTGGCGGCGCTGCAGCGCCGGCAGCGACGGCACGGTGTAGGGAACCACCTCGCGCCCGGTGCGTCGAAGCAGTCCCCGCAGCGCGCCGGAAAATCTCGATCGAGCGCTCATGCCCCGCCTCCTTCGGCCGGCGGCGCGTTCTTGCGGAAGACTGCCACCACGTGATCCGCCGAGCAGGTGAACTGCGGCTGCTGCGTCCAATGGCGGGCCCGTCGGATAAACGGCAGCATCGACGCCAGCCAGCGGCCGCGGCGCGGCGGCGAGGCGTGGAAGATGTCGTATGCCAGCCGCCGGGCCCACTGAAAAATCTTTTCCGTCGCCGGCGTGTCGTAATGACTGACGTTTTGCCAACTGATCAGCGTGGCGTCCAGGTGTGGTTGCAGAAATTCAGCGTATTGCCGCGTCAGCATAATCAGATGCTGCACCGTGCGGAAGTACCAGAACCCGGCAGGATCATCCCGGCACGCGGGGGCGTCGCCGTCCCCGGTGGTGAGGACCAACAGACCGCCCGGCTTGAGACGCTCCGCCACCAATTTCAGCTCGCCCATCGGCTGCATCAGATGCTCGAAGACATCAACCAGCAACGCGGCGTCAAGAACGCCGACATCCGCCAGGCGCGAGACAATCCGAATGCCCCTGGCTTGCGCCACACTCGCCGCGGCCGCATTGATTTCCAGCCCCAGCCGCTCGTACTCCGGTCCCAGCGCCGCGAGAAGCCGGCCGGAGCTGCACCCGAAGTCGAGAATCCGTCCGCCGGGCGGCACCCCCCGCAGCGCCGCCAGCGACATTCGCTCGGTGGGATAAAGCCCGTCGATTTCCCACGTCCGATAATCCGCCAGGCTGTAAAGTCGTGGGAACAGGTCGGGGTCCGCCATCTCTGATTTGAAAATCAGCCCGCACTCCTCGCAGCGCAGAGCCGAGTAAGGGGGCTGGACGAAACTTTCACCGCCGAGGACGGTGGCACATTCCGGCGCGGGGCGTCCCACGCGGTGAAACTTCTGCCCCCCGCAGCCGGGACAGCGGGTGACAGTCATTGGGCGCTCCCGATGCCCGATCCAGATTGCGGCGGGAGGTCGGGCCGCGTGGCGACGACGCGGCCGGGAACACCGACGACGATGGTTCGCGGAGCCACATCATGCGTCACGACGCATCCCGCGCCGATCACCGCGCCGGCCCCGATGGTGATTCCCTGCATGATGGTTGCATGCGTTCCGATCCAGACATCGGACTCAATCGTCACGGGCTTCAAGACCACGGTGTCGCGCATCTGCGCGGCCGTGTAGTCGTGCGTGACGCTGGTGATGGCAACATGCGACGCGATCAGCACGCGGTCGCCGATGCGAACGCCGCCCGCGCCCCAGATATGCACGAACGCGGCGATGCTCACATCGCGGCCGATTTCGATTCGTCCGGGACTCTCCAGCACCACTGGCCACTGAATCGAGACACCTTCGCCGCAGGATTTGAGCCGTGATTTGAGTCGGCCCGTTCGCCGATGGTTGGCGACGTCTTCCAGCAGGCTGCTCAGCCAGTTGCCGAAGGCGGACCGATGCCAGGCATCGATGATCCAGGCGAAAAAGTCGCGCAATCCGCGGCGACGGCGAGGGAGGTCACTCATTGATCCTCCATTGCAATTCTTGCGTGACGATTCCAAGCCGATGATCGAACGGCCGACCGTCGGCAAATTGCGGCAGCACTTCGATGCGGGCCACGGAGTCCGCCCAATCCAAAAAACTGCCCGATGAATCGAAGATTCCTGCGCTCAATGTATAGGCGCCGGGAAGCAATGTGGGGGCGGAAATGATCACCGAGACGCAGCCGTCCTTGGCCAGAAGCACCAGATCGGAGGTGTCGCGCTGAAATGAGCTGACCACCACGGTTCCCTCACTCGACGTGATGAGCAGCCAGAACGAGCCACGCGACGATGATCGAACCCGATACGACAGAGTCAGCTTGATCGGCTCGCCGATCAGAAAACTCTCCTTGGGCAGATCAGCCGCATCGCCGACCGCGGCGTGCTCGATGGTGACCGCGCCGGAGCCTTGCAGGTGTTGCGACGGAGCGATGGAACCGGAAGCCGCAGAGCCGCTGGACATGTAGCGCAGCGTCACGCTCTCGGCGTCGCCGATCATCTTCACCCGCCCCTGCTCCAGCCAGACCACCTTGCCGCAGAGCCCGCGAATGGCGCCGATGTTGTGACTGACAAACAGCACGGTACGACCCGAGTGCCCGACCTCCTGCACTTTCCCCAGGCACTTTTTCTGGAACTGGGCATCCCCCACCGCCAGCACCTCGTCGATGATCAGAATCTCCGGCTCCAGATGCGCCGCGACCGCGAAGGCCAGCCGCATGTACATGCCGCTGGAGTAATATTTAACCGGCGTGTCGAGAAATTTTTCGGTTTCCGCGAAGGCGACGATTTCGTCGAATTTTGACGCGATTTCGCTCTTTTTCATCCCCAGGATGGCGCCGTTGAGGAAAATGTTTTCGCGGCCCGTGAGTTCGGGGTGAAACCCGGTGCCGACTTCCAGCAGGCTGCCGACCCGGCCGACGATCTCGACCTCCCCTTCCGTGGGATCGGTAATGCGCGAGAGGACCTTGAGCAGCGTGCTTTTGCCCGCCCCGTTGCGCCCGATGATCCCGAGGATGTCGCCGCGATCCAACTGGAAATTCACGTCTTTGAGCGCCCAAAACGTCGAGTCAGCCTCGGCCGCTTTCTGGCCCGTGCGAAAAGGCACCGCGAAGGACTGCATCAGCGATTCGCGCAGTGTCTTGTATCGCCCACGCGCGCCGTGGAGGCGGTATCGCTTGCCGAGGTTTTCCACTCGAATCGCCAGGTCGCTCATTGCCGAACCGTGGATAATCGCGCAGCTGAGCCGAATGGTTTATTCTGGCGGCGCACATAGACGTCGCCGAAAATCCGGTGATCCGGGTCGTTGATGCCGCGCAGGACGTCGATCATTCGGCCGGCATCGACCCACTCGTCAAGCTCGAAGAGCGCGCTCTCGCCCAGCGAATAATTACAACGGACCGAGCCTTGGCCGGAGAGTCGTTCCAAACAACCCACCGCAATTTCGATGACTTCCGGCGTAAACTCGAAGCTCAGCGCCTGCGGCAATTCGGATAAACCACGCAGGACCTCCAACTCATACCCCTCCACATCTACTTTGCAGAAAACCGGGGAGCCAAACTGCTTGATGAGTTGATCCAGGGTGGTCACGGGAACGGCGATGCTCTCGTGCCACTGGTGGGAAAAGCGGCCGCTTTCGCTCACCGCGGACGCCCACTCCTGATTGATCGTCGACGTGAAGCTGGCTTCGCCGACCATGATGCGCGCCTCCCCCGGAGCGCTACCGGCCGCGGCCTGAACCAGATGGAGCCCACGACATCCTGCAAACGCCGATTCCATCATGGCGATGCACTTGGGCAGCGGTTCAACCGCTACAACCCGCGCGCCCAGCCGCAGGAAGATTTCGGCTCGCGCGCCCTTGTTCGCTCCGACATCAAAACAAAGATCGCCCGGACGGATGAACTGGGAATAAAACAATTCGAATCTTCGCCGCTCCTCCAGCTGCTGCGGATAGGTCAGGCGGAGCTTGAGGTCGCGCAATGGATCCAAGAGACCCAGCCGGCGAAGGAGACGGCGCGTGGTCGCACTCATATGCGGTCTCCTCCGCCGCTCGTCAGTTGGCCGGTCGAGCAGGCATTTTCCCGACCGATAAAGTTCCAGGCGTCCACCGTTATCTCCTACACCAGATCCGCGAAGGTCTTTTCCATGCGGCGAAAATAGAACAAACCGGCGATCAGCAGCACGAGGATCGAGCCGGTCGAAGCCGCCAGCATGGGCCCCGGCGTCGGCCTGCCCAGCATGCACCAGCGAAATCCCTCGACCACTCCCGACATCGGATTGATCCCCAGCAGAACGCGCAACAGCGGGCTCTTCACCGACGCCGAGGAGAAAATCACCGGCGTGACGAACAGCCACCCCTGCGTGAGCAGCGGCAAGACGTAGCGGACATCCCGGTACTCGACATTCAATGCCGACAGCCACAACCCCACCGCCAGCGCCGCCACAAACGCCAAGGCGATGAAGAACGGCAGCGCGAGAATTTGCGGGCCCACGCCGATGCGGTAAATCGCCATGAGCACGAGCAGCATCACGAACGAAATCGCAAAGTCGATCAATCCGGTGATGACCGCCGCGATGGGAATCACCAATCGCGGGAAATAAACTTTGGTGATCAGCGACTGGTTGCCGACGAGGCTGTTCCCCGCCTGCATCAGCGAATTGGAGAAGAGCAGCCAGGGGAGCATATTGCAGAAGTAGAAGACCCGCGGCGGCAGGCCGTCGGTCTGCATACCGGCCACGCCGTGGAAGACGGCGGTGAAAATGATCATGTAAACCAGCGGCTGAATCACCGCCCAGGCGGCGCCGAGCAGCGTCTGTTTGTAGCGAACCTTGATGTCGCGCAGGGCGAGAATCCAGAGCAGCTCGCGGTAATGCCAAAGTTCGCGGAAATGGATCGGCTGCCAGCCGCGCTGCGGCCGCAGAAGGATGCGCGGCAGAGGCGCGGCGGAAGTCTCCGTGGCGACAGTCATACAATCCAACGCCCCCCCGCCGATCCAGTTCTAACATCGCCGTTGCGAGCCGGTCACTTTACCGCCGATAACAAGGACCGGCCAGGGAACGCTTCCCGCGGCGATTCCTCTCCGTTAGCCCCCCCGCTCCGCGGGGGTCCGAACCCCCCCGCGGGGCGGGGGGCTAACGGATCGCATTCTCACGCATTCTCACACGGATTGAAAAGTGGGCGGGGCGGCATTACCCTCGGCCCCAATCAAGGAGTTCGAGGTGGACCTTGCCGCGAAGATTGGGTCCAAGTCAGCGGTCGTCGCCGTCTGCGGTCTGGGGTACGTCGGCTTGCCGCTGCTCGCGGCTTTCCATCGGGCGGGGCTGACCGTCCTGGGCTATGACGTCGATCCGCGGAAAATTCAGCTTCTTCAGCAGGGCCAGAACTATCTCAAGCACCTGGGCGAATCGTTCGCCGCCGATTTGAATCGCGGCGCGCCTTTCGAGGCCACCAGCGACCCGGCGAAGCTGGCCGAGGCGGATGTGGTCATCAGTTGCGTCCCCACTCCGCTGGGCAGGCATCTCGAGCCCGATTTGAGCTTCGTGGAAAAAACCGCCGACGACATCGCCCGATCATTGCGGCCGGGGCAACTGGTTGTGCTCGAATCAACGACCTTTCCGGGCACCACCCGCGAAATTGTCCTGCCGCGGCTCGCCGCGACGGGGTTTGCCTGCGGCAAGGATTTTTTTCTCGCCTATTCCCCCGAGCGCGAAGACCCCGGCCGCAAGGATTTGACAACGACCAGCATCCCCAAGCTCGTCGGCGGCATCGACCCAGCATCTGGCGAGCTGGCGGCAGCGCTCTATCGCACCGCTTTCGACAAGGTGATCCTGGTCTCCACCGCCGAGGTGGCCGAGTCGGCCAAGCTGTTGGAAAACATCTATCGGTCGGTCAACATCGCACTGGTCAACGAGATGAAAATGGTGCTGCAGGCGATGGGGATCGACATCTGGGAAGTCATCGCCGCCGCGGGGACCAAGCCATTCGGGTTTCAGGTTTTCTATCCCGGCCCCGGACTCGGCGGGCACTGCATTCCGATCGATCCGTATTACCTGACGTGGAAAGCCCGCGAGTTCGGCATGTCCACGCGGTTCATCGAGCTGGCCGGCGAGGTCAATCATCGCATGCCGCATTATGTCGTCGATCGTGCCGCGCTCGCTCTCAACAATGCCGGCAAAGCCGTCAAATCCAGCCGCGTTCTGGTGCTGGGGCTGGCGTATAAGCCGGATGTGGATGATGTGCGCGAAAGCCCCAGCTTCGAGATCATCGAACTGCTCGAAGGGCTTGGCGCAACCGTTCATTATCACGATCCGCACGTCCCCGCCACGCACAAGATGCGCCGCCACGACCTGGGCCTGCGCAGCATCGAGCTGACCCCGCAGGCGCTGGCCTCTTATGATTGCGTCGTGATCGCGACGCACCACTCGGCCTACGACTGGCAGATGATCGCCGACCATTCCCAGTTGATCGTCGATACCCGCAACGCTCTGGGCAAAGTGCGGGGCCGGCGCGATCATATCGTCGGCGCGTGACCCGCGCGATCAACATCGAAATCTACACTCAACCCCCCGGCGTGGCCGATTCATCGGCCATGTGCCCCCGCACATGACGGGGCCCGCTTGGCGAGCGGCGATCAGTCCAACGCGCGCAGAAAAAGAGCATCACCAACCCGCCGATGCCTTGCAGCACCACCGCGGGAACGATGCTCGTGGGAAGGCGATAGGCAACGTCCTGATTGAGAACCGTCAGCGTGGGATACGCCAGGCCCGGGTAATGATCCCACGCCCCGAACTGTTTCATCACGCCGTTGACGCAGAAAAGCGGATGTGCGGGCACCAGCACGTCGACGATCGCCTGGCCATGCGCGCTCTCCAATGCCGGCGAGAGCCAGACCGGCCAGCTGAGCCAGGCGAGTCCCAGCGCAATCGTCGTCGTATGCACGGCGACGGGAGCCAATCCAATTCGGAGCAACATCGCGCCGATGCCGAGCAATGCCAGAACGTAGGCACCGAGAACCAGCAGACTCTTGGCGCAATCGCTCAAATAAACATCCGGCTGGGTCGCGGCGCATACCCAGACGATTCCCGCCCCGGCGCAGGTTCCGATGGCAATGTTTGCCGCCCCGCGCAGTGTCGCATCGCCCGATTGCAACACCGGCACAATCAGCGTGACCAACAAAAATGTCCCGAAAAACAGGCCCAGCGTCGGCCCGGCGGCAATGTAGCAGAGCGCGCTGACCAGGATCGAAAGCAACAGCGCCGGCCACACGTGGCACGGGGTTCCAACCCGTGTCTTCGCATAGGAACACGGGTCGGAAACCCGTGCCACCTCATCCGCGCTCACGACCCCGGCTCCGGGTGCGGCGTGGTCATGTCCTCGTATTCCTTGTCCAGCTTGTCGATCGTCCGCTGAATGCGATCCGCCTCATCGATCAGACGCTGCTGCTCGCGGCGCAGATCGCTGATCACCTGATAATGAGCCTGGGCAGCTTCGCTCAACTCCCGGGCATGCGGGGCAACCTTCGCATCCCAATACTGCTGCAAGCGATCCACCTTCGCCTGATCGAGATGCACATCCGAAAGCGAAGATGGCGCGGTGGTGGGCTGTGTCGCATCGGTCGCATCCGGCTGCGTGGTGGGCGGGGTTGCACCGGAGGGCGCGGCCGGAGCGTCCGCTCCCAGCGGCTCGATGGTCATCCAGACCGTCGTGCCCGCCTTGGGAGCGACATCCGGATTGCGCTCCCACTCCAGCGTCTCGTTGGCGCTGCTGGCCAACTCGCCAATGTCGATCATCGTCAGATCGAAGTTCACAATGCTCACGATGTATCCGGTCATGTCCGCGGCATATCGGCCATCGGGCATGATGCGCGAGCCGGCAAAAATCCACGAAAAGTGCGGCGGCTCCTTCTTGGTCTTCAGGTCGCGCATGAACCGCTGGGCCGGCACGCTGATCGTCTTCCCGTCCTTCTGAAATTCAACCGTGATCCGCAGCGGCGGCCCATGCGGCGGAATCAGCTTTTTCAGCGCCTCGGAATAACTGACCGGCGAGCCCGGCTGCAGGCCGATGGCCAGCAACGCCGTGTGCAGGTCCGACGGCGTCACATCCGAGCGCATCACCGATTCATATTCGTTGGTTCCCGTCTTGCAGCAGAAAAATTCCAGCGGCGCATCGGTGTCCAGCGCGATGCATTCCACGCGCACCCAGTGATGATCCGTGTCGAATTCCAGGTGCGGGAATTTTCCGACATGAGCCGCCGCGTCGGCGGCACGTGCCGATCGCATCGGAACCAAAACCCCAGTCAACGCCAGCAGCAGGCAGATCCAGCGCATCACAAAAACCTCCGGAGCTTATGCCTAAATGGCCTTGCGCGATCACGCACCCTTGCGATTATGGAGCCGCGCACGGAGCGTACTCGCGCAGTAAGCGGTCTGCGCGACAGTCACCGTTTGCCGCTTACTCCGCCAGTACGCTCCG
>Ga0302326_10034231_pt1 | contig 10072 bp, 13 predicted proteins | sample Palsa_T0_3_FD_202264 | JGI IMG/M metagenome (GOLD analysis project Ga0302326, IMG submission 202264) | Peat permafrost microbial communities from Stordalen Mire near Abisko, Sweden - Palsa_T0_3 | ecosystem: Environmental > Terrestrial > Soil > Palsa > Peat permafrost | place: Sweden: Abisko...
ACGAAACGCATCGCTCTCATTTTGAAGAACCGCTGTTGACGCAGCGGTTTTTTCTTTCTCAGGTTTCTTGGATCTTGCTTCTCCTGGTTTGAATGGTTTCGATAATAGGTTTGAGAGCTTTGGCCGGAAGAGGCTGTGAGATTTCCCTGGGTGAACGGGAGGAAGGAGAGGTGGGTTGCCTAAGAAGAACCAGAATCGATTCTGTTTCTACCTCCAACGCTAGCAAATGTTACTTCTTGTTTCAAGGTGATGTTTCTAAGAGGCGCTGATAAACAAAAGGAAACAGATATTTATCGTTGATTGCCAATGTAATGAGGAAAGAAACGTTTCAAAGTTGCTTCCTTGTGTCACCGGGTACGTTTACCGGTTACGGATTTAGCCTGTAACTTTTCGTGAAGGGAGTGACAGAAAGAAACGAGCACGGAGACCGTGTCTTTCTGTTTCTCGGTGAACAAAAATTACGTTTCCACTACCAGGTCTTTCAAAACGTCAGTTCTCGATGTAGGTTTCATGAACAACGTTTCTTCCCGCCACCCAGAAACAGAAGCACACACCATGAAAGTCAGCCCCACCGAAGCCGCCGACATTGCCGGCGTTACAAGAAAAACCCTTTATGCCGATATGAACAAAGGGCATTTGTCGTTCGAAGTAACCGACAAAAAGAAACGCCTTATACAGGTCGCCGAGCTCGAACGTGTATACGGCAAGGAGATGAGCCAGCATCGGGGATCAGAAGGTAACACCCGTAAGTGGGCGAATACCGACAACGCCAACAACAACCCTGGACCTGACAACGGCGTCCTTCTGGAAAAACTCGAGAACCTCGAAAGGGAGCGTCTGAGAGAGCGCGAACAATTGACGGATCAGATTGACCATCTGAGGGAGATGCTCAAGAACGAGCAGGACGAACGCAAAAAAATGACCGGTCTTCTAACGGACCAACGTCAGGACAAAGAAAGCCGGGGAGGGGAGCAGGATAAAAAGCTTCTGGCTCTCGAAGCGACGGTCGAGGAACTCAAGAAACAGAACCGGCGTATCCTCTCGGAGGTGCAGCGGAAGCGTGGTTTTTTCAGCAGGTTATTCGGTGGTAGCCAAAAGCTAAAAAAAGCCTGAACAATTGGGCCTCCATCGTAGGCCTGAGCAGACACTAGCCGTTGATCCGTCATATGTAAAAAAACCGCCGCCTGAAGGCCTCTTAAAATTCCATCGAACAACAAATCCGGTCCCCGCAAAATCGGAGCGACTGAACCGCCAGACGGTCAGAGAGAGCAGCAGGCCAATCGTGCTCAAAAGCCCGCGAGGGCAGGGGGGCAATTGTGAACCAAGCATGAGCTGCTGTCGTTTGCGACACATATCGTATCGATATTTTTGTTTCTTTGTTTGTTGAAAATCTCCGCCTTGCATCCTGATCCTGTTCACAAAAACTCTTCCGTCTGGAAGCCCTAGTTCTTGGTGTTGGCAAGAACGATGGTTAGTTTGTTTGCCCGTATGGTTCCGCTCTGCCGACGGAGGTGACGAATCGGGCCACGACACCGCGTAGCGCAATTTGATCCACCGTGAACCACAATCGGCCATCATGGTCGCCCGCCGGACTTTTAGCTTAGCCAGTAATGTTCTTACTCGGTTCTTTTTGGGGTGTACTGATAGCAGACAAAAAGAGGTGACGGGATCGGTCAGGACGGAGGCTTGCGTTTGCGCTCGGAACCCAAGGCCTGCATGAGGGCCGTGCGCCATTCCAAGAGCTCGCGCAAAGCTGCTTCAAGGCTTCCCTCGATCCGATCACCGGGGCGGCCGGCATTCAGGTGGTAAGCGATCTGGTTGATGTTGGACCCGATTTTCCCGATCTCTGCGGATAGCTTGCCAACCGCCTTCATGTCGATTTTCGTGGGCGGGGCCTTGTAGCGGAAGAGCGCCATACGTAAAAGCTCGCTGACCGACACACCGGTATCACCCGCTTTGCGGCGGATGGCAGCGGCCTCCTCGGGTGTGAGCCAGCTTTGTAACAGGACGCTGCGACGACGCGCTTTGCTGCGGCTCATGCTTCACCCGGAGCGCATGAAGCGCGGGGCTGACCGGCCAAGGTCAGGCCACTATCCCCGGCCAAGGGGATAAGGGCGGCCCCAGCCGCACGGAGCTGTCCGGCCAAGGACAGCGGGGGATTGCCGATCCAGGCAATCCGGAAGGCGCCGTTCAGGCGCTCAAGCGGGGGGACGACAGAAGTCGGCGGGGCGGGCACGCCCCACTTGCGGGGGATCTCAACGGGCGGGTGCAACCCCCCTTGGCAAGATGAGAGAGCGTCAGCGAACGGTAGAGGCCGTATTACGGCCGCACATCTTGCGAGCCGTAAGGCGCAGCTCTTTCCGGCTGGTTTGCCGGGTCTTTTGATGCGACGATTCACATAGTCGAGTGGCTCGATCATGGGCGAAATCTCTCCCGCATGCAACAGAAATTAAGTAGCACGTAATCCGTTAATCAATCCTTTATGCGATGATGACGAACGCGGGTTTTCGTAATATGACTACGCGCATCGCAACCGCCGAATGGGCTGATCCCAACCAGGTCGAACAGGCCTATCAGTACCACCCCGGCACCTCATGGCTGGGCCGTTCCGCGAGTGAGAATGAGGTTCCGCTGGGCTACGGAGATGACCGCCATGTCTGCCTGGTCAGCGGCTCCAGGGGCGGGAAGGGTGCCAGTTCAATCGTTAATAATTTAATTCTTTGGCCCGGCTCGCTTTGCGTCGTGGACCCCAAAGGCGAAAACGCCACGGTGACTGCCGCCCGCCGGGGTCCGGGTTCCCAACACAGTAAGGGACTGGGCCAGTCTGTCCGCGTTCTTGATCCGTTCCGCGTGGCGCAAGTTGATGATGGGCTCCGGGGTTCTTTCAATCCGCTTGACACCCTCGATCCAGAAAACGAAGAGACCATCGACGAAGCGGGCCGGATAGCGGACGCTCTCGTCGTCATACATGAAGGCGGCACAAGCGATCCTTTCTGGGATGAATCGGCCCGCTCTCTTATCAAAGCGCTCCTCCTCCATGTCTTGACCGCGCCCCAGTACGAAGGACGCCGTAACCTTATAACGCTGCGCAAGCTGGTCACGCGGGGTGATTGGGAATCCGTCGAAGCCTTGCGGCAGGCTGGGGAGACCGACATCCCGCCCGCACATGGCCTCCTATGGACTGGACTGGCCAATAACCCGGCCTTCGATGGATTGATCGCGGGGATCGGCGAATCCTACACCAACCTGCTGCTGAATGGGGCAAAGCAGTATGAAAGCGTCCTCCAGGTCGCAAACCGCAACACGGAATTTATCGACAGTCCGGCGATGCAGCGTTGCCTCGAATCTTCGAACTTTCAACTGGCCGAGCTGAAAACCCGTCCCGAAGGCATGAGCGTTTACCTCTGCCTGCCGCAACGTTACATGAGCACGCATTACCGATGGCTGCGCATGATGATCTCTCTGACGGTCACGGAAATGGAGAAGGTGAGGGGGCGTCCTGCAACCGGCTATCCCATTCTGCTGCTGCTCGACGAATTCGCGGGGCTGAAGCGGATGGAAATCATCGAGTCCGCGGTGGCGCAGATTGCGGGGTACGGGGTGAAGATGTTCTTTGTCCTGCAGAGCCTCGAACAGCTCAAGTCCTTATACAAAGATAATTGGGAAACCTTTCTCGCAAATTCGGGGCTGAAAATATTCTTCAATCTTGAGGACAATTTCTCGCGCGATTATGTCTCCAAACTGATTGGCGAAACCGAACTCGTGCGCGAAGTGCGCTCCGCCAGCGACAGCATGTCGGAGTCTGAAAGCTTCTCTCAAAGCATGACGCGCTCGCAGTCCGAAACAAAGGGCCGGTCCACGTCGACCGGAACATCTGTAACGGACGGCACCAACAGTTCCGTCAGCAAAGGCCAGTCCTGGGGCATCAGCAAGTCGAAGGGCAAAAGCTGGAACTGGTCGACGAGCGAAAGATGGACGCCCGGTTTGATCTTTCGTCACTATGAGCCCGGTGTGACGGAAGGCAAGAGCGAGAGCCTGTCAACGAATACAACAAAGTCAGAGGGCTGGAATACCGGCCAGTCGAGAGGAGTCTCACACAGCACGTCGCGCTCGCGTACCGACGGCACATCCGAGAGCGTGACAATCGGCACTAGTGAGACCGAAGGGACCACGCGTGGCACGTCGCAGTCCCGCACTTCGGGGATGAGCGAGACCATACAAAAACGCCCACTGATCACGTCCGATGAAATCGGCCAACTGTTCGCCCGCGTCGACGACCGCACGCACCACGCCTATCCGGGCTTGGCGCTCGTGGTGATTTCCGGTGCGCGCCCGGTGGCGCTGCGCCGTGTGAATTACTACGAGGATTTCCAGTTCAGGGGGCTGTTCGATCCTCACCCCGATTATCCCTATTCGGGACCAAAGGAGTTGAAGGTCGACAGCAAGGAAGTGCAGTTCCTGATCGATTCCTTTGGATTGCTCATAAGCGAGGTCCGCATCCAGCCTGGATTGTTCGTATCGGCCGGGACCGAAGTCGCGGATATAGTGCGCTACAAGGGCGGGGATAAGATTGCGTCAATCAGAGCCCCGCGAACAGGATTCGTTTCGACGGTGAATGGACAGGCGGGCGGCAGATTCTTGTTGAGCATGAATTATTACGATAGCGGCGAAGCAATCGATCCCTTTGCGGACGTGCGCGCATTTGCCGACGACGCCGTCCAAATGATCAAGAACGAGAAACTAGCAGCGACTCAGGAATGGGCGACGATGCGCGGTTGGGTCTGGATTCTGGGAATGGCAACGGTCGCCCTGTTACTCCTCGCTATCGGCACTCAATGGAGCGCCTTGTTCGTCATTCTGCTATTGGCCGGGGGAGCGGAGTTCTGGGTAGTCGGAAAGTATAAGAAGCTGAATAACGAGATTGAGAGCTACAACAAAGCACTAAAACAATACGAGGATTATTTTTCGCGGTCATGATCGTGATCGTGATCGCGCGACCGATTCTGCGCGCGGTAAGTCTCCTGAAGTTTGCGCGCGTTTTCCAGTTTTTGCTTTTCCGTGTCGTGCTCAGCCTGAAATCTTTCTCCGTACGAGTTTCGATCAGAGATTCTGCCTATTGGCCCTTTCATTGACAGACGCGGCGCAAGCTTGTCCTCCTTAACCATCTTCGAGCTCTGATGGGCTTCGCCCTTGGACTGCTCGGTTTGTCTGGACTGCTGGTGTTCATGCTGGCTTTGGGCCCGGTTGAACTGCTCCTTGAGGCTCAGAGCTCGATCAAGGGCATTTTCTTTTTGAACGAGCCCGTCCTGGCTCTTAGCGTGTGATGACCGGACCTGCTCGTCGGCAGCCATGACGAGGCGATAATATCACGCCGACGTTTAGGAGCGGGCAATAGTTCGTCGCGAAAATGATTAGCAGTCGTTTGACCGGCGTCCCGCGTAGTCCGAGGACCATGCGACGGCTTCGTCGAGACAAATCGAAAGGTGATAACGGAGCAAGTCTTCAAACGTGTCATCAACGTATATGGCGGCATCGGCCACAGCTCCGTCGAAAGCGAAAGAGATAACCCTTGCGGAACTGATAAGGGTTTCCGGGCGGTCGAAACGATCAAGCACAGCCCATTTCCATCCGGGAAGAGTGATGTGACGCGTGATTCCATCGGGAAATTCGACAAGCCGGGTGACAGGCTTCTTCGCCGCCCGGCGGGAATTTATCAGATCCTTCAACGTGATGACGATCTCCAGCATCCGCTTCTCCTATGGCCATTGTTGTCACAGTTTTGTTTAAACTTCCTTAAGACCTGGAGGCGGGACGTGGATTTCGTCCCGCCTCTTGGCCGGTCATTCCTCGCTGCTGCTGTTGCGTGCCTCGACGATTTTCGTGTGGGCCATGTCAGCCGCTTTGGCGAGAGACAGAAGATCGTCCGCGTTGTAGCTGTGCGACGACTTCCAGTTCCCTTCGCTATCGCGGTAGCGGCGTTCGAAGGTGACGTTATGGAAGGTTCCCGTTTCCGTCTGGTTTTCCCAGATGCTGGCGGTGATGAGACCGACGCGGGCTTTCGCGACCGGGGCTTTCTTCGTTTCAGCGGCTTCGTTTTTCTTCGTGTTCGGCATATGAGTTTCCTTTTCTGTTAGGCCGGCATCATTGCCAGCCTTGTGATTTCGATCAGCCCTGACAAAGCCGGACCGCCCGTCACAGGGTGGGGGATCGCCCGCACGCAGTGCCGCGCAGCGGTCTTGCAGCGCAGCGAAAGACGGGGAAACCCTTGCGGGCATCAGGGCCGGTTTTCAGGCAGAAATTCACAATAAAGGCTGGCAAATATCGATGCGGACGGAAGAGGAAACAACCTCACTGAACACGGCTTGGACGCTGAACGATCCATGCCCCGGTTCTCCGGCGCTTCGGTCAAAGTTAAGGCATCGGGAACCAGGAGGAGGAACCGCGCTGATGCGTCTGCCTTTGCGACGATAGCGCGATCCATGGACCAAGTCAGGCACACAGTGAGACGCGCATGGGCTTGATGATGGAGTGAAGGCGGTGTACGTGGCCCTGCCTTTGCGAGAGTACCGAGTCAAGGGCACAAAACCGGAACAGGCGGGAGGGGGAAAGTACCGGGCGACGCTCTTCAGATAGCTCGTAATTTGTGCGTTGCAACAATGAAGTTTATTGACATAAGAGCTGATTTCCGGCATTGTGCGCAGACCGTGGGCAACAACCGACAAGGCAAGCACGATGAAACCCCTCAGACAGATATTCGACCTGGCCGTGCGGCATTGGAATGCTAAGAAGGGTTTGCGCGCAGCCGCGAGAGACCTAGAACACTTGAGAAGTGTGGCGACCACTTTGCGCACTACGCCACGAGAAATCCCTACGAACCTCAAAAACCTTATGCTTGTGAACGCCGCGGCGGAGAGTAATCCTTATCTAGTTTCTTTGTTATTAAGTGCTGGGGCTGATGTTCATGCGATGCGAGACATAGCCCTGGTCCTCGCAGTTGCCAGTGAAAACTGCAGCACAGTCGATACCTTGATAGATGCGGGCGCCGATGTTCACGCCTTTGACGATGGGGCGTTTCGGATCGCGGAAGAGAGCGGGGATCGTTATATGATCAGCATTCTGAACAACAGAGCTCATCATCCTGTCTAGGCGGTTCGGTGGTCGCCCTCACGCTCAAGTGGGTCGGCGGGCAGGTACGCTAACAATTCCTTCGACTGCGCCCCGAACAGCCCCTTCATGTTCGCGAGCAGGCCATGCTGGAGCACATTGATCTCCTGTACCGTTCTTGCGTGTTCTTCCTTAGGTTGCTTTCCATGCTTTAGCTTTTCTAAATTCTCCCAAGCCTCGAAAGCGTTCTTAAACTCCGAAGCTGCGAGCTCGATGCTCTCTCGCCTCCTCTTGGTGTCCGCGTCACTGGCCTGGGCCTGTGTCGCGATTTCTCTGGACTTTCGATCCGCTTCAGCCATGCCCACCTTGGCCTCCAAGAGTCTGGATAATAATTCCCATCCTCGCCTAGATAACAAGGAAACGGCAAGGAGAGAAGCCACACATGCCTTGCGGACGACATCCGAAGGCGCCTTTTTCAAAATAAGGAAGAAATCGACCCAGAAAGTGCCCGTTCCGGCGCAACGAATTTCCAGCTTCAACGGAACTAGGTCTTCGAGATCGCTATTCGGGTCGTTTTCTAAGAGCAGGGCGGCTATGGGTACTACCTCTACATCACCAAGTACTGGCACACTTGCGATGAAAGACAGCGCATAAAGCTGCCGCACGCATCGCACTCGTTGCTCGATGAGGGCTGCGACAGGTTCCTCTAAATCATTTAGCAGCACCATCTTTGTTCGGATGGGCGCCTCAGAAAGGCTAAACTCAAATGTGCTTGACGGTGTGATCTCTATCGTGAACACCAAGTCTGTGTTCGTCTCGATCCGCAATTCCCGACCCGCCTGCGACACACTCTGTATCGATGATCCTTTTGCGAGCTTCTCAAACTCTTCCGAGTCCAGTTTGCGGCCAATCCCTTCCTGGGTGTTAGGATCAATCGCTGAGGTCGTATCCGGTCTGTCAGTAGAGCGGTCATTGGGCATAGAAAACTTTCCTCCCAATCGCGACACCGTTTCGAGGCGACTTACCGTTCGCGCTCAAGGTCCTTGCCTGGCTTGCTTTGGGCCTGACTTTGGCGAAACGTCTCGGAAGCCTTTTGCGCTCTGGTGAGGATTGTCGCGTTTTTCCTGGCGTCCTTCAAGACCATGCGCCCGATCTTCTGGCGCTGCTGGTTCTGGACGGCGCGCAGGACGGGCGCGGCGGCGGCCCTGAGCGGATTTTTTTCGCTCATCGAATTAATCTTCTGTTGCCATCGAGCCTGAGTGGCCTTGGCTTTTTCGACGACCTGGCCCGTGATGCCGAATGTCTTTTCGGCATGTGAGCGCAACTCCTTCTCTGCCTTCTCGCGCTGCTTCGGGTCCGCGATCCGGTCAAGCTCGTCGTGACGTAAGTCGACGGCGAGCTGCCCGGCTTCCTCTTTGGTTTTCGGAGCGGGACGCTGCTCCGCGCCCTCGAAAGACTTCGCGGACGCGCGATCAGGCTTGCTGCCGGGGCTGCTCATGGCGGCCTCCTTACGGAAATATTCTAATCCCGGCAGGCTGGCTGCTGTTTTCTTTCTTGCGCGAGGGCGATGATGTAAAACGCGGTGAAACGCTCCGCCGCACCCAGTTGTGCGGATAGTCGGTCAGAAGGGGCGGGGGGCAGGCGGAGCTTGACGCCTGTCGTACTCGTCGGCGGCGCTCTGGTAAGGGCTCTGGATGACAAGGGCATAATCGGCGATGGCCTGGCCGTCCCGGAAGTTCGTCAGCGGATAACCGTTCGGATCAAGCAGCGATAGATAGATATCGCTAGGACCGGCCGTATCGATACCCTGCTCGTGGTGAAGCCAGAATTTGACCTGCATCAGCATGCACGCTTTTTCCTTCATGGTGTGCCGCCCGTCGAGCGTGATCTTCAGCCTGTCGCTGCGGAGATTTCCTATCGGCGGCTTTCGAACAAGATGGATCGTCATGCGGGTCCCTTAATGCGGTGTGATGTTTCCATAGTACAACCTTAGGGTTAACAATCAGTAAACGTGCGGTGTTCCAATGGCTTACCCAAGCAGCGGCGGGGCGTAACGGTGAGTCTGGCTACGGTCCGATGCAACCGAAGGTCTATTCATCGCTGTGTCAGGGAATGAGATTTCAGCGCTCGCGATCTCTGTCGGGGCCCGGACGCGGCTGGCGGCTCCGGAATTGGTCGCGCGCCTTGCGGGCCTGTTCGAGTTTTTCCTGATCGGCGGGGGCATGACCGGCGCCGCCGCTATCGCCCGCCGGTTTCGTCTTGCCGGCGGTGGCGCGCTCAAAGGCGGCTTGCAATTCACCCTTGCGGAAGCTTGTGTCCTGAGCCTGTTTGAACTTTGCGGACAAACCGCCGCCTCCGCCGCCGCTGGCTTCGCGCAGGCCGAGCGCTCTGTCGAATTCCGGTTTGAGGGCGCGCTGCGGCGGCTTCTTCAATACCAGAGTCTGGAAGCGTTCGCGCTTCAGCGCGGTGTCCACCGAACGGTTCTCGCGCGCTTCCAGCCGGTCGAGAGCGCGATAGCGGCGATCGATGTCATGCATCTCGCGGCCATGCCTGCGCTGCAGAGATTCTGTCTGCTGCTTGTGCGCGGCGGCGCGGGCCTTGTCCTGGTGCCTGTGCCGCACGTCGGCGATCAGCTTTATACCGGTGATACGTGTCAGGAACCCGATGAAGCCTTTTGGCGCGTTCTCCAGGCGCGCGCTGACGATGCCCGTGTTCTGTGCCTGCTGCGCCGCCTTTAGGCCGTCGCGCTCGTTCATGTGGCGGCCGACAAGATCAAAACGCATGCGATCCAGCTCTGCGCGGCGCTGCTGCTGGTGGACTTTCAAGGCGTCGCGGCGCTTCGCGATGTCGGATGGTTCGTTGTCGGGCTTCTCTTTTTCGAGACGTTGGCGCTGCTTCTTCGCCCACGCCTGCGCGGCCTCGACATCCGGAAACTTGTCGAGTCGGTGGCCGGCGAGGCGGTTTTTCA
>Ga0302326_10034234_pt1 | contig 10070 bp, 7 predicted proteins | sample Palsa_T0_3_FD_202264 | JGI IMG/M metagenome (GOLD analysis project Ga0302326, IMG submission 202264) | Peat permafrost microbial communities from Stordalen Mire near Abisko, Sweden - Palsa_T0_3 | ecosystem: Environmental > Terrestrial > Soil > Palsa > Peat permafrost | place: Sweden: Abisko...
GCATCCGGTTTGCTCATTTCTCCCGACAACGATTTAACCATGTTCTGCGCCGTCCCGCTGGAAACAATTATCTCCACCCCGTCCTCGCCTGTATATCCGCTCCGGAACAGCGTGAACCGGCTCATCATGTAAGTGCCGCTCTCAAATCCATATCGCTTGATCGACTTGATATCCATGTCCAGCGCCTCGGACATCAGATCGACCACCGCCGGTCCCTGGGCCGCCACCATCGCGGTTGATTCCGTCCGATCGGAAATCTCCGCGTCAAATTCGCAGGCATCGCGAACCTCGATTATATGCCGGAGGATTTTATCCCGATTGGACGCGTTGCAGACGACCAGCCAGTGCTTGGGATTTTTGCTGACGATCACATCATCCAGCACCCCTCCCGCCGGATTGCAAACCAGGCTATATCTGCTCTGCCCCACGCGCTGCTGGCTGACATTGCGCGTGAGGATTTTGTCCAGCAACTTGACCGCCCCTGGACCCGTGATGTGAATCCTCCCCATGTGCGACACGTCAAAGAGCGAGCCGCTGGTGCGCGTCTGCTGATGTTCTTCCACGATCCCCCGATAAAGGATCGGCATCTCCCACCCGGCGAAATCGACCATCTTGGCCCCGCAGGAAATGTGAAAGTCATGCAACGGCGTCCGCTTCAGCATCAATAAGCCGAGAGTATTGCGGGCAGGAGCAAGCGTCAAGAAACTGGGAGCGTGACTCATAAGCCGAGTTGACGCCATAAACACGATCAAGCAATATAAAGCGCGTCTGCGGGCGTAACTCAATTGGCAGAGTGTCGGCTTTCCAAGCCGAATGTTGAGGGTTCAACTCCCTTCGCCCGCTTTTGATGAGTGCAAAAGTATTCACCTGCCAATGAACAAGCCGGGGTTCAGCTTGAAATGCGCTGCAAGTTTCAGCGCGTTCTCTTTACTGATTTGCCGATCCCCGCGCAAAATGGCTGGACCAAGCGACCGGCTTCCCAGAATGCGGCCAATGCCCGATGCGCTTAGTCCGTGGGCATTCATTAAGAATCGAATTGCATCCAGCGGACCAGATGCGACCGCGGCTTGAAAATTTCTGCTGTCATACGCTTCGATGAGTTCAGTTAGCGTTTCAAGATATTCCTGCTGCCCCTTGGAACGCCGATCCAACACCGCGAGGCGGTCTACGATTTCCGCGGTGTTGCCGTAGTCAACCTTGTCGCTGATCGTGCGAGGCAGGTGCATGGCACAAAGGCCCTCAAAGGCTTCTGGAAGTCGATCATTTGCTGCGCGTACGCGTCTCATAGTTCATCTTTCCAGCGTCCCCGGTCGTATTCCTTGTGCGTCAGCGCACGCAGAATATAAACCCGGCCCTTCATGGGATAGTTCCTCAAGTAGTGGATGGCGGTAATCAATCTGCATCGGTTGTTCGAGGCATCAAAAACCGTCAGCGTATGGTTATTACGAGTTTTTACAAAGTCTACCCGCTGTCCGAACGCCGCTTTAACGTCCGCAGTGGTTTCCCAGGCGGCGCCGGCAACCATCTTGTGCCAAAGAACAAGCTCTTTTTGGGTCGCCGGATAGCGTGACCAGAACTCCTCCAACCGCTTCCTTGTGATTACTCGCATTCCGCGTACCCACTCGGAAGAGGGCGTCGAGTGCGCACATAATGTACACACCATCGGTAAGGAAGTCAAGCGGCTTGAATCCGATCGCTCCCACTTTTCAATTCTTTCGACCCGGATGCAACAACAGATCGTAAATCACCGGCGTGGCGATCAGCGAAAGCAGCACGGATACGCACAGCGCACCGACCACAGCGATCGCCAGCGGCTTAAGCATGTTCACGGCGCCCAGCCCCAGCGCCAGCGGCAGCATCCCCAGCGCCGCGGCCAGCGATGTCATCAACACCGGCCGCAGCCGCCGTGCGCCAGCTTGCACGATCGCTTCCTCCAATCCCACGCCCTTGTCCCGCAAATCTTTGACCGCATCCATCATCAGCAGGCCGTTCTTGTGAACGATTCCCATGCCGATGATTGCCCCCAGTAAAGTCACGATGTTCAGCGTCATTCCCGTGATGAGCAGCGCCAGAATAATTCCGAAGATGGACAAAGCCGCGCCGAAGACGATCGCCACCGGCTCGTAAAACGAGCGGAATTCCACCACCGCGACGATGAACACCAGCGCCACCGCCGTGATGAGAACCACCAGAAGATTTCGGAATGATTCCTGCTGCTCCTGGTACAAACCGCCGTATTCAATCAGGTCATGCGGCAGCCTGGGATCATTGTTGATCAATCGCTGAATATCGTCCATCGCGCCGCCGAGATCGCGGTCCTGCAATCGGGCCGTGACCGAAATGTTCTGCCGAAGATCGTCCCGCTCCAGTTCCATCTGGCCCGGCTCCATGACCGCATCCGCGACCTGATCGAGACGGATCACCGTTCCGCCGGCGGTGCGGAGCGGCAATCGGCTCAGCGTTTCGATCCGGTCGATGGCCGTTGGATCAGCCTTCACGCGGATGTTCACCACTCGATCCCCCTCCTGCACCGTCGATGCAATAGTGCCCATCATGGCGATGTTGACGGCTTCCCCGATGCTGCTCACGGTCATCCCAAATTGCCGCGCCTCCGCCGGACGAACGCGCAGGCTGATGGTCGGGCCGGTGTAGATCACCCCGCTGGCGGTATCCACCACTCCGGGTACGTTCTCCAGCATTTCCTCGATGTCCTCAGCCTGCTTTTTCAGCAGATGAAGATCGGTTGAAAAGATTTTGATTTCGATCGGCTCATCCGTCCAGGTCAGATCGCCGATCAAGTCGGCCAGGATTCCGGGAAATTCCCAGTCGATTCTGGGCAGCGCCTGGCGAAACTGCCGGCGGACATCGGCGATCACCTGCTCGGACGACCGGTTTCGCCGCTCTCGGAGTTTGACCAGAAAGTCCCCGGTATTAGGTTCGACAATCGCCACGCCCAGGGCCGTTCCCGTCCGGCGGGAATAGCTTTCCACCTCCGGGACCAACGCCAGAATCCGCTCCGCGATTCGCATTTCCCGATCGCTTTCGATCAGGCTCGTCCCCGCCGGCGCGACATAATCAATGATAAATCCCCCCTCATCCATCGGCGGCAGAAAATCGCTTTTGAGCCGGCCATACAGAACGAACGCGCCGACAAAAATCATCCCGCACAATCCGAGCAGAAACCATCGATGCCTCAGCGCCAGCCGGACGAGCGCTTCGTAGATCAGATTCGTCCAACCGAACAGCATCCTCTCCCGAGCGTGGCCCTGTTTCGGCGGCCGGACAAACCACATCGCCAGCGACGGCGTCGTCGTCAGGGCCAGAACGAGCGATGTGATCAGCCCGATCACCATCGTCAGCGCCAGCGCCCGAAAGAAGACCCCCGCAATCCCCGTCAGAAACGCCAGCGGAATAAACACCACCACCGGCGTCAGTGTCGATCCGACCAGCGGCGGCAAAATATCGCCGAGGGCGCTTTCAATGATCTGGCTCCGTCCGAGTCCGGTCGCCATTTTCACATGAATCGCCTCGACCACGACAATGGCATCATCGATCACCAGCCCGATCGCCGCCGCGATTCCCCCCAGCGTCATCAGGTTAAAGCTCTGCCCGAACAGCTTCATTCCCAAAATAGTCACCAGCACGGTAATAGGAATGACGGCTGTGGCCACGAAGGTCATCCCCGCATCCCACAAAAACAGGTACAGGATCGCGACCGCTAGGATCAATCCAAAAATAATCGCATCCCACACGCTGTGCACCGATGCCCGAACCAGCAGCGACTGGTCATAAAACACCGACAGGTTCATCCCCTGCGGCAACGTGGATCGAATCTCGTCCAACTGTTTGTGCAGTAGATCCGCGATCTCCAGCGTGCTGCCGTCCGGTTGCGAGAAGATGTTGAGCAGCACAGCATCCGCCCCGTTGGCGGTGACGACATCCATCACCGGCTCCGCGCTGCGCTCGACCCGTCCGATGTCCTTGAGCTGGATCGGCCGCCCCCCCGCCGTGGTCAAAAGCAGTCCCTCCAGCTCCTTTGCGCTGTGCATCCTCCCATCAACGACGGCGAGGAACAGGCTGTGATCCTCCTGATGAAATCCGCTGGGAATCACCGCGTTGTTCCTGGCGAGAGCATCGGTCACGCCGGCAAAATCCAGCCCCATCGCCGTCATTCGCAGCGGATCGAGAAAGACGCAATACTCCGGCGCCGCGCCCCCCACCAGATCAACGCGGGCCACTCCGGGAATCCTCAAGAGTCGCGGCTTCAGTTGATATCTCGCCAGCTCCCACGCCTGCGTCAGGTTCTGCACCGATCCGGTCAAACTAATTCCGATGATCGGAAACACCGAAAAGTTCATCCGATAGACTTCGGTGGAAACCGTCGCCGGAAGCGATGAGCGAATCTGCGACAGTCGGCCGAGCGTGTAAAGCTCGCTTTGCCGCATATCGACGTCCCAGGAGAAAAACAGATCGATTTCCGCCACCCCCCGTCCGGTCGAGGAGCGGATCGTCCCGCAGCCCGGGATTTGCTTCATCGCTTCTTCGATTGGACGCGTGACGCTTGCCATCATTTCATCGGCGGGCATCACCCCGTTGCTCACCATGATGATGACGCGTGGAAATTCCGTCTGCGGAAACAGCGCCGATGGCATGTGCAGCGCCGCATATCCCCCGGCGGCGCAGAGCGCTAAAACAATGAACGTGATCGAAACCGAGTGGCGAAGGGCAAATCGTGGCAGCAAAGATCGCATGTAATTTCCTGCAAACCCGTCAAGGGTTCAGGACGTTGATGTCGTTCCGGAATTGCAAGGCATACGCGCCGCCGACGACAATCGTCTGATCGGCCGCGATCCCATCCCCCGTCACCTGCACCCAATCTCCTTCGCGCAGTCCCGGAAAAACCGGCCTCAAAGTCGCCTGCTTGCGGTCCTCAGTGACGATTCCGATGAACGGCCGATCCAGCGCATCCCGCACGATCGCATCCGCCGGCACAACGAGGCAATCCGCCTGCTGCATATAGAGGATGCTCGCGCGGGCGAATTCTCCCGGCCGCGCTCTCTGGCCCGGGGGGATCGCGATATCGACGCTCACAAGATTGGTTTTCGGATCAACCGCGTGATCGACCCGTTCCACCACGGAATCGAATTTCAACGATGATCCCCGCACAGGATCGGCCGGAACCTCGACGGTAGCCTGCTGACCCGCGGAAATCGCCGCGGCCTGCCATGGGGGAATCCCCGCCGCGACCACAAGCCGGTCGAGGTCGACTACCTCCGCTGCTGTTTTCGTCGGCAGGGCGACTTCTCCGGGATGAATATCCAGCGACACGACCGTACCGCCGATCGGCGACATCACCGCGTTATCGCCCGGTTCCGATGTCGCCGCCGAAAAGTTCGCCGGCCTGGCGACAAACAGCGTCTGCCCTTTGTCCACATGCTGCCCCTCAACGCATCGCACCTCCGAAACAACCGCCGGCCAATCGACCGTAATTCGTGCATCCGCCGCCGACTGATCCACCGTTGCCGGCGCGGGCTCCACATTGCCGAAGCCGACCGCGTACCCGTGCAGCGTCATTTTTTTGATCGTTCCGATGCGCACTTCCACATTTGTATGCGTGATATTCTCTTCCGCCTCGATCTGGCTCGCCAGCGGCGGCGCGGCCCGGTCCTTCCATAAAAAATAGAGCGCCGCGCCGATGAACGCGAGCACCCACAGCTTCGCCGCCGCCGAAACGATCCTGTTCGCTTGCATCGAAAACCATTCTACACTCCGCATATCAATTGGTATTGCCCGATCCGTGTGGACGTTCATCCAATCCGTTTTTCTGATACATTCCCGACAAAATGGACCTGCCGAGCAAAATCAACGACCGATCCGCCCACGTCGGCGTCATTGGACTGGGCTACGTCGGCCTGCCCGTCCTGGCGGCCTTCCATCGGGCGGGTTTCAACGTGATCGGATTCGACATCGATCCGGCAAAAATCGAGGCCCTTCATCGCGGAGAGAATTACCTCAAGCATCTCGGCAAAACCCTCATCCACGACATGAAATCGGCCGGCCGATTCGACGCCACCGTGGATTTTTCGCGGCTCACCGAGCCCGACGCGATCCTGATCTGCGTCCCCACCCCGCTGGGAGCGCATCGCGAGCCGGACCTTTCCTTCGTCCGGAAAAGTGCCGAAGCTATCGCCCTTCGATTGCGTCCGGGACAGCTCATCGTGCTGGAATCCACCACCTATCCCGGCACCACGCGCGGGATCGTTTTGCCCATCCTGGAATCGCGCGGCCTGCGATGCGGCGCCGATTTCTTCCTGGCGTTCTCTCCCGAACGCGAAGACCCCGGCCGAAAAGACGCCTCCACGCAGACCATCCCAAAACTCGTCGGCGGGATCGATGAGATCTCCGGCAAAATCGCTGTCGCACTCTATCAATCCGCCATCAACAAGGTCATCCCCGTCGCGTCCGCCGAGATCGCCGAGGCCGCCAAGCTGCTGGAAAACATTTACCGCGCCGTCAACATCGCGCTGGTCAATGAAATGAAAATGGTAATGACGGCCATGAATATCGATATCTGGCAGGTCATCGCCGCGGCCGGAACCAAGCCATTTGGGTTTCAACCGTTCTACCCCGGCCCCGGCCTGGGCGGCCATTGCATTCCCATCGATCCGTTTTATCTCGCCTGGAAAGCCCAGGAAGTCGGCATTCCAACGCGCTTCATCGAACTGGCCGGCGAGATCAACCACCAGATGCCCGATTACGTCGTCCAGCGCACCGCGCTGGCGCTCAATAGCCGTGGCAAGCCGGTCAAGGGAGCGAAAATCCTCATCCTCGGCCTGGCGTATAAACCCGACATCGACGATGTCCGCGAAAGCCCCAGCTTCGAGTTGATCGAAAAATTAACGCATCTGGGAGCGGCCGTCGCATTCAATGATCCCCACGTCCCCGCCACGCATCGGATGCGAAAATATGATCTTCAATTGCGCAGCGTGCCCATCACGGCCCAATCACTCCATGGCTACGACTGCGTCGTGATCTCCACGCATCACTCCGCCTATGATTGGCAAATGATCGCCGACCACGCCAACCTGATCATCGACACCCGCGGAGCGATGCGCAACGTCACCGGCAAACGCGAACATATCGTGCCGGCATAATTGAACCGCCAAGACGCCAAAGGGAGGCCATTGAACCATAGCCAATCACCGTTATATACCGACGAATCTCTTGGCGTCTTGGCGGTTTAATTATCTTCATTTCCGAACACGCTCCGAATGACCTGTGCTACGATTACCCGCATGTCGCCGGATACCGAACAATTCCGCGCCGCCATCGAAGCGTTCGATGCCGCCAATGCCGAAGATCCCACGCGAATCGCCGGCGTTCCCGCCGAGCTTCTGTACGCCCGCCGCATGACCGAATGGCTGAATCGGCTTTATCCCGATGCCGGTGAATCGCTGCATTTGGCGGCGCGATCCCAGCACATTCGCCGGTGGATGGTTCCCCGGTCGAACTATCCCATCACCCGCGCCGGATATCACCGGTGGCGAACATTCCTCTACTCCTTCCATGCCGACACGGCCGCCGAAATCCTGCGGCAAGTCGGCTATGACGACAAGGCGATCTCCCGGGTCCGTTCGCTCCTGAAAAAGGAAAAGTTAAAAGCCGATCCCGAAATGCAGATGCTGGAAGACGTGGTATGTCTTGTCTTCCTGGAAAGCTATTTCGCCGATTTCGCCGCCAAGCACGATGAGGAAAAGGTGATCGGAATTCTGCGCCGAACCTGGAAGAAAATGTCCCCCCGCGGCCACGCAGCGGCGCTGGAACTGCAATTGTCCCCCGAAGCACGCCAGTTGGTTGGAAAAGCCTTGGGATCTCCGTGAAATCCAGCATTCACCGGGCCAGGAGCATCGCCAGCGGCGGGTTCTGCGTGGATCGGACCCGGAATTCGACTAGCGTCAGCGGCGTGCATCGCGATTCGATCTGAACGGTTTTTCCATATAACGACTCGGCCACCATCCGCACATCCTCGATGGCCGCGGACACGGTCTGTTCATTGGGCGGAGCCAGCAAACGGTCATTGAGCCGGACCAGCAGCTCGTCCGTTTTGAATTTCAACTTTCCATTCAGCAGCGGCTCCGATTCCAGTTTCGCGGCGGCTTTCAGAGCCTCACGAACAACCGCGCGCAGCCGATCCTGAAACGATCCCGGCAGCGGAAGTTTTCGCGAATAGAGCAGCCCCAGGCGCTGCTCCGCTCGATCGGTGTAAAAATTCGCCTCCGAGCTGACCAGCACCGTGCCCGGGCCGCTGGCGACGTGGCCATAATCCGCGACATCAATCAGTTGGTGCCCTTCCACCGATTGATTCTGAATCCAATGGTGAAAGATCGGCACGAACTGATCCGGCGGAAAATCGTCGGCCGAAGCGAAAATCTTCACCGCTATTTTGAAAACTTCCATGGAAGTATTGGTAGTTTATTGGGGGGCCGGAACCTGCACCACACTTACGGACCGAGCCTGGATTTTGGCGTGGCATTTATGGGCGGCGTCGATGAACAGATTCGCCTCTTCCACGAGTTTGTGGGCGGTGTCCTTGGTGAATCGCGAGTCCGCTCCCTCATGCCGGAGCAGCAGATAATTGGCGAACTGGCCGTGATGATATGTGTCCCAAAAGAGTTTCGGCTCCACGAACCGCTTGCGGAATTCCTCCACGATCACGGCCGGATCATTGGGCACATCCAGCCATTCCAACTGCACCAGCGTCCTGGCTGAAGTGATCATCGCATCGTACGCCTTTTCATCCGCCTGGCGGAATTGCCCCGCATCCAGGAGCAATTGGGCCTCGAACGCCTCGCTTTCGGCCTGGGTGAATCCAAACTGTGCCAGCGAGACGATCTCCCCGGCGCATTCGCCGACGCCGAGATCGCCGATGGTGAACTCCCGCGGATCGCCCCAATCGCTGTAGAAAGAAGGATCATCCTTGTGCAGCGGAACGGCCGTGAATTCGTTGACGATATTCTTCAGCGCCTGCTTGCCGATGCGCTGGCAAAACGACTGGAATGATTCCTCGCCGGTTCGCTCGGCGACATATCGGCTGGTCAACCGGTCCACCAGATCGGGAATCCGCCGCGAGGGCACCGACCCCATCGCCAGCGCATAGCTTCCGCCGTTTTTCGACCATTGTCCGCCCAGCATCACCTGAAAATGCGGAACGGTATATCCATTGATGTTCCGGCTGTTGCCGTAAAATCCAATGTCCGCGACGTGATGCTGGCCGCAGGAATTGAAGCAGCCGGAGACTTTGATCCGCAGCCCGCGGATTGCCCGATCGAGCGTCGCATTTTTCGTCGCCAGCCGTTGCCGCAATTCCCCGGCGAGGCCGCGCGAAGAGGCAATTCCCAGCTTGCATGTGTCCGTGCCCGGGCACGCGACCACATCTGTGATCGTTCCCGCTCCTGCGTCGCCCAGGCCGATGGCGACGAGCTCTTTATACAAATCGATCGTTTTATCATGCGGAATCCACCGGAGCACGATGTTCTGCTCGACAGTCGTCCGCGCGTTTCCACCGGCATATCGGCTCGAAATATCTGCCAGCGCCCGCATCTGGTCCGATGTCACATCCCCCAGCGGGCAGGTCACCGTCGCGACGTAATATCCCGCCTGACGCTGCTGGTACAAATTAGTCCCGGCCCACTGATCGTATCCGTCCGGCCTACGAGCGCCGTTGAGCTGAACCGCTTTCAGTCCCGGTTTTTCCTCAAATCGCGGAATGCGGTCGAAATGTTCCCGCCATGCCGGATCGTCCGGCATCGTCCGCCGCTCCTCCTGCACCAGCCGCCGGAATTCATCAATGCCCAGTTTCTGCACCAGAAATTTCAACCGCGCCCGGTTGCGGTTTTTCTTTTCACCCAGCCGCGCAAACACCCGGCCGATCGCCCGCGACAAAGGCAACAATTCCTCCTCAGGCACAAATTCATCGAGCATTTTCGCCTGGTACGGCACCGCGCCCAGGCCGCCGCCAACATAAATTCTGAATCCGCGAATGGTCTTGCCATCAACCACTTTCGTGACCG
>Ga0302326_10034236_pt1 | contig 10070 bp, 8 predicted proteins | sample Palsa_T0_3_FD_202264 | JGI IMG/M metagenome (GOLD analysis project Ga0302326, IMG submission 202264) | Peat permafrost microbial communities from Stordalen Mire near Abisko, Sweden - Palsa_T0_3 | ecosystem: Environmental > Terrestrial > Soil > Palsa > Peat permafrost | place: Sweden: Abisko...
GTCGGCCTGGTACGAAACACTGAAGAATTTACAGAGACTTGTCCCCGGCGTTTTCGCGTGGGGGCTGCTGTCTGTTTATCCGATAGGCTCATGACCAGTTCAGAAGGCCTCTGATCGGAAGGGTTCCCGCTCCCGATGGGTAATGCGCTGACATTCCTTGGCCGTGACATGGCGGTCGATCTCGGCACGGCCAACACCCTCGTCTACGTGCGCGGCCGGGGGATCGTCCTCAACGAGCCGAGCGTGGTCGCGCTCAACACGACCACCGGGCAGGTGGTCGCGGTCGGGGTGGACGCTAAACGGATGATCGGCCGCACGCCGGGCAACATCGTCGCCGTGCGGCCGCTCAAAGACGGCGTGATCGCCGACTTCGACGTGACCGAGCGGATGCTCAGGTACTTCATCCAGAAGGTGCACCGCAGGACCCGGATGGCCAAGCCGAGGATCGTCGTCGCGGTGCCGAGCGGCATCACCGGCGTCGAGCAGTCGGCAGTCAAGGAGGCCGGGCACCAGGCGGGCGCGCGCCGGGTCTACATCATCGAGGAGCCGATGGCGGCCGCGATCGGGGCCGGTCTGCCGGTCAACGAGCCGACCGGCAACATGGTGGTCGACATCGGCGGCGGCACCACCGAGGTCGCGGTGATCTCCCTGGGCGGGATCGTCACGTCCCAGTCGATCAGGATCGGCGGGGACGAGCTCGACCAGGCGATCATCACCTTCGGCAAGAAGCAGCACAGCCTGATGCTGGGCGAGCGGACGGCGGAGGAGATCAAGCTGGCGCTCGGCTCGGCGTTCCCGTCGGCCGACGAGCCGCAGGCCGAGATCCGCGGCCGTGACCTGGTCAGCGGGCTGCCCAAGACGATCCTGATCAGCGCGGCCGAGATACGCCACGCGATCGAGGAGCCGATCAACCTGATCATCGACGCGGTCAGGACGACGCTCGACAAGTGCCCGCCCGAGCTGGCGGGCGACGTCATGGACCTGGGCATCGCCCTCACTGGCGGCGGCGCCCTGCTCAGGGGACTTGACCAGCGCATCCGGGAAGAGACGGGAATGCCGGTGCACATCGCCGACAGCCCGCTCGACTCGGTCGTGCTCGGCACCGGCAAGTGCGTGGAGGACTTCGACACGCTCCGCCAGGTGCTGGTGCCCGACAGGCGGTAGCCTGACAGCAGCCGGAGCGCGCGGGACGGGAGTTGCGCAAGTGCTTGAAGCGAGGCGAACGCGCCCAGTTCTCATCGCGTTGCTTATCGTGGCGATTGCCCTGATCACCATCGACTTCAGGGACGGCGGCACCTCCGGCGCGCACTCGGTCGGCGGCCGTCTGTTCGGTCCCGTCGAGCACCTGACGGATGACGTCACCGGCTGGTTCGGCGGCGGCAGCAGCGCCGAGGTCAGCGCCCTGCAGCAGGAGAACGACCAGCTCCGCGCCCAGCTCGCGCAGGCCCAGGTCAACAGCCAGAACCTCAGCCAGCTGGCCGGCCTGCGCCAGCTGACCGGCGCCGACCGCTACAAGATCGTCCCCGCCTCCGTGATCGCGGCCGGCGGCGGCTACTCGGACACGGTGACGATCAGCGCGGGCAGCAGCGACGGCATCACCGCGAACGAGACCGTGCTCAACGGCGACGGCCTCGTCGGCACGGTCATCGCCACCAGCCCGACTACCGCGACCGTGCAGCTCGCCAACGACGCGAACGCCACCGTCGGCATCCGGATGGCCAGCTCGGGCCAGATCGGCGCGCTCACCGGCGCGGCCGATTCGTTCGGCGGCACCGCCGCGCTCAAGCTCACGCTGTTCAGCGCGACCGCCACGCTCAAGCCGGGCCAGGAACTGGTGACGTTCGGCTCGGTCGGCGGCCGCCCCTACGTTCCCGGCATCCCGGTCGGCACGGTCACCACGGTGACCACCGAGCCGGGCTCGCTCACCCCGACCGCCCTGGTCAAGCCGTTCGTTGACTTCACCGGGCTCGGCGTCCTCGGGGTCGTGATCAGCACGTGAACAGCCGCCAGGTGATCAAGCCGTTCGACCACGGGCCGTCCGCGCCGCGGCAGACGCTCGTCGCCGCGGCCCTCCCGGTTGCCCTATTCGCCGCCGTCATCGTCCAGCTCACGGTGGTGAACCGGCTGCCGTTGCCCGGCGGCGACGCCCCTGACCTGGTGCTCCTGCTGGTGGCGGCGGTCGCCGTCACCACCACCACCATGATCGCCACGGTGACCGGGTTCGCGGGCGGCCTGGCGCTGGACATCGCCCCGCCCGTGTCGCACTACGCGGGGGAGTACGCGCTGGTCTTCTGCCTGGTGGGATACCTCGCGACCCGGGTCATGGGCGCGATCTCGGCCGCCTCGGGCGGCGCCGAGCGCGATCCGTCGATCTGCCTGGCGGTGGTGGCGGTCGCCGCGGCGGCGGGCGAGGCGGGCAAGGCCGGGCTCGGCCTGCTGCTGTCCGACCCCAACGTGACCGGGCCGGCCATCAGGCACGTGCTGCCCGGCGCGATCCTCTACGACCTGCTGCTCACCCCGGTCGTGTACTGGCTGGTGGCGCTGGTGGCCGGGCTCGCCCGGCCGGAGTCCGAGCGCGCGCCGGCGCCGGTGTTCTTCGGCGCCCAGCGGCTGGCGTCGGTGTTCCGGCTCGCGTCGGCCGGCGCCGCCCCCAATCTGCGGCTGGCCGGCACCGGGGCGAAGTTCGAGGACAAGCGCCCGGTGCGCCGAGAGCCAAAGCTGCGGCTAGCAGACGCTCGATCAAATTCCCTGGCCCGAACGAACCCGGCTGGCACTAACAGCGCCCAGCCGCTCGTGGCAGGCGGCCGCGCCGCCAAGCTGAACTTCGCGCGTTCAGGCATCACCCATCACGCCCAGAGCAGCGGGCCGGCCCGTCCCCGGCGGACCCCGAAGCTCAACTTCGCCGTCGGCCTGCCCACGATCACGCCCCGCCCCCGGAGGGGCCCGGGTAAGGGCTGGCTCGACGTCGGCCGGAGCAAGCCGCCGACGGTCCGGCGGGCTAAGCCGGGTAAGGGCTGGCTGGATGACGGCCGGCGTAAGCCGCCGACGGTCCGGCGGGCTAAGCCGGGTAAGGGCTGGCTGGATGACGGCCGGCGTAAGCCGCCGACGGTCCGGCGGGCCAAGCCAGGTAGGGGCTGGCTCGACGTGGGCCGGCGTAAGCCGCCAACGATGCGGCGGGCTAAGCCGGGTAAGGGCTGGCTCGACGAGGGCCGCCGCAGGCCGCCGACGGCGAAGCGCGCCAAGCCGGGTAAGGGCTGGCTGCGCCCGGCCCGGCCGCCCCGCGCGAACTGGTACTCAACCGGCCCGACGACCGGCTGGATCCACCGCTCCCGGGCCAAGAACCGGTGGCGAACCCGGCGTCGGTCGCTGTCCGGCTCGCTGCTGTCCACTGTCCGTGATCTGCTCCCGACGGGAGGGCGCCGATGATCCCGAGGTCCCGCCGCCGGCTATTCGGCCTGTACGTGATCGCGGCGGCGCTGCTGGTCACGCTCGGCGGCCGGCTCTGGTACCTGCAGGTGCTCGACACGTCGCAGTACAAGCAGCTGGCCGAGGTGAACCAGACCAGGGAGATCGTGGTGCCGGCGGTGCGGGGCATGATCACCGACGACACCGGGACCCCGCTGGTGCGGAACCAGACCGAGATGGTGGTCTCGGTCAACATGATGGATCTGTCCCAGGACACCAGCGACGACGGCGCGGCCGTGCTGGCGAGGCTGGCGCCGCTGCTGCGCATGTCGGGCAAGGAGCTCAGCGAGAAGGTCAGGCTCTGCACCCGCGGCGTGCCGCAGCCGTGCTGGACGGGGTCGCCCTACCAGCCGATCCCGGTGGCGGAGCACGTCAGCGACGCGATCGCGCTCCAGATCATGGAGGAGCCGAAGCTCTTCGTCGGCGTCACCGCGTCGCTCCAGCCGGTGGTCGACTATCCGATGCCGAACGGCGCCAACCCGGCCCAGGTGCTCGGCTACCTGCAGCCGATCACCCCGTCGGAGATGGCGGCCGACCACCTGCCCGAGACCGGCTTCGCGGGCGACGACCTGGTCGGCCAGGCCGGCCTTGAGGCGCAGTACAACGCCGAGCTGACCGGGAAGCCGGGCAGCCAGATCGTCTCCGTGAACGCGGCGGGCGATGTGCTCGGCACCGTCGGCGGCAAGCCCGCGCAGACCGGCGACACGCTGGTGACCTCGCTCAACGCCAAGGTGCAGGCGGTCGCGCAGCAAGCGCTCAACACCGCCATCGCCAAGTCACAGGCGGCCGGCAACAGCGTCAACCAGGGCGCGGCGGTGGTGGAGACGACCAGCGGCCGGATCGTGGCGATGGCGAGCTACCCGGACTACAACCCGTCGGTCTGGGCCAACGGCGTCTCCCAGAGCGAGTTCAACTACCTGTTCGGCACCTCCTCGGGCGATCCGGTGATGAACTGGGCCACCCAGGGCGAGTACCCGCCGGGATCCACGTTCAAGGTCACCTCGACCGCCGCCGCGGTCGCCGACGGGTTCCCGCTCGACGGCGAGTACGACTGCCCGGCGTCGGTGTCCATCGACGGCCACACGTTCATCAACGACGGCAACCCGAACCTGGGCGACATGACGTTCGCCGAGGCGCTGATCCAGTCGTGCGACTCGGTCTACTACGACATCGGCTACGAAATGTGGCAGACCGACGACAACAAGGCCAACTACGTGCTCAACCCGCACGCGCCGACCCAGAAGATGCAGCAGATGGAGCTGGACTGGGGGTTCGGCACCTACACCGGCGTCGACCTGCCGGAAGAGTCCACCGGCACCATCCCGACCCGCCAGTGGCTCTACAACCTGTACGAGGACAACGCGCACAAGGGCGAGAACTGGTGCAAGAACGGGAACGCGAACGGCTCCTACGTGCAGCAGATCGAGTACGACGACTGCCAGGACGGCTGGGTCTGGGAACCGGGCCAGGCCGCCATCGCCGCGATCGGCCAGGGCTACGTGACCTCGACCCCGCTGCAGCTCACCAACGCCTACACCGCGCTCGCCGACGGCGGCACGCTCTACAGCCCGAGGATCGGCGAGGCCCTCGTCTCCCCGTCGGGGAAGCTGGTGCAGAAGATCAACCCGCCGGTGATCAGGCGCCTGCCGGTCGCGTCGGAAACGCTGGCCTACATCCGCTCGGCGCTGGCGGGCGTGGTGACCCAGGGCACCGCGGCCGGCGCGTTCGCCGGGTTCCCGCTCAACCAGGTCTGCGTGGCGGGCAAGACCGGTACCGCCGAGATCGAGGGCAAGAACGCGACCTCGGTCTTCGCCTCCTTCGCCCCCTGCCAGAATCCCCAGTTCGTGGTCGTCGTGATGCTGCCCAACTCGGGTTACGGCGCCGACGCGGCGGCGCCCGCCGTCCGGGCGATCTGGGACGGCATCTACGGCCTCGAGGGCCACAAGGCGGCGCTGCCGGGCGGGAAACTGCCGCCGATCCCCGGCACCGGGAAGGCGAGGGTGCAGCGATGAGCGTCGGGCTGCCGTCGCGGGGCTGGGCCGGGCCCCGGGTCGGCACGTTCGCGCCCCGGCGGCGGTCCCTGCTCGGGCGGGCGTTCGCCAAGGGCGGCGTGGCCAGATCCTGGGACTGGCTGCTGTTCGCCGTCACCTGCGCGCTCACGGTGCTGGGGACGGTGCTGGTCTGGGCGGCGACCGAACCGCAGCTGAGGCAGGCCGGGCTCGACCCGCACGCCTACCTGAAGAAGGCGATCCTGTGGGCCGTGCTCGGGTTCATCCTGATGATGGTGACCGCGTGCACGGACTACCGCCGCATCCGACGCTGGACGCCGGCTATCTACGGCCTGTCGCTGCTGCTCCTGCTGGCCGTGCTCGCGGTCGGCCAGTCGGTGAACGGGGCCAAGGCCTGGATCTCGATTCCCGGCGGTTTCCAGGTCGAGCCGTCGGAGTTCGCCAAGCTCGGCCTGATCCTGTCAGCCGCGTGGCTGCTCTCCCGCCGTAACGACCCGACCGGCCGGCCGCGCCTGCGGGACGCGGCGCTGGCCGCGCTCGCCGCCGCCCCGCTGATCCTCCTGGTCGAGCGCGAGCCCGCCCTCGGCGTGATGCTGGTGCTGGTCTTCACGCTGGCAGGCGTGGTCGTGATCTCGGGCATCCGGCTCTACTGGGTCCTCGGCCTGCTCGCGGCCGTGGCGGTCGGCGTCTACGCCATCGCCAAGCTGCACCTGCTGAAGGGGTACCAGCTGACCCGGCTGACCTCGTTCCTGCACCCCACGCAGGACCTGGCCGGGACCGGCTACAACGGCCTGCAGGCGAAGATCGCGGTCGGCTCCGGCGGCCTGTACGGCCAGGGGCTGTTCCACGGCACGTTCACCGGCGGCAACTTCGTCCCGTCGGTGCAGACGGACTTCATCTTCACGGTCGCGGGGGAGGAGCTCGGCTTCATCGGCTGCGCGGTCATCGTCGCGCTGCTCGCGGTCATCGTGTTCCGCGCTATCCGCGCCGCCCAGATCGCCGACGACATGTTCGGCATGCTGGTCGCGTCCGGCGTGGCGATCTGGTTCATCTTCCAGTCCTTCGTCAACATCGGCATGACGATCGGCATCATGCCCATCACCGGCCTCCCGCTGCCCTTCATCTCCTACGGCGGCTCCGCCATCTTCGCCGACATGATCGCCATCGGCCTCGTCCAATCCGTCCGCCGCCACTACGCGCTCTTCACCTAACCCCGCCCGAGCCCCCCGCTCTCCCAGGTCCGCAGGGCAGAACCCCGAAGTCCCGCCCGGCCGTCGTCTCTTTCAGGGCTGACGCCAGCGTTGGGCGTTAGCGATCCGCCCGAAATTCCCGACATTTAACCATATCGGTGGTCGAGGCTTAGTCCAATTATCATCATTGTGTGCCGTTCGGGGCGCTATATGACCCGAACGGCACACAATTATGCTTATACGTCGATCTATCCTCATTTTGAGTCCGCATCCCGCTGCCCTCCTGCCTCATCGCACGCGTAAGCCAACCCACGTAACCGCGCTGACCGGCGAGCTCGTGAACCCATCAAGGGCATAGCGGAAGTTGCGGGGCTGTTGTGGCGAGCATGGCTAACATCACCAAGGTCTTGGCGCGCGTGTTCGTCTCCGACCTGGACGCTGCCATTCCGCTGTATGAGGAGCTGGCGCAGGCGCGGGCGGAGAGGTTCGGCTTCCGAGACGTGGAGTTGGCCAGGGTCGGTCCGTTCCTGCTGCTGGCCGGAAACACCGCCGCTTACCGCGATCGGACGGCGACGATCCAGGTGGCAGACCTCGCACCGGTGCTCGCCGCCCTCAAATCGGCGGGCGGCGCGATCGTCGAGGGCCCGGCTCACGCTCCGAACGGCGCCAGGCTCATCGCCAGGCATCCGGACGGCGCGATCTTCGAGTACATCGAGACCGGCCAGACCAGGTGAGAGGGCTACTGCCAGGCGCGGAGGAGGTCGTCTGGGCCCCAGTGCGCTGCTAGCGGGAGTCCGTCGACGATGCCGGTTCGGGAGACCGCGACGAGCGGGGTGCCGGGAAGTGCTCCTGGGACTGCGGTCGCGTCCTCGGCTAGCTTGTCGTAGTCGCGGGCGGTGAAGGGTTTGTTGTCGTACCACTTGATAGAGCCGACGAAGTGCACTTGGCCCGCGACCGGGCTGCGGTCGGCACCAACGAGGTCGAGCTCGGGCTTGTTCTGGCGGTTCCACCAGCCGCCCACCGCTCCGGTCTCGGGCCAGCCGACCTCCGGAAGGAGTCGGAGCACTGACTCGCGAATGAGTGGTTCCACCGCACGGCCGCGCCAGGATGGCAGTCCGCGTTCGATGCGGGCGAGGGCGATGTCGGGACGGCCGCGCTCGATCAGCGGGATCGCGTCCTCGAGCAGGGCCAGCCAGCAGCGAAGGTAGGCGTCGCCGATCCGGTAGCGCTTGTTCCTTGTATCGGCCTTCAAGGACAGCGGCGTGTCTACCGCCACGACGCCCTTGGCAGCAAGGGTTCGAATGATGGGAACCAGGGTGCCCGCTGCGAGTGGCTCGCCGCCGCCGGCGTGAGCCGCGATGGCCGAGAAGGTGCGCTCGTCGGATCCGATCGTCTCTAGTACCGTGCGAGTCAGCGTCGTGCCGGGGAACTCGCCGAGCACGGTGAGCTCGCCTGCGGCGAGCAGTGGTGATAGCGGGTTGTTGACCGATTCGCGCAAGAATTGCGCTGGGCTCGCTCCCTGCGGCCAGGACTGGACGATTTCCGGAAAGCCGCCAGTCAGCAGCAGCGCGTCTACCGCATCGGTCGCGCTAAGCCCGGTCATTGTCGCGACGTCACCGAGATGAAGCGGTCTTACCGTCATCTTCGGGGCACGTCCGAAGAAAGGGCGTCCGTAGGTGGTTAGCGCCTCCATGACGGACAGGTCGCTGCCGACCAAGACCAACATGACCGGCCTGGCCGACAGTTCGCGGTCCCACACCGTCTGCAGGGCACCCTCGAACTCGGCGTCCTGCTCGACGATCCAGGGCACCTCGTCGATGACGGCGATCGACGGAGCCTCGCTGGGAAGCGCCGCGACCAAAGTACGGAGCGCGTGGTTCCAGCCCTGCGGCCGCGTACCTGCGACAAGGCCGCCAGCAGGTAGGGATGATTGCGCTATCGCGGTGGTGAAGTCCGCGCGCTCGGCCGCCGGGCTGCGGCCACGGGTCGCCTGAAAGATGACGTAAGGCAACCCTGAGCGGTCACAGAACTCCTGGACCAGGCGCGATTTCCCTACCCGGCGACGGCCAGTCACCACGACAGCAGCGCCCCTGCTCGATCCCCGGCCCTCCTCGACCAGCCGCAAGCGACTGTCGAGCAGCGCGAGGTCGGCCGCCCTCCCCGTGAACCCCATCTCCGCTCCCAACGTAGATCCGATCTTACTAAGATTGAATCTTACTAAGATCGGATCGGATCTTACTATCCACCCAGCCTTCAGGTGCCCGACGGCTGACAGCCGACCTCTGATGCCAGCCCGGCAGCCTGGCCGGCTCCTCACAGTTGGCCCGCCGGCCCGACCCTCTAGAGTGGTGAGTCATGCGCTTTGGACTCTTCGTGCCACAAGGCTGGCGGCTGGACCTGGCCGGAATCGATCCGTCTGACCACTGGGCGACCATGCTCGGCGTGGCCAAGGCGGCCGAGGACGGCCCGTTCGACTCGATCTGGGTATTCGACCACTTCCACACGGTGCCGGTGCCCACCCAGGAGGCCACGCACGAGGCGTGGACGCTGATGGCGGCGTACGCGGCGGCCACCAGGCGGGTGAAGCTCGGGCAGATGTGCACCTGCATGGGCTACCGCAACCCGGCCTACCTGGCCAAGGTCGCGGCGACGGTCGACGTGATCTCCGGCGGCCGGGCGCAGATGGGCATCGGCGCCGGCTGGTACGAGCACGAATGGCGCGCCTACGGCTACGGCTTCCCCGGCGCGGGGATGAGGATCGCCATGCTGGACGAGGGCGTGCAGATCATGCGCCAGCTGTGGACGACGGGCAGCGCGACCCTCGACGGCGAGCACTACCAGGTCAACGGCGCCATCTGCCAGCCGCTCCCGCTCCAGGACGGCGGCATCCCGCTGTGGATCGCCGGCGGCGGCGAGAAGAAGACCCTCCGCATCGCCGCGCAGTACGCGCAGTACACCAACTTCGACGGCAGCCCCGACGCGTTCAAGCACAAGTCGGAGGTCCTCGAAGCGCACTGCCGGGAAGTCGGCACCGACTACGGCAACATCGTCCGGTCGGCCAACTACAACCTGATCATCGGCGAGACCGAGAAGGACGTGCAGGACCGTATCGCCTGGATGCGGGCGCACCTGCTGAAGTACGTGCCGGCCGAGGTGGCCGAGCGCCGGGTCCGCGATTTCGCCAGCGGCCCCCTGGTCGGCACGCCCGAGCAGATCAGCGAGCGGCTCAGCGAGCTCAGCCAGCTGGGCATGTCCTACGCGATCATCAATCTCCTCGAAGTGGCCTACGACCGCTCCACCCTCACCCTCTTCACGGAAAAGGTCGCCCCCGCCCTCGCCGCCGCCTGACCTCCCGAGTCCCAGGGCCGATGCGGTTCCAGGGCGCTGGAACCGCATCGCCCGCGGC
>Ga0302326_10034240_pt1 | contig 10069 bp, 8 predicted proteins | sample Palsa_T0_3_FD_202264 | JGI IMG/M metagenome (GOLD analysis project Ga0302326, IMG submission 202264) | Peat permafrost microbial communities from Stordalen Mire near Abisko, Sweden - Palsa_T0_3 | ecosystem: Environmental > Terrestrial > Soil > Palsa > Peat permafrost | place: Sweden: Abisko...
AATGATTCGCAGAGGACTCGCGTGAGGCTCGGTCTCCAAACAACCGGCTCGCTCGATCTGCTCGGCGCAGGCGCGCGCTGTTCTCTGCCCTTGACAACGCCTTTCGGTTTATCGACAGGATGACAGGGCTCTTTTATGTCATGGACTCCAGGGACAGGACCCTAGCGACAAAACCAGAACGTCGTGCCCCGACCCAGAGGGTACCCCGGCTCCCAGATGGGGTACCCAGAGTCTAGTTGCGCGACGAGGGTTTGCCGCTCAGCTCTCTTTGCGATAGAGAAGATCGCGCATCGCCCGGCGCCGCTCCGCGTTTAATCCGCTGTCCGCTTTGGCTGCGCCTGGCGATGGAGCGCTGGGTGGAGTGATCGCGTCAGGCTCGCTGCACTCCGGGCAGCGATTGGCAAAGCCGGGCTTGTCTGGCCGGAGTTCGAACTCTTCCCCGCAAACCACACAGGTTTTGATCGGAAACGCCATGCATGTGGATTTTAACGCGGCAGCGGCTTCCAGGAAAAGTGCTCCGCGAACGGGCGGCGCGGGCGCATTTTCAGCCTTGCGGGCTGCCCTCGAGCGGCGCTGACGGCCCCGGATACAGACGCTTGACGAGAAGGAGAACTGGAATCCCAAGAAGAATCAGCGCAGTTCCCAGCAAGGACCCCTTGAGGTTGCTCGCGTAACTCGAGATCAGCACTGCCGTCGCGCAGAGAACGAAGATCGCCGGCAGCACCGGATAGCCCCAGACCCGGTAAGGGCGCGGCGCATCCGGTCTGCGCTTGCGGTAAACGAAGACCGTGGTCGCCGTCAGCATGTAAAAGAGCCACTCGGCAAAGACCGCCAGATCAAAGAACTGCTGAAAGCTGCTGAGAAATAGAAGCAGAATCGTGGAGAGAATTGCCTGAATGATTAACGAAGTCGACGGCGACTGCCAGCGTGGGTTGATGTGCGCAAACTGGCGGAAGAAGAGCCGGTCGCGCGCCGCTGCGTAGGGAATACGCGCTCCGGACATGATTGTCCCGTTCAGCGTTACGAAAATGCTCAAGGCCATCGCCGCAGCCACAAAGCCCGCTCCTGCAGGCCCAGCGATTACGGTAAGCGCGGCCACTGCGGGACGTTCGCTGGCCGCTATCTGCGCGGCGGGCAGTATGTACTGGATGGCCGCGTTGGTGGCCATGAAGAGGAAGCCTACGATGAACAGCCCGCCGATGAGCGCGATGGGCAGCGAGCGCTCCGGGCGCTTCACTTCGCCCGCCACCATGGTCAGGTCGTTCCATCCGTCATAGGCCCACAGCGTCGCAATAAGGGCCGCCATGAAGCCGGTGAGCCCGCCCACAGCGTGCGGCAGCCTGGTGGTGAAGTTCGAGAGCGAGCCCGAACTCGCCGCGAAGCATAGCCCGGCGACGATGAGGATAAGAATCACTTTCAGCGAAGTGAACACCAATTGGAAATCCGCGGCCTTCTTGATGCCCAGGTAGTTGAGCCCGGTAATGAACCACGTAACGCCGATGGCGAACACCTGCGACCAGAGCAGATGAATCGGGCCTGGGATGGCCGCGCTGAGCCAATGGAAGGCAGCGAAGAAACCCAGCGTGCGCGCCAGACCAACCGTAACCGCGGCGATCGAAGCCGGCTTGGCCACGGCGAACCAGGTCCACATGTAGAGGAACGCCGTAGTGTCGCCGTATGCGCCGCGCAGGTAGACGTACTCGCCTCCGGCGTAAGGCAACATTGCGCCCAGTTCGGCGTACGTCATTGCGCCGAACAGGGAAAGCAGGCCGCCCACAATCCACGCCAGATAGACCAGCGTCGAGGAGCCCACGTCCTGCATCATCTCGCGCGGAACCAGAAAGATGCCGCTGCCGATAATGGTGCCCACAACAATGGCTGTGGCCTGGCTCGCGCCCAGTACGCGAGGCAGGTCAGCCGGTTGAGTTTGCGAGCGCGTGGGGAGAGCCTGGCTCATGCGGTGAACAGAGATTAGCACGGGGCACCTGCGGTGCGGCAGACGCCGCTTGCGCGGCAATGGGCTGGTGGCTTCCCACCGTCGCGCCACAAAGAAGGCGCAACGAAAATGGCACCGAACTCTTGTGGAGGGAATAAGATTACTTAAGTTTCTACTTGACAATTCCCGAGAACAGACGGATACTCAAGTTGTAGCTTAACTATTTCTCTCGGAGGAAGGATTGAACACCATGGAACAACAGGCCGTAGTTCACAACACATTCGTCGTCGAGCGCGCTTATCCAGTACCGCCGGAGCGCGTATTTGCAGCATTTGCTGACCCCGCCAAGAAGCGCCGCTGGTATGCCGACGCGGAAAGTAAGCAGATCGAGAATTATGACATGGACTTTAGCGTTGGAGGCAAGGAACATTACGCCCAAGGCTTCAAAGAGGGTCACCCGTTGGCGGGTCGCACCCTGAAAAGCGAGAACATTTATCGGAACATCGTCCCCAACCGCCGCATCATTTTCACCTCTACCATGGCGTTGGAGGAGAGCTACTTCTCGATATCTTTGGGCACGGTTGAGCTCTTGCCTACAGAGAAAGGCACCGACCTCATCCTCACGTTTCAGAGCGCATTCCTGGAGGGCGCCGATGGGCCTGAGATGCGGGAAGCGGGATGGCGCGGGCTTCTGGACAAACTGGCAACTGAACTGGCGCGATAAGCGGAGCGGCGGAAGGCGCGGGATGATGGACAAGAAGCAGCTCGATATCGACCGCGTCTTCAACGCTCTGGGCGATCCGACACGGCGAGCGATGCTGGAACGGCTGAGTTCCGGGCCAGCGTCGACGGCGATGTCTGTTTCGCGGCTCGCCGAGCCCTTCAAAATGTCGCTTGCCGCTGTCGTGCAGCATTTGCAGATCCTTGAGGACGCGGGCCTGGTGAAGACCGAAAAGACAGGCCGCGTCCGAACTTGCCGGGTCGAGTCAGCAGGTCTGGATGCGGCCGCCCAGTGGATCAACGCGCGGCGGCCGGAGTGGGACCGAAAGCTGGACCGTCTCGAGCAGTTGCTGTCGGAGCCGGAGCAGGGAACCGATGGCTAGCGTTGAAGCCAGACCGGACCGCTGACTCAGTGGCTCTGTGCCGCCGCAGACGGCCGCGGATGTGACGCCGTGCTTCCCTCTGTCATGCCCAGCGCCCACTTGATCGCCTCAAAGTACATGGTGCGAATGTCGGGGTCCGCCCACGCCTCTTCCGTGTGGCCAAGCGTCGAGTAAAAGACGCGCCCTTTGCCGTACATCTTGCTCCAGGCCACGGGAAAGTCATGGTCGGCGCGATGAATGCGCGGATTGTTGTCGTAGTTCAGCTTTGCAGGGTCCAGGCTCAGCAGCACATTTACCTTGTCGCGCGACCAGGCTTTGGGCTGATAAATCTCGTCGTACTTCACAAACGCCTGCGGCAAATGACGCACTGCCGGAAAATTCGGATCCTCATTCACGATGGGTGCATTGAATGTCGACCAGGGATGCTGGTCGAACCACCCGCCGATCATCTCGCCATATTCCGGCCAGTTGTAATTCGTGTCCAGAGCCGCGTGAATTCCGACAAAGCCCTTGCCGTCTTCTTTGATAAACGACATCATGTCTTGCTTTTGACTGTCGTCCATCTCCAGTTCGCCGGTGGTGCTGGAAAATATCAGCACATCGAAATAGTTTAGGTTCTTAGCGTTTCTTCCCAGGTCCTTCTTCGTAAGCAGTTCCGTGTCGGTGCGCATGGTCGTGTCCCAAAGCCCGCTGTCCCTGCCCATGGCGTAGATTGCATCCATCGCTGCCGAAACAGAGTCGTGCTCGAACCCCTTCGTCTGTCCGATCACCAGCACATGCTTCAAGTGGATCTGCTTGGCGTGCGGCGCAGGCGCCACCGCACCGCTTCCCGCGGACTGAGCCTGCATGCGGTTGACGTGACCGGAGACGACCAGACCGATCAGGGCTGAAGAGAACAGACAGAATAATCTGAAGGCGCGCAAAGTGTCTCCTGAGTGCGCTGCATTTTGCTTTCCGGCGACCTGATTCAGCCGGCAAAATGCATAGATTGTGTACCCGGCGATTGTACGCTGGTAGGCCCACGCCGTTGGGGGTGCGACGGACCGCAATCCAGAGGCTGAGGGGACGCGCGGAGTCGTCAGCCGATCAGGACAAGTAGCACGAAGGATCGATGCATTGTCGCGGCAAGCTCTTCGCTCGGGCCGCCTTCGCCTTGAGTGCTCCCAGGAGTGAGGCAGGAGGAACGCGCAAGGGACGGCTGGCCGGCGGTCGGCTATCGGGCTTGGGGCAGAGGCGGGTCAGGTCGGCCTGCACGCGGCACCCGTTGACTGACGTGAATTCAAGCTGGCCCCCGAGTTGATGGGCGAGGCTGGCGGCAAGCTTGAGCCCAATCGAGGTACTTGTCGTGACGTCAAAGTCCTCGGGAAGGCCTGGTCCATCGTCCTGAATGGCGATGCGCACCGCGCCGGGAACTTTTCGGGCGGATATGGAAATTTTGCCGCGACGTCCGCGCGGAAGGCCATGCTTCAGGCAATTGGTTACCAGCTCGTTGGCCAGCAGGCCGATGGGGATGGCAAAATCCAGTGGAACCGGAACCTCGTCGGCGTCAATTTGCAATTGCACCTGATTGGATTCCTGCGCGTTGGCGGCAATGGCTCCTTCCACTACTTCACGCAGATAGGCCGCAAGCGTGAGTCCGGAAAGATCAGGCATCTGGTAGAGATGCTCGTGCACCATGGCCATCACCTGAACACGCTGGACAGCGGTCTCGATGGCCTGGCGGGCATCGCTCGATTCGAGAGTGCGCGCCCCCATTTTTAGCAGACTCTGTACCACCTGCAGATTATTCTTGACGCGGTGAAAGACTTCGCGAAGCAACACTTCCTTTTCACCTAAATCGTGCGAAACCATGGCGACAAGGGATTCAATCTCATTATTTTTTCCCCGCATCTCGTTCACTGATGCTTCCAGTTCCCGCGTTCTTTCGCTCACGCGGTCATCGAGATCGCGAGCCAGTTTTGCCTGGGCTTCCTCGAGCGCCTTCTGCGCTGTCATGTCGCGCGTAATCTTGGCAAAGCCGAGCAGTTCTCCATCGCCGCCACGGATCGCGGTCAGGGTGACAAGCGCCCAGAACCTCTCGCCCCCTTTGCGCTGCCGCCAGGTCTGCGTTTCAAATCGTCCGTCGCGCAGTGCTGCCGCCAGCTGCCGCGCCGGCTCGGCCGCGTCCGCGGCGTCCGGCACAAAAAACATGGAGAAGCTTTGTCCCAGTACCTCTTCCTGCTTGTACCCGTTCAGGCGCTCTGCGCCCAGGTTCCAGGTGACAACCCGGCCTTGCGGATCCAACATGTAGATGGCGTAGTCGGTCATGTTCTCCGCAAATAGTTTCAGCGTCCCGTCGAACGACTTTAAGTCGCCCGAAGCCAGGCAAGACGGATGAATCTCGGCAACGAAATCATCGTTCAAAATCGACATGCATACCTCACGGGGAAACAGGCAGGGATATCTCTTCCCTGAGCCATTCGCGGTTCCGGGCAACAGCAGGGCAGCCGGCGGCGGCTGGTTGACTTTGAAAGGCCGCCGCTGCGTGGTTGTAGCCTGAGCTCAGTTGTTGAATTGCGGTTTGGCTATGGTAACCGTGGCGCCCCCTTGCAGCAGCTTGTGCATCAGTTTTCCGGCAATGCGTGGATCGGGATCCATGCTCAGGCCGGTGAGAGTGCGCCCCACCAGGCTCTCCACCGCGACACCGGACTCCCGGACCAGGGCCTGATTCACGCGAACGATATGCCCGGTGCTGTCCAATTGCACCATGGCCATGGGCGCCTGCTCGAACAGGTCCGAGGCATTGAAAACGTCTTCGACGACCTGGGACCGCATGCGCTCATCGGCCTTGCGCAGGGTAAGAACATATCCGGTTTGCACTCCCGCATTGTCGGCAACTTGTGAGATGGCCAGGTCCACCACCACGGTACCGCGGTCAGACAGATTCAGAAACAGCCCGAACTCCTCAAATGGGCCGGATATCCCGCGGTTTGCGGGGATGGTAACGGGGCGGTTGCGCGTGTCCCTCAGGTCGAGCACTTCACGAACAAGCCTTCCCGTAGCATGTTCGCGAGAACAGCCGAGAAGACGCTCGGCGGATGCATTCATGAACTGTACATCCCCGCTGAGCGAAATTGTAATCAGAGCCTCGTGCATCCCATCCACGGAAGAACTAATCTTGCCGTGGGCTCTGCGCAGGCCACCATCCACTTTTGCCTTGTGCAGCGCCACCTGCACGGTGGCCTTGAGCTCCCGCGTTTGAAAGGGTTTGGTCAGGTATCCATAGGGCATCTCGCGGACCGCTCTTTCGATGGTCACGTCGTCGCTGTACGCGGTCACAAAGATGGATGGAACCTGGTATGCGTCGCGCAGCAGCCTCGCCGTCTGAATTCCATCCAGCGAGCCGACAATATGCAGATCCATCAAAGCCAGATCCGGTTGCGTTTCCTCCACTGCCAGCAACGCCTCATCCGCACTCTCGGCTAGCGCCACCACCTCGCATCCAAACTTCTCCAGCTCCTGCTGCAGGTCGAGAGCGACAATGGGCTCATCCTCTACGATCAGTACTTTTCCGGTCATACGATCTCCTCGCTTTTCTGACACTTATTGGGATTGCCCTGCACCAGACATTGAGCGCTGGGATGATGTGGTTTGAGCCAAACATATCGTGAGGAGCGATCAAGAACGACCGATAAGACATTTTTCTTGTTTCCGAAGTAACAGCAATTCCCTAAATGATTTGAGGGCCGAAATGAACCATCGCAACGGAGACATTCATGGAAGGCCGGCATTGATTGCGTCGATGTTCAGTCGATGCCGGGATTCCTTCTTTGCACCCACGTGCATCTCATAACAGGGTAGGAAGTTATGACCAGATATCGATTGACGAGGCTGGCGTGGGCGGCGGCGCTGTGGTTAGGCGCGGGCTGCACCACCCAACCCGCAGAAACCCACCAAAGCGCCCAACCGCAAGTGAAGGAGGCGCCCGCAACACCAATTGCGGTGCAGAAAGCAGAGCTCGGCAAGCCAACCTGGGATCCCGCCTGGGACACAATCATTGAGAAGGCGCTGCCGCCGGAGATGCTCTCATCCGGAGTGGCGCGGGATGTGAAGCAATTCTGCCCCCGCTTCAATGGGATGAGCAAGGTGGACAGGCGCGCATATTGGGCCTATTTTTTCCAGGCCCTTGCCGGCGTGGAAGCGGGATTGATTCCGACGGAAGATGTGCGCCATACCCAGCCTGAAGTTGCGGTCAAAGACCCGGTCACCAAACGGCTGGCGCGGAGCGAAGGACTGCTGCAACTGGCCTATATGGATGCCGATCGTTATGGCTGCGATTTCAACTGGGAACGGGACAAGCAGTTAGCGGAGAAAGATCCAGCCAGAACCATTCTGCTGCCCGAGAACAACCTTGTTTGCGGGATCAAGATTCTCCAGGCTCAGCTCATTGAAAAGGGCAAGCCGCTGGTCAGCCGCTCGAGCTACTGGTCCACTCTGCAGCCCGGAACGGCCGGTTACCGGGCGCTCCTGAAACAGATGACGAATGTGCCCGAAGCATGCCGTGCCGTTCCGCCGAATCAGGCGAGAGCCAGGGTGGGGAACGGAGCGACGCAGTCGCTTACTGCGGCCACAACTTCGCCCGGAGCGAAATAATCGGCGACACAAAGTCCTCGAATTGCGACCGTGAAAACCTGCAACCCGGTCCGAGACCTAAGAGTGTCCAGGCCTCGATATCGAGGCCTGGACAACTCCGCTCTTCAGGGTCGTTCCGCTATTTGCTGCTGTCGCGTGCTGCCTTCACAAAGTCGTGGGATGTTTGAATGTGTACCGATTGCCTGGTGAGTATTTGGCGCACGGGGAGCGGCAGTTCCTTGCCGAGTGCCTCCGCGTACGCCGCTTTTGCTTCATCCTCTGCCTGTTCCGCCGTCACCAGCAAGGTGTGGTCGCTGCCGCCCAGCTTGGACTTGAGGCTGGCCCACGCACGATGAATGGTTCCACTTGTGGTGCCGCTTTCGTTGATGTCGTGAACGCCCTCCTGATGAAGCACAGTTTCGAGTTCGCCGCGAAACTCCGCGCGATACAGAGATTCCGCCAGGAAAAAGCGCTTGAGCGTCTCGTCTTTCAGCTCGTCGCCGATTTTCTGGAATCCCTCTTGCCCGTCAATCAGGCTTTGGATGACTTGGCGCAATGTGGTTTCAACTTCCTGGAGCGTGCTGGATGGATTTGCCATTTCTTTCCCCTTCAGTATGGTTGTGGATCGATGAGGTAGACGTGCTGCACGGAAAGGCATGGGCAGAGTCCGGTGACTGACATGCGATTCTCCTTTGTCACCGGCAAGGTAGGAGAAATCGCGAAAACCCGACGCCCCTGCCCCGCGGAACCCGCGGCCGACTCCGCGGGCCGGAGAGTTTCCGGCAAGGGAGTACCCATTGATAGAAGCATTCTGGCTCAGTGAGGTTGCCCTGGTAGATTCTGCACGGCGGAACACAACGGTGAAATGCGGCTGCCCTATGTTGAGGCAATGTTTTGTCCTATTTCACTTGCGCTCCGCTTGCATTACGGAAATGACGGTGGATGATCTCGGCGGTTTTTCGAGGCACTACGGCGGCCAGCGACTCCGCGGTTGCTTGCTGTACTTCGCGCAGGCTGCCGAAGTGGGAGAGCAGGCGCTGGCGGGTTTGCGGGCCTACGCCAGGGATGTTTAACAGCTCGGAGTCGCGGTCGCGCATGGCTCTGCGTTGGCGATGATAGCCGACCGCGAAGCGATGGCTTTCGTCGCGGATGAGCTGGATGAGGTGAAGGACGGGCGAGCGGCGATCCAGCACAATGGGCTCATCTTCGTTGCCGTAAAGATAAATGACCTCTTCGCGCTTGGCGATGGAGGCCAGCGGTTGCGATGTGAGCCCAAGGGATTCAAGGGCCTCTGCGGCGGCGTGGAGCTGGCCAAGGCCGCCGTCGACGAGAATAAGTGAGGGCATTGTTGTGGGTTCTTTGGTTTTGGATCGTGTTCTCTCAGGGGCTAAAGCCCGCTCGTTTTCGGGGGCGTTTTCGGCATGACTGAAGTCATGCCCTGTTACAGAACTTTCTGTGTGGGTGGAAGCGGTTCCTGAGCCCCCCGAAATCTCCGGGGCGTTCTGAGATTCCAGCAGGCGGCGATAGCGGCGGGTGACGACCTCGCGCATGGCCGCAAAGTCGTCGACGCCGAGCACGGTCATCACTTTGAATTTGCGATAGAGCTGCTTGTTCATCTTGCCGTCTTCCCACACCACCAGCGAGGCCACGGTCTCAGCGCCCTGGATGTGGGAGATGTCGAAGCACTCGATGCGGCGCGGCAGTTCTGGCAGCATCAGCACGTCGGCGAGGGCTTCCTGAATGGCTTTGCGGCTGGGTTCGAGTACGCGAAAGCGCTGGATGTACGATTGCTTGGCATTTTGCCCGGCCAGATCCACGAGAGACCGCTTTTCTCCTCGCTGCGGCACGGCCAGCTCGATGCGATGGCCGGCGCGCTCAGTAAGCAGGGCAGCCAGCGATTCGCGATCGGGGAAGTCGACGGGTATGAGGATGGTGCGTGGGACGTAATGTTGATCGATGTAGAGCTGTTTGAGGAGTGCGCTGAAGACCGCGCCGGCGTGGAATTGGGGCTCTTGGTGGTCCGACCCCTCAGGGGCCAAAGCTCCATCATCACTCTGGCTTTTTTTCGGCACGACTGAAGTCGTGCCTTGATAGAGAGCGTCTGTGTCCGGCTCTCCGTCGTCCGTTATGGGGCCCTCCAAGAGCTCGGGCAAGTCGTCCCAGAAGAATTCGCGGCGGTCGACGATTTTTCCACCGCGCACGTGGAACAGATTCACGGCCAGGCTGCCAGCTTCGAAGTGATAGCCGAAGACGTCGGCGTCATCGCTCTGTTCCGCGGTGGCGATGCGCTGCTTCTCCTGCAACTGGTGCACGGTGGAGAGCTGGTCGCGCAGCCGGGCGGCCGCTTCAAATTGCTCGGCTTCGGCGGCGGCCATCATGCGCGCGGTCAGAGCCTTCTCAAGTTCCGCCGAGCGGCCTT
>Ga0302326_10034241_pt1 | contig 10069 bp, 13 predicted proteins | sample Palsa_T0_3_FD_202264 | JGI IMG/M metagenome (GOLD analysis project Ga0302326, IMG submission 202264) | Peat permafrost microbial communities from Stordalen Mire near Abisko, Sweden - Palsa_T0_3 | ecosystem: Environmental > Terrestrial > Soil > Palsa > Peat permafrost | place: Sweden: Abisko...
ACGGACGGGCTGGTGCAGCGGCTCTGCCGGTTCGCGGTGGATGAGATGGCCCTGTCGGGAGCCGCCCTCGTGCTGATGTCGGGGGTGGAGTCGGCCAGTGTGCTGGCCGGGGCGGGCCGGCACGCCCGGACGATTACCAGGCTGCAGATGGAACTGGGTGAAGGCCCGTGCCTGCATGCCCATGCCCACGGGATGCCGGTGCTGCTGCCGGATCTGTCAGCGGAGAGCGCCAGCCGCTGGCCGGCTTTCGCGGCGGCGGCCCTGGCGGCCGGCGTGCACGCCGAGTTCTCCCTGCCATTGACGGTGGGGCCCGGCGGTATCGGCACGTTGGACCTGTGCCGTGACCGGACGGGCATGCTCAGTGACGACCACATGGCGGATGCTCTGGTGGCGGCGGACATCGCCCGTGATGCTGTGCTGTACCAGCAGTACGCCCCGGGTGGGCCGGGTCTGCCGGAGCTGCTGGCGACGGCGGGCACGAACCGATTCGTGATCCATCAGGCGACCGGGATGATCGCCGCGCAGCTGGATGAGTCCATCGCCGACGCACTGGCCCGGCTGCGGGCCGCTGCGTTCGCGAGCGGGCGTCCGATGTATGACCTTGCCCAGGACGTCGTGGAACGGCGGGTGCGGTTCGATGACTGAGACCGGTGCCGGGCGCCCGGTCCCGCCCGCGGATTCCGGTCCGGGTGGCCGGGGGGATGACGTGGCCCGCGAGGCCGTGCTGGCCCGGGCCTTTGTCCGCTTGGCGGATACGCTGGCCAGCGACTTTGACGTGGTTGATTTCCTGCATGGCCTGTCCGCCGACTCGGTGGAGATTCTCCGGGCCGCGGCGGCCGGGGTGATGCTGGCCGACGGGCGCGGCGGGCTGCGGCTGATCGCCTCTTCAGATGAGCGGATGCGGCTGCTTGAGCTCTTCGAGCTCCAGGGCGCGCAGGGACCGTGCCTGGACGCGTACTCCACCGGCCGGGCTGTCCAGGCCAACGCGGCCGAGAGCCGCATCCGGTGGCCGGTCTTCGCGCCGGAAGCCTCCGACGCGGGCTTCCAGCTCATGTGCGCCGTCCCGCTGCGGGTACGCAGCGACGTGATCGGCGCCCTGAACCTGTTCCGCGGCAGCAACGAGCCGTTCACCGGCACCGAGATGGCGATAGCGCAAGCCATGGCGGAGATGGCGGCGATCGGGCTGATCCAGGAACGGGCGGCCCGGGAACGCAACCTGCTGGCCTCGCAGCTGCAGGCGGCACTGAACAGCCGGGTGATCATCGAGCAGGCCAAGGGAATGATCTCCGAGTACCTCACCATGACCGTCGACGACGCATTCAAGCTGCTGAGGAACTACGCGCACTACCACAACCGCAGGCTCTCCGAAGTCGCGAGCGACGTGGTTGACCGGAGGATCCCGAGCGCCGCACTGAGCCGACCACAGGGCCAGCATTTTTAGCATCGTTAACCGGCCGGGCCATCCGGGCCGGTCTCGGCGGTTGAGACGAGCACCTCGGAATGCAGTGTGCGATGAACCGGGCAGCGTTCGGCAATATCCAGAAGCCGGGCGCGCTGGGAGTCGGTGAGCTCACCCTCGAACTGCAGCTCGCGCTCAATCTGGTCCATCTGGCCAGTCTTTGTTTCGCAGTCGGCGCAGTCCTTGGCGTGGATGCGCTGATGGCGCAGCCGCACCGTAGTCTGACGCAGCGGCCAGCCCTTGCGGTCGGCGTACATGCGCACGGTGATGGCGGTGCAGGCGCCAAGACCGGCGAGGAGCAGGTCGTAGGGGGTGGGGCCACTGTCGGCGCCGCCGATGGCGGCCGGCTCATCGGCGACCAACTGGTGGCCGCCGGCGGTAATGCGCTGGCCGTACGGGCCCGCGCCGGACTCGGCCACGACCACCACATCGTGGCGGGCAGGCCCGGCTGGCGATGTCCCGCGGTCCGGGCGTGGCGGTGCGGGTAGGTAGCGCGCCGCCCACGCGGCCATGACGCTGGCCGCATAGCTGGCATCGGCGGGGCGGGTCAGCCCATGATCCGCGCCGTCCAGGCTGATGAAGGACTTGGGGTGGCGCGCCGCTTCGAAGATGACCCCGGCACTATCGAAGCTCACAACCTCGTCGTCCGGCGAGTGGATGACCAGCAGCGCCCGGTGCAACGTAGCGATGCGCTGGCGCTGTGCCTGCCCGCCGATCTGGCCCAGGCCGGCCGCCTGAGCGGGATCGGCTGGCGTGGCGAGGGTCACCACGGCGCCTGCCTCGGGCACCTGGTCGGCAATGGCCAAGACCGCCGCCCCGCCGAGTGAATGACCGATGAGGATGCTCGGCGCGGCCAGGGTCGAACGGAGCTGGGCGGCGGCGCTGGCCAGGTCATCGACACCCAAGCTGAACGTCGAGTTGGCCGGCTTGGAATCGGCGTGAGGAGCGCGAGCAAAGTCCAGGATGAGCACGGCCATGCCGAGCTCGTTGAGGCTGCGCGCGATCTGCGCCGCGGCCGGACCTGCGTTACCGCCGCTGAAGCAGTGGGCGACCAGCACCACGGCCTGTGGCTTCCCGTCCGGCAGGTCCAGCCGCCCGGCCAGCCGGTCTCCGCGTGCACCGGCAAACGTGAGCGTTCGGGTCTCGGTCACGGTGACACCTTTCTTCGCACGGCGGCTGGCTGGCCGGGAGCACTGTCCGCCGAATCGCTGACGCGAAACACTATGACGCTCGGACAGGCAGCGGCACCACAGTTCCATTGCGTGGATGGCTGAGACAGCGATGGCACCGGGGTGCAAGCGGCCCATCCGCCGCGACCGGGTCAAGAGACGCAGTAACATCGGGCAATCGGGAAGGTTCGCGTGGTAGCAGGGGTTACCGACCCCCGAAAGGATTACATCAATGGCCGACGAAGAGCAGAGCACATCCGGTGTGTTTCCCGGCTTTTTCCAGGAATACATCGGTCAACTTCGAGCGGCCACCGAGAGGCTGCAGGACCTCGGCCGATTCGGAGGGAGTCCCCCGCCGACCCCCGGCGCAGTTACGATGCCTGGGCTGCCTCCGCTGCCTGGCGCCTTTTCTGCGACGCAGATGACCTTGATCACCGACAGCATCGCCGCGCAGCGACGCAGCATAGAGACGCTGAAGGCCCAACTGTCCTCGTACGACGAGCAGCTTGCGCTGCTGGAGCAGGCCCTCGGCCCGTTCGCGGAGTGGAGCAAGACATGGGCCGATTTTGAACAGCAGCTGATGAACATGGGCCGCGGGCCAGAGGCCGGAAGATAGGCCAGCGGCCAGCGCACGCCACGGGAGCCAGCTGGCTTGCCCCGGGACAGGCACCACTGTCGTTCCGGAAAATGCTCTTATCCCGAACGGTCCCGCGATGCCTCCTTGCGCGTGCGCGGCTGTGCTTGTCCCCGGCCGTGGGCGACTGCGGCATCCGCTGGGCATCGCGCCGTACCCGCGTGTCTCAGCCGAGCACGAGCGGTTCGGCTGGGGTGGTGAGCTCAGCGAGGATGGCCGGGGTGACCAGGCCGGGACCGGACAGCTCCGCGTAGCTGGCGAGGACGGCGGATCGCTCCGTCGGATAGACGGCCAGCGGGCTGGACGAGGCTTCCGGTCCGGCCTCCTCCAGGTACTCCCGCGCTGTCCCTCCGCCAGGTACCAGAACCAGCCGCGCGCCCGACGCACGCAGACTGTGCTGAAGGACGTTCAACGCGTCCCGTAGCGTGCCGTCGGCGGGGGGATCCCCGCCGATCGTGAGGACGACCGTTGCTGCCCTGCACTCGCAGCCGGCTAGGCGGGCCGCCACCGCCCCTGGCAGCTCGCCGGTATAGCCGTCGTTAACCGTGACCGTCAGCCGCAGGACCGGAAATGTCCGGTCAGCCTGCCGCGACGGCGATGACCTGGCCAGGGAGAGTCTCATAAGCGCCTCCAGCACACCAACCCACGAGTCCATGGTGACCCGTGGACGGGCCGACGCGCATCATCCGGCTGGGGTGACACGGCGACAGCCGAACCCCGCCCGTCCAGCCCGCCGCGCGCGCCAGCGGCGGCCTGGCACTAGGCGGGGCGGGTCGCCGATCGGAGTTCCGCATCCCTCGGCCAGGCCGCCTAGCCCGGAACAAGGAGCGGCGGGGCCAAGTCACCCGCGGCGGGTGAGGTCATCGAGGCGGCGCTCGCGAACACTCGTGCTGCCAGCCCGGTAGCCGCTCAGCAGCCTTACCCGCCCGGACTTCCACCGGAACGTCATTTGACGCTGAGGCAAATTGCGGGGAAACAATGCGTCACCTGGCGCTGTCCAGGTCGTCTGGACACTTCGCGGCGCAGCGCCTGCGTGTATCGTGATCAACGTGCTGCTCCCGACCCTGGCAGCGCAGGTCTAACTGCCTGGCGGTGAGTTGAGTGAGAAGTCCTGGTGACCCTGACTCTGTGACAGGGGCCGGACCGGGCGGTCGTCTGGCCGCCATCCCTTCTCCGCGTCCGCACCCTCGCCGTGCCCCGTGGCTGCGCATCGGGCCTACAGTCGGGATGATATTCCCGCTTGTCGGGCAGCCCGGCCACGGCAGGACGGCATTCGTGCGGCGCCAGCCGACCCGCATCGTGGACGGCCGCGTCCAAGGCGGCTACACCAGCCTGTTCGAACTCATCTGCCCTGGCTGCGGCGATAATCCGTACGTGGACTACGCCGAGATCCCGCCGCGGCTTCAGTGCCTTCGCGGACCGCTCACGCTAGAGGCGGCCCTGCAGGCGTATGACGAGCACCTGGGGTCGAGCCCTGGCCCGAACGGCGACAGCGTCCGGAGTTAGATCCTGGCTGCGCGGGGGGCCAGACAGCGGTGAATCGACCTCGCGCAGATAGGCTCACCGGTTGACATCCGGCTCGCTGACGTAAAGCCTGTAGGCCTCCTCTAGCTCGGGCGAGCCGGGCGGCTCCATGTAATCGCGAATCGTCCCGAGCTGGAACTCGCAGAAGTCCAGCGCTTCCTGCTCTGCGGGGTACAGCTTCCAGCGGTACGGTTGCGCCCCGACGTTGCGGGCCTTGTCCACCTGGCGCAGCGCCTCATGCACGGTACGGCGGATGGTGATGTTCAGCGCGCGCATCTGCCGATCGTTGATGAATCCTTCCCCGCTGCCCGGGTTGTCCGGGTCGAACGCGCAGCCGCCGTGGAACGCCTGCAGCGCGTTGCGGACCGACTGCGCCACGACCCAGGTCCGGAACTGCTCATAGGTGAGCTTGTGACCAGTGCGCTCGATGAGGGCCAACAGGTCGGCGGTTGCCATGACACGCTCGTTTCTCCGGATGGGGAGAGCCTCGGCCTAGTGCCCTGCCCCGGTTTGGCGAGGCGCCCCGCCGGATACGGGGGAAGATCCGGCGGGGCACTCTCGGGCGCATTCCCGGTGCGGCCGAGACGGCGTGGCACCGGAGGGAGCCACTCAGATAATCGGCGACGAACCTGGCCTTCGCCTCGAGTTTATCTGAAGGTTACCCGTAGGTAACACTTACGTTTACTGCAGCGAGCCTGATTGTTGGCTGTACGAACGGCCCGCGCAGGGCCGAGGCTGGGGTTAGCATCCTCCACTGGCCGACAGAGCATAAGAGCGGCACGGGAAGCGGCGCTTCGCCGAGCGGTGCGTCCGCGTCGATCTTGCCGGCGACATGAGCCACCATCTCCGCCAGCCGAAATAGGCTCTAGGGGACGTCCCGGAGGACCTGTGCGTGGTCGTCGCCTCCAACCTGCAAGGTGACATTCTCTCCGACCTCGGCAGCGCCCTGGCCGGCAGCCTCGGCCTGGCCGCCAGCGCAAACCTCAACCCGGAGCGGCGCTTTCCTTCCATGTTCGAGCCTGTGCACGGCTCGGCCCCGGACATCGCCGGACAGGGACTGGCCAACCCCATCGGTGCCGTCGGCAGCGCCGCCCTAATGCTGGAACACCTGGGCCTGCCCGGCCAGGCCGCCCGCCTGAACGCGGCCATCGAAACCACCACCGCATCTGGCATCCCGACCCGTGACGTGGGTGGCACCTCCGCCACCGAGGATGTCATCAAGGCCCTGATCGACGCGCTCGCCGGGTGAGCACGCGGGTTGCCGTCGGCCAGGCGGTCAGCGTCTCCGCAGAGCGGGAACCACAGCTCGTTCAGCCCGAAATTGTTCATGAGCCGCCGGGTCCTCCGCTGACCGGACGACAGCCGCAGGCAGCGCCTGAATCGACGCCTAGGCCGAAGTTTACGGCCAATTACTGACCGTAACTTCAGGTTAGGTACAGGCAGCATCGACCAGGAAGATCTCTTCAGGCCGAGGCCCTTCACGGGAATTACCTGGAGTCGGGCGGTGGCCTGCCTGGTCAGCTCCGTAAGCCCGCGTGTCCTGGAGAGGTTGATGGCGTCCTGCAGGTGGGATTGCTTTGCCATGCCGGGCGATGAGATGAATTTCCAGGACGTGCCGCTCCCCACCGCTCGTCCGGTTCTCATGTGAGGCCGGGATCGAACAGGCGCCGCATGGGCTGCTCGGTGACCCGGGCGATCATGTCATAGTCGCTGTCGACGTGCAGCACCTCGGCTCCATGCAGTTCGGCGGTCGCGGCGATGATGAGGTCGGGGATCGGGCGCCGGTGGCCGTTGCCGCCGTGCGCGGCGAGCAGCCGTTGGACCTCCAGTGCCCGGTCCATCACCGCCTCGTTGACCGGCAGCCATTCCAGTGCCCGCTGGCCGGCCAGCAGCGCTTCCAGATCTGCCTGGTTCCGCGCGGAGTAGCAGATCTCCAGGGCTGTCACGTGGCACGCAGCGATGACGTGTGCGGTGCGCAGGCTCAGGAACGCGGCCCGCGCGTGTTTGTCCCGTCTGGCCCACTCCAGCGCGGACTTGTCCGCGAGCAGCACGCTCAACCGCGGCCGCCGTCCCGCCACGCGCCGCGCAGCGGCTCATCGGAAAGGTCGGCGCCGGTCTCGTCGAGGAGCTCGAGCATGCGGGCCGCTGCCCGTTGGTTCGCCACGCGGCGCAGTGCGGCGTTCACGGTCGCCACCTTGCTCTTGGTGCCCAGTTCCTCGCTCGCCTGCGACAAGGCTTCGTCATCAAGGTCCACTACCGTTCTCGACATCAGATCCTCCCGGATAATGATATCGGCTATCCGCGCTAAGTGTATATCAAGCAACGGTGACAGAGAGGACATCAGCACGGCTGGTCTTGACCTCCTAGCGCAGGACGAGATCGGCCGACGAGGCCTGCCCGGAGCGCGTCCTCGCCAGCGTGACAGGGCGTACGGACAGCCCCTGGTTCATTGTCATGGTGCACGCCGCCAGCGATATCGCGGCTGTGCAGGCCGCGGCGGCCAGCGCAGCGGTGCGGTAGGGGTTCATCATCTAGTCCTTTCGGCCGGTTCCAGACCTGGTGGCGCCTGCGGCGCAGGGGCCGTGGCGGAGGTCGTTGTGTGCAACGGAGGTTTCTTGAGCTAGAGGGGAGGCAGGGTCAGTCGTTGAAGGTCACGACCACCTTCTCGGCGGCGCCGGGGGTGAGCGCGAGCTGGAATGCCTCTGTCACCTCGCAGAAGGGGACGCGGTGGCTGATCAGCCGGGAGAAGCGCTGCTGGTATTCGGCGATCTGCGGGATGATCTCGAAGATCTCGGTGAGATAGCCTTGGGATGCGATGATTGTTACCTCGCTGCGCAGCATCGCGCCGAGATCGATGGGCTCGGGCTTGGAGTGCACTGCCACGGTGACCAGCCTGGCGCCCCACTTGGCCGCCCGCAGCGCGGTGCTGACGACGCTGGCGGCGCCGGTACCGGGGTCCGCGTCGATGTAGATGCCGGTATCCGGGCGGGGCTGGCCGACCGCGTTGGTGCTGTGGCCGTGCAGGTCGGTGAGCCGGGCGGTCACGTCCTCGCGGGAGGAGTCGATGACCGCGTCCGCGCCCACGTCCAGGGCTGTCTGCAGGCGCCCGGGGATGATGTCGGCGACCGCGACGTGCCGGACCCCGGCCAGCTTCAGCCATATCACCGTTCCCAGCCCGATGGGCCCGGCGCCGAACACGGCGACCTTGTCCGCGATCCGAGCTTGGGAGCGGTTCACGCAGTGCCGGGCGACTGCCATCGGCTCATTCAGCGCGGCGATCTCGAAGGGCACGGTGTCCGGGAAGACCGCCAGGCTCGTGCCCGCGCGGGCGTTCTCGATGAGCAGGTACTCGCTCATGCCGCCCTGGACCCCGCCGCAGCCGATGATGCCCGACGGCGCGGCCTGCGGGTTGATGACCACCCGATCGCCGGGCTTCAGGCCGGTGACCTGCGCCCCTGTCTCGATAGTCTCGCCGGCCAGCTCGTGCCCGAGCGGGATCGCGGTTATCTGCCCGCCCGGGCCGAGCGGCATGCCTCCTATCTGCACGAAGATGGCGTCGGTGCCGCAGATGCCGCAGGCGCGGACCCGCAGCAGCACGTCCCTAGGCCCGGGAACCGGGCGTCCGGTCTGCTGGCTGGACAGGATGAACGCGCTGAACACGCAGATCATGATGGTGGCGGCGGCGATGATGACCCGGCCGGTGGTGGCCTGGCCGGTGCGGACGGCCTGGCGGTTGTCGCCGCTGGCGGCCCATTCCTCGCGGATCCGGGAGACCAGGAACACCTCATAGTCCATGGACAGGCCGAACAAGACGGCGAGCATCAGCACGGGCAGGAACGATTCGACCGGTCCGGCCTGGCCCAGGTTGAGCAGGTGCAGTCCCCAGCCGTACTCGGGTACCGGGTCTAGGCGCCGAAAACCCAACGGATATGTGGGCGAGGTCTGCCGGGATCATCACTCGGCAAGCACGTCATCGTGCCGGGCTGGCGGGGCTGCGGTGGAGGGTCCGGGACACGGTGGGCCGGGACACGGTGGGCCGGGACACGGTGAACAGTTCGGCCAGATCGGCGATGGAGTAGTCGCCGGAGGCGTGCATGCGCCGCAGTTCGGCCTGCTGCTTGGCCGAGAGCTTGGGCTGGCGGCCTCGGAGTCTGCCCTTGGCCCGCGCGACGGCCATGCCCTCCCGGATGCGCATCCGCAGCAGGTCGACCTCAAACTCCGCGAAGGTGGCGAGGATGTTGAAGAACATCTTGCCCATCGGATCGGCCGGGTCGTAGGGCACGCCGGCTGCGCGGATCGGGGCTCTGCTTTAGTGGCCGGGTGCGGGTTAGCCGGCTGGCTGGATTTCGGTGGGTTGCCAGCTTCGGTCGAAGAAGGCGGGGAGGGGGCTGTAGAGGCGCAGGATGGTGAACCAGTTGCGGCCGGGGGTGGTCTGGATCCAGTTGCCGCGCGGGACGCTGCCGGGCTGGCGGGGGCTGAGCCACAGGGTGGTGGAGCCGTCCGGGCTGGCCTGGGCGGCGGGGGTGGGGTAGGCCTGGGATCCGGCACGGGGGTAGCGCTGGCCGGTGACGAGCATGGAGCGGGTCTGGTTGTCATAGACGGTCAGCGACCAGAAGGTCTCGGCGGGGATGCCGGGCCGCAAGGTGAGTGTGTAGGTGCGGGCGCCTTCCAGCGGGGCCCGGTTGGCGCCGACGGTCGCGCCGATGTACTGGGAGCCGATCCGGGGCAGGTTCATGCACATGGCCGGGGTGATGCCGGTGGCCAGGTAGAGGAAGGCCGCCCGGGCGTTGAGGAGTTTGGCGCCGCTGTCGGGATAGGCCTGGATGCCGTCCTGGGTGACCTGCGGCGGCGGGGTCTGGAAGCTGTAGCCCCCGGCGAACAGCGGCGAGGTCCACTGCGATCCAGTGCGCGCTCGCGGCGGGCTAGCTGGCTGATGAACGGCCGTGGATACTGGAGCACAAGGATCCGGTTTCATCGTCGCAGCGGCTACGAGGGGAGAGCTTGCGTGCGTCTCCCGGTCTTCACGTCGCTGCAGGGGTACCGGCCCGGGTGGCTGCGCGGTGATGCGGTCGCGGGGCTGACGGTCTGGGCGGTGCTGGTGCCCGAAGCGCTGGCGTACGCCTCCATCGCCGGGGTGTCCCCGGTGGTCGGCCTGTACGCGGCGCCGGGCGCGCTGATTTTTTACGCGGCGTTCGGCAGCTCGAAGCACCTGGTTGTGGGGCCGATGGCGGCTACTGCGGCGCTGTCGGCCGCCGCGGTCGGCGATGTCGCGGCGGGGAAGTC
>Ga0302326_10034242_pt1 | contig 10069 bp, 12 predicted proteins | sample Palsa_T0_3_FD_202264 | JGI IMG/M metagenome (GOLD analysis project Ga0302326, IMG submission 202264) | Peat permafrost microbial communities from Stordalen Mire near Abisko, Sweden - Palsa_T0_3 | ecosystem: Environmental > Terrestrial > Soil > Palsa > Peat permafrost | place: Sweden: Abisko...
CGACCGTCCGCGGCGACCACGCCACGAAACAGCGTCTCCTTGTCGCCGAAATGCGCGTACAACCGCTCCTTGCTGGCCCGCGCTGCGGCGGTGATCCGGTCGATGCGGGACCCGGCCAGACCGTACTCCGCGAATTCGGCACGAGCGGCAGCGAGGATCTCGTCGCGCAGCTCTGTCTTGGATCTCACATGGGCATCTTAGCCAGACGAACCAGTTCGTCTGTAACGTTGTGACATGTCCTGGACAACTTTGAGCGGAGCCCGCGCGTGAGGCTAGGACCGCCGGAAGGCAAGAAGACGGTGAGCGCCGAAGAGCTGGACGCGATCATGAATCAATCCCGCCGGGTGCGGGCACTGAAGCAACTGCTCGGCAATGTCGGCGACAACCTCCATCCCCTGATCGAGCTGTATCGGCCGTATGTCGACGGACTGGCGAACCTGCCGCGCGACGGCCGGTTCCTTCTCGTCGGCAACCACACTCAGGCCGGCACCGAAGTGTTTCTCACCTCGTATTTCGTCCGCCGCGAATTAAATGTTCGGGTAAGGCCGTTGGCCGAACGGGGAATGGGTGAAGCGCGAGGGCTGGGCAGGGATTTGATTGCGGCGTACGGCGGCGTGGTCGGTCATCCCGACAGCGCTCGAGAACTGATGCGCCACAACGAAACCGTGTCGGTCTACCCGGGCGGTGCTCGGGAGATCGCCAAATTCAGGGGCGAGCAGTACCGACTGCGCTGGGAAGGCCGCAGCGGTTTCGCGCGGGTCGCCATCGAGAGCGATTATCCGATTGTTCCCGTCGGACTGGTCGGCGGAGATGACGTGTACCGGAGCCTGTTTGCCCGCGACAGCACATGGGGCCGATTGAACCTGTCGCTCAGCGAGCGACTGTCCGGACGCGCCGATATGACCATGCCGCTCATCCGCGGCGTCGGCCCGACGTTGATTCCCCGGCCGCAGCGGATGTACCTGGAGTTCGGGAAACCGATCAGCACCACCCGGCCAGCCGGCACGAACGCCGCGACCTGGCTGGAGACGGTTCGCGAGAACACCAGAGACTCGCTCGAGATCATCCTCGCCGACCTGCAAGTGGTGCGCGCCCACGATCCGTTCCGCAAGCTCAATCCGCTGGCGTGGCCGAACGCGGTCCATCCCGCGGGTCGAAATCCACGCCGTGGCTAGCTCACTACCTTGAGTCCGGCCACGGAAACGACGAGAAGCGCCAACAGCATTACGCGACCGGGCGAGGCAGCCTCGTTGCCGGTGGCTATTCCCCACAGCACCGTCACGCTGGCACCGATGCCCACCCACACCACATAGGCGGTCCCGGTCGGCACCGACTTCATCGCCACGGCCAATCCGACCATGCTGACGGGCAGAGCCACCGCAAATATCAGCGTGGGAAAGCATCGGCGAAAGCCATGAGATTCGCCCAACGCGATCGCCCACACCGCCTCGAAAAACCCGGCGAGCACGAGTATTGGCCATGCCATGACAAGACCCTCCTACGAGTCAGTCTTGTCTGCGCGGGTACTGCTCCCTCGTCCGCCAACACCCTAATGTGGAGTTGCGCCTGCGACTTTACTCAGTTCTGCCGCGAGAGCGCATCGCTGCACGGCCCGACGGTTGGAGAGCAGATGCCGCACCACGCGTTGCAGGCGTCGGTAGATGACGTGGTCAACGGCGGGACGAATATCGATTGGGCAATCTCGATTCGAGACGCCGCGGGTGACGAAATGGCAAGCTGCAACGCCGACACCGCAATGGAGACAGCGAGCATCGGCAAGCTTCTGCTGCTCATCGAGGTTGCGCGACAATGCAGCGAGGGAACCCTCTCTGGCGAAGAACTGCTCGACCGGGACCCGACACTCCTGGTCGCCGATTCAGGCATCTGGCAACACCTTCACGTCGATGCCCTGTCGGTACAGGATCTCTGCGTCCTGATCGCCAGCGTGAGTGACAATGTGGCGACCAATGTCCTTCTCAAATATGTTGGCCTCCAACATCTTCAAGATATTTCCCGATCGTTGAGCTTGGTGCACTCGGCGGTGCTCGACTACGTCCGAGACACTCGCGGCCCAGCTGATCCGCCGACCCTGTCGACCGGCTCGGCATCGGAGTTGTCCCGCCTGATGAGTCAGGTATCCAGGAAAGAACTGGTATCGCAGGCAGTCTCAGAACAAGTGAGTGCCTGGCTGGCGACCGGCGTCGATCTGTCTATGGTGGCGTCCGCCTTCGGTCTTGACCCGCTGTCACACGCAACATCGGGGCGAACCTTCCTCATACGCAACAAGACTGGCGCCGATACCCGGATCAGAGCAGATGTCGGCACGGTGGGGCGTAATAGTTTCTGGCTCTCCTACGCTGTGATCGCCAACTGGGATAGGTCGGAGCCCGGCATCGTGGATGCGGCGCTCTCCGGAATGAATGCAATTGGCAAGATGCTGCGGAAGATGATCGAACGGAATTCGGCCTGAGCGCACCGCCGCCGGGCGTACTCGTGATCGACTCCTGTGCGAATGCGACGTGGTGATACCGCCGACTACTCGCCGGGTGGCGGCGTGATCTTGTCGGCCTCGATGCTGGCCCGCCCGCCTTCGGAGGTCGTCTTGACGACCCGGCCGCGCACCGCATAGAACCGCGCGACGTCGTCGGGGTCCACGACGTTGACGGCGACGCGGGGGTCACGCTCGATGTTCCTCGCCTTCTGCATGCCACCGACGATGTTGATCACCACGTTCTCCCCGTCGGTCGTTACCCAGGTCTCGGTCAGTTGAGGTGAACCGTCGGGCATGAGGGTGGCGATGAAGCACGGGCTTGGCTTGTCGAGCAGTTCGAGCAGGCCTTCGGGGAGCGGTTGAGGCATGCCTAAGTCATACACGCAGCGGTCGAGGACACCGACGTGCTCGGACCCGTGCGCCCGGATCGACTACGGCACCGCGCCCAGGGTGGTCAGTGACCGAGGAATTGTGGGCAATAAGCGGCCTCAGCCGCCACCAGCTGGGTCACGGCGGCCTGCCCTGTGATTCGGTACTGGTGGACGACCTGGTCGATGAGGTCGACTGTCGACGTGCCGTGCCGGAGATTTGCGCACTCGGCGTGGGCGACCTTGATGATTTGGTCCAAGTTTTGGACGTCCCAGCCGCTGTCGGTCAGGTGCTGGATGTAGGTATCGTCGGCATTGCTCGGGCCAGCTGCGTTCGTGGGCTTGGGAATCGGCGCGACCGACTTCGGCGTCGCGGTCGTGGCCTGGTGGGTATCCTGGCCGACGCTGCACCCGGCAAGCGCCACGGCCCCGGTAGCCAGGCCTGTCAGCGCCGCCAGCGGCCAGCGCGATCTCGTTGTCATGACACAAATATGTCCCGAGCCGACCGCGGCTTCAAGGAGCCGGACGCTACACAGGGCTGCCCACTCCCAGACGATTTCATTCGTACTTGGCGGGGTCGTTCCAGTCGCCACTGCTCAAGCCGTCACGTCATGATCGACCGGCATCGTTAGGAACGACAGATGCCCTGCGGCTCCTGTTTGCGTCCAGATTCCGAGAAGCGCAAACCACGCCGGCGGCCGGGGCGTGCGGGTCGTGGTCAACGATTGCCTCCGACGTGGCGCTTGAGGAAGTCGATCTGGTCGGCGATGATCTGTTCGAAGTGCGGGTCCAGGTAGGGCTCGAAGTGGCTGCAGTCATAGGAGAGCACTTCACCTTTGGGGATGCGGGCCACGATCTTCTGGGCTTTGGCGTAGGGGGTGACGTCGTCGTGTTCGGCCAACTGCACCAGCGTCGGTGCGGTGATGTCGCCGGCGTGCCGTCCCGGGGAGTAGAACGGGATCCGCAAGACGATGCGAGCGGCGACGTCGTTCTCGGCGAGCAGCTCTTCACGCCGGTCCCCGGCCATCCGTTCGACGAGCTCCGCGGCCCCCGGTGAGGTCATCATCGCGATGTCACCCGGATGGCCGATGGCCGCTGTCCGGTGGGGCGGGCGCCCCAGCCAGGCGCCGGCCTGGTCGCGCACGCCGGCGATGATCAACCGCGCCACCAGCTTTGTGGATTGAGAAAAGGTGGACGCTGGGCCGCTGACGTGTGGCACCTGAACGATCGCTGCGGCCAGGGCGTGATCCTCGGCCGCCAGGTCGAGAACGTGCCCGCCGCCGAACGACGAGCCCCACCCCACGACTCGGGTGGTGTCGACGCCGTCGAGGCTGCGGGCGTACGCGATCGCGGCGCGCCAGTCGGCGTGCTGGGCCTTGATGTCGAGGATTCGGCGAGGTTCGCCTCCACTGGCACCCCAGTACCGGTAGTCGAACACCAGGGCGGCGTAGCCGGCCTGGGCGAACCGTTCGGCGTAGGCGTCTAGGCGCAGCTCGCGGAAGGCGGCGAAGCCGTGGGCCATCACCACGATCGGCGGATTTTGCACACCGTCGGGACGGTAGAGCCACGCCGCGCATGGGGTGCCCTCGGAGGGGAACATGATGTCGGTCCGGATGAAGGTGTGCTGGGCAGTCACTGATTGTCCTTACAGGATCGTTTCTTGATCGGGATTCAAGAAACGTAACAGGATCTTGAGTGACATTCAAGAACAGGTCTACGATGCGATCATGCCGCGCAACAAACGGCCGCAGGCGGCCGACGAGAAACGCGGGGAGATTGTTTCCGCTGCCCGCGAGCTCTTCATCCACGCGGGATACGACGCCACCTCGATGGGGCGTCTCGCTGTCGCGGCCGGAGTCTCGGCCAACACCATTTACTGGTACTTCGCCGACAAGGACGACGTGCTGGTCGCGGTCCTCAACGACGTCATGGCTGAGGCTTGGACGCAATACGAGTCGGTGGCCGCTGAACCTCTTTCGGCGCGGCTGTTGTGGCTGGTCCACCAGCTTCAGAAGATGAGCCGCCTGGTGAGCACCGTGCACGCCCGTGCCGAAAGATCCCCAGCAATCACGGAGTGGCACAACAACTTCCACTTCTTCACCGCCAGCCTTGTGCGGGCCGAACTCGAAAACGCCGGCATCGTCCCGGCAGAACAACTGGACGCCGAAGTGATGATCGGCACTTTCGCCGTCGAGGGACTCCTCATGCACCCCCTCGACGAGGACCAGCAACGCGCTGTCTGTGACACCCTGGCCGAACGCTGGATCCCGGCATCCCCCGCGCTGTAGGCGCACGCCCGAGACAGGACCGTTCCTAGCAACTCACGGGTCCACTTGGGCGTTTGTTGCTGCTTACGCCCTTGGCTTGGCGAAGAATCTGCCGTGAGGACATTGCTTTCGTTGGCTCTTATAGCCTGATGACAAAGCTACTGCGGACGGATTGCGGACGCCGGCCGCGCGAGCCCCGTCCATGAGTTCGGACGGGCATCCCCCACCCCCATTGCTACAGATTGGTTGGGCATCGGCTGCGCTGGCACTGGGCGTCGATCTTGTTTCTAACCGCTATGTCCAAGCCGTAGTAACTTCTCAAAAACGACGCCGCATGATTCATCACGTCCTTCATCGCTGCACTCTCGAATGGAGCAATGCCATGTCCGACCTGAATAACAAGGTTGCGCTGGTCACCGGGGCCTCACGCGGAATAGGTGCCGCGATCGCCAAACGCCTTGCCGCAGACGGTGCCAGCGTCGCGATCACCTATTCCAGGGGTGCTGACGATGCTGCACATGTTGTGGATGAGATCAAGGCCAGCGGAGGGAAGGTTGTTGCGATCCAGGCTGATGCCACCGATGCCGCAGCCGTCCAGGCGGCGGTGGACAAAGTGGTCTCGACCTACGGAAAGCTCGACATCCTGGTTAACAACGCTGGCACCGCTATTCCAAAGCCCTTCGAGGAGACCACGCTTGAGGAGATGAACCAGGTCATCGACCTCAATGTGCGCGGCCTCTTCATTGCCACTCAAGCGGCGCTTAAGCACTTGCCGGACGGAGGCCGCATCATTTCAATCGGCTCTTGTGTGGGCGAAAGAATGATGACGCCCGGTCTGGTCGTCTACTCGGCGACCAAGGGCGCAGTGAAAATGTTCACGCAAGGGTTGGCGCGTGAGGTGGGTCCGCGGGGCATCACGGTCAACAACATCCAGCCAGGTCCGATAGACACTGACCTCAATCCTGCCGACGACGAGTGGGCTGAGCCTCAACTCGCGGCCACTGCGCTCAAGCGGTACGGCCGCGTCGAAGACATCGCCCCGATGGTCGCGTTCATAGCGGGACCAGAGGCCGGTTACATCACCGGAGCGAGCCTCACCGTCGACGGCGGAACCAACGCCTGATACATCGCTACGTCAGTGTTCCTGCCGACGAATCGTCGATCAGAGTCGCCCTGAACCGCAAGTACGCGATGGGCCGTCGCCCGGCTGACCCCGAGCGTCGATGCAATCATGCTTGCTGACTCACCACTTGCGTGCATCCGCTGCGCCAGAGCAACTTTCGACTGATCCAGCGCCGCCGGGCGACCGATGGACTGTTGCCGCTGCGTGAATGTGTCGCGGTCCGTCACGGAATCCGGCGGCCTTCAATAAAGCACACCGAAGTCATGGGAGCGCCGTTCCGTACCGTTCCCAGTTACTGCGGACGGCGACAGTTCCCTAGCGAACCTCAAGTGCCCTGACCTGCTCAAACTCTGTGGAGCTATGGGGAATCGAACCCCAGACCTACTCGATGCGAACGAGTCGCGCTACCAACTGCGCCATAGCCCCTGATCGCTAGCAGGCTACCAGTCGCCGCCGAACTCGCCGAACCGTCTACTGCCCAACGGCTCGCGGCAGATCCCGGTGCCAGCTGTAATCCCGCGCATGCGTCGCGTACTCGAGATGCTCGAAGGTCGGGTCTTCGTCATCGATCTCCAGGACCACGGCGCCCGGGCGCCGCAGCCGCGACGGGACCACGTCGTACTCGCGGTCGTAGGTGTTCTCGACGCCCAATTGCGAACGCGCCATCCGCTGCGCGCGGCGACGTTGCACTCGCTCCTCGATGCGGGTCTGCCGGCGTAGGTATCCGAGGTAGAGCACCGTCGCCACGGAGGTGGTGCTGAAGAGCCACCACGCGGAGGAGGTCAGCAGGAAGGCCATTGTTGCGGTCACGATCAATGTCGACGCCATGATCGTCAACATCCGCTTGCGAAAGGCGTATTTGCGAGCACTGACCGCGGCGGCGGTGTCCGCGTCATGCTGATGCCGCCGCGAGAATGTCGCCGAGGCGCCAGCCAGCGGTTCGTCCGCGGCGACGGGTATTCCTGACGTGTCATCGACGTACTCGTATTGATCGGCGTCGTCGTCGTCGAAGGCGGTGTCCTCTTCGTGGTCGTCATCATCGACTTCGACCGCCAGGGTCACTTCTGTGTCTGTCTCTTCCTCGGCCGCGGCGTCACCCACCGGTAGCGCCGCGGAGTCCGGGTCGATGACGTCGACGTCTACAGGGTCAGGAAGCATCTCCTCGGCGGGGGCCTCTGCCGCGACCGTGACGACAACGCGCGAGGTCGGGGTGTCATCCGCGTCGTCTTCATCGTCGGCGTCATCCAACTCGTCGTATTCGTCTTCCTCCGGCCGCCAGTCAGGGTCACTGCGATGCCCGGCCGACACACCGACGCGCTTGATCAGGCGGCCGGTCGCGTCGCTGTTGAGCACGCGGGTCGCCAGCGCCACGTCGCTCGTGCGGCGCACCGCGTCGCGCTTGCTGACGAGCATCGGAACCAGCACGAACAGCCAGAGCACCACGAGCGATATCCAAAGCAACGATTGCGGGATACTTGGCATCGTGACCCGCTCCTTTCCCCGCCAGGCAAGACCGGTAGCCAGCGCAGCCGGTCGAGGCACGCTCAGGATAATGACACTCCTGTGATTTACCTCTGAGAAGCATCATTGGTCACAAACGTCACGTTGGTAACACGACACGCCGCGCATACTCGCTCGACTAAACCGACAAGCGCCAGCTAGACCCAACCGGCGCGGCCGTTACGCACCAGAGTCGCCGTGACAGATCCGTACACTTCCTCGGTCGTCAGACCCACCAGTAGGTGGTCTCGCCAGCCGCCGTCGACTTGGAGGTAGCGGCGCAGCAGGCCCTCTTCACGAAACCCGACTTTCGCCAGCACGGCTCGGCTCGCGGAATTCTCTGGTCGCACGGTGGCCTCCACGCGATGCAAGCGGACCGGGCCGAAGCAGTGGTCGAGGCCCAGCGCTAGGGCTCCGGTCGCGATACCGCCGCCGGTGAACGAGCTGGCCACCCAGTAGCCGATCCACGCCGACCGCAACGCGCCGTGGGTCACGTTCCCGATGGTCAGCTGTCCGCAGAACTTGCCGTCCAGCTCGATCACGTACGGCAACATGCGACCTTTGCGGGCTTCTGACCGCAAACTGGAATTCACCGCCGGCCACGCCGAAACCGAGTGCCGCACAGACCAATCGGACTCAATGCTCGGTTCCCATGGCTCCAAATGCGCTCGGTCAGCCTGCCGGGCGCGGCTCCATACCGACGCATCGCGCAAGCGCACGGGGCGTAACCGGATGACACCGGCGGTGACCCGCAAGGGCCCGACCCGGCCCGGCCAGCCGGGATGCTGAGAGTTGGAGCCCCACGGGTTCATGATCGACGATCCACCGCGTCGCTCAGCCACGCTGAGCCAGGAACGCGACTTCGACGATCTCGCCGGTGCGAATCTGTTCTGCCTCGCGGGGAATCACGACCAGACAGTTTGCTTCAGCCAACGTCGCCAGCAGGTGCGACGAGGCGCCCGGTGCGCCCCCCAACGCTTGCACCAGGTATTCGCCGGTGTCCTGATCGCGCATCAACTGTCCACGCAGGAAGCCCTTCCGGCCGACCACCGACGAGATCGGTGACAGCGTGCGCGCCTGCACGACGCGGCGCATCGGCTGCCGCTTGCCCAATGACAGCCGGATCAGTGGCCGGACCATCACTTCGAAGACCACCAGCGCGCTGACCGGATTCGCGGGCAACAGAAATGTCGGTACACCGTCTCGGCCCAACTGACCGAAGCCCTGCACCGAGCCGGGATGCATCGCGACCCTGGTGACTTCCATGTCGCCGAGTTCCGCGAGCACCGAACGCACACCCTCGGTCGCCGCACCGCCCACCGCGCCGGCGATCACCACGATCTCCGCTCTGTTGAGTTGACCGCCGACGACTTCGCCGAGTTCCCGTGGGTCGTTGCTGACGATTCCGACCCGGTTCACTTCGGCGCCGGCATCCCGGGCGGCGGCCGCCAACGCGTAGGAGTTTACGTCGTAGACCTGCCCGTTGCCGGGGGTGCGGGAGATGTCGACCAACTCTCCGCCGACCGCCAGCACCGACACCCGCGGACGCGGATGGACCATCACCCGCTCCCGGCCTACCGCAGCCAACAGGCCGACCTGGGCGGCGCCGATGATCGTTCCGGCGCGCACGGCGACGTCACCGGGTTGCACGTCATCGCCGGTCCGTCGCACGTAGGCGCCCGAGCGCACAGCGCGCAGCACCCGCACCTTCGACTGCCCGCCATCAGTCCAGCGCAACGGCAACACCGCGTCGGCCAATGTGGGCATCGGCGCTCCGGTCTGCACGCGCGCGGCCTGCCCCGGCTGCAATCTGCTCGGTGTCCGGGTGCCGGCCTGGATGCTGCCCATCACCGGCAGCGTCACTCCCCCGGGCGCTGACGGCGACTCTCCTGGCTCGCCCTCGTCATCGACGTGCTCATTGAACGAGGCGGCTTCTCCGACGCTCAGGACGTCGACGCTGCGAACCGCGTAGCCGTCGATGGCGGCCTGGTCGAACCCGGGTAACGGGCGCTCGGTGACGACTTCTTCGGCACACAGCAGACCTTGTGCCTCGGCAATGGCAACACGCACCGGCCGCGGCGCCACCGCGGCAGCCGATACCCGTGTTTGTTGCTCTTCTACCGAACGCACAGCGCGCCTTTCTGTCGTCTAGGTGCGACGACCCAAGCCGCTAACCTTCAGCCAGACCCAACCGAGTCACCAGCCATCGCCGTAGATCTGGGCCGTAGTCGTCACGGTCCAAGGCAAAGTCAACCGCAGCCTTGAGGTAGCCGCCGGGATTTCCCAAGTCGTGTCGGGAGCCGCGATGCACGACGACATG
>Ga0302326_10034243_pt1 | contig 10069 bp, 10 predicted proteins | sample Palsa_T0_3_FD_202264 | JGI IMG/M metagenome (GOLD analysis project Ga0302326, IMG submission 202264) | Peat permafrost microbial communities from Stordalen Mire near Abisko, Sweden - Palsa_T0_3 | ecosystem: Environmental > Terrestrial > Soil > Palsa > Peat permafrost | place: Sweden: Abisko...
CGGGTGTAGTGCAGTTACCGCGGTCCCCCGTTGCCTCGGGGATTGCCTTCAACTGGATCCTGTCGTCCTTCCACCAGCTTTGCAATGGCGGCAAGGAACTCCGGAGGGGCTATACCCTTGATCAAAACGAGATCGGCCAGTTCTGTGCCCGGAGGCAGCACCGGGGTCCCGGTTAGCAGCACGACCAGGACATCGGGTTTCATCTGTTTCATCGACACCATTATTTCGGCGCCTGCAAAGCCGGGGAGAAAATGGTCGGTGATCACCAGGTCCACATGGTGACTGCGAAGAATGCGCAACGCTGCATCGCCGGAGCACGCGGTCAGAACCTCGTACCCGGCAATGGAAAGAACCAGGCGACGGGCCATCAGTCCTGCGGGATCGTCGTCAACACACAAGATAACCGTGGGATTTACTTTAGGCACACACTTCTCCAACCAGCGCAGCACGCCTTGCCGCGGGTCTCGAGATAAATAAAATGTTCGGCTTCCGATTCGACCAATTGATCTGCCAAGCTGTCACATTGAACGCCGATCTCTTGCCGGCAAATAGCCTTGCAGCAACGACTGCGGTCTTACGTTTTGCTGAAAACGCAGATCAACTCAGGAAGCGCCATTTGGAAGCGTAGAGGACCACCGGTTCGGGTGGCCCTCTGTCTGCGTATCCAACCGGCCCTCCAAGCTACCCCGACAGCAGTCTGCAAAACCCGGTTGAATGCTGACTGACCCGATCATCGCATGCGTGGACTTGTGCGGTCGTTGCCCAAGCGCAAAACGGAGCTTGCGCTGGAGCAATGATGGGCTGCGGACGAAAACGCTGGAGGTGGGACGTTGCGGTCAGAGGTCCTGGAGCAGCAGGCGCTCGGGAGAGGCCAGCAGGACCTTGCCTCGTCTCTTCGCCAGAACGCCGCCGCGCTGCCATTCGCTCATGACTCGGCTGACAGTAAACGGGGTGATGTTGGCGGCGGCGGCCAATTCCTCATTGCGGACCACGAGTTCGATTCCCCCGGAAACGCGGTGGCCGATTCCGCTGGCCAGGTTGACCAGCACTTCTGCCAGGCGCTGCCGCGCCGTGTGGCAACTCAGCGCGACTTGCGCAGCGATGGACACATTCAGGTAGTCCGACGCGATCGTCAAGGCGTTATCGAGCAATCTCGGATACCGCTCTGCCAGGCTGCGAATCTTCACGTGGTCCCACACCAGAGTATGGCTGTCCCTGACCGCTTCCGTACTCAGCAGATAGTCGGAGGGTCTCGACAGCAGTGCCATGCCGCCAAACATCTCTCCCGCAGGGTAGGAGTGCATATGCAGTTTCTGTCCACCCGGGGTGAGGAAAAAACTTCTGGCGCCGCCGCTGAGGAGCATGAATATGTGGCTGGCAGGATGACCTTGGTTGGTGATCACAGAGTTTGCCAGGAATCGCCGCTGGCGCGAAGCGGCCAGGACGGTGCTGACTTCGAGCGCAGTAAGGTCGGCCAGAAATGGTGGCTTCAGCTTTCTTAACAACGCGGTCAGATCAGATGTAGTCACGGTTTCGGACCCCCGGGGTATGGACGCAAAATTATGCGCCGTGATTGTATCCCGGATTGAGTTATGGCTGCCCGGCAAAATCCCCGACCCGGCTGATCGTTTTCGATGGACCGGGCCAATTCACTCATGCGCTCTTGTTCACATTCAGCCTCACATCCGGCGATGTGAATTTTACCCTGCGTAACAGGCCGGCTGACTGCTGCGCCTCATTCGCTGTGTTGAGAGCGATGCGTCGTGCTTCATCCCGCTCGACCCCGTATGCGAGCAAGATCGCCGTCACGTCCATCGCGACCAACTTCTTCAGCCGCGATTGTGCCGCTCCTTGCGCCTGCGCTTCAGTCATTAATTGGGCGATCTGCTTTGCGCTGCGGTCGACCGCGATGAGGAGGGCCCGTGAGGACCGTCATTGCCGGGGCGGATCGGATCGGAGAACGCAAACCTGCTGCACACAAACCGTTTGCCTTCAATGACGGCTTCCACGGCGGGCAAGAGGTCATGGGCGGCATCGGATTTCAGGACGTAGCCCTGGGCGCCGATACATAATGCTTCTTGCATCACGTCCGAATAAAGGATTGCACTGAGGAACAGTATTTTGGAACGTGGAGCGATCGCGCAGATCTGGCGAGCGGCCTCGATGCCGTTGAGTTTGGGAAGCCCGACATCCAGCAAGATCAGGTCGGGTTGAAGCTCCTTACTTTTCTGAACGGCTTCGAAGCCATCCGAAGCCTCGCAGATGATCTGCCAATCCGCATTTTCCTGGAACATCGTGCGGACCATGCGACGCCAGGCTTCGCAGTCGTCCACAATGAGGATACGAGTTGTTGATGCCACTGCCTAACAGCCTCCCGCAGTCAAAGTTCAAAACCAACTCCAGTGATTGGGCGGCGCTGAACTGTTCGTCAAAGAATCGTCTGGAAAATGATTTCATGGCATACATGCCTCGTCGTTGCTCTGGAACAACTCAGAGCTTGCTCACCAGCAGGGAAGGCAATGCCAGGCGAGGCGCAAGGGAAGGGAACTGGCAGGTGCTCAGACTCGGTGCGACGACCGACGATTAGGTAGGGCTGAACCCGCACTCTGAAGGGATTGAGCCGACCTTACTTCGTCGGCATTCTCTCAATACTGTCCATATCGTCCTCGGACGGAGTCCAGCAATTTTTGGGAGTCGTAGCCGACACCGTCCTTGAAGACAATTTCGACATTTTCGACGTCGGAGATCTGTTTCGATGGATCTCCTTTGACCACCACCAGGTCGGCGTTCTTTCCGGCAGCCACGGAGCCGATCTGCTTGTCTCTACCCAGGTAAATGGCGCCGTTCATGGTGGCAATCTTGATGGCCCCGACCGGAGTGAATCCGGCTTCGACCAATAATTCAATTCCGCGCTGATCTCCAAATCCGGGAAGCACATCGCCTCGGCCCGTGGGATCGGGGCCGGAGAGTAGCAATCCTCCAGCCGCGACGAAGGCGCGCTCCAGCGCCAGATCGTGCTTCCAAAGCATCGCTGGATCGATCTTCGGCGGGCGTGCCGATGCAGGCCGCTGCCGCACCAAAAAGAAATCTTCACGCGCCTGCGGCGTCATCGCATCCAGCATCTGCTGACGCAGCGGCGGACGTCCTCCGCCCACGTCCCCTTCGAAGACCGGCAGCGTCGATGTGATGGCTACGTGGTGGCGGACCAGTGTCTGGATCAGATCTTTCGCCTCAACGCCATTCGGATCCATGCGGGCCATCGTTTCCTCGCCGGCGCTTTCGCTGCACAGGTCCGGCTTCTTATCCGGATCAAGCTGCGTATTGACGAAGAAACCGTGCTCAAGATCATCGATACCGAGTTCGGCCGCCTCTTTGTAGGTGACCGAGCAAAGATGGCCAGTGACTTTGATGCCGCGCTTGTGGGCCGCATCGATCGCCGCCTTCAGCTCGGCGCGCGTGATGTTCATGTACGCCTTGAAGGAGGTCACGCCCTGGCCGGCCCAGTACTCCACTGTCTGCCGCGCATCGTCGGCGCTGGTCAGATGCGGCATCTGGATGAAATAACTAGTGCTGCCTTCCAGATACGGTCCAGTCACATCGAGGTGCGGGCCGGGAAGCTTGCCGGCATCGATGTCGTGCTTCAGGTTGAGGTCCGCGTAAGTTTCCACACTGCCGGTGGTGCGCATCGTGGTCACGCCGCCGGCAAGGTAAAGACGTGGGGCGGAGAAGGTCATCTGCGTTACCAAAACTGGGGGATCAAAGTGCCGCCGGCTGTCGAGATTCGGTCGCGCGATGTAGAACAGGTGATTGTGCATGCCGACGATGCCCGGCATCACCGTGTACCCGTGAAGATCCAGAACAGTTGTGCCCTCGGAGGCTGCTACATCGGCGCCCCTCTCGAGCGACGTAATTTTTCCGCCCTCAATCACGACATTCTGATCTTCAACCGCAGGTGCTCCAGTGCCGTCAATGATCCGCACATGCGTGAGAACAACTTTGGGAGCCTGCACACGCACGAATTCCTTCACCGCCTTCGACAGCTCGGGATTCTGGGCCGATGCGGTTAGCGAGAGCAGAAGCAGCACAAAACCAGGCGACAGAATGCGCAATGCCATGAATACCCTCCGTGGAATGGGAGCCATTGTACTTGAAGGGGCCCGCCGGCGATGTCTGCCGGAGTGCACACGGTATGGATAGTTTTGTCAGTGACAGCGGCCACGGCAGGCTGTGACAGTCCCCGTCGGACCCCAGTTACCTGGGAAGTTGAAGCCTATACTGAAGCTTACAGATGGCCCTGACTCATTTCTGCACGGCCGCTCCAACAGCTCTACCCAATCACCGCCATCGGACAAGATCGCCGGAAACTTTCTTCCGGAGAGCGCAAGAATTCAGGAGACGAAATGGTCTTTGCCACCCTGGTTGATCGGATTGAGAACCGCACATTTGGGGAACTTAGGATTGGTGACACCGCCAGTATTTCCCGCACTCTTACGGAAAAAGATATTGAGCTGTTTGCGATCATGTCAGGCGATGTTAACCCCGCCCATGTTGACGAGGAGTTTGCCAAGAGCGACATGTTCCACAAGATCATTGCGCACGGCATGTGGGGCGGAGCGCTTATATCCACAGTGCTTGGCACGCAGCTACCCGGTCCCGGCGCAATTTATCTGGGCCAGTCGTTGCGCTTTCGCCGGCCTGTAGGGCTGGGAGACACCATCGTAGTCAGCGTGAAGGTGTCTGAGATGGACGCCGAGAAACACCGGGTGACGCTGGAATGCCAGGCCGTAAATCAGCGTGGCGAAGTGGTGATCAGCGGCACTGCCGAGGTCATCGCGCCGATGGAGAAAATCTCGCGTGAGCGCGTGTCCCTGCCCGAGGTGAGGCTACTGGAAAGAGGCAGGCATTATCGCCAGCTGATTGACACCAGCCGAGGACTCTTCCCAATCCTCACCGCTGTGGTCCATCCCGTCGACGCGACTTCTCTGCTGGCAGCCTTCGAGGCCGCCGAAGAAAACTTGATCATCCCTGTTTTGGTGGGACCAGAGCAGAAAATCCGGGCCGCCGCGGAACAGGCGCAGATCGACATTTCGCAATTCGACAAGGAATACACCGAGCACAGTCATCAAGCCGCCGAGCGTGCCGTAGCCATGGCGCGTGAGCGCAGGGTAGAGGCGCTGATGAAAGGCAGCCTGCCATGCGACGAACTCATGCACTTTGTCGATGCTCCAACCGGCGTGCGCACAGCGCGACGCATGAGCCACGTGTCTGACATGGAAGTGCCAGGTTTTCCGCGGCCTCTGTTCATTACCGATACAGCCCTGAACGTTTCGCCCACAGCTATGGACAAGCGTGACATCGTCCAGAATGCGATCGACCTGGCACACGCCGTTGGCCTGCTGGAGCCCAAGGTGGCGATCCTGTCGGCGCAAGAGGTCGTGACGCCAAGACTGCCGTCTTCGTTTGACGCGGCTGTCTTATGCAAAATGACAGACCGAGGGCAGATTACAGGCGGTGTGCTCGACGGGCCCATGGGATACGACGTTGCGATTTCCGAGACAGCTGCGAAGAACAAGAAGATCGTATCGCCGGTCGCGGGAAAAGCAGACATCCTCGTTATGCCCGACCTGGAAGCAGGCACCATGCTGGTCAAACAATTGGAATATATGGCCGACGCGCAGAGCGCCGGCATTATCGTTGGCGCGCGTGTGCCAGTCATCATGAGCGTCCGAACTGAGCACAAGATGGCACGCCTGGGCTCGTGCGCACTGGCCTTGCTGTCAGTGCGGAACGGGCAAGGAAACAGGCCTTCATCCGCAGAGGCCGCACAGTTTCAGGATTAGAAGCGACCGCCGCATCCGAGATCGCCACGGCTGAGCACTTGATCGCTCAGCAGCCGTATTTCCAGCCGGGATCCTTCGCCCATACTCCTCCGGTGGGCAGGGTCTCAGCCCTGTAGGCGATGATTGTATTGGTGGGCAGTGCAGGGCTCGAACCTGCGACCTCCTGCTTGTAAGGCAGGCGCTCTAACCAACTGAGCTAACCGCCCCTCGCACGCAACGTGAAAAATGACTATCAGCGTGAGTGGAACTCTTCGAGTGTACATCGGTCACCGAATACGGTAAACGACCTGGCGACTATCCCTTCGTCGTGAACTCCACCAGCAATTGCAGGCGCTGGCGGGCGTGTCCGCTGTCGATGGCATAGGCAGCCAGAGGTACGGCATCGCTGATGCGGTCGGCGTGCCCTGCGGCCACCAGCGCGGCTGCGGCGTTCAGCAGCACAACATCGCGCCGGCAGGAGCGCTCGCCGTCGAGGATTGCGCGAATGATGGCCGCATTCTCCGCGGCATCGCCGCCGGCAATTTCCTCTAGCGGCGCCCGTTGCAGGCCAAAGTCTTCCGGCGCGACCTCATAGACGTGTACCTGAGCGTTGCGCACCTCGGCAATTTTGCTGGGGCCGGTGATGGTGATCTCGTCGAGCCCGTCGCGTCCGTGGACCACCAGCGCGCGGCGCACGCCCAGTTCGCTAAGCGCCTCAGCCAGCTTTTCCACCAGATCGGCGGAATAGACTCCGACCACCTGCGCCGACGCCTTTGCGGGATTGGTGAGCGGCCCGAGCAGGTTGAACACCGTGCGCAGCCGCAACTCGCGGCGGGCAGGCTGAACGTACTTCATTGCCGAATGCATGGCCGGAGCGTAGAGAAATGCGATGCCGGTCTCTCGCAGGCAGGCGGCGACGCGCGCCGGCGGCAGGCCGATGTTGACTCCGAGCGCCTCCATCACATCAGCCGAGCCGCATCGGGAGCTGATGCTGCGGTTGCCATGCTTGGCGACGCGGACGCCTGCGCCGGCAATCGTCAGGGCGGTTGCGGTTGAGATGTTGAAGGTGCCGCTGGTATCGCCGCCGGTACCGCAGGTGTCGACCAGGGCGTCGCGCTCCGTGCCGCTGAGGTCGAGGGCCTCGCCGTCGTCGGATTGCAGCGGCGTGGCTTCCTCGCGGATGGCCTGCGCGAAGCCGACGATCTCCTCCACCGTTTCGCCCTTCATGTGGAGAGCAACCAGCAGCGCCCCGATCTGCGCATCGCTGGCTTCTCCGCGCAGGATTTGCGCCATCACGTCGCGCGCTTCTTCGCGGGTGAGGGAAGTGCGATGTTTGGCGAGCTTATGCAGAGCGTCGAGGATCATGGGAAGGTGGATTCTAGATTAGCACTCGACGGGTTGCGCTCTTCGCTTTTCGCCGTTCGCTCTTCGCTTTTCGCCAGACGTGGAGGCCGGTCGTCGCAGGGCGAACAACAGTCGTCGCCGGCCCTCTTGTTGTGGTTGAACATGCGATATTGGGTACTGTGGGATTTCGCGCTACATTGCTGCTGGTGCTGTTGACTCTAGTGGATGTGAGTTCGCAGGCGCAGCGCACCTACCTCGGCATGGATCTCAATGACTATCCGGGCGACGCTGACATGATTTCGTTGCGCAAGACGTTCGTCTTCACCGGATACTGGCTGAATAATCCTCCCGGCGCAAATCGCAACACGTGGCATGGCAAGCGCAAATCGATTCAGACGATGGGCTACGGCTTTCTGCTGCTCTTCAATGGGCGCGAATATGCGCAGTTGAAGGCTTCGGGGAATGCGGCGCGCGTGGGAACGAACGATGCGGCGGCGACGGTGCGAGCGGCGCAGGAAGAGGGCTTTCCCAGGGGTGCGATTATTTTTCTGGATCAGGAACAGGGCGGTCGCATGTTGCCCGAGCAGCGCGCCTACATCCATGCCTGGGTGGATGGGGTGACGCGCGCGGGATATGGCGCCGGGATCTACTGCTCGGGAATTCCGTTTCGCGAGTCAGCCGGGGTTTCGGTGGTGACGGCCAACGATATTCGCGACAACGCCGGCGGGCGCCAGATACATTTCTTCGTCAGCAACGACCAGTGCCCGCCTTCGCCGGGTTGCGTTTTTCCCCAGACACCTGCGAGCCCGGCCGACAGTGGAGTGCAATTCGCTGATGCGTGGCAGTTCGCGCAGTCGCCGCGGCGTCCGGAGATGACAGCCGCTTGCCGCCAGAGCTATGCGCCGGATGGCAATTGCTATGCGCCCGGCACTATTGTGTATGTTGATGTAAACACGGCGAACTCTGCCGATCCGTCGCAGGCGCGGACGCATTAAGGCAATATGGGCAGCGCGCACCTTCCATTGCGAGCCGAGATCGAACACGCCGCAGCGTCCCTGCGCGCCGGCAAGCTGGTCGCGTTCCCCACGGAAACCGTGTATGGACTCGGCGCCAACGCGCTCGACGCGGCCGCCGTGGCGCGGATTTTCGAAGCCAAGGGCAGGCCAAGTAACAGTCCGATCATTGTGCACGTCAGCACTGTGGGAATGGTGCGAGATGTTGCCGCGGAGTGGCCGGCGGCGGCACAAGTCCTGGCCCGGAGATTTTGGCCGGGTCCGCTGACCCTGGTGTTGAAGAAGCAGCCCGCGATTCCCGCAAATGTTACCGCTGGATTGGATACCGTGGGCGTGCGCATGCCGTCGCATCCGGTGGCGCTGGCGCTGATTGAAGCCGCGCAGATTCCCATAGCCGCGCCCAGCGCTAATCGCTTCACGGAGCTTTCGCCGACCACGGCGGAACACGTGCGAGCAGGGCTGGGCGATCACGTGGATTACATCCTTGACGGTGGACCGTGCATGGTGGGTATCGAATCGACAGTGCTGTCATTGGCCGATGGCATTGCTGTTTTGTTGCGGCCGGGAGGAGTGTCGCGTCGGCAGATTGAAGAGGTAATCGGGCCTCTTACGCTGCTGGCGAAAGCTCCGGCGGAAGCTCACCCGTCGCCGGGAATGCATCCGCGACATTACAGTCCGCGTACGAATCTGCTGCTGGTGCGCGATGGCGAGGTGCCGCAAGAAGGCGCTGGAGCGTACCTGCAATTGCGGCATCCTCCTGCAAGAGAGGTGCGACAGATTGTCATCATGCCGGCCGATGCCGCGGAATATGCGGCCCAGCTCTATCGCACGCTGCACGAAGTCGATGCGCGAAATTACGACTGGATTGCGGTGGATACTCCGGCTGATGCTCCGGAGTGGGAGGCGATTCGCGATCGGCTAAAGCGGGCCGCATCGGGTCGCTAGTTTGCCTCAGCGGCTGAAGCCGGCGGTCTGAATCAGTGAATCTTCTGCACGCCTGAAGGCGTGCTCCACTCAGCAGCATTTTTCGGATTGTTATTATGAGCGCCCCGCTTTTGGTCGCGAGGAATTTGCTGGTCCGTCGTTTCCAAGAGAAGCAGATCCCTCGTCGGCCTGAAGGCCTCCTCGTGATGACAATTCTCAGAGTTCGCCACTGCTTTTTGTAGGAACAGTAGAACTGAGGTCAGGCCGCCATGCTACAGTCGAGAGCTTAAATTCACGGTCCTCGCCCGCATTGACCACCCCGGCTTCCAAATCGCCTCCAGCGGAATCCTCTCCGGGACTGCTCCGGCAAGTCGGAGTGTTCGACGCGACCATGATCGTGATGGGTGGCATTGTCGGTGCCGGCATATTCATCAACCCGTACGTAGTGGCGCAGCAACTGCACACGCCTGTGCTTATCCTGGGCGCATGGATCGCAGGCGGGGTTGTGGCCATGTTGGGCGCCTTCGTCTATGCCGAGCTGGCGGCGCGCAGGCCTGCGGTCGGCGGGCAATACGCCTATCTGCGCGAGGCATTTCATCCCGCAGTCGGCTTCCTCTACGGATGGGTCCTGCTGCTGGTGATTCAAACCGGCGGCATGGCCGCGGTCACAGTGACCTTCGCGCGGTACCTGTTGGAGCTGACTGCGTGGCATATTTCGGAGCGCGCTATCGTCGTGATTACCATCGTGGCGCTCACCGTGATCAATTGCCTGGGTGTGAAGCTGGGCAGCCGTATGCAGAGCGTGCTGATGCTGTTGAAGATCGCCGCCATTCTGGGATTGATCGCCGCGGGCCTGTTCCTGGTACGCTCGCCGCATCCGTTGCTGCACCCGCTGCTCGATCGCGCACCTTCGTTCGATTTGCTGACCGCGATCGGAGCGGCGATGGTGCCCGTGCTGTTTGCTTTCGG
>Ga0302326_10034245_pt1 | contig 10069 bp, 7 predicted proteins | sample Palsa_T0_3_FD_202264 | JGI IMG/M metagenome (GOLD analysis project Ga0302326, IMG submission 202264) | Peat permafrost microbial communities from Stordalen Mire near Abisko, Sweden - Palsa_T0_3 | ecosystem: Environmental > Terrestrial > Soil > Palsa > Peat permafrost | place: Sweden: Abisko...
CGCCATGGGCAAGCTGAAGCATGCCCCACATCGGACCGCAGAGGAGGCTTTTTCGTGGGACATGCTTTTTTAGCTTGTCCTGAGCGTAGCTCACGCCATTTTCCTCACGGATGCAAAACAACGGGGCGAAGTCGTGAAAATTGATTCGAGCTTATTGGACCGCTTGCTCACGCGCGCGGCTCGGAAGCGCAGTTCGCCGACACCCGTCGCGGAAGCGAAATTGGTGGAGTCTCGGCGCTACAGAGAGCAGTGTCTCCGCCACAACACCCCGGCGAAACCGAGTTGCCGACCGCCCCACCTGCCGACAGCTGACAGCTCATACCGCGTGGCTTTATCATAAGCTCCATGCCACGTTCTTACCGCGCAGTTGGAGCTCTTCTTCTCCTCATAGTTAGCCACATGCCCGCGCAGCGCGCTCGGCGGTCCGATTCCGCGGCCGTCACGGTGCTTCGGCCGGCAAGCGTCTTCGATGGCGAGAGCATGCAGGAAGGCTGGGCGGTGCGCGTGCGGGGCGAACGCATCGAAGCTGCAGGGCCGGCAGCCGGGATCGATATTACCGATGCCAAAGTGATCGACCTGCCGGGCCTCACGCTGATGCCTGGAATGGTGGAAGGCCATTCGCACGTGCTACTGCATCCTTATAATGAGACGCCGTGGAACGATCAGGTGGCGCATGAGGGTCTGGCGTTGCGCGTGGCGCGAGCCACCAATCACCTGCGGGATACGTTGATGGCCGGTTTCACCACCATCCGCGACCTGGGAACCGAGGGCGCCGCTTACGCCGATGTCGAACTCAAGCAGGCGGTCAACCAGGGCATCATCCCCGGTCCTCGCATGCTGTGCTCTACGCGCGCCATCGTAGCCACGGGCAGTTACGCGCCCAAAGGCTTTGCGCTCGAATGGCACGTGCCGCAGGGCGCAGAAGAAGCCGACGGCGTCGATAGTCTGATCCACGTGGTGCGCGATCAGATCGGCCACGGCGCCGACTGGATCAAGCTGTATGGAGATTATCGCTGGGGGCCGAACCCCGGCGCCCATCCGACTTTCTCCCTGGAGGAAATGAAGCTGGCGGCGGAGACAGCGCACAGTGCGGGCGTGCCCGTGGCCGTCCATACCGCTACGCCCGAGGGCATGCGGCGAGCCACCCTGGCCGGTGTCGACACCATCGAGCATGGCGACGGCGGGACCCCCGAGGTATTCCAGTTGATGGCCGAACATCACGTCGCACTGTGCCCCACGCTGGCGGCTGGCGACGCTACCGCGCAATACGCCGGATGGCATAAGGGCCAGGGGCCGGAGCCTGCCGGCATCACACGCAAGCGGGCCAGCTTTAAAGCCGCGCTCGACGCCGGAGTTACCATCCTCAGCGGCAGCGACGTGGGCGTATTCACGCACGGCGATAACGCGCGCGAGGTGGAGATGCTCGTGGATTACGGCATGTCTCCTGTGAATGCGCTGAAGGCCGCGACTTCCGTGGCAGGGCAGGTACTGCACATGGACATCGGACAGGTGAAGGCCGGCATGCTGGCCGACCTGATAGCTGTCGATGGCGACCCTACCAAGGAGATCGCGGCCATCCGCAAGGTCAAGCTGGTGATGAAGGGCGGCACCGTCTACAAGCAGTAGGGCGGCTCTCACAACAGCCGGAAGTTCACTTCGATCGTGGCCATCACCGGAACCGCCGCGCCGTCGCGGCTGCGGGGCTTGAACTGCCATTGCGACACGGCCTCCGCGGCTTTCTCGTCGAGTCCGAATCCCAGGCTCTTGACTAGCTTGAGGTCGTGAGCCATGCCATCCGTGCCGACGGTGACGCCGAGCAGCACCGTCCCTTGCAGTTTCGCGCTGCGCGCATCCTCGGGATAATCCGGCTCCTGCTTTTTCTCGAGCATAGGAGGGGACACACCGTTGCTGACACGGGCTGCGGAGTCTTGAGTCGCCGCGGGCATGGGAATGGATATACGATCTATCTGCGCCTGACGAATGGGCTTGGCTTGCGCAAGCAGGGCATCTGCTTCGGGCTGCCTTTTTTGCGAGGTGAGCAGTCGGGCGTAAGTTTCCATGGTCAGAGCGGCTTCCGGGGAGCCCGGCGGGTCTTGTGCCAAGGCTTGCTGGTACTGCAGTTCTGCCGCGCCGGTGAGTCCGTTGGCGAGGGTGATATTGCCTTTTACAGTAAGGGCACGGCCCGCTACTTTGCCCGAAGGCGCGACAGCAAGCGCGCGGTCGACGAAACTCTCAGCGGCAATCGTATCCTTCTTCGCCAGCGCCTGTGAGGCCAGATAAATCAGTCCGGGCGCCGTTTCCGGCGTGTCCCCCAGGTCGACAGCGCGGGTATAGAAATCGGTCGCATCGGCGCTTTTGCCACGCCTGCCCGAGAGGTCGCCGAGCTTCATCAGGCCGGCTGCGTAGGCCGAACTGCGGTCGCCCGAGGTATTCGCGCGGATGGTGAGTGAGCTTTCGAGAAGCGCTTGCGCCGCGTCATATTTGTACGCGCTGGTGTAGGCCGCAGCGGCGGCGTCCAAGATATCGTGATTCTGTTGCGCGATCGCCGCTCGGATAGTCGCTTCGACGTCCGGCTGGATGGCCGCGTCCGGCTTGTCCTGCGCTTGCAGCGCTGCGAAAGGCGCCACCAAGCCGATGGCCACCGCGGCAGCCGCCAGGGAAGCGCGCGGGGACAGCGACTTGCGATTGACGCGCGCGTCGAGTAGGGCCGTCAGACGGCCCTCGAGTTGGGAAGGCCGGGCCATCGCCACTGCCGCCGATACCAGCACCGGGACCGCCTGCATGGAGCGCGCGATTTCGAGAAGTTGGGTAGCGTACGCGGCGGCCGACTCGCCGGCAGTGAGCACCAGATCGTCGGCGGCACGTTCACGCTCCCTGACGAATTCGCGCCAGACCATCCACACCAGTGGATTCCACCAGAACAACGAGACGGCTGCGCGGGCAATCAGTTGCGTGGCGAGGTCGCCGCGCCGGATGTGCGCCAGTTCGTGGAGCATCACCACACGGCGGCGACCGTCACTCCACTCGCGCGCGTCGGCTGGCAAAAAAACGGCGGGATGCAGCACTCCGAAACTGAGCGGCATCCCGCCACGGGGGATTTCGAGCAGCGCTACTTCGCGCCCGATGCCGAGCTGTCGTGCAAGGGCGGGGAAGAGCGAGTCGCCGAAGATGCGGGCGGTTCGCCGCTTGTGCCACATGACAATCCACGCCGCGGCCATGTAGGCCAGGGCCAGCGCCGCGCCGGCCGCCCAGACGAACGGAATCAGCCAGCGTAAATCCATCTGCCAGGGCGCGCGGGCCGGCGCCGGCGGCGAAGTGCTCGCCGATTGGGGAGGGGCAGGCGTTGGAGCGGCCGACGTTGCGACGGCAGTGGTACGAAACGTGATACTAGAGACCAGAGGGGCGAACGCGGACGTGCGCACGCGCAATGCCGGCAGGGAGACAGAGAGGATCGGCAGGGCCAGCAGGGCGCTGGCCGCGGCGGTCCACACCAGATGGCGTGCTGCCGCCGATTGGCGGCGTAATACGACGGCCAGTATCCGGGCCGCGCCTATCACGGCCGTGCTCTTCAACGCGATGCCGAGTAAAATCGCAGACCATTCCGACATTTACTTTTCCTCCTTCTTCACTTTCTCAATCATTTCGGACATGCGGTCCAATTCCTCGCGCGTCAGGCGGGTGGCGGAGACGTCGAGCAGCGCGGCGACAATCTGCGCGGGCGAATCCGCGAAGAACGTGTCGAGCAGGTGCTTGACGGCCGAGCGTTTCGCCTTGTCGCGGGTGACGGTGGGGACATAGACGTACTTCAGGCCTTCCGCCTGGTGCTTTACATGGCCTTTCTCCTCAAGGACGCGAAGCATGGCGCGGACGGCCGAATAACTCGGCGCATCGGGCATGGCTTCGCGAACCGCGGCGGCGGAAAGTTTGCCGCCCTGGTAGAGGATGTCCATGATCTGGCGTTCCCGCCGGCTGAGTCCCGTGCCGATACTCACCGTGTCGCCTCGTGCAGTGTTTCTAGCAGCATGCTAGAAAAATAGCACTGGTGAGGTTGAGTGTCAAGGGGTGTTAGCTTGGCGGCTTGTTACGATGGATTTCGAAATATGGAAAGCCCGAACCTCGGCAGTCAAGCCTGACCAGCCTCAATTGGACTTGTCCCAAGAGGAGATCGACAAGGCTATCGAAGGGATTCGCGCGATTGGGGAACGTACCTCCGGGGACAGGGTGAAGGAATCGACGCGACGCCACGAGAGGTGGTGAAGGTCGAGGAGGGCCGGAGTTCGCTGGCGCTTCGCCTAACCTTCAGCTGAGCAACCCGTCCCGCCGAGATGAGTCTCCGAACTCCTGAAGTCGCCCCGTTGTTTGGCATCCGTGAGAAAAATGGCGTGAGCCATGCCCAGGACAAGCTAAAGCATTTCCTACAAAAAGCCCAATCTGCGTTCCGACGTGGGGCATGCTTCAGCTTGCCATGGCGAGTGAAACTCGCCTGCCGCCGCGAAAATGAGTTCAGCCAAAATTCCATGGCGCCGCCCACAGCACCATCTCCATGAACACATCCGCCCTGACATAAGGAGAAGGCTCGGGAGGAAGGTGCCGGAAACCGATCGATTCATACAGCCGGATGGCCGGCGTAAGGACGTGATTGGTTTCCAGGTGGAGGCGGTGGGCGCCGCAGGAGCGGGCGGCCTCGACGACGGCGGTCAGCAAACGGCGACCTATCCCCTTGCCCTGGCAGCCCGCCGTAACAGCCATTTTAGCGACCTCGTACTCGAAGGCTGCCGTGGGCACCAGGGCGCAGGTGCCGACGCACTCTCCATGGAGCGTCGCGAAGAAGATTCGGCCGCCGGGCGCGAGAATGCTCGACTGCGGATGGTCGAGCGCTTCCGAGTCTTTGGCTTCGATGCGGAAATATCGGGTAATCCATTCCTCGTTGAGCCGGCGGAAAGCGGTTTCATCGCCAGGCTGAAACTCACGAATCGCGATCTGTTCGGTTGCGGGCGACATCGGGAACCTCCTAATATCTGCCACGATACGTTTTTTGAGGGGCATATGTCCAATATCCGAATCATCTATACTGAGACGAAATCGATATGAAGGGCCAAATTGAACTGCGCCACCTGCGCTATTTCGCGGCTGTCTCCGAGACGCTGCATTTCGGGCGTGCGGCGGAGAAATTGGGGATGGCTCAGCCGCCGCTGAGCCAGCAGATCCGCAACCTGGAGCGCAATCTCGGATACCCGCTTTTCGACCGGACAACCCGAGGCGTCCGCCTCACGCGAGTAGGGCAGTTCTTCCTGGAGCGTGCGCGAACCACGCTGGCGAAGGTGGCGGACGATATCGAGATGGCGCGCCGCCTGGGCAGCGGACTGGAGGGCGCGCTCACCGTGGGATTCGCCGGCTCCGTGATGTTTACCGGCCTGCCCAAGGCTATCCGGCGCTACCGGCGAATGCACCCTAACGTCGAGCTCCGCCTGCGCGAGGGCGCTACCGAAGAGCAGATGCCTTTGCTGCTCGACGGCACGCTGGATCTGGGCTTCCTGCGAGACGGGGAAGCGCGCGAGGGTCTGACCATCGAAACCATCTTGCGGGAACCGTTCGTCGCCGTTCTGCCGGCGCGCCACAAACTGGCGTCCAGGTCGATCCTCGCACTGGCGGCATTGAAAGACGAGCCGTTCGTTCTCTTCGCACGGCGGATGGGCGCGCTGGCATACGATCGCACGGTCGCGTGTTGCGAGGCGGAGGGTTTTCGTCCCAACTTCGTGCAGGAAGCGCCGCAGTGGCCGACGGTTTTACGGCTGGTGGCGGCGGGTCTGGGCGTCTCGCTGGCGCCCTCGTGTGTCGCGAGAATCACGACTCCCGGCGTGGTCTTCAAACGCGTGCGATCGCGCCATTGGACCTCAATCGACATCGCCATGAAAACCAAATTGGACAATCCCGCGACGGAAGCATTCCTAGGCATCGCGCGGCGCCAATTCTCCAGCCGGGAATGGTAAACTGGCCCGACGGCCACGAGGCAGACAATGGATAAACGCGCGTTGGTTTCCGGTTGCGCAGCCGGTTTCGCCTTCTCCGCCAATTACACCAACCACGCGCCCATGATTTCGGTTCTGCGCGGCGAATTCGGCTTCGATCAGGCGCGAGCCGGCCTGTTGACCACCGCTATTTTCCTTACGCACGGGTTGATGATGGTGCCCGGCGGGCGTCTCGGCGATCGCTTCGGAGCGGGTCGCGTGATTGCCGCCGCACTGGCCTGGATTGCGATTGCGAACTTCGCGTTGGCATTCGCGGGAGCTTATTGGCAGCTGCTGTTCTGGAAAGCTTTCGCGGGTGTCGGCACGGGCGCGTGCTTTGCGGCGGGCGCGCGCTACATCGTGGTGCGATTCGAGGGCCGCGAGCGTCACATCGCGCAGGGACTGTTCGGCGGGTCGATTGTGTTAGGGTCGGGCTTCGTGCTGTTCGCGGTGCCGCAACTGCTGGATGCCTTCGGGTGGCGCGGGGCTTGTGTCGCCTGCGCGTTAGTCGCAGTGGCTGTGTGGATGTGGTGGATGACTGGCGCGCCGCATCAGCGCCACATTGTCCGCGCCGCGCCCGGCCTGCGAGAGGTGGCGAGCCATGGCGAGTTGTGGCTGCTGGGTCTGATTCAGATGGCCTCATTCGGGCTCGTGATCGTGGTGGGGTCGTGGATTACAGTGCTGCTGAAGACGAACTTCCAGATGCCGTTGAAGACCGCGGGCGTGATGGGGTCGATGGTGTTACTGCTCGGGATTCTCTCGCGGCCGCTGGGCGGATTGCTGGCGCAGCGAATGCCGCTACGCCGGCTGGTACGAGGCGCGATGTTGTTGAATGCAGCCGCCTGCGCGGCGCTGGCTTGGGGGCAATCGCAGGGCGTGACGTGGGCCGCGATTGTGGTGCTCGGAACAGGCTGCGGATTGCCCTACGCCGGCATATTCAATCGTGCGGCGTCGCTGGTTCCCGGGGGCGCCGGATCGGCGATGGGGCTGGTTAATATGGTGGGGATCGCGATGATTCTGGTCGGCACGCCGGCGGTGGGATTCCTAGCCGATTGGACCGGCCAATTCCAGGTCAGCTTTTGGTCTCTCGGGGCCTTTGTGCTGCTGGCGGCCGCGGCAAGTTCGGCCATTCCGGAGCGGAAATAATGAATCTGGGGCGGTTGTTCGATCTGTCTTTTGTGGGCCGCCGAGACGAGGTTGGCCTGGAGTTCGCAGGTGCGACCTACACCTTCGGCGAGATCGACGCGCGCAGCAATCGCATGGCGGCGTTGTTTCGCGCTCGTGGATTGGAGGCCGGCGACAGGCTCGGTGTCTATCTCGCTAACTGTGTCGAACTGATCGATATCTACCTGGCCTGCGTGAAGCTGGGCGTGATCTTCGTGCCTATCAACATTCTTTATCGCGAGAACGAGATCGCGCATATTCTGGGCGATGCGGAGCCGAAGGCGGTGATCGCGGCGCAGGAGATACCGGGATCGACGCCAGTGTGGCGCGTCGAGGAACTGGAGATGCCGCCCGCGGCCGGCCGGCCTTCGATGTGTATCGATGGCGATGCTCCGGCCGCGCTCGTCTACACGTCGGGCACTACGGGTGTTTCCAAGGGCGCCATCCTTACGCACAATAATTTCGCCGCCAACGCGGTGAATCTCAATGCGTGCTGGCAGATTTCGAGCGCCGACCGTTTTCTCCTAGCGCTGCCGCTTTTTCACGTGCACGCGCTCGGTAACGGACTGCACTGCTGGCTCGCGAGCGGCTGCCGCATGCGGCTGCTGGAGCGCTTCGAACATCGGAAAGCTCCGGCCGAATTTCTGGATTTCCGGCCCACACTATTCTTCGGCGTTCCGACGATTTATGTGCGCCTGCTCGATTTTCCTGCGGAAGCCGCGCGCGAAATCGGCGGATTTATGCGGCTTTTCGTTTCGGGATCGGCGCCGCTATCGCCGCAGGTGTTCGAAGAATTCCGCGCCAAGTTCGGCCACGCGATTTTAGAGCGTTACGGGATGACCGAAACGCTGATGAATATCTCGAACCCCTACGCGGGCGAGCGCCGTCCCGGCACGGTGGGATTTCCGCTTCCCGGCGTCTCGGCGCGGATTGTGGATGGCGAGATTCAACTGCGCGGCGCAAATGTATTTGCCGGATATTGGCGCCGCGGGGACGCTACGCGCGCCTCGTTCCACGAGGGCTGGTTCAAGACGGGCGATATGGCCGAATGCTCGGCTGATGGCTACTACACTCTACTCGGACGAAAGAGCGATCTGATTATCTCAGGCGGGTTCAATATTTATCCGCGCGAGATTGAGGACTTCCTGACGGAACAGGATGAGATTGCGGAAGCTGCCGTTGTCGGCGTTCCGGATCGATTGCGCGGCGAGATTCCAGTAGCGTACATCGTGGTGCGCCGGCCGGTAGACCCGGCGGATTTGGAGGCGCGCTGCCGCACGCATATGGCTTCATTCAAAGTGCCGCGCGATTTCGTGACGCTGGAAAAATTGCCGCGCACGGCGCTCGGGAAGGTACAGAAGCGCTTGCTGCCCCCTCTCGACGGGAGTAAGGGCCGGGCTTGAGGCCGGGCTTTCGCCCGGCGGGCAAGCTAAAGCGTGCCCCACGACTGGCTAACACCGGCGATTCGTGGGATAAGTTTTAGCTTGTCCAGGCGAGCCGAGGCTCGCCCATTCTCGCGGGCCACGAACGTTCCCTCACGGTCGCGTTTCAGGGTCAGTCTTCTTACTGCTTCGCGACTTCCGCCACACAGGCCATGCTGGCGAAAAAGTCCTTCTGGAACATGGGAACGTCGGCCTGGAAGCGGACCGTCAGTTCTTTGCCGCCTTCGATCGTCACCGGTTTGGCGTCCTTGCCGCTACGCATCACCCACTCGAGTGTATAGCCGCCGCCGGCCGGCACCGTGCGGTCGGCCGTGTAGAAGAATTTGAAGATGGCCCACAGCCCTTCTTCGTTATCCCAGTCGTTATCGCCGCCGCGTTTGTATGTCGCCTTCACGCCATGCGTTCCGGTGCTCTGCCAGTTGAGCGTCTTGGACACCATGTTATCGCCGGAATACGAGACTTGCTGGCCATCGAGACTCAAAACCGCGCCCTCGATGCCGTCGCTTTTCACCGACTTCAAGTTATAGGAGAAGTGCGGGTCAGGCGTGTTGCCGGCGTAGAGAGAATTTCCGAACGCCGCGGCCTTTTTGAAGAAGGCCACGAAGCCCGGTGTCAACGTCACGCCGTCCGCGGTGGCCGACATGTAGTCCGATCCCTGTTTGGGCAGCAGCTTGGTCAGGTTATCGTTGTAGAATTTCCAGAACTTGCCGTCGGGCGTCTTGAAGATGCCGTTGACGTCGTCAACCGTGGCGTCGGTCTTCGATGTGCGATTGAACGGGAACTTGCTGAACATCGCCCGATACTCGGCGCAGAAATTGCGTCCGGCGGCATTCAACGTCGCCGGGCCAAGAGAGCGCAGCAGGTTTTCCACGTAGGTGATGGGGTCATTCATCAGACCCAACACCCGCGAATCGATGTGGGCGTCGGAGGTGTCGGGGTTGAATGTCAGCGACACCTGCTTGGCGGCGCCGTGCGCGGCGGTGGCATTGGACAGCGTAGTGTTCTTCGCCGCGTCGTTGGGCGGTGAGCCAATGGCATCCAGCGATCCCTGCAAAGTCACGAGGGTGTTCATGTAAGCCTGGTTTGGGGGCGCGAAAAACTTCTCGACTGGCGATGCGGGCACAACTGCCTGCACCGGCTGGAAAGCGTTAGCGACATCCGGCGCGTCCACCTGGGTGTTGACCGACGCCAGCCAGAAGAGCTCAAGCAGCGGCGATTGATTTCCGGAAGTAACTCCGAGCTTCTTGGAAGCATCCGGTATTCCGGCATAGGGCACCACTCGCGCTTCCTTGATATAGTTGCGCCATTCCTTCATGTAATCGCCGTAATACATGCTCTGCAGTTGCTGAGCGAGCTTGGTGCGATCGATGTCGGTAGTGCTCTGCGGGCCCAGCACCCATGCTTCTCCCTCGAAGTATTTTCCGGGATTCTTGAGCGCTGCCTTCATGAAATCCC
>Ga0302326_10034246_pt1 | contig 10068 bp, 9 predicted proteins | sample Palsa_T0_3_FD_202264 | JGI IMG/M metagenome (GOLD analysis project Ga0302326, IMG submission 202264) | Peat permafrost microbial communities from Stordalen Mire near Abisko, Sweden - Palsa_T0_3 | ecosystem: Environmental > Terrestrial > Soil > Palsa > Peat permafrost | place: Sweden: Abisko...
GGATCGGCCTCTCACAGATGCCGGCTCAGGGCGACAGTCTCAACCCGCTGCTGCAGGACCCGGCGCTGGCCGCCCACCCGCCGTTCCTCTACGCCGGCTACGTCGGCTTCTCGGTGGTGTTCTCGCTGTCGGTGGCGGCGCTGGTCGAGGGCCGGGTCGATCCGGCCTGGGCCCGGTGGATCCGGCCCTGGGCGCTGGCGGCCTGGAGCCTGCTCACTATCGGCATCACCCTCGGCTCCTACTGGGCCTACTACGAGCTCGGCTGGGGCGGCTGGTGGGCGTGGGACCCGGTGGAGAACGCCAGCTTCATGCCCTGGCTGATGGGCACGGCGCTGCTGCACTCCGCGGCGGTGACCGAGAAGCGCGGCGGGCTGGCCAGCTGGACGGCGCTCCTCGGCATCGGCGCCTTCACCCTCTCGATGATGGGCGCCTTCCTGGTCCGGTCCGGGGTGCTGACCTCGGTGCACGCCTTCGCCATCGACCCCAAGCGCGGGGTGCTGCTGCTGGGCGTGCTGGCGGTTGCGGCGGGCGGCGCGCTGGCCCTCTACGCCTGGCGCGCGCCGTCGCTGAAGGACGAGGCCGCGTTCACGCCGATCAGCCGCGAGGGCGCGCTCTTCCTCAACAACGTGCTGCTGGCGGCCGCGACAGCGACGGTGCTGATCGGCACCCTGCTGCCGCTGATCCGCTCGGCCATCGACGGGACCCCGATCTCGGTGGGCCCGCCCTACTTCAACCTCACCTTCACCGCCCTGGTGGCGCCGGCGCTGATCGTGCTGCCGGCCGGTCCGCTGCTGGCCTGGAAGCGCGGCGACCTGATGGGCGCGCTGCAGCGGCTGTGGGTCGCCGCGCTGATCGCGCTGGTCGCGGCGGTGCTGACCCTGGCGCTGGTCAGCCCTACGAGCGCCCTGGCGGCCTGCGGCATCGCCCTGGGCACCTGGGTGATCGCCGGGGCGCTGACTGAGGCGGCCGAGCGGGTGCGGGCCTTCAGGGCGCCGTGGCCGGAGGTCGGACGCCGCGTCGCCGGGCTGCCGCGCGGCGCCTGGGGCATGACGCTCGCCCACATCGGCATCGGCGTGTTCGCTCTCGGGGCGGCCTTTGAGACCGCCTGGCGCTCGGAGGCGACCGAGGCCCTGGCCATCGGCCAGTCGATGCATCTGGCCGGCTTCGAGCTGCGGCTGGATCGGGTGGGCGAGGCGTTCGGTCCCAATTTCGAGGCCGAACAGGCCTTCCTGACCGTCACCGATCCCGCCGGCCAAAAGCTCTGCGAGGCCGCGCCGGAGCGGCGGCTCTATGCGGCGGGGGGCCAGACGGTCTCCGGCGTCGCCATCTGCCCGCGGCTGCTTGACGACATGTACGTGGTCGCCGGCGAGCGGCGGCAGGCGGCGGACGGCGCCGGGGTGTTCCTGATCCGCGCCTACTGGAACCCGTGGGTGCGGCTGGTGTTCGCCGGCCCGCTGCTGATGGCGCTCGGCGGCCTTTTGTCGCTGTCGGACCGGCGCCTGCGCTTCGCCCTCACCAGCCGAGCCCGCGCCGCCGCGGCCCCGGCGCCCGCCGAATGAGGCCGCTGCGGCAGGCCGCTCTGGCGCTCGTCGCCCTGGCGCTGCTCTGCGGCGCGGCGGCCGATCCGGCCGACCGGCTGGCCAACCCCGCGCAGGAAGCCCGCGCCCGCCAGCTGTTCCGCGACGTGCGCTGCCTGGTCTGCCAGAGTGAGTCGATCGACGAATCCGACGCCGCGCTGGCCCACGATCTGCGCCAGCTGATCCGCCAGCAGGTCGCGGCCGGCAGATCCGACGACCAGGTCCGCGCGTATCTGGTCAGCCGCTACGGCCAGTTCGTGCTGCTCACCCCCAAGGCCTCGCTCGGCAACGCGATCCTCTGGGTGGGGCCGCTGCTGGTGGTGGCGGTAGGCGCCGCGGCGCTGCTCGCCCGCCGCCGGAGCTTTACCTTGGCGCCTGAAACCCTGACGCCCGAAGAAGAGGCGTCGCTTGAAAAGCTCTCAGCCGAGAAATCGGCGTGACACCAATGCGCCGCATATTCGGGCCAATGCGGGGCGATGACGGAAAGGTAACTTGAGGACGGTGGCGCCCTTTGGCATCCGGCCCTAGATTACTGCACAATGGGCAGCCCGGGCCTTCAGACATCCGGGACGAGGAACTCTTCAAAATGGCAGTCAATAGGACCGCACTCATCGTCAGCGCCCTCGGCGGCGCGAGCGTCGCCGTCGCCGCGATGGCGGGCGCGGGCATGCGGATTCCGTCGGCATGGGCCGGCGGCCCTCACGGCGGATCCCTGATCCAGGCCTCCACGGCGCCGGTGTTCGAGCCGCCGCCTGGCGCGCCGCAAAGTTTCGCCGACATCTTCGAGCGGGTCTCGCCCGCCGTGGTCTCGATCCACGTCACCTCCAAGGTCGACGTCCAGGCGCTGCGCCGCCAGATCCCTGGCTTCGAGAACTTCCCGTTCGAGATCGTGCCCAAGGGCGATGACGACAGCGACAACGGCCGCCCGCCGCCGAAGCAGGAATCGTCCGGCTCCGGCTTCTTCATCTCCGCCGACGGCTACATCGTCACCAACAACCACGTCGTCGACGGCGCCGAGGAGATCAAGGTGGTGACCAGCGACGGCAAGGAGCACGTCGCCACCGTCGTCGGCCGCGACGAAGGCACCGACCTGGCCGTGCTGAAAGTGGACGGCACGGGCTTCCCGTTCGTCTCGTTCGAGACCTCGGTGAAGCCGCGGGTCGGCGACTGGGTGGTCGCGGTCGGCAACCCGTTCGACCTCAACGGCACCGCCACCGCCGGCATCGTCTCGGCCTACAACCGCGACATCGGCCAGAATTTCGTCGACTACATCCAGATCGACGCGCCGATCAACAAGGGCAACTCCGGCGGCCCGACCTTCGACGTCTACGGCCGCGTCATCGGGGTGAACTCCGAGATCTATTCGCCCAGCGGCGGTTCGGTGGGGATCGGCTTCGCCATCCCGGCCGACGTCGCCGCCTCGGTGACCCAGCAGCTGATCGCCAAGGGCAAGATCACCCGCGGCTACATCGGCGCCACCATCGAATCGCTCTCCGACGACCTCGCCGACTCCTGGGGCCTCACCGGCCGCAAGGGCGCGCAGGTCAGCGACGTGCTGCCGGGCGGTCCGGCCCAGCGCGCTGGGCTGGAGCCCGGCGACGTGGTGGTGGCGGTTAACGGCGTGGAGGTGCATTCCAACGTCGAGATGACCCGTGAAGTGGCCAAGGCCCAGGCCGGGGACACCATCCACCTGGACGTGTTCCGTGGCGGCAAGGAGCGGACCATCGACGTCGTCGCCGGCCTGCGGCCCTCCGAGCAGCAGCTCGCCCAGGGCGGCCAACCCGGCGGCGACGACCAGCAGGACGGCGATGGCGCCGGCGCGCCAGCGGCGCATCCCGCCACCGGGCCGGCGATCCTCGGCATGCACCTGGCGCCGCTGACCCCGGACACGCGCGACCAGTACAACGTCCCGCAGACCGTGCACGGCGGCGTGGTGGTGCAGAGCGCCAAGGACACCTGCGACGCCGACGGCGAGACCTGCCTGCAGCGCGGCGACGTGATCGTGCAGGCCGGCGACCGCGAGGTCACCAGCGTCGCCGACCTGGCGGCGGCGGTGGACGAGTGGAAGCACGCCGGCCGCACGGCCATCCCGCTAGGGGTGCGCCGCGGCGGCCAAGGCACCGCCTTCGTGCCGATCAAGATCGCCGCCGCCGCCGCGGCCGGCTAAAGGCGCGTCCGTCAGGGGGCTAACGGATGCGGCTGCTGGTGGTCGAGGACGACGTTGAGGCGGCGGAAGCGATGGCCCGCTGCCTCGACGAGGCGGGCCACGAGTGCGTCGCCGCGGCCGACGGCGAGGCCGGCCTGCGCGCCGCCGAGAAGGGCCGCTTCGACGTCATGGTGGTCGACCGGATGCTGCCCAAGCTCGACGGCGTCTCGATGGTGCAGATGCTGCGCAAGGACGGCGACCAGACGCCGGTGCTGTTCCTCTCGGCCTTGGGCGAGATCAGCCACCGCGTCGAGGGCCTCAACGCCGGCGGCGACGACTATCTGGTCAAGCCGTACGCCATCGCCGAGCTCTTGGCCCGGGTCGAGGCCCTGGCCCGGCGGCGTGAGACCGGCTCGGTGCAGACGCTGCTGCGCGTCGGCGACCTGGAGATGGACCTGATCGGCCGCGAGGTGCGCCGCTCCGGCCGCGAGATCGACCTGCAGCCGCGCGAGTTCCAGCTGCTGGAGTTCCTGATGCGCCACGCCGGCCAGTCGGTGACCCGCACCATGCTGCTGGAGCGGGTGTGGGAATATCATTTCGACCCGCAGACCAACGTCATCGACGTCCACATCTCGCGTCTGCGGTCCAAGATCGACAAGGGCTTCGACCGCCCCATGCTGCAGACGGTGCGCGGGGCCGGATACCGCCTGGAAGCCTAGAGCACGATGCGATCTGGCGAAGGCGCCCGATCGTTGAGTCGCGCTCTAGATTTGAAGAGTTGGAGCGCGCTCTGGTCGCAAAAGCGATTCCACTTTTCCGGAGCGCGCTCTAGTGCGGCTGCCCCGTCTCGTCCGCACGACGCCGTTCCGGCTGACGCTGCTGTTCCTGGCCCTGTTCGCCGCCGCTGCCAGCGCCTTCCTCGGCTATATCTACATCGCCACGGTTGGCGAGGCCGCGCGGACGGCCGACGCGGCCATCTCCCGCGAGGCCGCCTCGCTGGAGAGCGTCTACGAGCACGGGGGCTTCTCGGCCCTGAACGAGGCGGTGATCGAGCGCTCGTCGAGCACGCGCGGCTTCCTCTACCTGGTGATGGACGCCGCCGGCCAGCCGATCTCGGGCGATATCGCCGCCTCGCCGATCAAGAAGCTGCCCGACGCCGCCCATCCCGCCTGGGCGAGCTTCGGCCTCACCGAGACCGATCCCTACGGCGCCACGGTGCGCAGTCCGGCCCGCGGCGTGGTGGAGCGGATGCCGGGCGGCGAGCTGCTGTTCGTCGGCTCCGACGTCGGCGAGGCGCAGAGCTATGTGGAGAAGATCGGCAAGGCGCTCTGGGGCGCCGCGGCGCTGGTGATCGTGCTTGGCCTGGCCGGCGGCGTGCTGGTGGCGCGCGACGTCTCGCGCAACATGAGCGCGCTCACCGATGTGATCAACGCCGCGCGTCTCGGCGATCTCGGCGCGCGGGCCAAGGTGCGGGGGGCGGGCGATGAGCTCGACGAGCTCGCTGCGGGGCTCAACGACATGCTCGACCGGCTGGAGCGCTCCATCGCCGGCCTCCGCCACGCCGGCGACGCCATCGCCCACGACCTGCGCTCGCCGCTGACCCGGCTGCGGGCCCGCATGGAGGCGGCGCTGATCGACGCCGAGGCGGGGCGGGGCGACCCGCTGGTGGCGCTGCGCCAGGCGCTCGACGACGCCGACGGGGTCCTGCGCACCTTCGGGGCGGTGCTGGCCATCGCCCGGCTGGAGGCGGCGGCCGCGGCGCCGGACCAGAGCGTGTTCGACCCCGCTCAGCTGGCCGCCGGCGTGGCGGAGCTCTACGAGCCCCTCAGCGAGGAGAAGGGCCTGGACTTCGCCGCCGAGCTGGCCGGCGGCCTTTCCTTGCGTGGCAACCGCGAGTTCGTCGCCCAGGCCATCGCCAATCTGCTGGACAACGCGGTGAAGTACACGCCGGCCGGCGGCGCGGTGATGCTGCGCGTGCGCCGCCGGACCTCCGGCGAGGTGGAGTTCTCGGTCACCGACACCGGCCCCGGCGTGCCGGACGCCGACCGCGAGCGGGTGGTGGAGCGGTTCGTGCGGCTGGAGAACAGCCGCAACGCCCCGGGCGCGGGCCTCGGCCTCTCGCTGGTCGCCGCCGTCGCCCGCGCCCACGGCGGACGCCTGGAGCTGGACGAGGGCCCGGGCTGCGTCGATGGCAAGGGCCCAGGGCTCCGCGCCGCCCTGGTGCTGCCGGCGGCGTGAGGCGCCTCCGCTACCGCCCGGGTTTCTTCGGCGGCTGGCGGCCTTCGACGAAGGTGCGCAGGGCGAGGCCGAGGTAGCTGGGGTTGCGCACCGCCAGCAGCCCGGCGACCAGCGCCGCGCCGACGGCGGTCACCGGCCGGTTGCGAACGAAGTCGACGATGCGATCGACCACGCTCTCGGGCTCGTCGGGCTTGCGCTTCGGCGGCTTCGGCGGCCTGGCCAGGTTGGCGAGGATGAGGCCGATCAGGCCGATCAGCAGCGCCGCCGCCGCCGCCACGACGCCAGAGGCGCCGGCGGCGCCGACGTAGGGCTTGACCAGCGCGAACAGCCCGTAGGCCAGCGCGACCACGATGACGCCCGCGCTGACGCTCAGCGCCGTCGCGCCGGCCATGAAGTAGAGCAGTCGGCGCAGGATCACTTGCCGGAGCGGTTGGCCAGTAGCAGACCCAATAGCAGACCGACGCCGAGGCCGGCGAGGGTGGCCGTGAGCGGCCGTTCCTTGACCCGCTCGACGATGTACTTCTGCGCCTCGTCCAGCTGCTGGCCGGCGCTCTCGCGGTAGGGCCCGGTCTGGGCCTTCACGGTCTCGACGCCTTCGCGCACCGCTTTTTCGATGCGCTTGGCGGCCTCGCGGATGTTGCGCTCGGCCATCTCCATGGCTTCGCTGAGGCCTTCCTGGCCGCGCTCCAGGGCGTCGGCGACGGCCGCCTTCGCCGCCCGCTTGGCCGACGAGGCTGAGGCGGCGGCGTCTTCGGCGGCGGAAGTCAGGGTTTCGGCAGGCATTGGCGTGTCTCCGACGCATGCGCCAGCGGACGCGGGCGCGGTTCTCTAGGTCGTCATGGCCCGCAACGCACGTGGCGACACGGCGTTCCGGCCACGCTCCTTGTCCGCCAATATAGGGGCAAATGCGCCGCTCGGCGATCCTCGCCGCGTCTTTTGGCTGTCGCCACGCTCACCGCGCGGCCCTATGTTGGCGAGTATGGACGAAGGCGCCCGTCAGACGCGCAGCGCGGCCGACCAACTCGCGATCGGGCCGCAGCGTGCGAGCCTGGCGCTGGATGCGGCGCGCATGGGCGAGTTCGAGTGGGACGCCGATCGGCAACGGCTGTTCATCAGCGAACGCATGGCGGCGATCACCGGCCTGCCGGCGGAAGAGATGTCGACCGAGACCGGACCTTTCTTCGCCCAGGTGCACCCGGACGATGCCGCCCGGCTGGCCAAGTCGATCGAGCAGTGCCTCGCCAGTTGCGAGCGCGTCGAGGTGGAGTTCCGCTTCACCCGCCCCGATGACGGCCGGATGATCTGGCTGCATGGCGTCGCCGCCAACCTGGCGGGCGACAGCGGCGTCCGGCGGCTGGTCGGCATCCTGCAGGAAGTCACCGAGCGCAAGACCGAGGACGGGGCCCGCAACGCCATGGTGGCCGAGCTCGACCACCGGGTTAAGAACGTGCTGGCCGCGGTGCAGTCGCTGGCGTCGCAGTCGGCCAGGCGGACCACCTCGCTCGACGCCTTCCTGAAGACCTTCGCCGGGCGTCTGGAGGCGATGGCGTCGGCCCACACCCTGCTCACCGCCACCCGCTGGCGGGGCGCCGACATCGGCAACATCGCCGCCGCCGAGCTGGGCGGCCTTGCGCCCGGCCAAGCCCACTGGTCGGGCCCGGAAGTGATCCTCAATCCACGCGCCACCAACGCCCTGACGCTGGCGCTGCACGAACTGGCCACCAACGCGGTGAAGTTCGGCGCGCTCTCGGCCGACGCCGGCCGGGTCGAGGTGAGCTGGACCCGCTGCCCCGAAGGCGGTTTCCACCTGATCTGGACCGAGCGCGGCGGGCCCCCGGTGAACCCGCCCGAGCGTCGCGGCTTCGGCGCCACCCTGCTCGAGCGCGTCACCGGCCGCGAGCTGGGCGGCGAGGCGCGGCTCGAGTTCCGCCCGGGCGGGGTGCGCGCCAGCATCACCGCCGACGTGACCGCGCTGGCCGGCGGGACGGTGAACGCCGAGCCGGTCGCGACCGAGCAGCCCGAGGCCGCCGCGCCAGCGCCCCAGGCCGGCGCCTCGTCCGGCGTAGTCTCGGCCGACGGCGTCCGGGGCCGCCGCATCCTGATCGTCGAGGACGCGGTGCTGCTGGCGCTGGAGCTGGAGGCGGGCCTCACCGAGGCCGGCGCGGTGGTGATCGGGACGGCTTCGAACGTGGAGGAGGCGCTGAAACTCGCCGAGACGCCCTTCGACGTCGCCGTGCTCGATGCCAACCTCAACGGCGCGCCGGTGACGCCGGTCGCCGCGGTCCTCAGGATCATGGGCAAGCCCTTCATCTTCGCCACCGGTTACGGTGACGCGGCCCCGGCGCCGGAAGGCTTCGATGCGCCGGTGGTGCGCAAGCCCTACAACGTCGCTCAGATCGCCGCGGCGGTCGCCGAGGCGCTCGGGCGGGGCGGGAGTTAGGGCGCGACTTCGCGCCGCAAGCGGCGACCGCGGGTCGCAAGCCACAAAGGCGACGGCGCATGGGCGAGTTCAAGCCAGGGCAGGTGTCCTTCCTCGAGATCGGGTCGGCCGACGCCGGCGCCACGCGCGCCTTCTTCGGGGCCGTGTTCGACTGGCCAGTCCACGACGATGCCTGGCTGCAGACGCCGCACCTCAAGGCCGGGACGCACAGTCCGGACCCGTCGCCGCAGGTCTACGTCTACTTCAACGTCGCCGATCTCGATGCCGCCGCGGCGCGAATCCGCGCGGCGGGCGGCCAGGCCGAGCCGATCGTCGAGGAGCCGGGCTTCGGCCGCTTCGTCCAGTGCGTCGATCCGGCCGGCGTGCGCTTCGGTCTTCGTCAGGAGATCGAGTAGCGCTCCGCCGTGCTCGGCGCTTGCTCCAGCGCCGCGCCTCGGCTATCAGCCGCGCCGGTCTTCGTGACCCCGAAAGGCTTGATGAGATGACCCGGACCGGTCGGTCCCCCGCTTGCGGCGCCTTCGCCTCGCTCCCGTCGCTTGCGATGGGCGCGATGTCGAATTTCGCCGCCATGTCCCCGCCGACCGCCCTCCACCCCTCATCCGAGTCCTCCCATGCACCCCGCCATCACCGTCAAGGAGCTTCGCAAGACCTACCGCTTCGCTAAGGCGCGGCGCGGCCTGGCCCAGTCCCTGGCGGGGCTCTTCCATCCGCAGTTTGTCGAGCTGCAGGCCGTGGACGCGGTCTCGTTCGAGATCGCCGCGGGCGAGCGCGTGGCGATCATCGGGCCCAACGGGGCCGGCAAGTCCACCACCCTGAAAATGCTCTGCGGCGTGCTGGAGCCCAGCGGCGGGGCGGCGCAGGTGCTGGGCCTCACCCCCTGGAAGCAGCGCCGGCGCCTCGCCTACGAGATCGGGGTGGTGTTCGGCCAGCGCACGCAGCTGTGGACCGAGCTGCCGGTGCGCGACTCGTTCGCCCTGCTGCGCCGCATCTACGACCAGCCGGCCGCGGCGTTCGCCAGGCGCCGCGGCGAGCTGGTCGAGCGGTTCGGCGTCGGCGCCCTGCTGGATCAGCCGGTGAACCGGCTCTCGCTCGGCCAGCGGATGCGCTGCGAGATCGTGGCCGCGCTGCTGCACGCACCGCGGCTGCTGTTCCTCGACGAGCCCACCATCGGCCTCGACGTCACCGCCAAGGCCGCCATCCGCGACTTCATCCGCGAGCAATCCAAGGGCGAGGGCCAGACCGTGCTGCTGACGTCGCACGACACCCGCGACATCGAGCTGGTGTGCGAGCGGGTGATCGTGATCAACGCCGGCCGCATCGTGCTCGACCAGCCCACCGACCAGCTGCGGCGCCGCTTCATCGCCCGCAAGCTGGTGACGCTGGTTTCGCAGGCCCCGACGCTGGCCCTGGACATGCCGGGCGTCACCCGCCGGCCCAGCGAGCCGCACACCACGATCCTGGAGATCGACACCCGCCAGAGCCGGGTCGATGCGGTGATCGGCGCGGCGCTGGCGCTGGGCGGCATCGAGGACGTCACCGTCGAAGACCCGCCGATGGAGGAGGTGGTCCATGAGATCTACGCCGCCCTGCATCGCTAGGCTCGCCGACGACGCCGCGGCCATGGGCGCGGCCTATCGCGTCGGACTGGCCTCTGCCATCGCCAGCGC
>Ga0302326_10034248_pt1 | contig 10068 bp, 8 predicted proteins | sample Palsa_T0_3_FD_202264 | JGI IMG/M metagenome (GOLD analysis project Ga0302326, IMG submission 202264) | Peat permafrost microbial communities from Stordalen Mire near Abisko, Sweden - Palsa_T0_3 | ecosystem: Environmental > Terrestrial > Soil > Palsa > Peat permafrost | place: Sweden: Abisko...
CCGAGGCTGGCGTGGATTTCGCGAGCACAACGACATCACGGGCTTCATCTTGACGATCGTCGGCGCGATCTACGCCGTCGTTCTCGGGTTCGTCGCCGTCGTCGTCTGGGAGCAGTACGAGGGGTCACGGCAGAACGAGCAGCACGAAGTGAACTCGCTGTCGTCCCTGTACCACATGTCGCTCGCGTTCCGGCCGCAGACGCGCGCGCGGCTGCGCGGCGAGATCGGCACCTACTTGCGGATCGTCGTCGACGACGAGTGGGCCAAGATGCGCGACGGTGGCGAGAGCCGCGACGCGAGCGATGCGGCGTCGCAGATCGTCGACACCGTCATCGGCCTGCAGAAGAACACGTTCAACCCGTCCGTCGCGGTCGAGACGCTCGGCATTGCCCGCACCTTCATGGATGCGCGCCGCCAGCGCCTCCAGGACAACAGCAGCGGCATACCGCCGCTGCTCTGGGTGGTGCTTCTCGGAGGAGCCGCGATCACGATCGGCTTCGGCTACCTATTCGGAATCGAGAACCTGCGCTTCCACGCGACCTCGACGGCCTGCACCGCTGCGATCATCGCGCTGATGCTGGCGCTCGTTGCCCGGCTCGATTATCCGTTCCGCGGCGACTCCGGAATCCCGGTCACCGATTTCGCGGTCGCGGCGCACGCGCTTCCCCGCTAGGGCAGCACACGCGCTTGCGCGGCCGCGCTAGCGCAGCCTAGTGCATGTGTTTGGCGAGAACGTAGTCGTACAAAAACCCGAGGGCCGTTGCTCCGAACCCGAAGATGAGCGCTGCTTCCAACATTACCTCCCTACGACACGCGTGCGCCTTGAAACGATGCAAGCACGCAGCACGTCGTCACGCGGAGATCGTTTTCGCGCGCTCGCTAGCCGACGGCGCCTTCCATCTCCATCTTGATGAGCCGGTTCAACTCGACGGCGTACTCCATCGGCAGCTCCTTGACGAAGAAGTCGAAGAACCCATTCACGATCATCGCGGTCGCATCGGCCTCCGAGAGCCCGCGCGACATCGCGTAGAAGAGCTGCTCCTCGCCGATCTTCGAAACGCTGGCCTCGTGCTCGACCGTCGAGCGCTGCTCGTGGATCTTCATCGTCGGCTTGGTGTCGCTCGACGAACGCTCGTCCATGATGAGGGCGTCGCAGCGGACCCGCGTCTTGGCGCCGATCGCGCCGGGGAATATCTCGACGAGGCCTCGGTAGGTCGTCTTGCCGCCGTGCGCGCTCACGGACTTGTTCGTCACGACCGACGTCGTGTTCGGCGCCGCGTGGATGACCTTCGCGCCCGCATCCTGATGCTGGCCCTCGCCGGCGAACGCCGCCGAAAGGATCTCGCCACGCGCGCCTTCGCCCATCAGGTAGATGGCCGGATACTTCATCGTCAGCCGCGAGCCGATGTTACCATCCACCCATTCGACCGTCGCGTTCTTGTGCGCGACCGCACGCTTGGTGACGAGGTTGAAGATGTTGCGGTACCAGTTCTGGATCGTCGTGTAACGGATCGAGGCGCCCTCGAGCGCGATCAGTTCGACCACGGCCGAGTGCAGCGACGCCGTCGAGAACTGCGGCGCCGTGCATCCCTCGATATAATGAACCTTCGCACCCTTGTCGGCGATGATCAGGGTCCGCTCGAACTGGCCCATGTTCTCGGTGTTGATCCGGAAATAGGCCTGGAGCGGCGTCTTGACCTCGACGCCCGGCGGCACGTAGACGAACGAGCCGCCCGACCACACCGACGAGTTCAGCGACGCGAACTTGTTGTCGCCCGGCGGGATGACCGTAGCGAAGTACTGCTTGACGATCTCCGAGTGGTCGCGTAGCGCGGTGTCCATGTCGCAGAAGATGACGCCGTCGCGCTCGAGGTCCTTACGGACCGAGTGATAGACGACTTCGGACTCATACTGCGCCGACACGCCGGCCAAGAACTTTCGCTCGGCCTCTGGGATACCCAAGCGATCGAACGTCCGCTTGATATCCTCGGGAACGTCGTCCCAGGTCTTGCCCTGGCCCTCCGACGCCTTGACGAAGTAGCGGATGTCGTCGAAGTCGATTTCGGCAAGCGCCGCCGTGTCGCCCCAGTCCGGCATCGGCTTGCTCCGGAAGAGCTCGTACGCCTTGAGGCGGAAGGCGAGCATCCATGCGGGCTCGCTCTTCATCGAGCTGATGCGCTCGACGATCTCGCGGGTCAGGCCCTTTTCAGACTTGAACGCGTAGGCGTCTTCGGAGTCGTGAAACCCGTGGCGATAGTCCTCGACCATGTCCCCGGGCGCGACCGTTACCTGTGTCGACACAGCTCGATTGTCGCCCCTCCGCCGCCGATAGTCAAGATAGTTCGGCATTATCTTAAAAATTCGGCCGCGACACCGCTTTACAACGGGGGGGTGGGGGGCTATCATGGGGGGCGGACTCGGGGGGGGTCCCTCGTGGATGTATCATCGCCCCTGGGTTTTGCGCCGCACTGAGCGGCAAAGGGGGACGGCACGCCCTACGTGCCATCGCGGCGAGACGCCCGTATGCCGATCGCTAGTCATGCCGGCAAAGAGCTCGTCGATAGGTCGGGGACGCAAGTGCACCGCACGCGCCAGCCGACGTAGCCTGGAGGTGGGATTTCCCAACCAAAACCGAGGAGAATAGTAGAAGTTGGATGCACGCGGGACTCACATCATCTGCGAGCTGTCCGGTTGTGATGCTCGAGCTCTCTCAGACCTGGACGGTGTCCGGGACACGATGGTCGATGCAGCGCGCGAAGCAAACGCAGAGGTCTTGAAGGTTGCCTTTCATCGTTTTCAACCCCACGGCGTGTCCGGCGTCGTCGTCATCGCCGAATCGCACCTGTCGATCCATACGTGGCCGGAGTCCGGCTACGCTGCGGTCGATTTTTACACGTGCGGCGACCATACGGACCCCTGGCGGGCTTGCGAGTACGCAGCGCGCCGGCTCGGGGCGCAAAGCATGCTCACAACCGAAGTCCGGCGGGGCATCGCCACCGCGAACGGAAACTTCACGCACCTCGTTCACGAGCATGCAGGCAGGTCGGTAGCGAAGCGCTCGGCCTGACCCGCCCCTCCCGTGCCGGAAGGCACGATCTCGAAGAGGACTCCTCGACGTTGGCACGACCGACCCTCGCGCACACGCTTCTGTTCGGCCTCGTGGGCTGCGCGCTCGCCTTGGCAGCCTGCTCGAAGGGGACCGGTTCTTCGACCCCGGCGCCGAGCGCGTCGCCCACCGTCACGCCGTCGGTGGGTCCGAGCCAGACGCCCGTGCCGTCGAGCGTCGGTATCGGCTTCCTGCCCGACGCGGGCAACGCTGGCCCCGCCGGGATCACGGTCCTCCACTTCCTCACGGCCGGCGGGACGTCGTTCCCCTACAAGCCGGAGTTCGTCAACTTCGCGTCGCCGGTCGAACTGTTGACGATCGACGTCGATGCAACCGTTGGTCTGGCGGTCATGAAGTCGCCGGAGGGCACGTACTCCTACTTGCAGGGCGTGCTCGGCATCTCGAACTCGAACATCGCGCCTGGCGGGTCGTTCTTCGACTCCTACTATCCGCCGCCGAGCCCGGCTCCGACAAACGAAGTTGTGCCAAGTATCAGTTCGGAAGCGATGGTCGGCACTTCCAACAACGCCGTCGGCCTCTCCGTCGGCCCGGCTGCCGTCGGTATCCTCGGCGTCAATCAGGCGTCGAGTCAGGCCCCGTCCTTCAACGGCTTCGTCCCGTTCAGCGACGGTTGCTCCGGCAATGTGCCGCCGACGTTCCAGCGGTCCGCGATCGCTGCCTCGTCGATCGTGAACGGGAATGGCAACTACTCGGTGCTCGTGCGCGGCCAGCACGATCTCATGTCGTACCGGGTGACCCCCAACTTCAACGTATCGCCGCCACGCTACGCCTTCTGCTACACGGCCGACGACGAGACGCTCGGCGCGAACCTTCTTGCGAACCCCGGCGCGGTCGGACGCGGCATGATCGCGTTCAGCCCGGTCGACTCGACGCGCGCGCTCCTTGGGCAAGTTGGTCCGAGCCAGGACTCGCTGATGCTCGTGACCGGGCTCCCGGCCGTCATCACGCGGACCGTGCCGCTCGCGCTGAAGGGCTCGCCGCGCGTCCAGTCCGTCACGATCGCGCAGAACGGGACGTATGCGGTCATCGGCACGAACTTGGGGCTCTACGTGGTGTCCGGGATCAACACGGGAGCCCTGATCGCGGTGGGTCAGGGTGCCTCGAAGACGACCGGTCCGTACGAGCCCGCGTACAAGGGCGCCGACGGGCTCTACCATCAGCTCAAAAATGTCACGTCGGTCGGCCTGATATCCGGCGGGTCTTTCCTGGCCGCGACCGCTTCGCTGACGGCCGACGCGCCCGGCGGCGGAACGACGGGGACACTGGTCGTTCTGCCGTTCAACGAGGCGACCGGCTTGCTCTCCGCACCCTCGGTCGCAATCAACAACCTTCCGTTGAACGCGTTCTACCAAGACATCCTGACCGTCCGCTAGATGTACCGTCGCATGGGTCCCGTTCGAACGAGCGCCGCCGAGAGGCCCAGCCTTCGCGCGCGAGCCTGCGAGCCGGCAGCGCCGGCGCGCTAGCCGGCGCCGCCCCCGGACCCTCGCGAGCCGCCTGCATGCCGAAAACCGAGCAGTGGCAATGGTACGTCGAGCAATTTTCGCCGACGGAACTGCATCACCACGCCATCGAGGAGACCTACTTCGCGGGCGAGACGCCGTTCCAGCACGTGGCGGTGATCCGGTCTGCCGCCTTCGGAAAGATGCTGATCATCGACGGCGACACGCAGAGTTCCCAGGCCGACGAGCGCATCTATCACGAGTCGCTCGTCCACCCGGCGCTGGCCGCAACGGCGGATCGTAGCGACGTCCTGATCCTCGGCGGTGGAGAGGGCGCGACGCTCCGCGAGGTGCTGCGCTCGCCCGAGGTGCGTCGCTGCACGATGGTCGACATCGACGGCACGGTCGTCGAGTTGGCGAAGCGCTTCCTGCCGGAGTGGTCGGCCGGCGCGTTCGACGATCGGCGCGCGCGGGTGATCGTGGGCGACGCGCTCGCGTTTCTCGCATCCGACCCCGATCGCTACGGTGCGATCGTTTCCGACCTGACCGAGCCACTCGCGGACTCACCGTCGAACCCGCTCTTTTGCGAGCGCGTGTTCCTCGACATCAAGCACCGCCTGCGCGACGACGGAGTCTACGTGCTCCAGGCGAGTACGGCGGGTTTTCACAACATGCAACTGCACGCGAAGATGGCGCGCACGCTGCGCCGCCACTACCGCTTCGTGCGCTCGTTCTACACGCACGTGCCGGCCTTCGACAACGACTGGGCGTTCATCGCGTGCAGTGACGCCGTCGACGTCGCCGCGCTGCCGGCGCAGGCGATCGACGCGTACGTAGGGGGACTGCGCGGCGAAAACTACTTCTACGACGCCGAGACGCACCGCCGCCTCTTCAGCCTGCCCCTGTACCTGCGGCGCGAACTCGCGAAGGAAGGGGATGCGTTTTGAGCACGCCGATCGACGTCGATGCCGCGAAGAGAACCTGGGACAAGCAGAAGGCGCGCTTCGTCAAGACCCTGGACCTGCATCTCGAGGACGTTGGGCAAGGCACCGCGCGCATGCGCATGCCGTTTCGATCCGAGGTTGCAAACGGAACCGGGGCGGTCCACGGGGGAGCGATCGTCAGCCTGTGCGACACGGCGTTCTATGCGGCGTTGGCGTCCCTGTACGGCCCGCAGCAGAATACGGCGACCGCGTCGCTGACCTGCAACTTCCTGCGGCCGGCGAAGCCGCCGCACGACTTGATTGCCGATGCGATCGTGCTCAAGGCGGGCAGGAATATCGTCTACGGTGAGGTCCACGTGCGCAGCGCAGACAAGCTGGTCGCGCACGCGACGCTCACCTTCATGAACTTGCCGGGACCTTGGGGGTCGCATCACGATGGCGCCGAGCCGCACCCGGCGACGGACGAGGAGCACGCATGACCGCGACACAGGGGCGCCGGACCGCGCTGTACGACGAACACGTCGCGCTCGGCGGGCGGCTCGTGCCGTTCGCCGGTTTCGACATGCCCGTGCAGTACGCGGGAATCTTGCGCGAGCACGACGCCGTGCGGCACCGCGCCGGTCTGTTCGACCTCTCGCACATGGCACAATTCGAGCTGCGCGGCGACGAAGTCGGGGCGTGGGCAGACGGCCTTACGATCAACAACGTCGCGACGATGAAGCCGTGGCAAGCGCGCTACAACATCTTCACGAACGAACGGGGCGGCGCGCACGACGACGTGCTGTTCTACCGGCTCGCCGACTCGTGGCTGCTGGTCGTCAACGCAGCCAACGCCGATAAGATGTGGCGCTTGCTCTCCGAGCGCCGTCCGGCCGGCATCGAGCTGGCGAACCATCACGGCAGCCGGGCGCTCATCGCCGTGCAGGGGCCGCGCGCCGCCGACATCCTGGCGCCCCTCTGCAGCGCCGATGCCGGCGAGCGGCTGCGTGCCATGAAATACTACACCTGCGTGCCGGCGACGGTCGCCGGCGTCGATGCGCTGGTCGCACGGACGGGATACACCGGCGAGGACGGCTTCGAGCTCTTCCTAGAGGGGGCCGACGCCCCGCACGTCTGGTCGGCGCTTCTGCGCGCTGGGTCCCCGGCCGGCCTCGAGCCGTGCGGGCTCGGTGCGCGCGACATCCTTCGCCTCGAGGCGGGCATGCCGCTGTACGGCCACGAGCTCTCCGAGGAGATCTCGCCGGTCGCCGCGGGCCAGCAGTGGGCGCTCAAACTCTCGAAGCCCGCCTTCGTCGGGAAGGCGGCCCTCCAAGAGCAGGCGGCTCGCGACGACTACCAGCGCATCGCCGGCGTGATCCTCGACGGTCGCGTGCCGGCCCGGGAAGGCTACCCGGTCTTCCTCGGCGACCAGCAGACGGGCGAGGTCAAGAGCGCGGCGGTCGCACCGTCGGTGGGGAACCGGAACATCGCGACGGTGTACGTCGGCAAGGATGCGGCGCAACTCGGGGCGCAACTCGGCATCGAGATTCGGGGGACCCGCCACGCCGCGCGCGTGGTCACGCTCCCGTTCTACTCGAGACCGAAGTAGCGAGGAGACGATGGCGCAACCGGCAGGGCTGCTCTACAGCAAGGAACACGAGTGGCTAAAGCTCGACGGCGAGGTTGCGACCGTCGGGATCACGGAGTACGCGCAGCATTCGCTGGGCGATATCGTCTACGTGGAGCTCCCGCGCGTCGGCGCCGAGGTGACGCAGTTCGCAAACATCGGCGTCGTCGAATCGGTGAAGGCGGTCTCGGACCTCTTCACGCCGATCGGCGGGGAGGTCGTCGAAGTGAACCCAGAGCTCGAGTCGGATCCGGCGCTCGTCAACCGGGAGCCGTTCGCCGGCGGGTGGCTGTTCAAGGTGCGGGTGGCCGACGTCGGCGAGCGCGACAACCTGCTCTCGCCCGACGGGTACGAAGAGCTGATCGCTGCCGGCTAAGCACCGGCGCGCAACGTGCGCGGTGCAAACGAAGTCGCCCGTAGCGAGTTACACCCGGAGGAAGATGTACACCCCGCATACCGCGCCCGACATCGCCGCGATGCTGAGCACCGTCGGCGTCGCGTCCCTCGATGAGCTCGTTCGAGTTCCGCCGGCGGTGGCGCTCAAAGAGCCGCTCGCCGTCCCGCCCGGTCTCGCGGAGGTCGACCTCCAGCGGCTCATCGCCGACTATGCGAGCAAGAACGCCGGCGTTTCGTACACGTCGTTTCTCGGGGCCGGCGCATACCGGCACTACGCGCCCCCGGTGATCGCGTCGCTCGCAATGCGCGGCGAGTTCCTGACGGCGTACACGCCGTACCAGGCGGAGGTGTCGCAGGGGTACCTGCAGGCAATCTACGAGTGGCAGACCTACGTCTCGCTGCTGACCGGTATGGACCTCGCGAACGCGTCGGTGTACGACGGCGCGACGGCGCTCGCCGAGGGCGCGATCATGGCCGTGAACGCGACCGGCCGCCGGGGCGTGCTCGTCTCACGCGCCGTCCACCCGAACTACCGCGCCGTGCTCGGCACCTACGCGCGTGGCATGGAACTCGATGTCGAAGAGATCGCGGTCGCCGCCGACGGCACGACCGATCTCGCGCTGCTGGCGGCGCGCCTCGCCGACGGTCGCTTCGCCGCCGTTGTACTCCAGAATCCGAACGTGTTCGGCGCGATCGACGTGCCGGACGACGCGGCGCGCCGCGCGATCGAAGCGAGCGGAACCATCCTCATCGGCGTGGTGGCCGAAGCGATGTCGCTTGGCGCACTGACCGCGCCGCGGTCGTGGGGCGCCCAGATCGCCGTCGGAGAAGGCCAGAGCTTCGGCGTCGCGCTTGCATACGGCGGCCCATACGTCGGGTTCATCGCCTCGACGAAGGAGCACATGCGGCGCATTCCGGGACGGCTCGTCGGCCGCACCGTCGACACCCAGGGCGCGCCGGCGTACACGCTGACGCTGCAGGCGCGCGAGCAGCACATCCGGCGCGAGCGCGCGATCTCGAACATCTGCACGAATCAGGCGCACTGCGCGCTGATCGCCACGATATACCTCGCGGCGGTCGGCGGAAGCGGCTTGCGCCGGTGCGCGACGCTCAACGTCGAGCGGGCGCACGCGCTCGCCGAACGCGTCACGCGCGTTCCAGGCTTCTCGCGGCGCTTCGCGGCGCCGGTCTTCAACGAGCTCGCCGTGCGCGCGCCCGCGGGGCTGCGGCCGTCGTCGATCTTGGCGGGTCTGCAGGAGCGCGGGATCCTCGGCGGCGTCGACCTCGGCCGCTGGTATCCCGAGTTCTCCGATAGCGTGCTGATGACGGCGACCGAGCTGACGACGGACGCCGACATCGATGCGCTCGGTGCAGCGCTCGACGCGATCGTCGCTGGCCGCAAGGAGCCTGCTCGTGCCTAACCCTGGGACCGTCCAGCCTGCGGGCAGCGTCCCGCTGATCTTCGAGACCGGAGCACCGGGGCGTGCGAATACCTACTTTCCGAACGGCCGCAACCTCGAAGAGTTTCTGCCCTCGCGTGCCCTGCGGGCCGATGTACCGCTTCCCGATAACAGCGAACTCGACGTCGTGCGGCACTTCACGCAGCTCTCGCAGCGGACGTTCTCCATCGATACCGGCTTCTATCCGCTCGGCTCGTGCACGATGAAGTACAACCCACGGGTCAACGACGCCATGGCGAACTTGCCCGGCTTTCGGGACCTGCACCCGTTCGTTCCGGACGAGCTCGCGCAGGGTGCGCTCGCCGTGATGTACGACCTCCAGCGGCTGCTCTGCGCGATCTTCGGCATGGCCGCGTTCTCGCTGAACCCCGCAGCCGGCGCGCACGCCGAGCTCGCGGCTCTGCTGATCGCGAAGGCGTACTTCGCGAAGAAGGGCGAGGGCGCCCAGCGGACCACCGTCATCGTTCCCGATACCGCACACGGGACGAACCCCGCGTCGGCGGCGATGGTGGGCTACGCGGTGCGCTCGTTGCGCAGCGACGAACGCGGGCGAGTCGGCGTCGAGGATCTCAAGGCCGTGCTCGGGCCGGACACCGCCGTCTGCATGATGACGAATCCGAACACGCTGGGGCTCTTCGAGGACCACATCCACGAGATCGCCGCCGCCGTGCATGCGGCGGGCGGACTGATGTACTACGACGGTGCGAACGCGAACGCGCTGATGGGGAACGCGCGGCCGGGCGATATGGGGTTCGACCTGATGCACCTCAACACGCACAAGACGTTCTCGATCCCGCATGGCGGCGGGGGTGCCGGGCACGGACCGATCGGCGTCGCACCGCACCTCGTCGACTTCTTGCCGACCCCCGTGGTGACGCGCGATGGCGACGCGCTGCGCCTCGATTTCGAGCGCCCCGACTCGATCGGTCCGATGCGCTCGTTTTGGTCGAACTTCGCACACGCGGTGCGCGCCCTCACCTACATCCGCGCGAACGGCGGCGAGGGGTTGACCAAACTGTCGCAACTGGCCGTGCTGAACGCGAACTACGTTCGCGTGCAGGTGCGCGAGTTTCTCGAGACGCCGTACGACGAG
>Ga0302326_10034249_pt1 | contig 10068 bp, 7 predicted proteins | sample Palsa_T0_3_FD_202264 | JGI IMG/M metagenome (GOLD analysis project Ga0302326, IMG submission 202264) | Peat permafrost microbial communities from Stordalen Mire near Abisko, Sweden - Palsa_T0_3 | ecosystem: Environmental > Terrestrial > Soil > Palsa > Peat permafrost | place: Sweden: Abisko...
GCTCGATGCCGAGCGACCCGCCGGTGCCCGGCAGGTCGGGACCGCCCAGGTCGGCGATCAGGTGGTCGTAGCGCCCGCCGCCGGCGATCGAGCCGGGCACCCCGGGGGCGGTCGCCTCCCAGATCGGCCCGGTGTAATAGCTGAGGCCCCTGACCATGCTCGGGGTAAACGCGATCCGGCCGGCCGGCACCTCCCGGCTCACCAGCGCGATCAGCTGCCCGACCTGGTCAAGGCCGGCCGCGCCCTGCTCGCTGGGCTTGAGCGCGACCGCGACCCGCTCGGCGGAATCCGGCGCGGCCAGCACGTCCACGAGCTCCCCGGCCCGGTCCGCCGCCAGGCCGCGGGCCGCGAGCTCGGCCCGCACGCCGGCCGGGGGCAGCTTGTCGAGCTTGTCCAGCGCGGCGAGCACGCCGGGCCCTAGCTCCGCGGGCACGCCGAATACCTCCAGCAAGCCGGAGAGCACCAGCCGCGAGTTCAGGCCGATGGTGAAGGCGCCGATGCCGAGCTTGCCGAGCACGTCGTTCTGCGCGCACAGCACCTCCGCGTCGGCCAGCGGCGACCGGGACCCGAGCGTGTCCAGGTCGCACTGCACAAACTCGCGATAACGCCCTTTCCCCGGCCGGTCGGCCCGCCACACCGAGCCGATGGCGTACCGCTTGTAGGGCGAGGGCAGCCTGCTCCCGTACGCCGCGGCGACCCGCGCCAGCGGGACGGTCAGGTCGTACCGCAGGGCCAGGTCGGCCTCGCCGGACGCCTCGTGCTCGCCGCGCCGGAGGATCTTGAAGACCAGCTTGTCGCCCTCGTCCCCGTACTTGCCGAGCAGCACGTCCAGGCGCTCGAACGCCGGGGTCTGCAGCGGCTCGAAGCCGTAGCCGGAGTAGACGTCGTGGATGACGGCGAACGCCCGCTCCCTGGCCTCGATCTCGGCGGCGAGGAAGTCGCGGGTACCTGACGGCGGGTCGAACTGCAGCGGCATGTGCCCATGCTCCCCGACGCGGGCACCTCTCGTCACCTTGATTCGGCCCGCCGGCCCGGGCCGGCGCCCGACCGCCGGACCGCCGGTCCCGGCCGGCGGCCCGGTGCCGACGTGCCAGGACCGGGAAAACGGGGTGCGGAGGTGCGCCCGGGTAATAGAGAGCTATTGTTTTTCCAGACCGGGATGTGACTCTCGTCACACATACCGTGGCTTATCCGGGCGCAAGGAAAATTTCCATTCGGCGACCTATCCGTGTGGCTCCTAGCTCCGTATATAAGTCATCATCCCAAACTGAGATCGGGGGAATGTTCATGTTCGGCAAGAATTATGTCGGTCAGCTGATCGAGCGGAGCGCGGAGAATCCGCAGGACCGGCGGCGGTTTCTTAAGGTCGCGAGCGCGGCGGGGCTGGGCGTCGTCGGCGCAAGCGCAGCCGCGGCGCTGACCGGGCCGGCCGCGGACGCGGCGACGGAGGCGGCGAACAGCGTCTCGGACGCGGCGATCCTGAACTTCGCGCTGAACCTGGAGTACCTGGAGGCGGAGTTCTACTCCAACGCCGTGCACGGGCACGGGCTTGCCGATGACCTGACGCACGGCAGCGGGCGGCGCGGCCGGGTGAAGGGCGGCGCGCGGGTGCCGTTCACCAGCAAGCGGGTGCACCAAATCGCGTACGAGATCGCCAAGGACGAGCTCGACCACGTGAAGTTCCTGCGCAGCGCGCTCGGCAGCGCGGCCGTGTCCCGGCCGAACATCAACATCAAGGAGAGCTTCACCGCCGCCGCGCAGGCGGCCGGCCTGATCAAGAAGGACCAGACCTTCGACGTCTACGCCAACGAGGACAATTTCCTGCTCGGCGCGTTCATCTTCGAGGACGTCGGCGTCACCGCGTACAAGGGCGCCGCGCCGCTGATCAGCAACAAGACCTACCTCAGCGCGGCCGCCGGCATCCTGGCGGTCGAGGCTTACCACGCTGCCACCGTCCGCACCGAGCTGCTCGACCGCGGCCTGGGCGCGGCATCCGACGCGATCTCCAAGGCCCGCGACAGCCTCGACGGGCCCAGCAACGACGACCAGGGAGTCACCCGGCACGGGCGGGCCAACATCGTCCCGACCGACAGCAACGGCCTGGTCTACGGCCGCAGCACCGGCCACGTCCTGAACATCGTCTACCTCACCCCGAAGAAGGCCACCTCCGGCGGCTTCTTCCCGCACGGCGTCAACGGATCCATCAACACCAGCAGCAGCAGCTGACCCCACCGCCAGCACCCGGCCGCCCGGGCGATCCCGTTAACCGGGACCGCCCGGGCGGCTGCGCCGGTACGCTGTTGCCGTGTCTCAGCCTGGCGAGGTTCGCAGCGCGACGGCGCGCTCGCTCATCGCCGCCATCCTCGCGCACGCCGGCTGACATCGGCCGCACTCACCCGGCCGGGCTGGCCCGGGCGCCCGGAGGTATCCGGCCCGGGTCGGGCCAGGATCCGGCGCCAATCGCGGTTCAGCCGATGCCCCGGCCGTTCACGGTCAGAGTCACGTCGATGTTGCCGCGGGTGGCATTGGAGTACGGGCACACCTGATGGGCGGCAGCAACGATCCGCGCCGCCTGCTCAGGGTCCTGAACCTGCGGCAGGGTTACGTCGAGCTCCACGGCGAGCCTGAAACCGCGCTCCTCGGTGGGGAGCAGGCTCACACGGCTGTCGATCGAGACGTCGCCCACGTCGGCGCGTTCACGACGGCCGACCACGCCCAGGGCACTCTCGAAGCAGGCCGCATAACCCACGGCGAAGAGCTCTTCAGGGTTCGTGCCACCGCCCTCGCCGCCCATCTCCTTCGGCGAGCGGAGCTGCACATCCAGCGCTCCGTCATTGGTGCGCCCGTGGCCGCCTGCCCGGCCGCCGGTGACCGTTGCCTCCGCCGTGTAAAGAACTCGCGCCATATCGCCTCCGTCTTCGGGATCTGCAGATCGCCCATCTCACGGCCGGGACGCTCCAGTGCCTGATAGTGACCATAGGTGACCATTCCGGCGGGTGATGGCTCTGATCTCACGGTACCCGGAGGCACGCCGCCGGGTGGTCGCGGCGTGCCAGGTCACCGACCTTGTCCCGGCAGGCGACGGCACTATCGTTCACCTGCGGCTCGTGCCCGGCCCAACAGGCCGAGATCGCGCAGGACCCTCAGCTGGCGCGAAGGTGACGGCGGGGCGGAAGTTCGCCCGCCGGGCGGCGCGGCGGAACGCGGCCAGGGCCGCGGGCCCGGCGAGCAGGATGGCCGCGATGTTGGTGACGGCCCGGCCGGTGTCCCAGCCGAGTGAGGTGGTCGCGTCGAACAGCAGGTAGCGGTGCCATTGCTCGATGAACGACAGGCCGGGCCGGTAGGCAAGGGAACTCGACGGGTCAAGGGAGAACGGCCAGAACGACAGGTTGAGCATGAACCCGAAGAAGTAACCGGCGAGCCCGCCGTATCCGGCCAGCATCAGGATCTCGGCCTTGCCGCGCAGCGGCGGGAGCAGCCCGGCGAACATTCCGACCCAGGCGCAGCCGAACATCTGGTACGGCATCCAGGGCCCGACGCCGCCGGTCAGCAGCGCGGAGGCGAACAGCGATGTGCAGCCGAGCGCGAAGCCGAAGCCGGCCCCGAATACCCGCCCGGCGAGCACGAGGACGAAGAACACGGTTTCGATGCCGGCTGTCCCGGCGCCGAGCGGGCGCAGCGCGGCATTGATCGCGGACAGCACGCCGAGCATGGCCAGCGCCTTCGCGTCGATCCCGCCGTCGGCGACCTCGGCGAACACCACCGCCAGCACCAGCGCGAGCAGGACGCCGAACATCAGCGGCGGGGTCTCGGTGGACGCGAACGTCCCGGGCGGGACGACGAACGGCCACAGGAACGCCACCAAGCCGAGGAACGACGCCATCGCGATCGTGATGGCGGACCTGGGCCGGACCCGGATCGCGGCGCGGGGCTCCGCGACGCCGGCGTCGAGGGGCGCGAGGCTGCCCCGGTCCCGCTGACGCCAGGTCACGGCTGTCCCGTCATGGCTGCCCGGTCACGGTGCGGGCACCGGGTCGAGGGCTGCGGCGACCTGCGCCACGGTGAGATACGGCAGCGGGGCGAGGATCTTGGCGACCTGCGGCGCGAACGTCGGCGACGCGGTCAGCGCCGTGGCCGCCGGGCCGTCGGTGACGATCTCGCCTTCGGCCATCACGATGACGCGGTCGCAGGCGCGGGCCGCGAACTCGACGTCGTGGGTGGCGACGACGATGGCGTGCCCCCGGGCGGCGAGGCGGTCCAGCACGGCGGTCAGGCCGGCCTTTGCCTGGTAGTCCAGGCCGCGGGTGGGTTCGTCGAGCAGGATGACCGCGGGCGCGGCTGCGAGCTGAACGGCCAGCACGAGGGCAAGCTGCTGCCCGGCGGACAGGTCCCGCGGGTGCATGCCCGGGGATATTCCCGGCGCGATGTCGTCGAGGATCGCGCGCGCCGTGACCGCCTCGCCACGGCCGTCGGCGGCGTTTCTGCCGCGTGCGCCGGCGGACCTGTCGCGTGCGTCATGGACGTCGCGGGCGTTATGGACGTCGCGGGCGTTATGGGCGTCGCGGGCGTCATGGGCATCGCGGTCGGCCTGGGCGAGCTCGGCCGCCACCGTATCGAGGTAGAGCAGGTCGGCGGGAGTTTGCGGGACGAGGCCGACCAGGCGCCTGGCCGCGGCGGGCGGGAGGTCCGCCGGGTCAGCCGCCGCGCCGGCCACGCTGACCCGGCCGGCCGAGCGTCGCCCGGAGCCCTGCACCGCCCACAGCAGAGACGACTTCCCCGAGCCGTTGCGGCCCATCAGCGCCGTGCTCTCGCCGCGGCGCAGCGTCAGGTCGACGCCGCGGACCGCGATGAGCGGCCCGTACCGGACGACGATGCCGCGCGCGGTCAGCGCGGGCGGCGCGTCCCTGTCGGTGTGCGCGCAGCGGTGCGCGACCGGCGGCGTGCCCGGCAGCTGGCTGCGCAAAGTCGGCGCGCGGCGGCGGGCGTCCCGAACGGACAGCGGGAGCGGGTCCCAGCCGGCCAGCCGGCCGAGCTCCACCACCGGCGGGACAACCCCTGCCTGGCTGACGACGGCGGCCGGGTCACCTGCGGTGACGGTGCCGTCGCCGGGCAGCCAGGCGACCCTGTCCGCGTACGGCAGCACCCGCTCCAGCCGGTGCTCGGCCAGCACGACGGTGACGCCGAGATCGTGCACGAGGCGGGTGATCGCGGCGAGGACGTCCTCGGCGCTGGCCGGGTCGAGGGCCGAGGTGGGCTCGTCCAGGACGAGAATCCGCGGATGCGCGGTCAGCGCGGCACCGATCGCGACGCGCTGCTGCTGGCCGCCGGACAGGGTGCGCAGCGCCCGGTGCCGCAGCTCGGCGATGCCCAGCAGATCCAGGGTCTCCTCCAGCCTCGCGCGCATCGCCGCCGGGTCAATCGCGAGCTGCTCCATCGTGTAGGCGAGCTCTTCCTCGACGGTGTCGGTGACGAACCCGGCGAGCGGGTCCTGCCCGACCATCCCGACGACATCGGCCAGCTCGCGCGGCCGGAACCGGGCGGTGTCCCGGCCGCCGGCCAGCACCCGGCCGGTCAGGGTGCCGCCGGTGAAGTGCGGCACCAGGCCGTTGATGGCAGCGAGGAGCGTCGACTTTCCGCTGCCGGTGTGCCCGATGACCAGGCACAGCTCGCCCTCCTCGACCCGCAGCCGCACATCCCGCAACACCGGGGCGGCGGCGCCGTCGTACTGGACGCCTGCATGATCGAAATGGATCACCTGCCCGCTCCTATGGCCGTCGGCGGGGGCGGTGCGGCCAGCGCGGCGAGCGCCGCCACCAGGATCGCCGCGGCGGGCAGCAGCGGCAGGGACGGCCACTGCAGCGGAGACAGGCCTGGGTTCAGCGCGGCAGGGTTGTAGCCGGCGTTCAGGCACAGCGCGACCGCGGTGGCGAGGCCGCAGCCCACCACCGCCCATTCCGGCCAGCGCCACGGGTCCGGCCGGTAACGGCTGCGCGACACCCGCCGGCCGCCCAGGGCCAGGCCCGCGACGCACAGTGCCGACCCGGCGGCGAACCCGCCCAGGCCGGCCGCGCGCGGCACCGTGGTGTCCAGCAGCCCGTACGCGCCGATGCACAGCCCGGCCAGGCCAGCCAGCATCAGCGTCGCGGTCAGCCGCCTGCTCGCCGCGGTGGCGCTGCCGGTGCGCCCGTATCCGCGCGAGTCCATCCCCGCGGCCAGCCGCAGGGATCGTTCGAGCGAGTCGTGCAGAACCGGGATCGCGATCGCCCGCAGTGCCCGCAGCCCGCGTCCGCCGGCGCCGCGCAGCCTGCGGGCGCGGCGCACCCGCTGCACGCTCTCCACTAGCTGCGGCGCCACGGACAGGGCAACGGTTACCGCGACACCCAGCTCATAGAGCGCGCCGGGCAGCACGCGGAGCGCCCGCTTGGGGTTGGCGAGGGTGTTGGCGGCGCCGACGCAGCAGAGCAGGCACGCCAGTCTCGCCCCGTCGAGGGTGGCCGACAGGATGGCCTGCAGCGACACCGGCCCGCCGATCTGGACGCCCGCGTACCAGGCCGGCGTAGGGATGCTGGGCAGCCGGAACACGATCAGGTCGCCGGGCGAGACCCCGCTCTCGAAGACGACGCGGAAGAGGATCCGGATCGCGATGACTGCCAGCGCCATCCCCAGGTAGAAGCGGTACCCGCGGGCCCACGGGGCGTCCGTGCGACGCGCTGTCACGACCACGCCGACGACGGCGAAGATCAGCAACAGCAGCAGCGGGTTGCTGGTGCGGCTGGCGGCCGTGGCGAGCGCGCACGCCCAGATCCACCACGCGACCGGATGCAGTGCGCGGGGCAGCCGGCCGCCGCCGGACGCGGCCGGGTGGCGGCGGCGGGCGGCGGGCAGGGCCTGCCCGGTGACCGCGCTCACCGCTCCCGCCGGGGGCGCCGCGCCGCGGCGGTGATCCCGGCGGCAGCCAGCAGCAGCACTACCAGCAGCGCGACGAGCGCCGGCACCGGGGATCCGTGACTGACCTGAGCAATGGCCGCCGCAGGCGGGGCGTCCCGGACAGCCGGCGTCCGCGGCGGCGTCGCCCGGGCCGCAGCCTGCGCCGGTTTCCGCGTTCGCGAGGAAGGGCTGTTCGCGGCGGGAGGGCTGGTCGCCGCGGCCGCCGCGCGAGTGCTAGCCGGGCTGGTGGTGGCGGCGCTGGCCGGGCTGGCGTTCAGCGCGCGCACGCTGCCGGGGCTGAACGCCGGGACCGCTGATCCGGCGGTCCCGCCCGCGCTGGTGCTGCCGAAACTCCACAGCTCGACGCTGCCCGGCCGGGGGTCATAGCTCATCGCCCCGGCCTGGCTGTAACTCCAGGCGTGCTGGCCACGGCTGGCGTACCAGAAGCTCCAGTAGGCGCTGGCCGGCGGGGTGAGCACGCACGACTGCTGGGCTGGCGTCGGGTACAGCGTGCCGCCGTGGTAGCCGGCATAGCCGATCCGGCAGATGAACCCGGGCCCGTCGTGCTCGGTGCCGGCCGTCTGCCAGCCGCCCTGGTTGAGCAGGGCGTAGCTGGTGGTCGGGGTAGTGCCGCAGGAACGCAGCAGCGGGCCGCCCCAGTGGCCGAAGTCCACCACGACCACCACGCCGGACGTGGTCGTGCAGTCGCCGACCGGCCTGGCCGCGGCGGATGCGGGCGTGCCGGCGGCGGCGGCCCCGGCCGTGCACGCGATGATCGCGAGCAGCAGGGCCGCCGTCCGTGGCAGCCAGCCAGCCGCGGGCCGCTGCCGGGGCCAGCTGGTCATGGGCCAGCCCCGCCTGCCACGCCAGCCCCGCCAGCACTGCCTGCCGGGCCGGTACCGCGTGCCGCGGTGGCTCTGGCTGCTGGACTGGCACCGGCTGCCGCGTTCATCCCCTGACCGCTGCCCCGCGGGTACATGCGCCGCCTGCGCAGCAGCAGCAAGCCGATGACCACTGCCGCCATGATGGCGACGGCCGCCGTCGCCCGCCACAGGGCGGTGGCCACGCTGGCGTCGTTGCCGGCCGCCGCGAGCGCGCGCCGCACGCGCGGCGCGGAGGCCGCGGACGCCGCGGACGGATCCGGGGTGGGCGTGCTCGCGGCAGCCGCCGCGGGCGGCCGCGACCGCGTGGCCCTGGCTGCAGACGAGCTGACGGTGACGGTCACCGTTTTCCGTGCGGCTGGCGTCCGGGAAGGCCGGGGAGCCGGCGACCGGACGGGGGGCGGCGGCGTGGTGGCGGCGGCGAGATCGCGGTGCAGGGTGCCGAACGACATGCCGACGGCGCCGCCCACGGCCTGGGTGGAAGCCCGGAGGTTCGAGCCCCGTGGCCCGGTCGCGTAGGCGCTGAACCCCCCGTTGGCGTTCTGCGCGCGCGCGAGGAACGACAGCGCAGCGCTGATCTGGGACCGGTATCCGGCGGCCTGCAGGGTCAGCGCCTGGATGGCCAGGCCCGCCGAATTCACCGATTCCCCGCCCGCCGAGGGGAAGCCGCCGTTGTGCTCCTGCCGCCGGGCAATCCAGGCCACGCCCGAGCTGACGTCCGCCGCTGCCCGGGCGCCGGGGGCGAGCGCGAGGGCCATCACTGCCATCGCGGTGCTGTCGACGTCCTGGTCGCCGCTGTCGGGGATGAGGCTGGGGAATGACCCGTCGGCGTTCCGCAGGCTCTCCAGGTAGGCGACCGGCGCGGACGCCTCGCTCGCCTGGCCCGCGCGCAGCTGGGCCATGATGCCCAGCGCCTGGTCGAACACGGAGGTGGCGTAGGCGTAGTTGCCGGCCGCCGCGCAGCTCGGGTCCGCGCCCGCTCCGGCGCGGGCGCAGACGGCGGCGTCCAGCGCGGCGATCAGGTCGTGGCCGCCGAAGTCGCGCGGGTTGTCGCCGGTCACCTCGGCCAGCAGCGCTTCCTTGCCGATGGCGCCGCCGCTGGCGAAGGCGGTGCCGATGCCGGTCCAGTCGTTCACCGTGTTCCCCGACGGATCCTTGCCGTCACGGTCGAGGAACGCGACGATCCGTTTCAGCGCCGGATTGTCGTCACCGGTCGCCGCCAGGGCAAAGGCGCCGTCCATGGTCAGCCCGAAATCGGCGTAACCGGGAAATGACTCGTAATAATGGCCGCCGATCAGGTTCGCCGGCGCGGCCAGGTAGGCGCTGCCGCTGGACAGATCCGGGCCTGTCGCCCGGGCCGCCAGCGCGGGCGTTACCCGCGCAGCCAGCGCGAGCGGCGCGCTCCCCCGGACGGGCGCGCTCCCCCGGACGGGCGCGCTCCCCCCGACGGCTGACATGCAGGCGACGGCGATCAGCGCAGCCGCCGGGGCAAGGACGCGGACGCGGATCACCGCACTGCTGGCTGAGGCGAGCGGCAACAGGGCTCCCTGGTTGCGGCAGAGCGCGAAACCCGGACTCACCCGGAATGCCCAGAGAAACCCGATGTTCCGCGCCGTAGACCACGACGACGCTAGGACGGCGATCCAGCCAGGTTCTCCGACTCGCCCGCCTGCGAAGCGGGCCCACGGCTGCGGGTCAGTGCCGGAATCTGACCGGCTTCCCCTGGTGCGCTGGACGGAGCCTATCCGACCACATGCGGCCCGGCCCGGTCAACGCGATCCGGTGGTCACGCACGTCGCCGTCGCCCTGCATGGTGGCCACCCGATCGGCCCGGCGTGTTGACACCTTTCGCCATGGTGCAGGAGAGTGGCGTCTGGAACGGCTGGCCGGCCGGAATGGCTGCGGCCTCACTGGACGGCGGCCGGCCTGGGCCGGCCTGGCGTCGGCCAAACTGAACAGGCGAGATGGCGGGGGAAGTCCGGTGCGATCCCGGCGCTGACCCGCAACGGTATTCCGGCGATTCCCGAGGTCGCCGGCGAGCCCGAGTACCCGCGATCGTCGCGTCACTGCTCCTCCACCCGTCGTGGTCCGCGGGCCGGAGTCCGGTCGCCCCGCGCGAGCGCCCGGTCCCGGACATCGCCGGACCGGAAAGGGCCACCCGATGGTTCCTGCCCGAGCACGCATGGCGGTGTTCCCGCTTACCCTGCTACTGACCTTCGCCCTCGGCTGCACGGCAGCCGGTCCTGCGCTCGCCGCGTCC